>Ga0209813_10000074_pt1 | contig 36982 bp, 32 predicted proteins | sample EndMethybrTD3033_FD_187596 | JGI IMG/M metagenome (GOLD analysis project Ga0209813, IMG submission 187596) | Populus endosphere microbial communities from Tennessee, USA - Endosphere MetaG P. TD hybrid TD303-3 (SPAdes) (version 2) | ecosystem: Host-associated > Plants > Roots > Endosphere... | reverse complement strand
CCAATAGACCCAACCCTCCCCTGCAACACCCTCCCCCGCGTCGAACTCTTGGCCGAGACGCTTGCCATGCCGGATAGCTGCCAGCATGTTCCACCGGGTGAACTGCCCGCTGTCATCGTCGCTGAAATTGTAGAGGCGCTTCAATTCGGCATAGTCAGCTTCTTCACCATGGCCAATGCCCGCCACCGGCTCCACGGCCTGCTCAAGAGCGTCAGCCGCATCTTCCATCAGCTGGCATGTTTCGACACTGGATGCAGAAGCCCGTGCGGCTACGCGCAAATTATCGATCATCGCCATCTTCACAGCATCATTCATGTTCGGATTCCTTGGATAGGAGGTGGGCGCGGACGGCGAGCGCAAGTGGAGTTAGGCAGACCATTGCCAGCAGTCGGCCGCGTTTGATGACCAGATCGAAGCCGCCGTCTTCGCTGGTCACAAATCCCAGATCGATCATGGCTCGCCACGCTGCACGGTTGGCGGCAGTGTTGGGGAAGATGTGATAGGGCGCGTGTCGCTTCTCATCCTGATAAGTCGCGATCACGGCCCGCTGCTGCGCCTCGGTCAGCTTCTCGGCTAGCTGGTGAGCGGGGGTCATGCTGCGAGGCTCCCGAAAAGCTCCATCTGCGGATCAGGCAGCAGCGCGCCCCACTGGTCCGCCATTGCCGCCGCTATCGAGGGATATGTCTCACTGCGACGGCGGGCCCGATCGGGGCCGGGCGGCTCACGATGGCAGCGCGACCACGCCTTATGCTCTTCGGTTCCGGGCCGCGGCGGGACCAGCATGTTGGTCGGCCTCAGCGCCGGCAGGTTGACAAGCTCCAGACCCGTATTCTTGAAGAAAGGTTCGCCGAAGAAATAGGGATGCACGAACTGCGTCCGCCCGCGCCCAGTCAGCCGGATTGCGTGGCCATGCATCACCGGGTTCTCGACCACGCGGCGCGGGATCTGGTGCGCATCACGGAGCGCGCGGTAGAAGGCAGCAGCCTCCTCCAGCTTGGCCCAGCGCTCGGGGTTTCGGCCGTTGACCTTCTTCATGCCGAGATACAGGTGTTTCGACCCGCTGTTGCATAGGATCGTGCAAGGCGGATGCATGACGGCCATCATGTCCCAGCCATCGTCCAGATGATCGAGGACATTGCCGCGGATGTGGCGGTTGCTGCCGTCGTCGGCCGGCTCGATGTCGCAGGACCAGGCATCATGACCCAGTGCTTCAAAGGCGCGGCGGACAACGCCGGAGCGTTCGCAGGCGATGAGGACTCTGCCCATCACTCCCTCCCCAGATCGGCGGGGCGGGTGGCGTTGAGGCGGGTGATTTCAGGACGCGCGAAATAGGTCTGGCCATCAAGCTCATGGCCGCCCTTGTCAGCCTTGTGTCCTCCAACCTGCTTGAAGTTGAACACACGGCCCAACTCCTCGCTCTGACGCTTCATCGAGCGCGCCCATTCCAGTTCCATGGGCCGTGCGTTTGGCCCGCTCTCACCGCCAACAATGATCCAGTCAGGCGCGTTCTTGTCGAGGATGATCGGGCCTAACATTGGCTCGAAACTGCCGAACGTGAATAGTGGGCGAGCCTCTTGTTTCACCTCCCACAACTTCATGCGGTCGCGGTCATATTCATACTGGTTCGGCATTGTCGCGCCGATGGCGACGTTGATGGGCAGGACCCCGCCAGTCATCTTCATCACGTTGCCTATACGCTTGGTCAGCAGCAGCCAGACTAGGTTGGGTGTTTCCGCGATCAGGTTGAACAGATCGCGCCGCCAAGCCTCTTCCACCTCGTTATCGAACACGTCAGCCAGTGAGGCGCAAAACACGAATGGACGTTCGCCCACCTTTGATGCCTGCCGGTCCCACTTGCGCGGTTGCGACCAGTTGCTCGCCGCCGTCCTGACGCGATCCTGGCCGACGCCCCAGCGCGCCCGACCATATCGGGTGTCCATCAATCCTTCGGCATAGCAGTTGTCACATGCCGGGCTGACCTTCGTGCATCCAATCCAAGGATTGAACGTGTGATCAGTCCATTCTATTTTGCTGAACTCAGCCATGCGATGCCCTCCATCGTGTGGTCAGGGCCGGGTCCGCTGCGCAGGCGGATTCCGGCCCGTTTCGTGTGCGGTAAACCTGCGGTAAGCAGGCCACCTGTTCACGAAACCGGCACGCTTTGGCTCGCTTCTGTTCGCCTTGATTTAAGCGGAAGAACCGCAGAAAACCGCGACTGCAAAGGCTTCCCAAGCTGACGACGGGGGTTCGATTCCCCTCACCCGCTCCAGCCTCCCTCTCCATCATATACGCATCTTACCGCATCGACGGGTGGGGGCATGTCGGCCTGGGCCACAGCCTCGCCGATCAGGATCAGGGTCGGGCGATCATCGGCAAAAGCCTGCGTCACCAGCGGCAGGAGGTCGAGGCGCGTACGCAACTGCTGTTCCTGCGGCAGCGAAGCATCGCAGGTGATGAGCGCCGGGGTTGCGCCCGGCAAGCCCGCAGCGATCAGCGCGCGGCTGAGTTCCGGAGCAGCCTCTCGCCCCATATAGACGGCCAGAGTACAGGCCGGATCGGCCAGGGCATCCCAATCCAGATCCAGCGCCTGACCCCGGCGGCTGTGCGCCGTCACGAACTGGACCCGACGCGCAATCCCGCGCAGCGACAGGGAAATGCCCGCCGACGCCGCCACGGCGCTGGCCGCCGTGATGCCCGGGCAGATCCGAACGCGCACGCCGACCGCGCGCAGCGCCGTCATTTCCTCGGTCGAACGGGCGAACATCGCCGGGTCACCGCCCTTCAGCCGAACCACCCGCTTGCCCGCCAGCGCCGCCTCCACCAGCATTTCGTCGATCGTCTGCTGGTCCTTCGAATGGCGGCCCGACCGCTTGCCGACGCTGACCCGTTCGGCATGATCGGGAATAAGGTCCAATATGCCCGGCCCCACCAGCGCGTCGTAAAAGATGATGTCCGCCGCACGGATCAGCCTTTCGGCCTTGCGGGTCAGCAGGTCGGGATCGCCCGGCCCGGCACCAACCAGCCAGACGTCGCCCGGCGCGATGAGGTCATTCGGCTGCATGCAGTGTCTCCTGAGAGGTCTGGGCCAGGATATTGGCGATGGCGGGGCGGCAGGAACCGCAATTGGTGCCCGCGCCCAGCGCCTTGCCGATGGCTGGTACATCGACCAGCTTCTGGTCGCGGATCGCCGCGACGATCTGGTTGAGGCCGATATCGAAACAGACGCAGATGGTGGCGCCCTTGGCCGGCTGGCTGCCCGGCCCGCGTGCCGCCAGCACGGTTGCGCCGACATCGTCGGCCGCCAACTGGCCGATCAGCCAGTCGCGCGAGGGCAACAGGCCGGTGCGGGTGACGAACAGCACGCCGGCCAGCCGGCCGCCCTGGATGATCGCGACCCGTCGGCTACCGCGCACATGATCGATCGCCTCGACCCGCTCGCCCCTGGGCAGGCAGGCTTCCAGTCGGGCGGCATCGCCATTGCCGGCCAGTTCATAGAGCGCGCCGCCCGGCACCGAGACCCGCGTTGCCCAGAGGCAAGGCAGCTTCACCGGTTCCTGCCCGCGCAGGATCAGGAAGCCCTGCCATTGGGTCCAAACCTTCTCGACAGCCGCAGGGGTCGACTTGAAGCCGGGCTGGCCCGAATGCGGATCGACCAGCGGACGCGGCAGCAAGCCGGTACGCCCGCCGCTCGATATCTGATCTGTCCAGTGGATCGGGGTGAAGATTTCGCCCGGCCGCTGGCCGTCGCTGATGCTGACGCGGAAGAGGCTGTTGCCCTGCGCGGTCGACACCCGCGCCAGGTCGCGATCGGCTAGGCCCAGCGCATCGGCATCCTGCGGGTGGACCTCGACCAGCGGCTCCTCGCGATGGCGGGCCAACTTGGGTGCCAGACCCGTGCGGGTCATCGTATGCCATTGATCGCGATAGCGACCGGTGTTGAGCGTCAGCGGCCAGTCGCGCAGCGGCCCATGCAAATCCATCTGCCTGGTCAGCACCAGTCGCGCCTTGCCGTCCGGGGTCGGAAAATGCCCGTCGGCAAAGGGCGCCCCGCCCCAGCGGAAACTGTCCATCGCGTCATAGGCGTCGTTGCCGATCGCCGCCTGTGCCCGCAGGTTGAGCAGCCGCTGCCCGTCATTCTGATAGGCGGTCAGGCGCGCATGTTCGCGCCAGATGTCAGCCGGCCGATCATAGGCGAAGGCGTTTTTCCAGCCCATGCGACGGGCGACCTGGGTGATGATCCACCAGTCGGGCCGGGCCTGGCCGGGCAGCGCCATGAACGGGCGCTGGCGGCTGATGGTGCGGTCCGAATTGGTGACCGTGCCGTCCTTTTCCCCCCAGCCGGCGGCCGGCAGGCGGACATGGGCATGGGCGCTGCTGTCGGTGTCGGCGATAATATCCGACACGACGAGGAAGGGGATCGCCTCCAGCGCGTCGCGCACCCGGCCGGCATCGGGCAGCGAGACGGCGGGGTTGGTCGCCATGATCCAGAGGGCCTTGATCCGCCCCTCATTGATCGCGCGGAACAGGTCGACTGCCTTCAGTCCCGGCTTGGTCGCCATGTGCGGCGCGGCCCAGAAGCGGCCGACGCGGGCGACATTTTCCGGCGCGAAGTCCATATGCGCGGCAAGCGTCGAGGCGAGGCCACCAACTTCGCGCCCGCCCATAGCGTTGGGCTGGCCGGTGATAGAAAAGGGCGCCGCGCCGGGCTTGCCGATGCGCCCCGTGGCGAGGTGGACATTGATGATCGCATTGACCTGATCGGTGCCGCGGATCGACTGGTTGATGCCCTGGCTGAACAGGGTGACGGTCCGCGGGGTCGCAGCGAACAGCTCGAAAAAAGCCTTCAGTAGCGCCGGGTCGATGTCGCAGGCCTGGGCCGTCGTCCACAGGTCATGGCCGGTGCGGACATGATCCCAGAATCCGTCGGGCGCGTTCACATGATCGGCCAGATAGGCCGGATCGGTCACGCCCTGCGCATCGCACCAGGCGAGCAGCCCGGTCATCAGCGCGACGTCGCTGCCAGGCCGGATCGGCAGATGAAGGTCCGCGCCCTCACAGGTTTCGGTGCGGCGGGGGTCGATCACGACCAGCTTCGTGCCCCTCGCGGCGCGGGCGGCCTGGATGCGCTGATAGACGATCGGGTGACACCAGGCGGTGTTGGAGCCGACGAGGAGGATGAGGTCGGCCTGCTCCAGATCATCATAGCTGGCCGGCACCATATCCTCGCCAAAGGCTCGATTATGGCCGGCAACCGCGCTCGACATGCACAGGCGGCTGTTGGTGTCGATATTCGCCGAGCCGATGAAGCCCTTCATCAGCTTGTTGGCGACATAATAATCCTCGGTCAGCAACTGGCCCGAGACATAGAAGGCCACGCTGTCCGGGCCATGGCGCTCGATCGTCTCGCGAAATTTCTTCGCGACCAGATCCAGCGCCTTGTCCCAGCCGGCGCGGCGCTTGCCGATCATCGGGTGGAGCAGGCGGCCGGTCAGCGCCACCGTCTCGCCCAGATGGGTACCCTTGGAACAGAGGCGCCCGCCATTGGCCGGATGCGCCTCGTCCCCCTTGATGATCACCGAGCGCGGCCCGGTCGGCGTGGCGGCGATGCCGCAGCCGACGCCGCAATAGGCGCAGGTGGTGCGGATCGCCTGTGCCATCAGGCCGCCTTTGCCGCGGCGGGCACGGGAATGACCGCCTCGCGCAGCAGGAAGATGCGGCCCGCCTCCACCTTGAGCGGGATGGTGGGCACGCAGCCTTCATCGCTGCCCAGCGCCTTGCCGGTCTTGAGCGAGATGTTCCAATTGTGCAGCGGGCAGGCGACGACCGATCCATGGACGATGCCCTGGCTCAGCGGCCCCTGCTTGTGCGGGCATTTGTTGACCAGCGCGTAGAACTGATTGTCCTGCGTGTGGAAGATGGCGATTTCCTCGCCGCCGCGCACCGGCAGGGTGCGGGCATTGCCGGGCGAGATCTGATCGACGGGGCCGATGTCCAGCCAGGTTCCGACTTGGGTGTTCGGGATCATGCGACGGTCTCCATGGGGCGCACTTCGGCCAGATGCTGATGCAGTTCGGCGTCCTCGCCGGCGGCGCGGCGCGCCCAGGGATCGTCCTGCATGAACTGCTGCGAGAAGAGGAAGCGGGCGCGCAGCGCTTCGCGGCCGACATCATCGGCGACGATGCGGCTCTTCACATAATCGACGCCGACGCGCTCGATCCAGGGCGCGGTGCGCTCCAGATAACGGGCTTCCTCACGATAGAGCTGGATGAAGGCGGCGCAATAATCGAGCGCCTCCTGCTCGGTCGCGACCTTGCACAGCAGATCGGTGGCGCGGACATGGATGCCGCCATTGCCGCCGACATGCAGTTCGTAGCCACTGTCGACGCAGACCACGCCGAAATCCTTGATCGTCGCCTCCGCGCAATTGCGGGGGCAGCCCGACGCCGCGATCTTGAATTTATGAGGCATCCACGAGCCCCAGGTCATATGCTCGATCTTGACGCCAAGGCCGGTCGAATCCTGGGTGCCGAAACGGCACCATTCGGACCCCACACAGGTCTTCACCGTGCGCAGCGACTTGCCATAGGCATGGCCCGACACCATGCCGGCCGCATTGAGATCGGCCCAGACGGCGGGCAGGTCTTCTTTCCTGATGCCGAAGATATCCAGGCGCTGGCCGCCGGTCACCTTGACCATCGGGGCGTTATATTTTTCGACCACATCGGCGATCGCGCGCAGTTCCTTGGGGTTGGTGAGCCCACCCCACATGCGCGGCACGACCGAGTAGGTGCCATCCTTCTGGATGTTGGCGTGCATCCGTTCGTTGACGAAACGGCTGCGCTGGTCGTCCTGATAGTTGCCCGGCAGCGCGCAGAGCAGATAATAGTTGAGCGCCGGACGGCAGGAGGAGCAGCCCTCCGGCGTCGACCAGTTCAATTTCTGCATGACTTCGGGAATCGAGCGCATATCCTGCGCCACGATTTCGCGACGGACATCGTCATGGGTGAAGCTGGTGCATTTGCACATCGTCTTCGGCCCCGACTGGACATCGTCGCCCAGCGTCAGCGCGAGCAGGGTTTCGACCAGGCCGGTGCAACTGCCGCAGCTGGCCGACGCCTTACAGGTGGCGCGGACCGCATCCAGGCTATGCGCGCCCTTGGCGATGCAGGAGACGACCTGGCCCTTGCTGACGCCGTTGCAGCCGCAAATCTCGGCTTCGTCCGAGAGCGCCGCAACGGCCGCCTTAGGGTCCAGTGCGCCCCCTCCCGAGGCGAAGGCCTGGCCGAAGATCAGCATGTCGCGCATGTCGGCGACATTTTCCTCGCGCTTGAGGAGGTCGAAATACCAGCCGCCATCGACGGTATCGCCATAGAGCACCGCACCGATCAGCTTGTCGTCCTTGACGATGACCCGCTTGTAGACGCCGCGCGAGGCGTCGCGCAGGACGATATCCTCGCACCCCTCACCGCCGGAAAAGTCCCCGGCAGAGAAGACATCCAGCCCCGCGACCTTGAGCTTGGTCGAGGTGACCGAGCCCTTGTAGCCGCTATGCTGGTCGGTCAGGCCATCGGCCAGGCTGCGGCACATGTCCCACAGCGGCGCGACCAGGCCATAGACATTGCCGTCATGTTCGACGCATTCGCCGACCGCCAGCACATCGGGATCGCTGGTGACCATATGATCGTCGACCTGGATGCCGCGATTGACGGCCAGGCCGGCGTCGCGGGCCAGCGCGGTCGCGGGGCGTATGCCGACCGCCATCACCACCAGGCTGGCCGGGATTTCGCGACCGTCCTTCAGTCGTACGCCCTCGACCTTGCCGTCGCCATAAATGGCTTCGGTATTGGCGCCGGTCAGGATGGTCTGGCCGCGTCCTTCGAGCGCGGTCTTGAGCAGCCAGCCGGCCGCCTCGTCCAGCTGCCGCTCCATCAGCGTGTCCATCAGGTGGATGACGGTCACCTTCATGCCGCGCAGGGTCAGGCCATGGGCGGCTTCGAGGCCAAGCAGGCCACCGCCGATCACCACCGCGCTGCCGCCATCCGCGGCAGCGGCGAGCATGGTGTCGACATCCTTCATGTCGCGGAAGCTGATGACGCCGGGCAGATCCTTGCCGGGCACCGGAATGATGAACGGATCGGAACCGGTCGCGATCAGCAGCTTGTCATAGCCGATGGTGCGGCCCGACTGGCTGGAAACGGTCTTCGCGGCGCGGTCGATCGCCGTCACCGGATCGCCGGCGATCAGGTCGATGCCATTGTCGGCATACCAGGCGGCGTCGTTGATGACGATCTGCTCGAACGTCTTTTCTCCCGCCAGTACCGGCGAAAGCATGATGCGGTTATAGTTCACATAGGGTTCGGCGCCGAAGATGGTGACGCGATAGCGTCCTGCATCGCGGGCCAGCAATTCCTCGACCGCGCGGCAGCCGGCCATGCCGTTGCCGATGACGACCAGATGCTCCCGTGCTTGCCCCAAGGGCGGCAGGACAGTGTCCTCATTCTGCGTGACCGGATCGATCCCGTCCTGAAAGTCCATCCCCGTTACTCCAGAAAAGAAAAAAGCCGCCATCCAGACCCTCGGGGCTTGAAACCCGAGAGTCTGGATGGCGGCTTTGCCATCATCTAGTGCCTTGCCGATTCTACCCTGAACCGTCGCAGCGATGTTAAGCGGGACATCCTTGTCCCTTGCAGTGCAGCATATGGGGAATCGCCCGAACGCTCAAGCGATTCCTCTCATGCCTTTTCAATCAGATGCTCCAGTCGGCCTGGAGCCATAATTTGTCGGTATCGGTCGCCATCGCCCGCGCATCATAATGGGCGTAGCGCACCGACAGGGCGGTCCTGCGCAGCTTCGCAGATGCGATGACATCCCACTCATTGCCATAATGCTGGTCGAGCCGGTCGCTCTCGAACCTGTGCCAGGTGGCAGCCAGTGCGACGCCCGACAGCGGCCCCACCTGCTTCCAGCCATAGCCGGTGCCGACATAGAGGTCGCGCATGCCGTTGGCGGGCGTGGTCAGGAACTTGTCGGCCCAGCCCTGGAACTTGAAATTGGTGCCGAGCGGCGTCTGGAAGCTGGTGAACGCCGTACCATGACTGGCGCCCAGTATCTCATAGCCGGCATTGAGCTTCCAGCCATGCAGGTCGAGCGTCGCATCCGCCAGCCAGTAATCGGCGGCATAGTCATTGGGATTGCGGTGATAGTCCGACTGACGAGCATAGCTGAGCTGATAGGCGATCTTCGCGGATTTTGAGAGCGGCTGGCTACCCGCCAGGCGCACGCCGTAGGTCTGGCTCGACAGGCGATAGGCCTGCACTGCCACCTCATCCTGATCGACCAGATAGGCAAAACCGCTGAGCGTGCCGACGGGCGTGGCATAGGAAAGATTGGCGAGGATATTGTCGCCGCTGACCGCCTGCTGGCGCGCGCCCTTGCCCTGAAAGCCCCAGATGGTCCGCACGCTCCAGGCATAGGAGACGTCCAGTTTCAGTCCCTTGGCCGGGGTCAGCTCGGCGCGCACCGCGTCGAAAGTCTGGCCATTGTCGCGAAAGGCGACATTGCCGACGAAGCGCTCGTCATCCAGCACGATCTTCTGCCGCCCGCCGGTCAGGGTCAGCGCCCTGGTCCGATATTGCAGCTGGGCGATGTATAGGGCGACATTCTGCGGATCGGCCACCAGCGGCCTGGTCGCTGCATTGTCGAAACCGTCGAAATAGCGGTCGATCACCGCCAATGTCCCCTGCCCCACCAATGTCGCCGACAGCGCGCCGCTGCTGGCCGTCAGGCCAGCGCGGGCCCGGACGGTGAGCGCGTCGGCCTGCTGCGCCAGGCCATCCTGGTCGACATGTTCGTAGCGCAGCCGCGCCTCGGCGACGGGTTTCAGGTCGATCTGCTGGGCACAAGCCGGCCCGGCGACGGCCAGCGCGGCCGTCGTTGCGAGAAGATATTTCATGGATGATCGTCCCCCCTCGGACGGAAAGAGCGTGGCTCGGGGCGGCAGTCCTCAAAAGAGGCCGCCGCCCTCCTCTCCAACTCAGATGCGGGCGCCGCTGGTCCAGTTGGCGCGCCACTTCGCCTTGACCAGCGCCACGCCCAGCAGGGCCAGCACGGCAAGACCGGCGAAGATCAGAAAGCCGGGTGCGAAGCTACCGGTCAGTTGCTTGGCAAGACCCAAAGAGCTGGCGAGGTAGAAGCCGCCAATGCCGCCGGCCATGCCGACAAGGCCGGTCATCACGCCGATTTCCGCCTGGAAACGCTGCGGCACCAGCTGAAAAACCGAGCCGTTGCCGGTGCCCAGCGCCAGCATGGCGAGGACGAAGAGGGCCAGCGCACTGGCCAGCGTCGTCGCCTGCGACACCCCCGCCAGCGCCAGCGCCGCCACGATATAGACGATCATCAGCGCCTTCACGCCGCCGATCCGATCCGCCAGCGCGCCGCCCATCGGCCGCACCAGCGACCCGGCGAAGACGCAGGCCGCGGTGCAATAGCCCGCGATGATCGGGGTCAGCCCGAACTGGTCGGTGAAGTAGATGGGCAGCGATGCCGCCAGCCCGACGAAGCCACCGAAGGTGACGGCATAGAAGGCCATCAGCCACCAGGCGTCAGCGGTCTTGAGCGGCTCGAAATAATCGACCAGTCGCTTGGCTGGCGGCGCGTTGGGCGCGTCCTTGGCCATGATCATATAGGCGACGAAGACGATCGACAACGGGATGCAGGCAAGACCCAGCACTGCATTCCAGCCAAATGCCTTGGCCAGCATCGGCGCGAACAGCGAGGCCAGCACCGTGCCTGAATTGCCCATGCCGGCAAGGCCCATCGCCTTGCCCTGATGTTCGGGCGGATACCAGCGACTGGCGAGCGGCAGCGCAATTGCAAAGCTCGCCCCGGCAAAGCCCAGAATGACGCCCAGCACCAGCGTGCCGCCGAAGCTGTTGACGCCCATCAGCCAGGCCAGGAACAGCCCGGCGATGACGATGATCTGGCTGATCGCGCCCGACCGCTTCGGTCCGATGCGATCGACCAGCAGGCCGTTGACCACGCGCAGCAGCGCGCCGGCGAGCGTCGGTGTCGCCACCATCAGCCCCTTTTCCGCGGGCGTCAGCGCCAGCGTCTTGGCGATCATCGGCGCCAGCGGCCCCAGCAAGACCCAGACCATGAAGGCGAGATCGAAATAGAGAAAGGCGGCAATCAGGGTCGGCGCGTGGCCGGCCTTCCAGAAGCTTGTCGTGGCGGTGGCCGATGCGGCCTCCCCTTCGCGGTCCCAATAAGCAGTAGCCATGATGCGTCCCCCAATCATTGGAATTGGAAACGAAAAAAGCCGCAGGCCGGACGCGCGCACTTATTGCGTGGTCCGGTCAGCGGCTTTGCTGCGAAAAATGGATGGAATGGCGGCCCCATCCTTGGGACGGCACATTCGTCTGGACGCGCCTCGTCGCGCGATCCTTCATCTTATCCCGCAGAACGCATTATGTTGCAAGGCACAAATTTGCCCCGCATTTCAACGCTGCGGCGCAAAATCCCGCAGGAAATCCTCGATCCGTTCAGGGTCGAAGATTCGCCCGTCAAAGAAGCGATCCGGGCCAAGCGTCAGGTCGCCGCGATGGGCACCGACCGGCATCGGGGCACTGACCGCTCCTTCCAGTTTCATGCTGCCGCCGGGCATCGGCAGGCCACTGTCGGCCAGCGCCCGGCGGAAGATGTCCGGCCGGAAAACGGCTGCGGCGCGTGCCGCAGTTTCGGCATCATGGGCAACCATGCCCCAGCGCACCAGTTGCGAATAGATCCACAGCGCCTGGCTGCGCCAAGGGAAGGCAGTAGCCTCCCGCGCGAACAGGATGAAATCGGGATTGGCGACCGGCGCTTCACCCAGCCGCGCACCGATCCGTCCGGACAAGGCACTCCGGATCAGTTCGGCCGGCTGATCGACATAGCGCGGATCGGACAGGAGATCGGCCAGCGCTTCATGATGAGCCGGATCGTCGCACCAGGCAGCCGCCCGCGCTAATGACCGCAGCAGGCGATCGACCGTTTCGGGGTTGGCCTCCAGCCAGTCCTGACGGAAGGCCAGAACCTTCTCGACCCCGCGCTGCCAGATGCGTTCGCCGATCGCGACCGTTTCGGCGAGTCCCGCCTCGATCGCCGCGCTGCCCCAGGGTTCACCGGCGATGAAGCCGTCAATTTCCCCCGCCCGCATCGCCTCGACCGTCAGCGAGGGGGGCAACACGCGCAGCACTATGTCGCGATCGGGATCGATCCCCGCGCTCGCCAGCCAGTAGCGCAGCATGATCGCATGGCTGGAAAAGCGATGGACCACGCCGATCACCGGCTTGCGCCGCCATAGCCCGATCGCGGCGGCAAAATCATGGGCGGTGCCGAGCGGATCGACGAGCCGCCGGGCGATGTCCGGCTCCAGCGCCTTGGCGAAATCGGGCGCCATCACCAGCATATTGCCGTTGACGTTGAGCTTGTAGGGCGCAGCCAGCGCGGCGGGTTGTTGGCTGAGGCCCAGCGTGACCGCCACGGCCAGCGGCGCCAGCATCTGCGCGCCCTGCACCTGGCCATAGACCAGCCGGTCGCGCAGCGTCGCCCAACTGGTGGTGCGCACCAGATCGAGCGTAATCCCCTCTTCCTCGGCAAAGCCCTGTTCGCGCGCGACCGCCAGCACGGCCACGTCCGTCAGCGGCAGAAAGGCTATCCGCAGCAACTCGCTCATATGCCCCCTCCCAGCAGGTCGCTGGCGGTAATCAGCGCCTGCGCCACATCCACGATCTTCTTGCCCTGGTTCATCGCACTCGACCGCAGCAGGGCATAGGCGTCCTGCTCGGACAGGTTGCGCTGGTTCATCAAGATCGATTTTGCCCGGTCGATGATCTTGCGGTCGGCCAGCGCAGTGCGCGCCTCGTCCAGCTCCGACTGCATCCGGGCAAAGGCATTGAAGCGCCGCACCGCCAGTTCCAGCACCGGCTTCACCCGCTCCTTGCGCAGGCCATCGACGACATAGGCGGATACGCCAGCATCAATCGCGGCGCCGATCATCGCATCGTCCGACTGGTCGACGAACATCGCGATCGGCCGGGCGAGCGCGCGGCTGACCGTCAGCATCTCCTCCAGCGTGTCGCGGCTGGGGCTGCCAAGGTCCATGAGGACGACATCGGGCGCCATGCGTTCGAGCCGGGCAACGAAGGCGCCACGGGGCGGGACGATATGGATATCGTCATAGCCCGCTTCGCGCAGCCCTTCTTCCAGGACCGTCGCTCGCAATCCGCTGTCGTCGATGATGACGATTCGCATGAGGCTCCGTCCACAGTGCCAGGAGCGATGGCGCATGGCGAAGGCGCAGCAGGACGTCAACCATGGGACTGGCGATGTCGTCCGGCGTCATGTGCTGTACCGCGCGATTGATCCGGTGGACGCTAGCGCGACGTCAGGAGCGGCCGGATCGCCTTCACCAATGCGCCAACATCCGCCGCGCTGTTGAACAAGGCAGGCGTGACGCGGACACAGGCGCCGCTGGCAGGCCCATCGCGATGCACCGTGAAAATCCGATGTTCGTCCAGCAGGCGCTTGGCGAGCGCCATATTGTCCTGCACGCTCGTCCGCCCCGCCAGCCGGAACGATGTGATGCCGCCGTGCAACCGCAGATCGGCCGGCGTCAATATCTCCAGCCCCTTCGCGCCGCGCAGTTCTTCCGCCCACAGGTCGCGCAAATGGCGCAGCCGCGCCGCCCGCGCGCTATCGCCGATCGCATCCTGGAAATCGAGCGCGGCCGGCACCGTCAGTTGCGCCGCGAAATCCACCGTGCCGGTATGCACGCGCGAATAGGTGCTGGCGGCGAAGGGCGGGCTGTTGGCACTGTCCGGATCGATCAGGTCAAGCCTGGACTGGCGGATGTAAATCACGCCCACACCCAGCGGCGCACCCCACCATTTGTGCAGGTTGAAGCCGATGAAATCCGCATCGAGATCGGCCGGCTGGAAATCCAGCTGGCCCCAGCTATGCGCCGCATCGACGATCGCATCCACGCCGCGCGCCCGTGCCATCGCCACAATCTCCTTAACCGGAATGACCAGGCCGGTGCGATGGCTGAGATGGGTGAGCAGGATCAGGCGGATCTTCGGATTGGCTTTCAGCGCCGCTTCATAGCTGTCGATCAGCCCCTGATACGTGGCCGGTTCGGGCAGCGCGATCCGCACCACATCCACGCCCCGGCTGCGCTTGAGCGTGTCGAAACAGGCCTGCATGCTGTCATAGTCGAGATCGGCCTGAAGCACGGCATCACCTGGCCGCAGCCGGTTATAGCCGCCGATCAGCGCCTTCAGCGCCTCCGTCGCATTGCGGGTAAAGGCGATTTCCTGCGGGGCGACGCCCATCTTCGCCGCCACCCGATCGCGCACGGCGATCAGGTCGGGGGTTAGGCCGCGCCGGGCATAATAGCTGGTCTCGCGGTTGACCCGGCGCACGGCCGCCTCATAGCGGTCCAGTATCGGCCGGGCCATCATCCCCCAATTGCCATTTTCCAGCTGGATGACGTCGCGGGTGACATCATATTGGGCCGCGATCCCGGCCCAATATGCTTCATCATCGGGCCGGGCCGAACCGGTTGGCAGGGCGGCGGCACGCCCTGCAACCTGCACTGCGGCCGCCCCGATCATCATCTGCCTGCGGCTGATTTCCATGTCGCGTGCCTAGCCGATCAGAAGGTCAGGCCCAAGCGGACATAATATTGTCCGCCGTCCGTGTCATAGGGCGCATTGCGCGAGTAAATGAGGCCGCGCACCGCCTGGTTGGTCGCCTCGTCGGGATAGGCGTTGAAGATATTCTCCGCCCCGGCCCGGATCGAGATGTTGGGCGTGACCTGGACGCTGGCCGACAGGTCGAACAGCACCATCGATCCGAAGCGCTGGTAGAGGTCGCCCGTCGCATTGCCGCTGACGTCGGTCCAGGCGCCATAATAGCGCGCCCGGCCCTGGAGGCCGACCTTGCCCAGCGTATAGCCGAGCGAGGCGGTGCCATTATGCTTGGGCAGTCGTTCCTCGAAGATGATGCGCTGGCTTTCGTTGGCGATCGCCGCCGACGTGCCGCTCGTCACCTTGGTCTGGTTGTAGTTGTAGGCCAGGCTGATGTCGGCGGTGCCCGGCCCCACCGGCTTGGTGTAGGCCAGCACGAAATCGATGCCGCGGGTGCGGGTGTCGAAATCATTGGTGAAATAAGTGACGGACGTGAAGCGCTGCGGATTGGGCAGGCTGGCCGGCACCGCGAAGGTGCGCGACTGGCCGAAGCGATCGCGCAGCTTGATCTGATAGAGATCGACGCTGCCGGTCAGGCCGAAGCTGGACTGGAAGGTCAGGCCGGCCGTAATGGTGCGCGACTTTTCCGGGGTCAGCGGCTTGGCACCCAGGGCGATCGCGATCGGATCGCTGGGCGACAGGCGGCCGGTGTTGAAAATCTGCATCGTGGTCGTGTCCAGCCCCTGGCTGGTGTTGACCGCATTGAGCTGGGCCGGCGTCGGCGCGCGGAAGCCGGTCGAATAGGTGCCGCGCAGGGCGATGCCCTTCACCGGCTCGAACCGGGCCGAGAGCTTATAGTTGAAGGTATCGCCAAAGGCCGAGAAATCCTCGTAGCGACCCGCCGCGCCCAGCGTCACCGCCTCGATCGGACGGACTTCGACATCAACATAGCCGGCATAGCTGGTCTGCGACCATTCGCCGGCGTTGAGCGGGCTGAAACCGGGGAAGCCGTTGCTGTTGGGAGCAAGGCCGGTCGCCGCACCCGCGCCGATCGCATAGGAGGCCGGGTCGCCCGGACGGATGCCGTAAGTTTCCTTGCGGCGTTCGGCGCCGAAGGCGATGTTCGCCGGCTCTACCAGTCCCAGCGGCAGGCGATAGACGAAGTCGGCATTCAGGTTGAACTCGCTCTGGCGCAAGCGGCCCAGATAGAAGCTGGTCGGGCTGTCCGGCCCCATCGACGCATTGAGCGATTCATGCATGTTGTAGTTGATGCGGCTGCGTCCGGACGAGGCGCTGATATCATAAGTCAGGCGCTCGCTGATCGCCCCGCGCAGGCCGGCATCGGCCTGATAATCATCATATTTCGTGCCGAAGCGCGGCGTGAACCCCGCCGGATAGAGGCTGGCGAAGTTGAAGCCGGGGAAAGCCGAACTATTGCCATAGACATTCGCCGTGCTGGCCGGGTTGCGCCAGTTGAAGTCGGTCACGCCCTCGCCATTGCCCGCCGTGCCAAAGGCATAGAGGGTGACGGCATCGGAAAAATCATAATGGGCGTTCACGCCCGCGCGCACCGACCGCAGGTCGGGCTGGCCCCAGCGCTGCACCGGATCGGGCACGTCCAGATCGGGATTGGCCGCCTGGAACGCCGCGGCATCGGGCCGCTGGCGCGTGCGCGAGGTGGCGTCGGACTTGGAAAATTCGCCGGTGAAGACGATGCTGCCGCGATCGCCCAGCGCCAGGCCGCCCTGCGCGCCGCTTTGGTAGGTCGTGCCATCGCCCTTATAATATTGCGAGAACTGGCCATAGGCTTCCATGCCCGGCTGGTCGTCGAGGATGATGTTGACCACGCCGGCAATCGCATCCGACCCATATTGTGCCGACGCGCCATCGCGCAGCACTTCGATCCGCTTGATCGCCAGATTGGGGATGGTGGCAAGGTCGGCCGACTGCGCGCCGCGAGTGCCGAGCAAGGCCGAGCGATGGTAGCGCTTGCCGTTGACCAGCACCAGCGTCTGGTCGGCGGACAGGCCGCGCAGCGTGGCGGGCCGGACGAAAGCCTGGCCGTCAGCCGCCGGCAGGCGCTGCACGTTGAAGGACGGTAGCAACTGGGCCAGCGTATCGGACAGATCGTTGGACACACTGCCGTCGATCGCCTTCGACGAAAGGACGTCGATCGGCGCCAGCGCATCGAACTTGGTGCGCTTCGCATCGCGCGTACCGGTCACGATGATTGCGTCACCGGCAGCGTCGGCGGCCGGTGCGGCATCCTGTGCCATAGCGAAAGAGCACGCAGCAAATTGCAGCGCGACGAGCGCGCTGGCGGTCATAAACTTCATGATTGTCCCCACGGATGCGACAGATTTTTGTGCTGCGGGAGCCGATAGGGACGCGACATGACGCTTATGTGTAATTTGCGAAAAAATATGGATGATGCGCACCCCGATCATCCACGCTCTTTGCCGTAACGGCATCCGCGCAAATCTATGAGCCATTCTCCCGCCAGATTGCCCGAACTCATTTGCGCAAATTGTCTACAACTTTAGTTGACAGTTAACGCTGCGCGCCTGGCTGCGGCGGATCAAGATTGAGTGGGGAACAATGAAAAAAGGGATTTTCCTGGCCGCTGGTTGCAGCGCGATCATGGCCGCGACAATGGCCGGATCGGCCTGGGCCCAGGCGCCCGCAGAGGATGGCGACGCTGGTGGCGGCATCATCGTCACCGCCGAGCGACGCGCCACAGATCTTCAGAAGACCGCGATCGCGATCTCTGCCTTTACGCCGGAGACGCTGGAGCAGCGCAACATCACCAATGTGCGCGACCTGGCCGGCCAGGTGCCCAACCTGTTCGTGGCGCGGACGTCGATCAGCCACACCACCCAGACCTTCTCGCTGCGCGGCGTGGGCGAGTCCGACCCGATCCAGGAGCCGGTGCTCGCCATCTATGTCGATGACGTCTACATCCCACGCCAGATCGCCTCGATGAGCGAATTTGTCGATCTTGAACGGATCGAGTTGCTGCGCGGGCCGCAGGGGACGCTCTATGGCCGCAACTCGTCGGCCGGTGCGCTGCGCATCATTACCCGCGCGCCCGATGAGAACACGCATGTCACCGCCGAACTGGGCTATGGCAGCTATAATGACGTACAGGGCCGGGCACTGGTCAGCGGCAAGATCGCGGGCGACCTGTCGGGCAGCATCGCCTGGATTCATCGCAGCCGCGACGGCGTCACCTATGACCCGACGCTGGGCCATGACGTCAACCGGATCGACCTCGACGCCTGGCGCGGCAAGCTGCGCTATACCGGCATCGCCAATCTCGACGCGCTGCTGACCGTCAATATCCTGCGCGATCGCAGCGATACGCGGTCCTATATCCCGGTCCGCCAGCCCGTTAGCTTCAGCCGCCGCCGGTCCTATTCGGAGGTCGAGCCGGACCAGCATCTCAATTCGCGCAGCGCGTCGCTGCGGCTGGTCTATGATCTGTCGCCCAGCCTGTCGATCAAGTCGATCAGCGCCTATACCGGCTTCAACCTCAACCCCGTCAATTACGAGAATGACGGCGAGGCCGCGCTGATCCAGAAGAACCTGATCCATTATAATGACCGGGCCTTCAGCCAGGAGGTGCAGCTGAACGGCGACTTTGGCGACCTCAGCTTCACCAGCGGCCTGTTCTACCTGCATGAGCGCTTCTTCGTGGAGCGTGACGGCTTCAGCCGCACCGGCACCGCGGCGACCGCGCCGGTCAACCGGCTGCGCGCCCACAACATCACCTACACCGATGCCTATGCTATGTTCGGCGAGGGCACCTGGAAGGCGAACGATATATTGAGCCTGACCGCCGGCCTGCGCGGCACCATCGAGAAGAAGCGCTTCGTCTTCGACAACAAGGTGATCGACAATGATCGCAATGTCGTGGCCCAGTCGATCGCCGGCGAGGCGGAAAAGACCTGGAAGGCGCTGACGCCGAAATTGTCGGTGCAGGCGCAATGGACGCCCAATCTGCTCAATTACCTCACCTATTCGCGCGGGTTCAAATCCGGTGGGTTCGACAATCGCGCGACCCGGCTGGATCTCGCCACCCTGCCCTTCGATCCGGAAAAGGTCTCGACCTATGAAGGGGGCCTCAAGGCCACCTTGTTCGGTGGCGCGCTGCGCAGCAATCTCGCCATCTTCTACAATGACTACAAGGATCTCCAGGTATCCTTCTACGACCCCGCCTATGTCGGATCGCGCCGGGGCAATGCCGGCAAGGCGCATAGCTGGGGCGTGGAGCTGGAGAATGACCTGCGCCTGTCGGAGCGTTTCTCGCTTCAGGCATCGGCCGGTTATCTCAAGGCCATTTATGACGATTATAAGGGCGCGGGCGGCAATGGCGTGGATGCCGATGGCAATCCGCTGCTGAACGCGCCCAAATGGTCCCTGTCGGGCGGCGCCAATTATGCGCTGCCGCTGGGCGCGTCGGGCAGCACATTGCGCCTGTCGGCCAACGCCCAATATCAGAGCAGCTTCTATCAGAACGCCCTGGCCCGGCCGCAGGACGAAGTGCCGGGCCAGACCTTCGTCAACGGCTCGATCACCTGGATATTGCCGGACGACCGTTTCCAGTTCGCCATCCAGGGCAAGAATATCCTGGGCGCGAACAAACCGGTCAGTTCGACCTACATCCCCTCGACCGGGGTCTATTATAAAAACTACGCCGATCCCGCGACGGTGCTGCTGAGCGCCCGCTTCTCCTACTGACGCCCGCCCTATTGGTCCATTTCATATGCGCTTGAGGAGACCGCGTTGGTCGCGTGCGGCATCCCGGCATAGATGGAATGGGCTCACCCTCCCCTCCAGCAGAAGGACAAGGCCATGGCCCGTTCTCCGCATATCAAGCTCGGCTTCATCCTGCATGGCGTCGGCCGAACCTGGCATGACTGGCGCCATCCCGATCGTGACGTGAATGCCAGCACCAGCCTTGCCCGCTATCAGGAACAGGCGGCAACCGCCGAACGTGGCAAGTTCGATTTCCTGTTCGTCGCCGACAGCCTGTCGATCACGCAGCGATCCAGCCCCCATTATCTCAACCGGTTCGAGCCGATCACCATCCTGTCCGCGCTGGCAGCGACTACCAGCCGGATCGGCCTGGTTGGCACGCTGACGGTCAGCTACTCCGAACCCTTCAACGTCGCCCGCCAATTCGCCTCGCTCGATCACCTCAGCGGCGGGCGGGCCGGCTGGAATGTCGTGACGTCCTGGCTGGGTGACACCGCCGCCAATTTCAGCAAGAGCGAACATCCCGCCCATGCCGTGCGCTATCGCATCGCCGCCGAATATCTCGATGTGGTCCAGGGGCTGTGGGACAGTTGGGAAGATGGCGCCCATGTCGCCGACAAGGCGAGCGGCCAGTTCGTCGATCCCGATCGGCTGCATGCGCTCGATCACAAGGGCGAGTTCTTCCAAGTGCGCGGCCCGCTCAACATCAAGCGCACGCCGCAGGGACAGCCGGTAATCTTCCAGGCCGGCGCGTCGGACGATGGCCGCAACTTCGCCGCCCGCCGGGCCGAGGTGATCTTCACCCATGCCGAGACGATCGAGGCGGGCCAGGCCTATTATGCCGACGTGAAGGCGCGGGCGAAGGGCTTTGGCCGCGATGCCGACCAGTTGTTCATCCTGCCGGGCATCGCCGCGATCGTCGGTGACAGCGATGAGGAGGCCGAGGCGCGCTACCGCGAACTCGCCGCGCTGGAGTCGATCGACACCGGCCTTGGCTTCCTGTCGCGCACCTTCAACGACCATGATTTCCGCCAATATGATCTGGACGCCCCCTTCCCCGATGTCGCGCATCTGGGCCTCAACAGCCAGCAGAGCGGGACGCTGCGCATCCTGGCCGAAGTCGAGGCGGAGGGCCTGACCTTGCGGCAGGTGGCCGAACGGCTGGCGACGCCGCGCGGCGCCTTCTTGGGTTCGGCCGAGACGGTGGCCAACCAGTTGCAGCGCTGGTTCGAAAGTGGCGCGGCCGACGGCTTCGTCCTGTTCGAGCCGCTACCGGGACAGTTGGCGCTGTTCGTCGACAAGGTGATCCCGATCCTGCAGCAGCGCGGCCTGTTCCGCACCGACTATGAGGGCACGACCTTCCGCGAGCATCTGGGCCTGTCGGTCCCGGACAATCGCTACAGCGTTGCGCGCGAGGCCAAGTCGGCCGCCTGATCCAATAGAACCAATACAAAGGCGCCCGGCACATAGATTGCCGGGCGCCTTTTTGTTTCTGGCGTTCAGCGCAGCCAGGCAAGGATATCAGCCGCTTCCGGTCGGTCGAGCCAGTCGGGGCTGACCTGCAAGCGCTGCACCACCCGACCCGGCCCCAGCAGCAGCACCGCGGGCTGCGGCAATTCCCAGCTGCCCGTGCCGGTCACCTCGCCGATCCAGCCGGCGGGCGGAGGCGCCGGGCGATCGTCGGGGACGAAGGCGATGCCGAGCAGGCGGGCGAGTTGATTGTCGCGATCGGTCGCCACCGCAAAGGGCAGATCGTGGCGGCACTTGATCTCCACCAGACGATCGGGCTGCTGCGGACTGAGCGCGACCAGCGGGATGCCGCGCGCGCGCAGCACCGGCCAGAGCGTTTCGGCATAATAGGGCAAGGCGATGTTGCAGGCAGGGCAACCGGCAAAGCGGAAGAAGATCAGCAGCGCCGGCCCCTGCGCGGTCAGCGCGTCGAGCGTCAGGATGCCGCCATCGACATCATCGAACCCCAGGTCGGGCAGGACATCGCCGGGTTGCGCCACGGTCGCCGGATCGAAGCGCGCCACCAGCTGCTGCCGCTGCGCCGCGTTGCGCGCCAGTTGGGCGGGCGGCCAGTCCCGTTCCCGTTCTGCCTGAAGCGCGGCATAGCGCGCCCTCAAATTGTCGCCGACGATCGTCGCCATCTGCCTGTCTCCTTTGCTGGAGATAGGAAAATGGCGCCGCGTGTGACGCGACGCCAATGAGACTTGGCGGAAAGCCGCCGATTAATGCTTATAGATCAGGCATCATAGCCCGGCGCCTGACGCGATGCCTTGCGCAGGGCCGCTTCCCAGACCAGATCATAATGGGTGCGACGCCCTTCCACCGGCTGACGCTCGCGCGACATCTGGCGCTTGACCTCCGCCTGCGCCTCCTCCGGCGCGATCAGCACATTGTCGCGCCCGACGCTGAGCGAACGAACCTGCGCGGTGCAGGCGGATTCGAGCTGATAGATCCCGCTCCACGCCTCGCCGGGGCTGGCCCCCAGCGCCAGCGTGCCATGGTTGCGCAGCAGCATGACCTTGGTGCCGCCCAGATCCGCCACCAGCCGCTCGCGCTCGTCCAGGTTCAGCGCCACACCCTCATAATCATGATAGGACAGGCGCGGGATCAGGGCCAGCGCGCGTTGGTTCAAGGGCAGCAGCCCTTCGGCATGAGCCGACACCGCCATGCCGTCGGCGCTGTGAAAATGGGCGATATAATGGGCGTCGTCGCGCGCGCCGTGGATCGCCGAATGGATCACATAGCCGGCATAGTTGATGCCATAGTCGCTCTCCCCGATGACATTGCCGTCGAGGTCGACCTTGACCAGGCTGGATGCCGTGATCTCGTCGAACATCAGGCCGAAAGGGTTGATCAGGAAATGATGATCCGGCCCTGGCACCCGAGCGGAGATATGGGTGTAGATGAAATCGTCCCAGCCGTAGAGCGCCGAGAGCCGGTAGAAGGCGGCGAGATCGACCCGCACCTTCCATTCGGCTTCGCTGATGCCGGTGCGCGAAAAACGATCATCCTTGAGGATGGTGGCCATGGGGGAAGCTCCTTGCTTCAGTATCCGAAACTGGTGTCGAAGGCCTTCGCCACGTCCCTTTTGGGATCGATCAAGCCGGCGCGGCGATAGCGGTCTACGATCGCTTGTTCATGGGCGATCACCTTGGCATCGACGGGGTGCGAAATACGATTGCTGCGTTCGAAACTGGCGCGGGCGATGTCGATCGGCAGGCCGGTTTCCTTGGCCAGCACGGCGGCGAACTGGTCGGGATGGGCGCGCGCCCAGGCGACAGCCTTCGCCTCGCGCTTCAGGAAATCGGCCAGCAGCGCGCGCTTGGGCGCGATCGAGGCATCATGGGCGATGTCGATATAAAGCGGCAGGCCATAATCCCTGGCATCGGCAACCGCCCGCGCCCCTTCCTTGATCGCGACATTCGTATAGGGGGTCCAGGTCGACCAGGCGTCGATCGATCCGCTGTCGAACGCAGCCTTCGCATCGCCCGGCGGCAGGAAGGTGACCTTGACCCTGTCGGCCGGGATATGCGCCCGCTCCAGCGCCTGAAGCAGCAGATGATGGCCGATCGATCCACGCGTCGTAGCGATCGTCCTGCCGACCAGATCCTGGGGCGAGCGGATGGAAGAGCCATTTTTCACCAGGATCGCCAGCGCCTCAGGCGCCTGATTGGCGGGCGCCTGCACCGCGATCGCCTTGACCGGGCTGCCGCTCTGATAGGCGAAGATGAAGGGCGCGTCGGCGGCAAGGCCCAGATCGGCCGCGCCACCACCGACCGCTTCAAGCAGCGGCTGGGCAGCGGGAAATTCCGACCATTCCACCCGATAGGGCGCGCTATCGAGCGCACCGGAAGCAAGCATCATCGCCTTGACCTGCCCCTTCTGGTTGGCGACGCGCAGGACATTGTCGTCGCTACGCTTAAAGGTCGCGGCGGCAAGGCCGAGCCCGACCACCGCGACGAGGGTCGCCGACAGGATGGCGACTTTTTTCTTCGACATGGATCAGCCCGCGAGCGCGACGTCAACCTTCTCCCGCTCGGCCACCTTGCGGCGGACGACCGGCAGCAGTTCGCGGCCATAGAGGATAGAATCGCCCAGCGGATCGAAGCCACGGATCAGGAAATGGTCGATGCCGATGTCGTAATAATCGAGCATCGCATCGGCCACCTGTTCGGGCGTGCCGACCAGGCCGGTGGAATTGCCCGCCGCGCCGGTCAGCGCAGCGACGCCGGTCCACAGCCGCTTGTCCTGCCGGTTGGCGCTCGCCGCCTCCAGCAGGCGCAGCGATCCGACATTGGGCGGGCGATGGCCAGTCAGCGGCAGGCCAGCCGCGACGCGGTTTTCGCGCACCTGCTCCTCGATCTCCGCCGCGCGCTTCCAGGCCGCTTCCTCCGTGTCAGCGATCACCGGGCGCAGCGACAGCGAGAAGCCGGGATTGCGGCCATGACGGGCGGCGGCACGGCGCACCTGGCGCACCGTATCCTGCACCGCTTCGAGCGTTTCGCCCCAGAGCGCATAGACATCGGCATGGCGCCCGGCGACCTCGATCGCCTCGGCCGAGGAACCACCGAAGAAGACCGGCAGATTGTCCGGCTTGATCGCGCTGAAGGCCTGGCGAATGTCGTAAAAGTCACCCTGATGATCGAAAGGCTGGGCCGCCGTCCATTCCTGGCGCAGGATGGTCAGATATTCGTCGGTGCGCTGATAGCGCTGGGCCTTGACCGTGCCGGTGTCGCCGTCACGCGCCATTTCCTCGTCGGCGCCGCCGGTGATGATATGCACCGCGACCCGCCCGCCCGACAATTGGTCGAGCGTCGCGAGCTGGCGCGCCGCCACGGTCGGCTGGGTGAAACCGGGGCGATGGGCGACGAGGAAGCCGAGCCTGCTGGTCAGCGCGGCGGCATGAGCCGCGACGATCTGACTTTCCGGACTGTTCGAGCCGAAGGGGATGAGGACGCGGTCGAAGCCTCCTTCCTCCTGCGCTTTGGCCGCCGCCTCGACATAGTCCTTGTCGAGTACGCGGCTGCGCACCGCCGCCTGGGTTTCCGAGCCATTGTTGAAGCCGATATAGCCGATGAACTTGACACTCATGGGATCATTCCTTCCCGCTGATCAGATGACGTAGAAGCCGTGGGTGCCGTCCTTTTCGAGCTGGGCGACAAGGCCATATTCCCAGTCGAGATAGGCCTGCATCTTCTCGGCCTTGTTGTCGGTGCCCTCATAGGGGCGCTTGTAGCGGCCCTCGGGTCCACGCGGGGGTGGCGCGCCGTCACTGCCGCGTTCCAGCACCACCGCCGACCAGTCGACCGACAGGACATAGACTTCCCAGCCCAGCTGGGCGAGCCAGGAGGCGCTCATGTCGGCACGCGGGCCAAGATCGTCGGTGACGACGATGCGGGCACCGCGCACCGGGGCATTATGGTCGGTTTCCTGCACCAGCTGGCCGCCCTGCGCATTACGGAAACCGGGCAGATGACCCGCCTCATATTCACGCGGCTGGCGGACGTCATAGAGATAGAGGGTCCGGGCGGTATCGGCCTTCAGATGCTCCAGATCGTCCCAGCCGATCCACTTGACCCCGGCGCGATAGGCGACGTCGCGGGCATGGGCGCGGGCCGCCTCGATCGCCTTGCCATCGACCTCCGGCGCGGCACGCACCTGGCCGGTTTCCAGCCCCTGCCCGGCCAGCGTCCAGCCGATCGTGCCGTTGCGCAGCGCATAGATCTTGTTCGGCAGGCCGGCATTGACCAGCGACTGGGTGCCGATGATCGACCGGGTCCGGCCGGCGCAGTTGACGATGATGGTCGTGTCGGGATCGGGCGCGATCGTGCCTGCGCGCAGCACCAGTTCGGCGCCCGGCACGCTGGTCCCGGTCGGGATGCTCATCGTATGATATTCGTCATAGCGGCGCGCGTCGAGGATCGCGATGTCGGCCTTTTCGTCGATCAGCGCCTGCACATCTTCGGCTGCGAGGCTGGGCGTATGACGGCGATGCTCGACCAGTTCGCCGAACGCCTTGGAGTAACTGTTCACATCCTCGAACAATTCATAGCCGGCGTCGCGCCAGGCGCTGAGCCCGCCCTCCAGTTCGCGCACATCGGTGTAACCAAGCCCCTGCAGCCGCACGGCGGCGCGACGCGCCAGCCCCTCGCCCGCATCATAGACGATGATCGGGGTGTCGAGCCGGGGGATGCGCCAGCGCGCTTCCTCATCGATGCGGCGCAGCGGGATCTGGGCGGCGAAGAGCGGATGACCCTGCGCAAACTCATGCTCCTCGCGCACGTCGATCAGGGCGATCTCGTCGCGGGCGATCAGCGCGGTGCGGATATCGGCCGGAGTGGCGACCTCAGTACGGTCCAATATGTCGATGGTCATGCGTTTCTCGATCTGTCCCAGAGGTTGGGGATGACGCGGTTGGCGTATCCGGAAATGAAGCTTTTGGGCGTGCCGTCGGGCGTAAAGGTCGCGCGCTCGACCGCGCCGATATTGCCGCCATAGACATGGATGCTGACCGACGGGGCGTCGGCCCGGCCGTTGGAAACGCGGTGGATGTCGCCGATCCGGGGCGAGACGGCATCGACCTCGCCCTCGCGCAATATATCCGTGCCCTGCGCGACCAGTCCGCCGCCGGGCAGGCGATGGAACCGCTCGACCTGCTCGCTGCCGCGCAGCACGCCGACCAGCCCCCAGACGCCATGGTCGTGGATCGGCGTCGACTGACCCGGCCCCCAGACGAAGCTGACGATGCTGAACCGCTCGCGACTGTCGCAGTGAAGCAGATATTGCTGATAGCGATCGGGATCGGGCCGGGCATATTCGGGCGGCAGCCAGTCGTCGCGAGCAATCAGCCGGGCGAGCAGGGTGCGGCCGCTTTCCAGCAGCGCCTGTTCGTCGCGGGTGCAGGCAATCAGGTCAGCCAATGCCGTGACGAAACCGCGCAGCCGGCTGGTGTCGACCGGCCGCTCAATGGTGGTGACGGCGTTCATTCCACCGCCTCCGCCTGGCGGGCGAACGGCACCACACCCTCACCATGATGGTCACCGCCCAGATGGGACAGAAGCTGTTCGCGCAGCCGGCCGGCGAGCCCCGCCCGCTCGCCGCGCAGGGCGTGAATGCGCTCCTCCGCGACGATCCGCCCCTTGTCGAGCACCAGCACCCGGTCGGCCAGTGCAATCGCTTCCTCGACATCATGGGTGACGATCAGCACGGCAGGCTTGTGTGTCCGCCAGAGCGAGAGGACGAGGTCGTGCATGCGATAGCGGGTCAACGCATCGAGCGCGGCAAAGGGCTCGTCAAGCAGCAGCAATTGGGGTTCGCGCACCAGTGCGCGGGCCAGCGCGGCGCGCTGCGCCTCGCCACCGGACAGGGTGAGCGGCCAGGCATCGAGCCGATGGCCAAGGCCGACCTCCTTCAGCGCGGCTTGCGCACGGTCGCGGATGGCGCCGCCTTTCAGGCCCAGCGCGACATTCTTCCAGACCGGCTTCCACGGCAGCAGCCGAGCATCCTGGAACACGACGGCACGGCTGTCGGGGACTTCGACATCCTGCGCGCCGGCATCGTCCAGCCCGGCGAGGGTGCGCAGCAAGGTGGTCTTGCCAGATCCCGACCGGCCCAGCAGAGCAATGAACTCGCCCGGCGCGATTTCCAGGTCCAGCCCGTCGATGATGCGGTTGGCGCCGAAGCTGCGGGTGAAGTGCTGGAGGCGGACGACCGGTTCGGGATGCGGCTGATGCGCCGCACTGTCGATGCTGGAAAAGCCGAGACGCGCGTCCATGATCAATTCTCCACTATGCTGGGGCGCCAGACGAGGGCGCGGGCTTCGAGGGACCGGACCAGCCAGTCGGCGCCAAGGCCGAGAATGGCGTAGACCATGAGGCAGACGACGATGATGTCGGTGCGCATGAAGTCGCGGGCATTGTTGATGAGATAGCCAAGGCCAGCCGAGGCGTTGATCTGTTCTGCCACCACCAGCACGAGGATGGAGATGGACAGGGCGTAGCGCAGCCCGACCAGCAGCGAGGGCAAGGCCGCGGGCAGCACGACGTGCCAGACCTGTTCCCAGCGGCTGAGGCCGAAGCTCTTGGCGGCATCGAGCAGGCGCGGATCGACGCCGCGAATGCCGGCGTAGAGGTTGAGATAGACCGGGAAGATGGTGCCGAAGGCGATCAGGGCGACCTTGGGCGTCTCGCCAATGCCGAACCAGACGATGAACAGCGGCGTCAGCGCCAGCGCGGGAATGGTCCGCTTGATCTGCATCAGCGGGTCGATCGCCAGTTCCGCGCCGCGCGACAGGCCCGCCGCCAGCCCCAGCGCCAGCCCCAGGCCGACGCCGATCAGCAGGCCGACGGCGACGCGGGCGAAGGAAACGAGGAGGTTGGAGGGCAGCTCGCCGTTCAGCACCATCTGGATCAGCGTGCCGATCACGGCGGAGGGCGCGGCCAGCGTCCGTTCGGGGATGAGGCCGGTGCGCGAGCCCAATTCCCACAGCAAAAGCAATAGCAAAGGTGACAGCCATCGGCCACCGAAGCGGGCGAGGGAAAAGCGGCGTCTGGCGCGCTGCGGCGGCGTTTCGCCCCTTATAGCCAATGCGGTCATGTCCATCCGTCATGCTGGTGAAATCGCCTTCATCCAACATCAATTCTCTACTCATTCAATTGAGTTTTATCGTGCCGCTCTATGAGGGGAAATCATAGGTCATCATTCGCCGCTGATTCTGGCCCGATTCCGGCCATTTAGGCGCGCGACGAGCGGGATAGCTTTTCCTCTCCCCGGAAAAACTCTACTATTTTGATTGATATATTGGCATGGATCATAAGCACAAGCCCGTGCCCGGCATCGGATCGGCCCCCTTTCACCATCAAAAGGATATGCCGTGCCGGTCAATCTGCCGACCAATCTCCTGCGCAGCTTCGTCGCGATCGTCGACACCGGCTCGATGCTCAATGCATCGGAACAGGTGTTCGTCACCCAATCCGCCCTCAGCCTGCAGATCAAGCGGCTGGAGGAGCTGGTGCAGCAGTCGCTGTTCCTGCGTGAAGGCCGCCGCCTGCACCTGACCGCGGCGGGCGAGGTTCTGCTCGACTATGCACGCCGGGTGCTGAGCCTGCATGATGAGGCTGTGGCGGCGGTCAGCGCAGGCCGCTTTGCCGGGCCGGCGCGGATCGGCATGGTGCAGGATTTTGCCGACAGCCTGCTCTCGGGCCTGCTCTCCCGCTTTGCCGAGTTGCACCCGGACGCGCAAATCTATGCGCGGGTCGCGGGCACGGCCGAATTGCAGGCGCTGCTCGACCGGCGCGAACTGGACATATTGCTGGGCTTTGCCGCCCCCAATGACGGCAGCGCGGTCACGGTGGCGCCGATGAGCTGGTATGGCACGGCTGAACTGGTCGAGCGCGACACCATCCCGCTGGCGGTGCTGGAGGAGCCGTGCCGTTTCCGCGAGGCGGCGATCCGGGCGCTGGAGGATAATGGCCTGCAATGGCGGATCGCGGTCGAGACGCCCAACCTCGCCACGCTGCGCGCGGCGGTGGCCGCAGGACTGGGCATCACCGCGCGCACCCATTTATTCCAGGATGACATGACAGTGCTGGAGCATGAGCGGCTGCCCACCCTGCCCCGCGTCGCCGCGATCCTGCGCACCAGCGACAAGCTGGACCGCGCCGCGCACCGGCTGGCGGAACTGGCGCGCGAAACGGTGACCGGGCTTTAGATCGGAATGATGTAGACTGATCCACTGCGTCATTGCGAGCGCAGCGAAGCAAACCAACATCGCTCGGATGGATTGCTTCACTTCGTTCGCAATGACGATTCAAGGGCAAGTCATCGCTCTTTTACGGCCGTCTTCCAGACCTCAGTAGCCGCGCGCCGGATCGACGATGTCGGATGGCGCCTCGCCCCGGACGAAGCGGGTCAGGTCGTCCTGGATCTTTTCCAGCAGGCGATGGCGCACCAGCTGGTAATTGCTGGAGATATGCGGGGTCAGCCGCACCCTGGGATGGGTGTAGAGGACATGGCCCTCAGGCAGCGGTTCGGGATCGGTAACGTCCAGCGTCACAAAACCCAGCCGGCCATCATCCAGCGCCCGCACCAGAGCCGCCTGATCGACCACCGATCCGCGCGCGACGTTGATCAGATGTGCGCCCGGCCGCACCCGCGCCAGCAGCGCATCATCGACCAGATGGCGGGTCTGGGCAGTGGCGGGCACGGCGAGCAGGATATGATCCGCCTCCTCCACCAAAGTGCCGACATCGCCGACCAGTTGCACGCCCGGCACGCTGGGCTGCGCGCCGGATCGCCGCACACCGATCACCTGCGCGCCGAGCGCCAGGCCGCGCCGCGCGACCGCCGCGCCGATCGCGCCCATGCCGATGATGCCGATGGTCGTTCCCGACACCCGGCCAAGCTGTGCCGGTCCCCATTGCGCCCGCGAGCGAACGGTGACGGCATCCAGATTCTTGGCATGGGCGTAGATGGCGGCGATCGCATAATCGGCGATCTCCTCCGACGCGACGCCCCGGCCACAGGTAACGAGCGGCGCGTCGAGCAGCCAGTCGGGATAGAAATCGACACCGACCGAAGCGCTGTAGACCCATTTGAGGCGCCCCGGCCAGGGTGCGGGACGACGCACCTCCGGCGCGCGCCAGGCCGGCGACGGGCGGATCAGTAATATGTCGGCCTCGTCGGCGGCGCTCCAGGGCGCGTCCTCAGCAACATCGATCAGCACGGGGGCGGACGGGTGGCGGGAGAGGCTCCGGTTGAAATCCGGCTCCATCTGGCTGGCGATGATCAGGGACATGGACTCAATTCCCCAGCGCCGCGCGACCGGCGGCAATCAGGATGGTGTCGGTCTGCGGCGAATGGATGCGGCTGCACAGCACGTCGCGATAATGGCGTTCCAGCGGATTATGGCGGCTGATGCCAGGATTGCCGGTCAGTTCCAGCCCGATCTCGACCGCGCGGATGGCGTTGGCGGTGGCGACATATTTGATCGCATTGGCCTCGACCGCCGGCGGCGGATCGCCCGCGTCAATCCGTGCGGCGGCGTCGCGCACCAGCGTGCGGTTGACCTGCAACAGCGCCTCGATCTCGCCGAACTTCTCCTGCACGCGCGGCAGGGTGGCGAGCGATGCGCCAAGGTTGCTTGGCACCCGATCGTTGAGATAGGCCCGGAGCCAGTCACGCGCGGCGCGCGCCACCCCGTCATAGATGACCGAGATGGACAGCGCATTCCACAGCGTCTGGACCGGATCGGGCGCGCCCCACTCCTCCGGCCGGCGAATGTCGACCGCATGGTCGGTCGGCGTCGGCGTATCGGTGAAATGGACGGCATGGCTGACGGTGGCGCGCATGCCCAGATGATCCCAGGCCGGTTCGATATCCACCCCCGGACTGCCGGCGCGAACCAGGAAATTGCCGACGCGTGGAGCATCCTCGTCGGTCTTGGCCCAGACCGAATACCAGTCGAGCCCAGTCGATCCGGTCGAGTAGATCTTCGTGCCGCTGATCGCCCAGCCATGGGCCGTGCGCCGCGCGATCGTGGCAGGCAGGCCGCCGCGTACCGGCGTGCCCAGTTCCGGTTCGACCCGCAGCCCGCCGATCAGCCCCCGGCCCGCCACCGCATCGCGCGCCAATTGCTCATAGATGTCCGCCGGCCAGCCGCGCGCCCGGTTGGGCGTGGCATGATAATGATAGGTCATGAACAGGATCAGCGCGGTCGAGGGATCGCCCTTCGCCACCGCCGCCAGCACCCGCAGCGCTTCGGAGACCGATGCTCCCCGTCCGCCATGCGCGCGTGGCACGGTCAGCGCGATCAGCCCCTGCTGCGCCAATATGTCGAAATTGGCGCGGGGAAATTCGGCGCTGCGGTCATATTGTTCCGCATTGGCCGCGAGCAACCGGGTCAGTCGGTCGAGTTGATCAGCCGGCACCGGCCCTTCGGGCGGCTGCGGCTGCACGGAAATTGCCTGGGTCGCCATGATATCAGCCTCTCTTGGGAATGGCGTCGTTGAAGCGAGCGTCCCATAGCGGGCGGACGTCCACCCGCTTGGGTACCAGCCCGGCCTTGAAGAAGACGTCGGCGACCTGCTGCTGCGATCCGATCGCTTCCGGCGTGACCGGACGCAGTTCATAGGTCGCGCTCTTGCGACGGAACTGGTCGAGCACATAGTCGCGCGGCACGCCGATATCCTGGGCGACGATGCCGGCCCACTCGTCCTGATGTGCCGCCGCCCAGCCGAACCCTTGCTGCACCAGCGCCAGATATTCGCGGATGATGGCCGCCTTGTCGGGATCAGCCAGCGCATCGACATGAGCGGAGACGAGATAATTGCCCGACAGGATGCCATCGGCCGTGCGCAAGATCCGCGCCCCCTCGGTCGCGATCGCGCGCTGGATCGGAAAGCCATAGATCGCCCAGGCATCGAGCGCCCCTTGCGAGAAGGCCGCCGCACCATCGGACACGCCCATCGCGACCGGGATGATGTCGTCCCAGTTCAGGCCAACCTCCTCCAGCATGCGGATCAGGAAATATTGGGCGGTGGTGGCGCGGACATAGCCGACGCGCTTGCCCTTGAGGTCGGCGATGGAGCGCGCCTTCGATCCCTTGGGCACCAGCACCACCTGATTATTGACGTCGCCATGGGCGACCGCAATCTGGCGGAAACTCTGGATGGTCGAAGCGGCGGCGAAGATCGGCGGGATCTCGCTCATCCCGCCATAATCGAGCGACCCGCCATTGAGCGCCTCGACCACGAGATGGCCGGACTGAAACTCGCTGTAGACAAGGTCGAAGCCCTTGGGCTGGATGCCCGCCGCCTTGAACAGCAGCCGCGTGTCACCATCGCCTTTGCCAGTGATCGACACCCGCAGCTTGGGACGGCCCTTGCCGGCAGTGCCGCAGGCGGAGAGCAGCAGACTAGCCGCGGCCGCGCCGATCAAATTGCGTCTGGAAAACATGTCAGCGACCGCCGGCCACTTCCCGTCCGCGCGACCCGTTATCGTCGCGTTCGAACAGAATCACCGTGGAATCGCGCAGCAATTCCCGCTGGACTGCACGACGCAGGCGCGCCAATCGATCCGTCCACCGCTGCGTCCATGCCATATGTTCTGCAACCTCCAAGAATAGGAGGTTGTTTATCTATAAACAAAGTAGAGATATGTCTGTCAAGCAATGCTGGGGGAATCATAAGAAATGCTTGATCCGGCATGGTCGGTCGCGCGGACCGACCATGCCGGATGCCCTTCGAGAATATGCTACAGGCGGGGGCTTCAGGCCCCGTCCGGGCATGGCGCGCCCGCAATCGCAGGCGTCCCCTTTTGTCGGCTGATCCAAATGGCGATCAGCCCGAGGCTGGAGGCGACCGCCCCGGCGATCGCGACGAACGGCAGGCTGAGGCCGGCGGCAATCACGGCGCCGCCCAGCGCCGCGCCGATCGCATTGCCGAGGTTGAAGGCGCCGATGTTCATCGAGGACGCCAGATTGGGCGCATCGGCCGCAGCGCTCATCACCCGCACCTGCAGCGGCGGCACCAGCGCGAAGCTGGCAATGCCCCACAGGAAGATCAGCACCGCCGTCGGCCCGGCAAAGGGCATGGCAAAGGCGAAGGCGATCAGGATCGCCGTCAGCGCAGCGAGCGTCACGATCAGCGTCCTGTCCACCGACCGGTCGGCAAAGCGCCCGCCCAGCCAGTTGCCGATGGTGAGGCCCATGCCATAGAGGACCAGCATCGCGGTCACGAAGGTGATCGAGCCATGGGTCTGATCGCGCAGGATCGGCGTGATATAGGTGAAGACGGTGAACATCGCGCTGGCGCCGACCACGGTAAGGCCGAGCGCGGCGAGCACCGGTCCGCGCATCAGCACGCGCAGTTCGGAGCGTGCATCGCCCTCGGTCGGTGCCGGCATGTCGGGCAGGGTCAGGCGCAATGCGGCGATGGTGAGCACGCCCAGCGCCGCAATGCCCCAGAAGGCCGCACGCCAGCTCATGACTTCACCCGCCCAGGTCGCCAGCGGCACGCCGACGACATTGGCGATGGTCAGCCCCATGAACATGGCAGCGACCGCGCCCGCCTGCCGCTGGGGCGGGACCAGGCTGGCGGCGACGATCGACCCGACGCCGAAGAAGGCGCCATGGTTGAGCGAGGTGATGATGCGCGCGAACAACAGCATCGCATAGCTACCGGAGAGCGCCGCGATCAGATTGCCGACCGTGAAAATGGCAGCGAGGCCGATCAGCAGGGTGCGGCGCGGCAAGCGCCCGGTGGTCAGCGTCATCAGCGGCGCGCCCAGCATCACCCCGATCGCATAGGCGCTGATGAGCAGGCCGGCGGCAGGGATGGAGACGCCAAGGTCGGTGGCGATGACGGGCAACAGGCCCATCGGCGCAAATTCGGTGACGCCGATGCCGAAGGCACCGGCCGCCAGCGCGAGCAGCGGTGGATTGATCTTCATGATGCTCCTCCCGTCAGACAAGCGGCGGGTTCAGCCGGGCGAAACCGGCCTGTTGATGATAGGGGGCGTGGGGATAGGCCGGCATCTGGTAGCTGGCCCGGTCGAGCCGGGCGACCTGATCGGCGGTCAGCGACCAGCCGACCGCACCCAGATTCTGGCGCAACTGTTCCTCGTTGCGGGCGCCAATGATGACCGACGACACGGTCGGCCGCTGCAACAGCCAGTTGAGCGCGACCTGCGGCACCGTCTTGCCGGTTTCCGCCGCAATCTCGTCCAACGCATCGACCACGCGATAGAGATGCTCCTCCTCCACCGGCGGCGCGAAGGCGGGGGTCTGGTGCAGGCGGCTGCCGTCGGGGATCGGGCTGCTGCGCCTCATCTTGCCGGTCAGGCGGCCCCAGCCGAGCGGACTCCACACCAGCGCGCCCACGCCCTGGTCGGCGGCGAGCGGCATCAGGTCGGCCTCATAGGCGCGGCCGATCAGCGAATAATAGACCTGGTGCGCGACGAAGCGCGGCCAGCCATGGCGATCCGCCGCGTCCAGCGCCTTCATCAGCTGCCAGCCGGGATAGTTGGACACGCCGACATGGCGCAGCTTGCCGGCGCGGACCAGATGGTCGAGCGTCGCCAGCAATTCCTCGACCGGGGTCGAGGCGTCGAAGGCGTGAAGTTGCAGCAGGTCGATATGATCGGTGCCAAGGCGCCGGAGAGCGGCTTCCACGCCGCCGATCAGCCGGTCGCGCGATACGCCCCAGTCATTGGGACCATCGCCGGTCGGTAGGCCAAGCTTGGTCGAGATCAACAGCTGATCGCGCCGTCCCTTGATCGCCGCGCCCAGCACCTCTTCGGACGCGCCGTTCGAATAGACGTCGGCGGTGTCGAACAGGGTGATGCCGGCGTCGAGGCAGATGTCGAGCAGACGGCGGGCCTCCTGCGCGTCGCTATGGCCCCATGCACCGAACAAGGGGCCGGAGCCGCCGAAGGTGCCGGTGCCGAAACTGAGCGCCGGCACGCGCAGGCCTGACGCCCCCAATTGCCGATATTCCATCATCATCCCTTTCCATTCCGTGATGGACGCATAAATGGAAGGCAGGACTCCCCGCGTTTAGAGGGCCGCAAGGCGAAGGATCTTTGCAATGGATGAAAAGATACCCTTTCATGCCGATAGGGCGCGGGCGCTGGAAACCTTTGCGACGGTGGTGGCCGAAGGCAGTTTTTCGGCCGCCGGGCGATTGCTGGGCCTCACCCCCTCCGCCGTCAGCCGCGCGGTCGACCGGATCGAGGATCGGCTCGGCGTCCGGCTGCTGCTGCGCTCCACCCGCGCGCTGACGCTGACGGCGGAGGGCCAGGCTTATCTGAGCAGCGCGCGCCGCATTCTGGCCGATCTGGACGAGGCCGAACAGGCGATCGCCGATCGCGGCGCGCCGCGCGGGCGGCTGCGGGTCAGCGCCGCCCATTCCCATGGCCGGCTGTGCATCGTGCCGCTGCTCGGCGAATTTGCGCAGCTCTATCCGCATATCTTGATCGACATCAGCCTGAGCGACCGGCTGGTCGACATTGCCGGCGGCCAGGCCGATGTCGCGATCCGCTTCGGCCCGCTGGCCGACAGCCCACTGACCGCCCGCAAGCTGGGCGAGAATGGCCGCGTCATCGTCGCCTCCCCCGCCTATCTCGCCCGGCATGGCACACCGGTCGTGCCGGAGGATCTGCACGATCATATCTGCCTGAACTTCAATTTCCGCCGGGCCGAACCGGTATGGCCGTTCCGCAAGGACGGCCGCGACTATGCGCTGAGCGTGCGCGGTACGATCGAGGCGAATAATGGCGAGACGCTGGGACAGTTAGCCGCCGATGGTGTCGGCATCACCCGCGTGGGCCGCTTCAGCGTGCAGCCCGAACTGGCGTCGGGCCAGTTGGTGGCGCTGCTGGAGGATTATAATCCGGGCGACATAGAGACGATCCACGCCGTGTTCCTGGGCGGCGTGAACGTGCCCGCGCGAGTGCGCGTGTTCGTGGATTTTCTGGCAGAGAAGCTGACCAATGCCGGGCTGATGGCGCGCGACACGCTGTAATTGCAGCAATCCCGATCGCCATGGCGCATGCGGCATGGCGATCTCGACAGAGGCCGCCATCCAATTTGCCTGCATATTGTATGGATACATTAATCCATGTATATCAGCCGCAGACTCGAACAATCTGCAGGTCCAGAAATGCACGACGAAGCGACGGCAACCGGTAGGGCGCAATGGATCTTCCATTGTGGACTGAAGGGACTCTGTCCGCGATGCGGTACTGGCGCGATGTTCAGGAAATGGCTCAAATTGCAGGATAGCTGCCCGGATTGCGGACTGAACTATAATTTCGCTGCGCCGGATGACGGCCCAGCCTTCTTTTCCCTGTGCATCGTCGCGTTCCCACTAACCTTTTTCGTTGTCTGGTTGCAGGTGACATTTTCGCCGCCCATCTGGGTGCATCTGCTGACATCCTTCCCCGTCCTGGTCATTGGTTGCGTCCTTCCGCTACAGTGGATCAAGGGCTGGCTGGTCGCATCTCAATATGTCAACAAGGCCCAGGAAGCTGGAACAGGGAAGCTTTGGGCGGAACTGCATGCCCGCGCTGCGGAAGAGAGGCGCCAGCAATGACGATCTTGCGTTTATCGCCGAGCCGCAGGAAATCGACAGGCGTCGACCTGGCCGTGCGTCTGGTCTCGGACCTTTACGAAGCCATGAACCGGCCCGATCTGTCCGACATGATCCGCAACGGCCACGCCGAAGACTTTCCGGAGTTGAAGGTGGCGGCCATGGCCCTGTGCGGATATGACGCGCGCATCGAACGCTATGAAGATGCGCTGTCGCAATACGCCGATCCTGGTTTTTGGGACGACAGCCTTCCCGGTGGTGCCCTTGCCGCCCATGATCAGGGCATTATGGCCCGCAACGTGCTTGCCGGCCGGACCGCCTTCTTTCATCGCGACTGATGATCGTCCCCTCCGACGACTTTTTGTATCCGTTCTGCTTTCAAAGGTTGCCATGCAAAGTTGG
>Ga0209813_10000072_pt1 | contig 37812 bp, 38 predicted proteins | sample EndMethybrTD3033_FD_187596 | JGI IMG/M metagenome (GOLD analysis project Ga0209813, IMG submission 187596) | Populus endosphere microbial communities from Tennessee, USA - Endosphere MetaG P. TD hybrid TD303-3 (SPAdes) (version 2) | ecosystem: Host-associated > Plants > Roots > Endosphere... | reverse complement strand
GGCCGATTTTGCCGGGGCGGTCGAATTGCAGCCGGTGGCGCCGGCGAGCCTGGTGCCGGGCTTGCGGCCCGACTGGGTGCTGGGCGTGCTGGAACCGAGTTGCCGCGATATCGATGTCGCGGCTCTGCATCAGGCCTATCTGGGCCGGTTCCGCAAGCTGGGCGGCGAAATGCGGCTGGGGGCCAGGCTGGAGCACGCGGAACGACAAGGCGATGGCTGGCGGATCGAGACCGGTGCCGGGCCGATCGAATGCGGCCTGCTGGTCAATGCCGCCGGGGCTTGGGCGGATGATGTCGCTATGGCCTGCGGTGTCGCGCCGGTCGGCATCACGCCCTATCGCCGGACGGTGGTGCAGTTGCGGCTGGAGGATATGCCCGCCGACGAGATGCCGCTGGTGATGGACATGCGGGGCGGCTTCTATTTCAAGCCCGAGGGGCAGGGGCGGATCTGGCTGACGCCGCATGACGAGGTCGCCTCGCCCCCCTGCGATGCCGCGCCCGAGGAACTGGCGATCGCGCAGGCCATCGACCGGTTCCAGGCGGCGGTCGACTGGCGGATCGCGGCGGTCGAACGCAAATGGGCCGGCCTGCGCAGCTTCGCGCCGGACCGGGTGCCGGTCTATGGCTTCGAGCCGGCGGTCGAGGGTTTCTTCTGGTTTGCCGGGCAGGGCGGTTTCGGCATCCAGACCGCGCCGGCGGCGGCGCTGCTGGGGGCCAGCCTGTTGACCGGCGCGGCCATGCCGCAGGCGATTGCCAGCCTCGATATCGCTGCTTATGCTCCCGAACGGTTTCGATAGCGCAACCAGCAGGAGAGCATGATGGCGCACAAGTTCGTGATCGAAAAGAACAAGGCCGGCGAGTTCGTGGCCAAGTTTAAATATAATGCCGAGATCATCTTCTGGACCGAGGGCTACAGCTCCAAGGCGAGCGCGAAGAATGCGATCGAGTCGATCCTGAAGAACGGCCCCGGCGCGCCGATCGAAGAAGCCGAATAAGCTGCACGGTGCGGGGAGGGCGACCTCCCCGTCCGTCCCTATTTGCGGAAGCTTTCCGCCGCGGCGCAGGCCAGCGCGTCGGCCCGCTCATTCTCCGGGTGGCCGGCATGGCCCTTGACCCATTGCCATGTCAGCTTGTGCCGGGCGGCGGCCTTCACCAGTTCCTGCCAGATCTCGACATTCTTGACCGGCTTGTTGTCGGCGGTCTTCCAGCCGCGCTTCTGCCAGCCGAAGATCCATTTGGTGATGCCGTCCATGACATATTTGCTGTCGGTATAGAGCGTCACCTGGCACGGCTTCTTGAGCGTATTGAGCGCCTCGACCGCGGCCATCATCTCCATGCGGTTATTGGTGGTCATCGCTTCGCCGCCGGAGATTTCCTTCTCCTGGTCGCCAAAGCGCAGCACCGCGCCCCAGCCGCCAGGGCCGGGATTGCCCTTGCACGCGCCATCGGTGAAGATCTGGACTTGGGGCAGGTCGCTCATGCGCCGAGCAGCTCCGCCGGGTCGGCCTTGGCGTAGAAATCCATGCGGCGCAGATAGGCGAGCGGATCCTTGCGCGTCACCAGTGCATCGGCCGGCGTGTTGATCCAGTCATAGGCGCGGGTCAGCAGGAAGCGCAGCGCTGCGCCCCGGCACAGGATCGGGAAAGCGGCCCGTTCCGCGTCGGTCAGGCCATGGGCCTGGCCATAGCCTGCGCCGATCGCGACCGCGCGGTCGCCATACCAGGTGGCGCCGTCATTGCTGAAGCACCAGGCGCTGTGGGTGACGGCCAGATCATAGGCGCGAATGTCGGTGCAGCTGAAATAGAAGTCGATGAGGCCGGTGACGTCATCGCCCAGCATCAGGACATTGTCCGGGAACAGGTCGGCATGGATCACCGAACGCGGCAGATCGGCCGGCCAATGGGCGTCGAGAAAGGCCAGTTCCTCGGCCACGCGGGCGCCAAGGCCCGGCGTAATCTGGTCGAAATCTTCGCCGCACCTGGCCGCCAGCGCGTGCCAGCCATCCTTGTCGAGCGCATTGCGCCGTTCGCCGGCAAAACCCTGTGCCGCCTTGTGCAGTTCGCCCAGCGCCACGCCGCAGGCACGTGCCTGGGCCGGGGTCGGCTCGGTCACGGAAATGCCGGTCAGGAACTCGATCAGGCAGGCCGGGCGCCCGCCCAGCTGTTGCAGCCGCTTGCCATCGGTGTCGGCGATGAAGCGCGGCACCAGGCAGCCGCGCGCGCCCAGATGGTCGAGCAGGTCCATGAAGAAGGGCAGGTCCGCCTCATCCACCCGCTTTTCATAGAGGGTCAGGATATAGCGGTGGCCGCTTCCGTCGGCGCCGGTGGTTTCGAGCAGATAATTGCTGTTTTCCACCCCTTCGGCGATGCCCTTGGCGGACACCAGCCGGCCGGCGTCGTAGCGGGTGAGGAAGGCGTCAATCTCTTCGGCGGGAACGTGCGTATAAACGGCCATGGGGGTTATGCGACCTCCAGTCCGCGCGGCAGCTTGAAGGATATCGTCTCCTGCGCCGTTTCCACTTGCTCCTCGGTGACGACGAAGCGCTCGGCGATCCGGTCGACGACTTCGCGCACCAGTATTTCGGGCGCGGAGGCGCCGGCGGTGAGGCCGAGCGTCGTCACGCCGTCCAGCCAGGCAAAGTCGATCTCCTCGGCGCGCTGGATCAGGCGGGCGGGAGTGCCCTCGCGCTCGGCGACCTCGACCAGGCGCAGCGAGTTGGAACTGTTGGGCGCGCCGATCACATAGACGGCGTCGCAGCGGGCGGCGATCGCCTTGACCGCGGTCTGGCGGTTCGACGTCGCGTAACAGATATCCTCGCCCTTGGGCGCGATGATCGAGGGGAAGCGACGCTCCAGCGTGGCGACGATCGCGGCGGTATCATCGACCGACAGGGTGGTCTGGGTCAGGAAGGCGAGATTGTCGGCGTCGGTGGGCGCCAGCGCCTCGGCATCCTCGACCGTTTCGATCAGCGTCATCGTGCCGTCGGGCACCTGGCCGAAGGTGCCGATCACCTCCGGATGGCCCTTGTGGCCGATGAACAATATGTGGCGGCCGGCGGTGACCATGCGTTCAGCCTGACGATGCACCTTGCTGACCAGCGGGCAGGTTGCGTCGAGATAGTCGAGGCCGCGCTCCTCCGCCTTGGCCGGCACCGCCTTGGGCACGCCATGGGCGGAAAAGACGACCGGCACGCCGTCGGGCACCTGGTCCAGTTCCTCGACGAAGATCGCGCCCTTGGCCTTCAGGCTGTCGACCACGAACTTGTTGTGGACGATTTCATGGCGGACATAGACCGGCGCGCCATATTTCTCGATCGCGCGCTCGACGATGATGATGGCGCGGTCGACACCGGCACAGAAGCCGCGCGGGGCAGCGATCAACAGGGTCATCGGCGGGCGAGGGGCGGGGCTCTGCGTCATGGGCGCGGCTTAGGGCAATGTCGCGCCCGAAGGAAGGGCCAACGCAAATCACCGCGCTTTGTGTTGCGTGGGCGGCGGGGGATGGATAAGGAAGCCGGACGCCTCTGTCCAAGGGGCATGCTGAGGAATTGCTGCCTGTGACATTGTCCCGAATTGCGTTGACCGGAATGCTCGCCCTTGCCCTTGCCGGCTGTTCTCGCCGGGGGGAAATCGACCCGACGGGCGGTATCGTCACGGTGCGTTCGGCTTGCCCGGTGGCTGCAATCCCGGCCTATACCGGCGACGTGACCCTATTCAATCCGGCCCAGAGCCGCGATGCCTCCGCGATCGACGTGGTGGCGAACATCACCGATCTGCGCTCGACCTGTTCGGATGGCGCCCAGCTTTATACCCAGGCGACCTTCGTGGTGAATGCGCGTCGCAACGACGCCAGCGCCGCGCGCCAGGTGACCTTGCCCTATTTCTCGGCGATCGTGCGGGGCGGTAGTGCCGTCGTCGCCAAGCGGATCGGCCAGGTGACGCTGAACTTCGCGCCGGGCGAATATCGCGCGACCGCGACCGCCACGGCTGGCTCCTATGTCGACAAGGCATCGGCCACGCTGCCGCCGGAAATTCAGCAGAAGATCACGCAGAAGCGCAAGGCAGGCGATGCGGATGCCGCGATCGACCCCTTCGCCCAGCCGGACGTCAAGGCGGCGCTGCAGCGAACCAGCTTCGAGCTGCTCGTGGGTTTCAACCTGACCCAGGATCAGCTCAAATATAACGCGACCCGTTAAGCCCGTTGATTTGTTTCCGTTCGGGCTGAGCGAAGTCGAAGCCCGCCACTGAGCGAAGCGAAGTGCTTCACTCCGTTCAGCCTGGCCCTTCGACTTCGCTCAGGGCGAACGGAGTTGAAGGAAATGCCCGTGTCCCTTTACACCCGTTTCACCGCCCATCTCGATGCCGTGCTCGACGCGCTGGAGGCTGCAGGCACGCTGCCCGCCGGCCTCAACCGCAAGCCGGTGACGGTGGAGCCGCCGCGCGATCCCAGCCATGGTGACCTGGCCACCAACGCCGCGATGGTGCTGGCCAAGCCCGCCGGCACCAATCCGCGTGCGCTGGCCGACGCGATCGTGACCAAGCTGCAGGCGCTGGATGAGGTCGAGGCGGCCAGCATCGCCGGCCCCGGCTTCATCAACCTGACCCTGACCGACCCGACCTGGCGCGCCGAACTGGCGGCGATCCATGCCGAGGCCGCCGATTATGGCCGGTCCGATTTCGGCGCGGGCACGACCGTGAACGTCGAATATGTCTCGGCCAACCCCACCGGCCCCATGCATATGGGTCATTGCCGCGGCGCGGTGGTCGGCGACGCGCTCGCCACCCTGCTGGAATATGCCGGGCACAAGGTGATCCGCGAATATTATATCAATGATGCGGGCGGCCAGGTCGATGTGCTCGCCCGTTCCGCGCATGTCCGCTACCGCGAAGCGCTGGGCGAGGATGTCGGCGCGATCCCCGAGGGGCTTTATCCGGGCGATTATCTGGTGCCGGTGGGTCAGGCGCTGGCCGCCGAATATGGCGACAGGTTCGTCGGCGCGCCCGAGGGCGACTGGCTGGTCCTGTTCCGCACCTTTGCCGTCGCGAAGATGATGGACATGATCCGCAGCGATCTCGCGCTGCTGGGCATCCACCACGACATCTTCTCGTCGGAGGCCGAACTGCAGGCGGCGGGCAAGCCGGCCGAGGCCGAAGCCTGGCTGCGTGCCCATGACCTGGTCTATGACGGCGTGCTGGAAGCGCCCAAGGGTGAACTGCCCGACGATTGGGAGCCGGTGGAACTGCCGCTGTTCCGTTCGACCAGGTTCGGCGACGACCAGGATCGGCCGATCAAGAAGTCGAATGGCAGCTGGACCTATTTCGGTGCCGACATGGCCTATCATTTCCAGAAGGCCCAGACCGCCGATCAGCTGATCGACATCTGGGGCGCGGACCATGCCGGCACGGTGAAGCGCATCCAGGCCGCCGTCGCCGCCCTGACCGAGGGCAAGGCGCGGTTCGACGTCAAGCTGATCCAGATGGTCCGGCTGCTGCGTGATGGCGAACCGGTGAAGATGTCGAAGCGGGCCGGCAATTTCGTGACGCTGGCCGATGTCGTGCGCGAAGTGGGCAAGGATGTCGTCCGCTTCACCATGCTGACGCGCAAGGCCGATGCCCAGATGGACTTCGATTTCGCCAAGGTGGTGGAAGCCTCGAAGGACAATCCGGTCTTCTATGTGCAATATGCCCATGCCCGCATTTCCTCGCTCGGCCGCCGTGCAGAGGAGGCCGGGATCGACCTTCCCGCGCCCGACCTGTCCCTGCTTGGGACGGCGGAGCTGAACCTGGTGAAGCTGGCAGCGCAGTTCCCGCGCGTCGTCGAAGGATCGGCGCAGGCCCGCGAACCGCATCGTATTGCCTTCTATCTCAATGACTTGGCTTCGGCATTCCATGGCTGGTGGAATATGGGCAATGATGATCCGCGCGCGCGCGTCGTGCTGGCGGACGATCCGGCGCTCACCTCGGCCCGGCTTTTCTTGAGCCGCGGAATCGGGCAGATCATCCGCAACGGCCTTGCCCTGATGGGCGTGGTCGCGCTGACCGAAATGCAGTGAGCCGAGCGGAGTTTCGATAATGGGTGACTATGCACGCGGGCGACTTGACCTCGATGACGAGGACCGGCTGCCCTGGCTGGAACCTGCGCTCGACGAGGCGGATGAGGAGCGGATTTCGCCGCTGCGCCTGCTGGGCCTCATCATCCTGGGGCTGGCCCTGATTGGTGCGGTGGTCGCGGGCGTATGGTGGCTGCAGAACCGCACCGGCGGTGGCGCGGGCGAGGGGCAACTGATCGCCGCGCCTCAGGGCGACTACAAGATCGCTGCCAAGGAAGCGGACGCCAAGAAGTTCCAGGGCGAGGGCGATGCCAGCTTCGCCGCGAGCGAGGGCGTGGCCCGCGATGGCCAGATCGACCCGAGCCGCGTGCCCGAGGCGCCGATCACTCCGACCGGCGCCGCCCCCGCAGGCACCAAGCCCGCTGTTCCGGCCAAGCCCGCGCAGAGCGTCACCGCCAAGGTCGAGGACGAAACCAGGGCTGCGCCCAAGGCAGCCGCGCCCAAGGCAGCCGGCAGCGGCGTCATCCAGCTGGGCGCCTATGGCAGCGCGTCGGGCGCCAAGGATGCCTGGGGTCGCCTGTCGAAGCGCTTTGCCTATCTGGCGCCGCTCGCCATGTCGGTCGAGCCGGCCGAAGTGGGCGGCAGCACCGTCTATCGCCTGCGCGCCAGCGCCGGCGGGCAGGCGGGCACCGTTTGCGGCAAGCTGAAGGTCGCGGGCGAAAGCTGCATCATCGTCAATTGACCCAAACAGGGCGCGGGCGTCGACAGCCCGCGCCTTAGTCATTAGCATCGGCGTCATGAAACCCGTCATCTTCGGCCTATCCGGCGAAACCCTGACCGCCGACGAGCGCGCCTTCTTCGCCGAGGCGCAGCCGGCCGGCTATATCTTGTTCAAGCGCAACATCGCCGATCGCGCGCAGGTGCGGGCGCTGACCGACGAACTGCGCGCGCTGCACGGGCGCGACGACCTGCTGATCATGATCGATCAGGAGGGCGGCCGGGTCGCGCGGATGCAGGCGCCGGTCTGGCCCAGCTTTCCCGCCGGCGCCGTGTTCGACCGCCTCTATGACATTGCGCCGTCCAGCGCGATTGCGGCGGCTCGGGCCAATGCGCGGGCGCTCGCGCTGATGCTGGCGGAGGTCGGCATCACGGTCGATGCGTTGCCGCTGCTGGACGTGCGGCAGGAAGGCGCAAGCGACATCATGGGCGACCGGACGCTGGGCGCCGAGCCGATGCGCGTCGCGGCGCTTGGCCGCGCGGTGATCGAGGGGCTGGCCGACGGCAATGTCGTGGGCATCGTCAAGCATATGCCCGGCCATGGCCGCGCGCTGGTCGACAGCCATCTGGAATTGCCCGTCGTCCATGCCGGGACGGAGGAACTGGAAACCGACCTCGCGCCGTTCCGCGCGCTCAAGGACGCGCCGATGGGCATGACCGCCCATGTCGTCTACACCGCCTGGGATGCCGACCGGCCGGCCAGCCTGTCGCCGATCGTGATCGAGGAGATTATTCGCCAGCGCATCGGTTTTGACGGGCTGCTGATGTCCGACGATCTCGACATGAAGGCGCTCAAGGGCTCGATCCCCGAACTGGCCGCCGGCGTGGTTGCGGCCGGGTGCGACCTGGCGCTCAATTGCTGGGGGCGGATGGACGATATGGTCGGTATCGCCAATCTGCTGCCGGAGATCACGCCGGCTGCGCGGGCGCGGCTCGATCGGGCGATGGCGTCGGCCCATGTCGCCGACCTGCCGCCGTTCGAGCAGTTGCTGGCGACCCGCGACACGTTGCTGGCGCTGGTTCCGGCCTGATCGCGGACGCGGGGGCGATGGACGATCTCTTCACCGCCCCGGCCGCGACGCCCGCCGAGGTCTTGACCGTCAGCTTCGAAAGCTGGGAGGGGCCGCTTGACCTGTTGCTGGCGCTGGCGCGGACGCAGAAGGTCGACCTGCGCGAAATCTCCATTTTGGCGCTGGTCGAGCAATATCTGGCCTATGTCGATGGCGCGCGGCAGTTGAAGCTGGAACTGGCGGCCGACTATCTGGTGATGGCGGCTTGGCTCGCCTATCTCAAATCGGCGATGCTGCTGCCCAAGGAAGCGCAGCCCGAACCCAGTCCCGAGGAAATGGCGCTGCGGCTGCAATTGCGGCTGCAACGGCTGCACGCCATGCGCGAGGCCGGTGCGCGGCTGATGGCCGGCGATCGAATCGGGCGCGACGTGTTCGTCCGCCCCCAGCCCGAGGGGCTGCACATGGTGCGGCGGGCGAAGTGGAGCGCCAGCCTTTATGATCTGATCCAGGCCTATGGCCAGATCCGCGCGCGTAACCAGCCGGTGGTGCATATGGTCGCGGTGCGGCCGGTGATGACCCTGGACGAGGCGATCCAGCGGGTGAGCGCGCTGGTCGGGTCGGCGCTCGACTGGACGACCCTGGAATCCTTCCTGCCCGACGATCGCGATGGGCCGATGGCGAAGTCGGCGCTGGCCAGCAGCTTCGTGGCGATGCTGGAACTGGCCAAGCAGGGGCGGGTGGACATAAGGCAGGACGGAATATTCGAGCCGATCTATCTGCGGGCGGCGCTGTCGGGCGATCAATGGGAGCAGTTGCGGTGATCCGGGAGATGGATGATTTCGCGCGCGCGGTGGAGGCGGCCTTGTTCGCGTCGGAGGAGCCGCTGACGCCCGCCGAACTGCGCGCCCATGTCGGCGATGGCGGCGACCTGCCCGCGACGCTGGCCGGGCTGGCGCAGGATTATGCCGGGCGCGGCGTCAATCTGGTCGAGCGGGGTGGGCGCTGGCATTTCCAGACGGCGGCCGACCTGGCGCATATCCTGCGGCGGGAACGGGACGAGACGCGCAAACTGTCGCGCGCGGCGATGGAGACGCTGGCGATCATCGCCTATCATGAGCCGGTGAGCCGCGCGGAGATCGAGGCGATTCGCGGGGTTCAGGTGGCCAAGGGCACGCTGGATGTGCTGATGGAGGCCGGCTGGGTGCGTCAGGTGGGGCGGCGCGAAGTGCCGGGTCGCCCGCTCATCTATGCAACCAGCGTAGAGTTTCTGTCACATTTTGGCCTTAGCAGCCGCCGGGACTTGCCGGGTCTGGACGATTTGCGGGCTGCGGGGTTGCTGGATCCGGTGGATTTGGCGCTGGAGGGTCTGGGCGGTCAATCCGTTCTGGAAAAGGATGAGGAAGAGGCCTAGAAAGGCCTCCTTTCAGGAGTATGTGAAAATGGGTTCTTTCTCGCTGATGCACTGGGTGATCGTGCTCCTGGTCGTCATGCTGCTGTTCGGTGGCGGTCGGATTTCCGGCCTGATGGGTGACGTGGCCAAGGGCATCAAGAGCTTCAAGAAGGGCATGGCCGACGACGAGGACGACGCGACGCCGGCAAAGCCCGCGACCCGGATCGAGGGTCATCGCGTGCCCGAACAGGATGCGCCGAGCGCGACCGAAGAAAAGACCAAGGCCTGATCTCTAACGCAGGCTGGTAGTCGCGCATGTTTGGCATCGATTCGACCGAATTTCTGGTGATCGTGATCATTGCGGTGATCGTGATCGGCCCGAAGGATCTTCCGCGCGCGCTCTACAAGGTGGGGCAGATCGTGGGGAAGGCCCAGGGCATGGCCCGGCATTTCCGCACCGGCATTGATGCCATGGTGCGGGAAGTCGAGCTGGAAGAGCTGGAAAAGAAATGGGCCGAGCAGAATAAGCGCATCATGGCCGAGCATCCGCCCGAGACCCAGGTTCCCGAAACCCAGGTCATCGAGCATGCTTCGGCCAGCGATGCGCCCGCTGCTTCGGCTGTAGACGACAAGCCGCCTTATGTGGCGGAAGCGCCGGCGGCCCCCGCTGTCGATGCGCCGCCCTATGTGGCGGAGGCCGCACCGCCGCCGGTGGCGGACAAGCCGCCCTATGTCGCAGAAGAACCCGCTGCACCCAAGCAGGGAGATGCGGCGGCATGATCGGCGATATTGACGACAGCAAGGCGCCCTTGCTGGACCATCTGATCGAGCTGCGCAGCCGCTTGCTCAAATGCGTGTACGCGCTCGCCATCACCGGGGCGATCTGCTTCTATTTTTCGGAGCAGCTCTTCGCGATCCTGGTGCATCCGCTCAAGGAAGCCTTTGGCGATGCCGGCGGCAAGCTGGTCTATACCAAGCTCTACGAAGCCTTTTTCGTGCAGATCAAGATCGCGCTGTTCGGCGCCTTCTGCCTGTCTTTTCCGATCATCGCCAACCAGCTCTGGGCGTTCGTCGCGCCGGGCCTGTATGCGAAGGAAAAGAAGGCGCTGCTGCCTTTCATCATCGCAACCCCCTTCCTGTTCGCACTGGGTGCGAGCCTCGCCTATTTCGTGGTGATGCCGACCGCCTTCCATTTCTTCCTGGGCTATCAGGGCAATGGCAGCGGGTTGCAGGTCGAGGCGCTGCCGAGCGCGGACAGCTATCTGGGCCTGGTGATGCAGTTCATCCTGGCCTTTGGCATCTGTTTCCTGTTGCCGGTGCTGCTGATGCTGCTCAACCGGGCCGGCTTCGTGTCGCGCGAGCAGCTGAAGGGGATGCGCCGCTACATGATCGTCGGCGCCTTCATCCTCGCCGCGGTGCTGACCCCGCCGGATGTGGTGTCGCAGCTGATGCTCGCCATCCCGCTGCTGCTGCTCTACGAAATCACCCTGGTCGCGATCTGGTTCACTGATCGCAGCCAGGCGAAACGCGCCGCTGCAGAAGCGGCGGCCGAGGAGGCATCCGCATAAGAAAAGGCCCGCGAGACGCGGGCCTTTTTCCATCTTTAGTTGGCCGACTTCTCGACGGCCTTGCCGGCGCTCTGCACGTCCCTGCCAGCGCCTTCCACCGTGTTGCATGCGGATACCAGCAGCGAGCCGGTGAGCAGCAGGGCGGTGACGATTGTCTTGGTCATCGATTTCTCCTTCCGAAATATCGGCCGACCGCATGGCGAGCCATATCGGTGACCGCTGGAGAACACGCCTGGAAGGGAAGGGTTCCGCCGGCTGGCGCTGGTTCGACGATGGGGGAGGGCAGCCCGAAAAAGTCTGAGCCCGGAACGCGTCGGGGGGGGGTGATGCGTTCCGGGCTCATATTTTTTGGATAGCAAGAGCGGGGGGCAAAAGATTTGCTATCCGAAATGCAGAACGAGCGGCAAAGCGGGTGGTTCCCGATTTCCGCTCCTGATCGCGAATTTTAATTGCCCTTATTTTCAGGCGTTTCGCTGATTGATCGGATATTAACCTAAAATAATCTCGCCAGACGAGCGCAAAAAGATGGTGCGGTTCAACCGAGCGGCCGGCCGCTGTTGCGATATTCGGGGCGGATCGTTGATTCCGGCAGATTGTCGATCGGCGCGGCAAGGGGGGGCGCGGGCGCGGGCTGCGTCGCCGGCGTGGAGGGGGCGACTGTCGGCAAGGGCACATAGGCTGTTGCCGGTCCCGCGCTCATCAGTTCGACGGGCGACACCGGCTGGACCGGCCAGATCCGGCGGGCAGGGCCGGATATCAGTTCGCGCCCCGGATAGGCGTCGCCGAAGGCGGCGGGCGTGCCGTTGAAGCCCATGCCGCGATAGAAGATATGGGCGCCGATCACGGCAACCGGCTGCAGCGTGGCGGACCAGGCCGGGCGGACGGCCAGCGTATGATAATGGGTAGCAAGGCCCACCGGGGCATAGGGTTTGCCCGACAGCGCCTGCTGGGCGATACCGCGCGCGCGGACCCAGGCGACCGCGTTGGGCAGGCGGGCCATGGCGCCATCGCAACTGAAGGTGAACTGGCAGTGGAAGTCGGTGCGTTCCGATCCCTGATAGACGACGCCGCACACGCTGTTGGGCCAGAGCGGGCTGCGCACGCGGTTCAATACCACCTGCGCGACGGCGCGCTGGCCCTCCTCCGGCTCGTTCCCGGCTTCATAATAGATGGCCGATGTCAGGCAGTTGAGCGCACGATAGCTGTCGGTTGGCGTGATGCCGCGAAAGATGGTCGCGGGGGCGGTCTTCACTTCGGCCAGGCCCATGACATGCGGGCTCTGGATGGTGAGCGCGCCGGGGACGGGATCGAAGGCGCCTTCGGCATAGAAGAAGGCCGAGCCGGGGAAATTGGCGCCCGCCTGCTCGGCCGGGTCGGGGCCATGATGATCCTCGGCCAGCATGTCGAGCGGCGCGGCGGTGATGAGATGCGGCACGACCAGCACGCCAAGCGCGAGCGCGCCCAGGCCGCCATGCCAGATCCATCGTTCCTGTTGCTGCGAAAGCCGCATCACCCTGCCGGTATCGAGCGGGCCTGATTGCCGCGCGGCCTTTCCATAGCCGATTTTCCTTTCCAATTCCTCCACGGAATCGGGCAGGCCCTGGATCGGGGGCGAGCGACCGGCGCGCAAAGCCGGAGCAAACCGGCTCTTTTCGTGGTGCAGCATTCCCTTGCTTGGCAAGCACGTATCGGCTCCGCTATGCGGGGTGCATGCTGCTCCAGAAAGATAGCCTCGCCCTGATCGGTAATACCCCGATGGTGCGCCTCGCCGGTCCGTCCGAAGCCACCGGATGCGATATCTACGCCAAGTGCGAATTCGCCAATCCCGGCGCGTCGGTGAAGGATCGCGCCGCCCTGTTCATCGTCAATGATGCCGAGGAGAAGGGGCTGCTGAAGCCCGGCGGCACGATCGTCGAGGGGACGGCCGGCAATACCGGTATCGGCCTGGCGCTGGTCGCCAATGCCAAGGGGTACAAGTCGATCATCGTCATGCCCGAGACGCAGAGCCGGGAAAAGATGGACACGCTGCGCGCGCTGGGCGCGGAACTGGTGACGGTGCCGGCGGCGCCCTATTCCAACCCCGGCCATTTCGTCCACACCTCGCGTCGTCTGGCGGAAGAGACGGAAGGCGCGATCTGGGCCAACCAGTTCGACAATATCGCCAATCGCAAGGCGCATATCGTCGGCACGGCCGAGGAAATCTGGACCCAGATGGAAGGCCGGATCGACGGCTTCATCTGTGCGGCCGGCACCGGCGGCACGATCGCCGGCGTGGGCCTGGGCCTCAAGGCGCATGACGAGAATATCGTCATCGGCCTCGCCGATCCCCATGGCGCGGCGCTCTATAATTATTACGCCCATGGCGAATTGAAGGCGGAGGGCAATTCGGTTGCCGAGGGCATTGGCCAGGGGCGCATCACCGCCAATCTGGAAGGCGCGCCGATCGATACCCAGTTCCGCATTTCCGACGAGGAAGGGCTGGAGTGGGTCCGCCGCCTGCTGGCCGAGGAGGGGCTGTGCCTGGGTCTGTCGTCGGGCATCAATGTCGCGGGTGCCGTCGCGCTCGCGAAACAGCTTGGGCCGGGCAAGAAAATCGTGACAATCCTGTGCGATACCGGCTTCCGCTATCTGTCGACGCTCTACAACCGCCAGTGGCTCGAATCGAAGGGCTTGACGATATTCCCCTGGCTCGCGCACAATTGACGGGCCGACACGGGTCGCGGCGGCATAAAATAGAGCATGTTCATGGCTGATCATTCCCGCCGACAGGAGGGGTTGCAGCGCGTTCAGATAGGGCTGACCGGCCTGGCAGGCGTTGTCCTGCTGGTCGGACTGGCCAATATCGTCATCGACAAGGCGCGGGTGGACGATATTGCGTCCGCGCCGCCGGCCGTGCCGACGATCGACGTCAATGCCGCTGTCGCCGCCACCACGCCCAAGGAACCGCTCGCCGAACTGGGCGTGCAGCCCGCGCCGGAAATGGCGCCGATCGTCCCCGATCTGCAGCCGGATCCCAAGATCCGCAAGCCGATGGACCAGGAACCCACGCCGCAGACGCCCTGACGGGCGATGATGTCGTTCGTTCGCTGTCTTTCGCGATTGCTTACCCTGTTGCTGCCGGCGACGCTGATGTTGCTCGCCGGTCTGGCGGCTGCCTGGCGCACGGGGCAGGCGGACCCATGGTGCTGGGGCTGGCCGGCGCTGCTGTCGCTCGTGCCAACGGGGTGGTGGCTGGCGCGGCGGGACTTTCTGCATGCGCTGTGGGTGGGGCTGGGTGGCGCCGGGATGGCGCTGCTCTTCTGCGCCCTGGCCGCTGCGCGCATGCCCGACCCCTGGGCCATGATCGGCTTGCTGCTGCTGGCTCTGGCGGCGGCCGCCGCTGGCGCTTTGCTGTGGCAGCGGCGCTGGCTATCGGCATGTGTCGCATTGGCTGCAGCGCTGCTGCTGCTCGGCTTCGGGCCGGCCCGTCCCATTTCTTCCCAGCCTGATCGTCCGGTGCTCGCCGTCATCACCGCGCTGCCGCTCTTCTGGGAAGAGGGTGGAGCAGGGACAAGGCGGGACGCGCCGATCGTGACGCTGCTGCGCAGCCGGTTCGACGTGCGGCCGATCGATGATGTGCGGGCACTGGCCGCATCCGGCGCGCCCGTCCTGCTGCTGGCGCAGCCCCGACCGATGACGCCGCAGGCGCTGGTCGCGCTTGACCGCTGGGTCCGGGATGGCGGCCGGCTGCTGCTACTCACCGATCCGCGTCTGCGCTGGCCGTCCGATTTGCCGCTGGGTGACCGGCGCCGGGCGCCGATGGTCGGCACGCTTGGCCCCTTGCTGGCGCATTGGGGCGTGCGGGACGGGGCGGTGCGCGACCGGGAAATACGTCATTTCCTGCCCGATGACCGGCTTTTGACGATGGCCGGGATGCAGCCCCTGTCATTGGAGGGGCAGGAGGGCGCTGTTCCGCTGCGGTTGCGGATCGGCCGCGGGGAGGCGCTGTTGCTGGGTGACGCGGACCTGATCGACGACCGGCTGTGGCTGGCCGATCCGGCGCGGCCGCTCGATCCGCGCGCCTGGAGCGCGGACACGCCGGCGCTGGTGGCGCAATGGCTGGGGGCGGAGATGCCGGATGGCCGCCGCTGGATGCGGGATGTCGCGGATGTCCGGCTGGGGCTGCGATCGGCGCTTCTGGCTGGGACAGGCTGGGCGATACTGGGTCTGATGCTGCTGCGCCGTCGTTCCGGACGGAATGGCATGAGAACAAAAAGTGAAAATAAGCTGGTGAAAGGAGGAAAAAACGGTTAATCCCGTTTCTGACCGGCTTTTCCCAACTTCGCCCAATATTTCCCTTTGCAGGCCGCCTCATGCTTGGTAGATATTCCAACATTGGGGTTAGTCAGGCTTTGCGAGAGTCTTGCGCCGGGAGTCGAAAACGCGATTCCGGCGACGGGAGGCCTGCGCCCTGCTTAAAAGGGGCGAATTTTCAGCGTGTCGGACGTCATTCTCTATTCGGGCAACGCGTTCAGCGTCGCGGACGGCAAGGGCCGTTTCGTGCTGCCCCTGGAGATGCGCCGCCAGGTGAAGCTGGCGAGCGGCGGCGAAAACCGTCTGTGCCTGTCGGTCCATATGGACAATGGCTGCGCCACCGGCTTCGGCCTGTCCCATAAGCTGTTCCTGTTCGAGGAAGTGAATGAGCTGGAGCGCGAGGCGCGCGCCGCCAATCGCCCCTTCAACGGCGATCTGGAGCGCGAGAATCGCCTGGGCACGATCGAGGATGTGAATTTCGACGAGGGTGGTCGCTTTTTCCTGCACCCCGATATCAAGGAAGAGGCCGGTATCACCGACGTCGTGTTCTTCTATGGCGTCGGCCGTTATTTCCAGATCTGGAAGCCTGAGGCGCTGGTCGAAAGCCCGGATCGCCCAGCGCTGATCCGCAACAAGGTGCGTCGCTGGCTGGAGCAGCGCGCAGCGGAGGGCGGCAAGTGAGCGCCGCGCCGCATATCCCCGTCCTCTTGACCGAAGTGCTCGATGCGCTCGCCATTACCCCGGGCGAGCGGCATGTCGACGGCACCTTCGGCGCGGGCGGCTATTCCAGCGCCATGGCGGCCGCTGGCGCGCAGGTTTTCGCCTTTGATCGCGACCCCGATGCGATCCGGGAAGGGCAGGTGCTGGCCGATGAAAAGGGTATCACCCTGATCCCCGGCGAATTTTCGCGGATGGAGGAGTTGCTGGCCGAACGCGGTGTCAGCAGCGTGTCGGGTATCACGCTGGATATCGGCGTGTCGTCGATGCAGCTCGACCGGCCCGAGCGCGGCTTTTCCTTCCAGGCGGACGGTCCGCTCGACATGACGATGAGCCAGGGCGGCATGAGCGCGGCCGATTTCCTCAACACCGCCGCGGAAGAGGATATTGCCGACGTCATCTATCGCTATGGCGAGGAGCCGCGTTCGCGCCGGGTTGCCCGCGCGATCGTCGATGCGCGGCCGCTGGAGCGGACCGGGCAGCTTGCTGCCGTGGTGCGCCGGGCGCTGGGCTACAAGCCGCATGACAAGAAGGATCCCTCGACCCGCACCTTCCAGGCGATCCGCATCCATGTGAATCGCGAACTGGAGGAGCTGGAGCGCGCGCTCGAAGCGGCGGAAGCGCTGCTGGAGCCGGGCGGCCGCCTTGCGATCGTGACCTTCCACAGTCTGGAGGACCGCATCGTCAAGCAGTTCCTGCGCAAGCGCAGCGGCAGCGAGGCGGGCGGATCGCGCCACCTGCCCGAGAAGAAGGCCGAGGCCGCGCCTGCATTCGAAAAGCCCGCCAAGGCCGTAAAGCCCGGCGAAACGGAACTGGCGCGCAATCCGCGTGCCCGTTCCGCCACCCTGCGCAGCGCCGTGCGGACCGGCGCCCCTGTTGCCAATGCCCATCGGAGTGCCCGGCCATGATCGCGGTCAAGAGATTGCAGAGCCTGATCTGGGTATTGCTGGTCGCGCTGGGCGCGCTCGGCGCCTATCTCGTCTCCTTGAAGGTCGCGACCGAGCGCAATGACGTGATGCGGGTGCGGATGCAGATTGCGCAGGCGCGCGGTGATATCCGCTATCTGGAAACCGAGTTCAGCGCGCGCGCCAGCATGCGCCAGCTGGAGCGGTGGAACCAGGACGACTTCATGTATGCGACGCCGACCGCCGGCCAGTATCTGGCGGGCGAACAGGCGCTGGCGCATCTGGATGGCGTCCAGCCCAACGGCCCGGACTATGTCGCCCCGCCGGTGATGGTGGCGATGGTCGAGACGCCGGCCGACCTGCCGTCCGCGCCGCAGGCCGCACCGGCCAGTCCCGCCGCCAGCCAGATCCGCAGCGATATCGCCGTGATCCGCGAGGCGCATGCTGCCGACAATGTCGAGAAGCTGGCCAAGTCCACCGCGCCGGTGAAGCTGGCCGAACAGCGTGCGAAGGCCGACGCGGACGTGTCGCGGCCCAATCCGGTCGCGCGCCGGGCCGAGCGCATGGCGATGCTGGATGCCAAGCTGCTGGACGACAGCACCATGGGTGATCTCAGCGCCCGTGCGGCGCGCGAGCGAAAGGGAGGTCGCTAATGGCCACGATCATCGTCCAGCCGGGCGGCGCCCGTGCCGGGCGGCAGCGGGTCAACCTGACGGCGATTGCGCATAATCGCCTGATGTTGCTGCTGATCCTGTTCATGGTCATTACTGCCGTGCTGATCCTGCGACTGACCTGGGTCGGCATTTTCGCGAGCGGCAACGGCAATGGCGATGGATTGTCGGGCTTCACCCCGGCGCGCGCGGACATTGTTGACCGCAATGGCGTGCCGCTGGCGCGGACGATGGACGCCTATTCGATCGCGGTGCGCCCGTCCAAGCTGATCGGCGATCCCGACGAACTGGCGCGCAAGCTGCACGAGATTTTCCCGGACGAATCCGAAGCGATGTTCGCCAAGAAGCTGACCGGGCGCGGCTGGGCCTATCTGCGCCGGCGCGCGCTGCCCGAGGAAGTGGCGGCGGTGAACGCGCTGGGCGAGATCGGCATCGAATTTCCGCGCGAGAAGGAGCGGCTTTATCCGCAGCGCACGCTGGCCGCGCATGTGCTGGGCTTTGCCCCCAATGCTGAGGGCAAGGGCGGCATGGGTGTGGAGGCCGCATTCAACGATCGGATGATTGACCCGGCGCAGCGCAGCAAGCCCTTTGCCATGTCGATCGACAGCCGGGTGCAGGGCGCGCTGGAGAGCGAGCTTTATGCCCAACTGGTGCAGACGCGCGCCAAGGGCGCGGGCGGCATCATCATGGACGTCAATACCGGCGAAGTGATCGCGATGGCCTCGATCCCGGTGTTCGATCCCAACAAGCTCCAGAATTACGCTGGCAAGCGCTGCTCCGAATCGCCGCTCTGCAACCATATGGTGCAGGCCCGTTATGAGCTGGGATCGGCGTTCAAGCCGCTGTCGATCGCGGCCGCCATGGACGCTGGCGTCGTGACGTCGATGAGCAAGCGTTATGACGCGACTGCGCCGCTGGCAGTCGCGGGCTTCCGCATCAAGGACGACCACTCGCTCGGCCGCTGGATCAACGTACCGGAAATCCTGGTCCACAGCTCCAACATCGGCACCGCCCGGATCGCCGACGAAATGGGCGCCGCGCCGCTGCAGAAGCTGTTCCGGAACCTGGATTTCGACCAGCGCTCGCCGATCGAATTCAATGAACGCGCCAAGGGCATCTGGCCGTCCAGCTGGGGTCGCATCACCAGCATGACGACCTCTTATGGCCATGGTATCGCGGTGACCCCGCTGCATCTGGCGGCGGCCTATGCGGCGCTGGTCAATGGCGGCATCTGGCGCCCGGCGACGATCCGCAAGCTCAAGGCCGACGAAGTGCCCGAGGGGCGCCGGGTCTTTTCCGCCGCGACCAGTGCGCGCATGCGCCAGCTGTTGCGGATGATCGTGTCGGCGGGTACAGGGCGTAGCGCCGACGCCAAGGGATTCCGGGTGGGCGGCAAGACGGGTTCCGCTGAAAAGCCCCAGGAAGGGCGCTACAACAAGACTTCGCTGGTGACGACTTTCGCTTCCGCCTTCCCGATGGACAATCCCCGCTATGTGGTTCTCGTCACGATGGACGAGGCGACGGGCCAATATGGCCTGCGCACCGCTGCATGGACGGCGGCGCCGGTGGTGAAGCGGGTGGTGGAGCGCACCGGGCCGATGCTTGGCGTAATGCCGGACGAGCGGCGGGACGTGGATATTTCGGATTTGATGCCGCTGTTGCACGGCGACAAGGAGACAGAGTGATGCGCCTCGGGTCGCTAATCGAGGAGCTGGGCGTCGAGGTCGCCAAATCGGCAAATGCCGACGGCGGCCTCGACACGTCCGTGACGGGTTTTGCCATCGACAATCGCAAGGTTGCGCCGGGCACCATCTTCGGTGCCTTTCAGGGCCTGCGCGTCAATGGCGAGGATTTTATTGCCGACGCGGTGAAGGCCGGTGCGGTCGCGATCGTCGCCCGGCCGGAGGCGAAGGTCGAGGGCGCGGTGCATATCGCCGACGCCAATCCCCGCCGCCTGTTCGCGCAACTGGCCGCGCGCTATTTCGCGCCATTCCCGGATGTGACCGTCGCCGTCACCGGCACCAATGGCAAGACCAGCACGGTCGAACTGGCGCGCCAGCTGTGGCGCATGCTGGGCCACAAGTCGGCCTCGATCGGGACGCTGGGCGTCACCACCTCGGTCGATCAGGTGTCGACTGGCCTCACCACGCCGGACATCGTTACCTTCCTCGCCAACATGTCGGGCCTCAAGCGCGAGGGCATCACCCATGCCGCGTTTGAGGCGTCGAGCCATGGCCTCGACCAGTATCGCACCGAGGGGCTGCCGGTTGCGGCCGGCGCCTTCACCAACCTGTCGCGCGATCATCTCGATTATCATGGCGACATGGACAGCTATTTCGACGCCAAGATGCGCCTGTTCGACGAAGTCGTGGGCGATGGCGGCGCGGCCGTCATCTGGGCCGACGATGAATGGTCGGACAAGGCGATCGAGCGGGCTACGAAGCGGGGGCTTCGTGTGCTGAGCGTCGGGGTGCAGGGGCAGGCATTGCGTCTTGCCAACCGCACCCCGACCCAGTTGGGCCAGACGCTGGAAATCGAAGCCGATGGCAAGCTCTACAAGGTCAATCTGCCGCTGATCGGCGCCTATCAGGCGGCCAATGCGCTGACTGCGGCCGGTCTGGTCATCGCGACCGGCGGCGATACCGCCAAGGTGCTGGAATTGCTGGGCCGGGTCCAGCCGGTGCGCGGCCGTCTGGAACGCGCGGTCATCAGCAAGGCGGGCGCCCCCGTCTATGTCGACTATGCCCATACGCCCGACGGCCTGCGCGCCGCGATCGAGGCACTGCGTCCCCATACCAGGGGCAAGCTGATCGCGCTGTTCGGCGCGGGCGGTGATCGCGATGCCGGCAAGCGCCCGCTGATGGGCAAGGTTGCCGCCGATCTGGCCGACCATGTCATCGTGACCGACGATAATCCCCGTTCGGAAGAACCCTCCGCGATCCGCGCCGCCGTGATGGCGGGCGCGCCGGGGGCGGAGGAAATTGGCGGGCGCCGCGCGGCGATCGCCGCCGCCATCGGTCAGGCGGGGGGCGACGACATCGTCCTGCTCGCTGGAAAGGGGCATGAGCAGGGCCAGATCATCGGCGACCGGGTGCTACCCTTTGACGATGTCACCGTGGCACGGGAGTGCGCGGGTTGAGCGATCTCTGGACCTCGGCCGAGATTGCAGACGCTACGGGCGGCGCCGTGTCGGCGCCGTTCGCCGTTTCTGGCGTTGCCTTCGACAGTCGCGAGGTGGGCGCGGGCGACCTGTTCGTCGCGATGAAAGGCGAAACGACCGACGGCCACAGGTTCATCGACAAGGCCTTTGCCCAGGGCGCGGCCGGCGCGATCGTCAGCGAACCGGTCGACTATCCCCATGTGCTGGTGGCCGACAGTGCCGCCGCGCTGGAGGCGCTGGGCCGCGCGTCGCGCAAGCGCAGCAGCGCAAAGATCATCGGCGTGACCGGGTCGGTTGGCAAGACCGGCACCAAGGAAGCGCTGTTCCATGCCCTTGAACGGGCCTGTCCGGGTGGCGTCCATCGGTCGGTCAAAAGCTATAACAACCATGTCGGCGTGCCGCTGAGCCTCGCGCGGATGCCGCGCGATGCGGCCTATGGCGTGTTCGAAATGGGCATGAACCATGCCGGCGAACTGGCTGCGCTGACGCGGCAGGTGCGCCCGAACGTGGCGATCGTCACCGCCATCGCGCCGGCCCATATCGAATTTTTCGGGACCGAGGAGAAGATCGCCGAAGCCAAGGCGGAAATTTTCGAGGGGCTGGAGCAGGGCGGCACCGCCATCATCCCCTATGACAGCCCGCATGTCGCGACCCTCTATGGCAAGGCGGAGCGTCATGCCGATCATATCCTGACCTTCGGCTTCAGCCCGGAGGCGGATATTTTCGTGCGCGATACGGTGCCGGCGCCGGGCGGCGGCACGCTGGTGACCGCCGCGCTGCCGGGGGCAGAACTTTGCTTCACCGTCGGGGCGCCGGGCGACCATTGGGTGTCCAATTCGCTCGCCGTGCTGGCCGCGGTCGAGGCGCTGGGCGGCGATCTGGCCGCTGCGGGCCTTGCGCTGGCGGAAATGCCGGGCCTGCCCGGACGCGGGGCGCGCCGCGTCCTGCCGGTGGCGGGCGGCGAAGCGCTGCTGATCGACGAAAGCTATAACGCCAACCCCTTGAGCATGGCGGCAACGCTCAAGCAATTGGGGCGCGAGCAGGCCGATCGCCGTATCGCCGTGCTGGGCGGCATGCGCGAACTGGGCAGCCGCAGCACCGAACTGCACGCCGCACTCTCGCAACCGTTGAGCGAGAATGGCGTCGACTATGCGATATTGGTGGGCGAGGAGATGGCGCCGCTGGCCGACGCGCTGGGCGGCCTCGTCGCCTTCGACCATGTGCCGGACGCCGCGTCGGCCACCGATCTGATCAACAAGGAAATGCGTGCGGGTGACGCGATCCTGGTCAAGGGCTCCAATGGCATCGGGCTGTCCCGCCTGGTCGCTGCCCTTGGCGATGCCGCCCGCGACGGAGATAAAGACTGATGCTCTACTGGCTTGCCCAGACCCTGGATTTTGCGGGGGCCTTCAACCTCATCCGCTATCTGTCCTTCCGAGCGGGCGCGGCGATCGCGACTGCGCTGATCATCGGCCTGGTCATCGGCCCCAAATTCATCGGCTGGCTGCGCGTGCGCCAGGGCAAGGGGCAGCCGATCCGCAGCGACGGGCCGCAGAGCCATCTGGCCAAGCGCGGCACGCCGACCATGGGCGGCCTGATGATCCTGACCTCCATGGTTGTATCGGTGCTGCTGTGGATGGACCTGTCCTCCACCTATGTCTGGGCCTGCCTGTTCGTGACGCTGGGTTTCGGCGCGATCGGCTTCCTCGACGATTATGACAAGGTGACCAAGGCCAGCCACAAGGGGCTGTCGGCCAAGATGCGCCTGGCCTTCGAGTTCCTGATCGCGGGTTTCGCCGCCTGGATGATCGTCAACCAGCATGGCAACACCGCGCTCTACGTGCCCTTCTACAATGGGCCTGCGATCGAACTTGGGCCTTTCTATTTCCTGTTCGCTGCCTTCGTCATCGTCGCTTTCGGCAATGCGGTGAACCTGACCGACGGGCTCGATGGCCTCGCCACCATGCCGGTCATCATCGCCTGCATGGCGTTCATGGCGATCGTCTATCTGGTCGGCCGCGCGGACTTCGCCACCTATCTCGGCATCCCGCATGTTCCGGGCGCGGGCAACCTCACCATATTGTGCGGCGCGATCATCGGCGCGGGGCTGGCCTTCCTCTGGTTCAACGCGCCGCCCGCCGCCGTCTTCATGGGCGACACGGGTTCGCTCGCGCTGGGTGGCACGATCGGCGTGATCGCCGTCACCGCCCATCATGAAATTGTTCTGGGCGTCGTCGGCGGCCTGTTCGTGGTCGAGGCGCTGTCGGTCATCATCCAGGTCTTCTTCTACAAGCGGACCGGCAAGCGCGTGTTCAAGATGGCGCCGATCCACCATCATTTCGAACAGCTTGGCTGGGCCGAACCGACCGTGGTGATCCGCTTCTGGATCATCTCCTTCGTGCTGGCGCTCGCCGGCCTTGCCACGCTGAAGCTGAGGTAAGCGGATGATCGTTTCGCAGGCCTTCAAGGGGAAGACCTACGCCGTATTGGGGCTGGCCCGTTCGGGGCTGGCCACGGTCGAGACGCTCGTCGCCAGCGGCGCGCGCGTCGTCGCCTGGGACAGTCGCGAGGAAGCACGGGCGGCCGTCGCCGACAAGGCGGAACTGGGCGACCCGATGGAGATTGACCTGGCCGGTTTCGATGGCATCGTCGTGTCGCCGGGCGTGCCGCTCAACAAGCATCCGATCGCGATGCGGGCAAAGATCGCCGGCGTGCCGATCATTGGCGACATCGAACTGTTCGCGCTCGCCCGGCCGACGCTGCCGCCGTACAAGGTCGTCGGCATCACCGGCACCAATGGCAAGTCGACCACCACGGCGCTGATCCATCACATCATCGAACAGGCCGGCTTCCCGGCGCGGATGGGCGGCAATATCGGCCTGCCGATCCTGGGCCAGGAGCCGCTGGAGCCAAACCTGCACGGCGTGGGCGTCTATGTGCTGGAACTGTCCAGCTATCAGATCGACCTAACCCACAGCCTCGACTGCGACGTCGCCGTGCTGCTCAACATCACGCCCGACCATCTCGATCGCTACAACGGTTTCGCCGGCTATGTCGCGTCGAAGGCGCGGCTGTTCGCGATGCAGTCTGCAGAGCATGTCGCGGTCATCGCGACCGAGGATGAGCCGAGCTGTGGCATCGCCGCATCGGCCCCGGCGCAGCTGCGCGAAGTGAAGGCCGCCGATATCGATCCGGAGGCTCAGCTTGGCTGGCCGTCGCTGCAGGGGCCGCACAATGCCCAGAATGCCGCGGTCGCGATCGCGGTCGGCGGGGCATTGGGCATCGACGACGCGACCATCGTGGCCGCGCTCGCCAGCTATGCCAGCCTGCCGCACCGGATGCAGGCGGTGGGCACGCATAATGGCGTGCTCTATGTCAATGACAGCAAGGCGACCAATGCCGCCTCGACCGCGCCGGCGCTGGGTGCCTGGCCGGCCAGGGATGGCAAGCCGCGCATCCACTGGATTTTGGGCGGCGTCGCCAAGTCCGACAATCTGGACGAATGCGCGCCTTATTATGGCAATATCGCCCATGCCTACACCATCGGTGAGGCGGGCCACATGTTTGCCGACCTGTTGCGGCCGCACATGGCGGTCGATGACAGCGAGATGCTGAGCGCCGCCGTTCGTCGCGCCGCGCGCATCGCCCAGCCGGGCGATGTCGTGCTGCTGTCGCCGGCCTGCGCCAGTTTCGACCAGTTCCGGGATTTCGAGGCGCGCGGCGATGCCTTTGCCGCGGCCGTGAACGCGCTGGAATAGAACGCACTGGGATAGGCAGGGCGATCGGGGGCAACGGAATGGATAGCGAGGGACGGAAAGGCATGTTCAGGGCGGGCGAACTGGTGAAGGGCTTCAAGACCCGCACCGTGCCGCGCGAGCGTACCGCGCTGGCCATCTGGTTCTGGGAAATCGACCGGGTGCTGCTGTCGCTGATCGTCGCGCTGATGGCGATCGGGCTGGTCGCCGTGGCCGCCGCATCGCCGGTGGCCGCGATCGATCGGTCGACCGCGCAGGTGGCGGTCAATCCGCTGATCTATTTCTATCGCCAGCTGATGTGGGTGTTCATCGGCCTGCCGGTCATGCTGGTCATCTCCATGCTGCCCCGGCCGCAGGCGCGGCGGCTGGCGATCTTCCTTGCTGTCTTCTTCTTCCTGATGCTGCTGTTCGTGCCGCTGCTGGGTTCCACCGTGAACGGCGCCAAGCGCTGGATCGACCTGCCGGGCTTCCGCTTCCAGCCCTCGGAATTTCTGAAGCCGGTCTATGTCGTGACGCTGGCCTGGCTGCTGTCGTTGCGCACCAAGGACCAGAGCCTGCCGGTGATGCCGCTCACCGGCGCGATGACGCTGCTGATCGCCGCGATCCTGATGAAGCAGCCGGATTTTGGCCAGACGGTCATCTTCCTTGCCTGCTGGGGCGTGCTGCTAATGCTCTCGGGCCTCGAAATGCGCTGGATCGCCATGCTGGGCGGGCTGGCGCTGGCGGGGCTTGTCGCGGTCTACATGTTCTATGAAAATGGCCGCCAGCGCATCAACGACTTCCTCGGCATCGGCGTCCAGATGGACACCGGCCCGGACCAGACGGACCTGGCCTTCCGCACCATCACCCATGGCGGCTTCACCGGCGTCGGGCCGGGCGGCGGCCAGAACAAGTTCCGCCTGCCCGAAGCCCATACCGACTATATCTTCTCGGTGATCGGGGAGGAGTTCGGCCTGCTCGCCTGCATCGCCATCGCCTGCGTCTATCTGGCGATCGTCGTGCGCGTGCTGTTGCGCCTGCTGGACGAGGAGGATAATTTCACCATCCTCGCCGCCGCCGGCCTCACCACCCAGTTCGGGCTGCAGGCGATCATCAATATGGGCGTCAATGCGCAGATTTTTCCGTCAAAGGGCATGACGCTGCCCTTTATCAGCTACGGTGGCTCCTCTATGCTCGCGCTTTGTATCGGCGTCGGCCTGCTGCTCGCATTCACGCGGCGCAACCCCTTCATGGGTCGGCACACGGTCGTCAAATGGAGTGGTCGATGAGCATTTCCCGTCACTTCGTCCTCGCCGCCGGCGGGACGGGTGGTCACATGATTCCCGCGCATGCGGTGGCAGAGGAGCTGATGGCGCGCGGCCATCATGTCGCCCTCGTCACCGATGAACGCGGCGCTAAGATCCCCGGCATCTTCGACAAGGCGCAGGTCCATGTCATGCCGGCGGGCCGCATGACCAAGAATCCGGCGAGCTGGCCCGGCGCCCTGAAGGCGATCCTGGCCGGCCGGGCGATGGCCCGTCGGCTCAACGACACGTTCAAGCCGACCGCCGTGGTCGGCTTTGGCGGCTATCCCGCCATGCCTGCTTTGCTTGGCGCGTTGGCCGACGGCATCCCGACCGCGATCCACGAACAGAATGCGGTGCTGGGCCGGGTCAACCGCCTGCTCGCCGGCCGGGTCGACGCGATCGCCACCGCCTATCCGCTGGTCGAACGGCTCAAGGACAAATATGCCGGCAAGGTGCATCTGGTCGGCAATCCGGTGCGCGAGGAAGTGAAGGCGCTGCGCGACGAGGAATTTCCCGCGCTGACCGACGAAAGCGTGTTCCGCGTGCTGGTGATCGGCGGCAGCCAGGGGGCGAGCATCCTGTCAAGCGTCGTGCCCGAAGGGCTGTCGATGCTGCCGATCGCGCTGCGCCGCCGCCTTCAGGTAACGCAGCAGTGTCGCGCCGAGGATATCGAGCGCGTCCGCGCCACCTATGCCGAGATGGAAATCCCGGCCGATCTCGCCACCTATTTCAACGATGTGCCCGAAAAGCTGGGCTGGTCGCACCTGATGATCGCGCGGGCAGGGGCATCGACCCTGGCCGAGCTGACCTGTGCCGGCCGTCCTGCCATCCTGGTGCCGCTGCCCAGCGCCATGGACGATCACCAGACCGCCAATGCGCGCGAGATGACCGAGGCCGGTGGCGCCCGCACCATCCCCCAGTCGCGCTTCACCGCGGTGGAACTGGCCAAGCAGATGCAGAAGATGGCGCTGGAACCCGGCGCCCTGCAAAATGCCGCCAAGCGCGCCCGTGCCTGTGGCCGCCCGGATGCGGCGCGCGACATGGCAGACCTGCTTGAAAGCATCGGCCCCGCGCCGATCATGAATGACCCGCTTCGCGTCGGCCCCACGCCGACCACGCTCAATTTGCAGGGCGTCCCTGCATGACCCGCATACATCTCTTCCCGTTCGGGCTGAGCCTGTCGAAGCCCTCTGCTGAGCGGAGCGAAGCCGCTTCGCCTGCGGCTCTGCTGGGCCCTTCGACTTCGCTCAGGGCGAACGGATATTGGAACAAGGAATATCAGGCATGAAGGGTGTCGGCACCGACATCGGCACGATCCATTTCATCGGCATTGGCGGCATCGGCATGTCCGGTATCGCCGAAGTCATGCATAATCTGGGTTACAAGGTTCAAGGATCCGACGTCGCCGAAGGCTATGTCGTGGAAGGGCTGCGCGCCAAGGGCATCAAGGTGATGATCGGCCACAAGGCCGAAAATCTGGGCGATGCCGCCGTGGTCGTCACTTCGACCGCGATCAAGCGGGGCAATCCGGAAGTCGAGCTGGCGCTGGAAAATCGCGTGCCGGTGATCCGCCGCGCCGAAATGCTGGCCGAACTGATGCGTTTGAAGTCCACGGTCGCCATCGCCGGCACCCATGGCAAGACCACGACCACATCGATGGTCGCGGCGCTGCTGGACGCGGGCGGGGTCGATCCGACCGTCATCAATGGCGGCATCATCAACAGCTATGGCTCCAACGCGCGCCTGGGCAACAGCGACTGGATGGTCGTGGAAGCCGATGAGAGCGACGGCAGCTTCCTGCGCCTCGACGGCACGATCGCGGTCGTGACCAATATCGATCCCGAACATCTCGACCATTATGGCAGCTTCGACGCGGTGAAGGACGCCTTCGTCGAGTTCGTCGAGAATGTGCCCTTCTATGGCGCGGCGATGCTCTGCCTCGACCATCCCGAGGTGCAGGCCATCCTGCCGCGCGTGCAGGACCGCCGCATCGTCACCTATGGCTTTTCCGCCCAGGCCGATATTCGCGGCGAGAATGTCCAGCCGGTGCCAGGTGGCAATCGCTTCGACGTCCAGATCCGCGAGCGCGACGGTGCGACCCGCCGGATCGAGGGGATCGAACTGCCGATGCCCGGCCGCCACAATGTCCTGAACGCGATGGCCGCGATCGGCGTGGCGCTGCAGATGGGCATCGATGACGCGACCATCCAGACCGGCTTTGCCAAGTTCGGCGGCGTGAAGCGTCGCTTCACCAAGGTCGGCGAAATCCCCGCTGGGGCAGGCATTGCCACCGTCATCGACGATTATGGCCACCATCCGGTCGAGATCAAGGCGGTGCTCGCCGCCGCCCGCGAAGGCGCGAAGGGCCGGGTAATCGCCGTGGTCCAGCCGCATCGCTTCACCCGCCTGCGCGACCTGATGGATGATTTCCAGCAGGCCTTCAACGACGCCGACATCGTCTATGCCGCCCCGGTCTATACCGCTGGCGAGCAGCCGATCGAGGATGTCGACAGCGCGGCGCTGGTCGCCGGCCTCAAGCGTCGCGGCCATCGCAACGCCGCCACCGTCGCCGATGCGGACGATCTTGCCCGCGTCATTGCCGCCGATGTCCAGGCCGACGACATGATCATCTGCCTGGGCGCCGGCGACATCACCAAATGGGCGGCGGGCCTGTCCGCTGCGGTCACCGCCAAGGTCAAGGAAACCGCCTGATGTTCGAGCTCTTCAATGTCGGCCTGGAAATGCAGAAGCGCATGATCGACATGCAGATGCAGGGCGTGGAAGTCGCGCGCGACATGGTCGAGGCGGCGCAGAAGCAGGTGCAGACCGGCATGGCCGCGCATCAGGCCGGCGAGGCGGGCATGAAGGCGATGAAGAGCTGGATGAATCTCTGGGGCGTGCGCGGTTGACGGTGATGGCTTCTCTCCCGGCCGTTCGCGGCGCGCTCAAGGCCGATGCGCCGCTGGCTCCGCTCGTCTGGTTCAAGGCGGGCGGGGCGGCGCAATGGCTGTTCGAGCCCAAGGACGCCGACGACCTGTCCGATTTCCTCGCCATGCTCGATCCGGCCATGCCGGTGATGGCGCTCGGCCTCGGCTCCAACCTGATCGTTCGCGATGGCGGCGTGCCGGGCGTGGTCGTGCGCCTGGGCAAGCCCTTCGCCAGGGTGGAGGCGCTGGACGCCACCACCCTGGTCTGCGGCGGCGGCGCGTCGGGCATCCTCGTCTCCTCGACGGCGCGGGATGCCGGGATTGCCGGTCTTGAATTTCTCCGCTCCATCCCCGGCACGGTCGGCGGCTTCGTGCGGATGAACGGCGGGGCCTATGGCCGCGAGACGGCCGACATATTGGTCGAATGCGAGGTGGTGCTGCGCTCGGGCGAGCAGGTGACCTTGCTCGCCAGCGATCTCCATTACAGCTATCGCCATTCCAACATGGTCGACGGCGCGGTTGTCGTGTCGGCCACCTTCCGGGGCGAACCCGGCGATCCGGCCGCGATCCAGGCGGAAATGGACCGCATCGCCACCGCGCGCGAGGAAAGCCAGCCGCTGCGCAGCAAGACCGGCGGATCGACCTTCAAGAATCCGGACGGGCACAAGGCCTGGGCGCTGGTCGATGAAGCGGGCTGTCGCGGCCTCGCGCTGGGCGGCGCACAGGTGAGCGAGAAGCACACCAACTTCCTGCTCAACACCGGCGACGCCACCAGCGCCGACATCGAAGCGCTGGGCGAGGAAGTCCGCCGCCGCGTCAAGGAAAAGAGCGGCGTCGAGCTGGAATGGGAAATCCAGCGTGTCGGCGTTCAGATGATTGAAGGAAAGAATGCATGAGCCGTGGTCCCTGGCATGTCGCCGTATTGATGGGCGGCTGGTCGGCGGAGCGGCCGGTGTCGCTGTCGAGCGGCGAGGGCGTTGCCAAGGCGCTGGAATCGCGCGGGCATCGGGTCACCCGGATTGACATGGACCGCGACGTCGCTGCGCGCCTGGCCGAGACCAGGGCGGATGTGGTGTTCAACGCGCTGCATGGCGTGCCGGGCGAGGATGGTACGGTGCAGGGCATGATGGACCTGATGGGCCTCACCTACACCCATAGCGGCCTTGCCACCTCGGTCATCGCGATCGACAAGCAACTGACCAAGCAGGCGCTGGTGCCGCACGGCATCCCCATGCCCGGCGGCCATATCGTGACGAGCGAGAGCCTCTATGCCGGCGATCCGTTGCCGCGCCCCTATGTTCTGAAGCCCGTCAATGAGGGCAGCTCGGTCGGCGTGGCGATCGTCACGGCCGAGGGCAATTATGGCAATCCCATCGCCCGTGACAGCGTCGGCCCCTGGCAGGAATTTCCCGAGCTTTTGGCCGAACCCTATATTCGCGGGCGCGAACTGACCACCGCCGTGCTGGGCGATGAGGCGCTGCTCGTCACCGAACTGCGCCCCAAGAGCGGCTTCTATGATTTCGACGCCAAATATACCGACGGCATGACCGAACATGTCTGCCCGGCGGCGATACCGGACGAGATCACGCAGGCATGCAAGGCGATCGCGCTCCAGGCGCACCAGCTGCTCGGCTGCAAGGGCGCGTCGCGCTCCGACTTCCGCTGGGACGACAGCCAGGGCGTCGAGGGGCTTTACCTGCTGGAGGTCAATACCCAGCCGGGCATGACCCCCTTGAGCCTGGTGCCGGAACAGGCGAAAAAGCTGGGCATCGAATATGCCGAGCTGGTCGAGCGGATCTGCGAGGAAGCATTGACGAGGGGGCCGAATATGGGGGCTGGCAATGGCTGAGGCACGGATCCGGCGCGGCGGCACGGCGCGGCTGAGCACGGCGCGGGGCAAGGTGCGCGCCAAGGCCGGATCGGGCCGTGGCCGCCAGCTCAAGCGCCAATCCTCCTTCGACCGGCTGCTCGAATTGCTGCCGATCAGCGAGGATACGCTGCAGAAGCTGGCGACCTGGGCCATCTTCGCGATCTTCGGTGGCATAGCGATCGCCATCGCCATCTATGCGGGGCTGCCCGACATGGCGCGCCAGCAGGCGGCAAGCCTGGCCGCGCGCGCCGGTTTCGAGGTGGAGAAGGTCGAGGTGCGCGGCGTCGAGCGCATGGACGAGATGCCGGTCTATAATATCGCGCTCGGCCAGGTCGATCGCTCGATGCTCTCGCTCGACCTGCCCAAGGTGCGGCAGGACATGCTGAAGCTCGGCTGGGTCAAGGATGCGCGCATTTCCCGCCGCCTGCCCGACACGCTGGTCGTCGATATCGTCGAGCGTGATCCGGTCGCGGTGTGGCAGCATGACGGGCAACTGCATCTGATCGACGTGGCGGGCGTGGTGCTGCAATCGGTGTCGGCCGGGGCGATGCCCGACCTGCCGCTGGTGGTCGGCCCCAACGCCAATCTCCAGACCGCTGGCCTCAACAAGCTGATGGAAAGCGCGCCTGCGCTCAAGCCAATGCTGGCTGGCGCAACCTGGGTCGGGAACCGTCGCTGGGATCTGCGCTTTCAGTCGGGGGAGACGCTGTCGCTGCCTGAAGGTGAACAGACATCGGCGGCCGCGCTGGTGAATTTCGCGCGCATGGATGGCGTCAACCGGCTGCTCGGCCGGGGCATCGTCAAGTTCGACATGCGCGATCCCGATCGTTTCGTGCTGCGTCTGCCGCAGGGCCAGACCAGCGATAAGCCGGCAGCGGCGGACGCCAAGGCGGAAAAGACCGCAAGTGCGCCTGCCGCGGGCGAGGAAGGCTAAGTCATGGCACAGCCCAAGGTCGAAAAGCTCATCACCGCGATCGATATCGGATCGTGGAAGGTGTCCGCGCTGATCGCGGGGCGCACCGATACGGGTGAGCTGGCGATCCTGGGCACCGGCCAGCGCGAGAGCCGGGGCGTGCGCCGCGGCTTCATCGCCGACATGGAACGCACCGAACTGGCCGTGCGCGAGACGGTGGAACAGGCCGAGCGTGTTGCCGGCACCAATATCGAGGATGTCTGGGTCAGCTTCTCGGGCGGCAGCCTGGTCAGCGACGTCGTCACGGTAGAGCGTGACATGGGCGGCTATCGCGTCGAGCAGCCGGACATCGACGATCTGCTGACCACCGGCCAGCAGGGCATCGACCCGGATGGCCGCATCATCCTGCACGCCCAGCCGACCTGCTTCACTATCAATGGCAAGGTGCCGGTGAAGAAGCCGCTGGGCATGCATGCCGATCTGCTGGGCGTCGACATCCATGTCGTGCTGGCGGATGGCGCGCCGCTCGCCAATCTCGACCTGTGCGTCCGTGGCGCCTATCTGAACGTCAATTCGATCGTCGCTTCGCCGATCGCGACCGGGCTTGCCTGCCTGTCCGAAGAGGAGCGCGACCTGGGCGTGGCGCTGGTCGAGATGGGGGCAGGGGTCACCAATGTCTCGCTCTATGCCGGCGGCATGTTGGTGGGGCTGCATTCGATCCCGATGGGTGCATCCGACATTACCGATGACATCGCTTCGGCCTTCGGCATTCGCCGCAGCCAGGCGGAGCGGATCAAATGCTTCTATGGTTCGGCGATGCAGAACCGGCGCGACTTCCGCGAGATGATCGAGATCGCGACGCCCCATGGCGATGTCGCCATTCCGGGTCAGAGCGCCGGCCCCAATGCGGAAGGTGGGAAGATCACCCGCGCGGCGCTGGTCGGCGTCATCTGCGAACGACTGAACCAGATCATGGCGGAAGTGAATGCGGCGCTGGCTGGCATGGGTTTCAACAGCACCGGGCGCCAGGTCGTGCTGACCGGCGGCGGCGCGGAGATGAAGGGCATTGCCGACTATGCGCAAGGCGCATTGGGGCGCGCGGTGCGGGTCGGTCGCCCGCGCGGCTTGTCAGCCATGCCCGAAGCGCATAGTGGCCCGGCCTTCGCTACTTTGGCCGGATTGGCGCTTTACGGCGCTTCAAACCCGGTTGATCTTAGGGCGATGGCGCCTGCGCCGCAAACCGTGCATCGTCTGGGCGCCCCGCAATGGTGGCAGCGCATGATGCGGGCGATGCGGACGAATTACTGAGCGAATTTGAACGAAAACGAAAATAGCAGGTGAAATACTCTATTTTCTGGTGTTAACAATTGATGACGGTTGTCACTTCCTGACGAGGAAGCTGAGTGAGCAAAGTATATGAGCATCGAGATCAGCCCGCCGCATGTGGACGAATTGAAGCCACGCATTGCGGTGATAGGCGTTGGCGGTGCAGGCGGTAATGCCATCGCGAACATGATCGCGGCCAGCGTCGAGGGCGTGGACTTCATCGTCGCCAACACCGATGCGCAGGCGCTGAACGCCTCGCCGGCCGAACGGCGCATCCAGCTTGGCCCGCAGATCACCGAGGGTCTGGGTGCCGGTTCGCGCCCTGAAATCGGTCGCGCGGCTGCGGAAGAAACCATCATCACCGTCGAACAGGCGCTGGAAGGCGCCCATATGTGCTTCATCACCGCCGGCATGGGCGGCGGCACCGGCACCGGTGCGGCCCCGGTCATCGCCAAGGCGGCGCGTGAAAAGGGCATCCTGACCGTCGGCGTCGTGACCAAGCCCTTCACCTTCGAGGGCAATCGCCGCATGAAGTCGGCGGAAAGCGGCATCGACGAGCTGCAGAAGCATGTCGACACGCTGATCGTCATCCCGAACCAGAATCTGTTCCTGATCGCCAACCCGAACACGACCTTCAAGGAAGCGTTCCAGATGGCGGACGAGGTGCTGCAGCAGGGCGTGCGCTCGATCACCGACCTGATGATCATGCCGGGCCTCATCAACCTCGACTTTGCCGACGTGCGTTCGGTGATGGGCGAAATGGGCAAGGCGATGATGGGCACCGGCGAAGCGGAAGGCGACGGCCGTGCGCTCCAGGCGGCGGAAAAGGCGATCGCCAACCCGCTGCTCGACGGCGTGTCGATGCGCGGCGCCAAGGGCGTGATCGTGTCGATCGTCGGTGGCGACGACATGCGCCTGATGGAAGTCGACGAAGCGGCCAACCATATCCGCGAACTGGTCGATCCCGATGCGAACATCATCTGGGGCAGCGCCTTCAACGACAATCTGAACGGCAAGATCCGCGTGTCGGTCGTCGCGACCGGCATCGACAATGAAGTCGGCAGCCAGGCTGCGCCGCTGACCCAGCCGTTCAGCTTCGCCAGCCGTCCGGCCGTCGCCGTGCCGCAGGCGCCGCGTCCGGCTCCGGTGGCCGCACCGGCCCCGGCCGCGCCGGTTGCTGCGCCGGCCCCAGTTGCTGCGCCCGAACCCGAAGCGCTGGAACTGGACGTGCCCGAAGCCCCGGCGCCCGCGCCGATCGCCGCGCCTGCCGCGGAAAAGGCACCCCCGGCCTTCGCGCCTGCGCGTCCCGCCGCCGTCTTCTCCGACGAAGATCCCTCGCAGGATGAACTGCTGCTCGGCGCCGAAGCAGCCGAACTGACCGCACCGGAAGCCGCGCCCAAGCCCGCCCAGCCGGCGCCGCGCGTCGCGACCGGTGGCACGCTGTTCGAGCGTATGGCCGGCCTGACCCGTGGCAGCGAAAAGGCACCGGGCGCCGAAGAAGGCACGCAGGGTCTGGATATCCCGCGTTTCCTCAACCGCCAGAACAACCAGTAAGGCCAGCGTGCGGGCACAGGCCCGCACCGGCCTGCCAAAGGCGCGCCGTCGGTCGCTTCGGGCGACCCGGCGCGCTTTTTTGTGCAGGTCATTTCCCATTGCTTCCGCGATCCGCTAAGGGGGCCATGTGACACGATCTCATCTATGGATTCTCGGCAGCCTGCTTCTTGCGACGGCTGCGCAGGCGCAAACCGACCAGGCCGATCTGGTCCGGCCCTCGGGCGCCGCGGACCTCAACAATAATCTGGCGAAGCTGGCCACCAATCCGCGTGATTTCAACGCGTTGGTGGGGGCAGGCGAAGCCGCGCTGGAGCTGGATGATGCCCGCGCGGCCGCTGGTTTCTTTGCCCGCGCCGACGCGATCCAGCCCAATAATGGACGCACCAAGGCGGGCCTGGGCCGGGTCATGCTGAAGATGCAGAACCCGGCCGAAGCGCTGCGCCTGTTCGACCAGGCGACCCGTGCCGGCTATCCCGAAGCGACCATCCTGGGCGACCGTGGTCTTGCGCGCGACATGACCGGCGACCAGGCCGGGGCGCAGCGCGATTATCATGCCGCCCTGCAACGCACCCCGGACGATGCCGAACTGGTGCGCCGCTACGCCGCCTCGCTCGGTATTTCGGGACAGGTGGATGCCGCCGACAAGGTGTTGCAGCCGCTGCTCTACAAGAGCGACCGGGCCGCCTGGCGCTATAATGCCTTCATCCTGGCGATGAACAACCGCCAGGCCGAGGCCAAGAAGGTGGTCGACCAGACCATGCCGGCCCAGCTGGCGAGCGCCATCAACCCCTATATGCAGAAAATGCCCTATCTGACGGCGGCGCAGAAGGCGGCGGCGGTCCATTTCGGCCATTTCCCGCAGGTGGTCGCGACCAGCATCACGCCGATCGTGCCGACCCCGCCGGCGCCGGGCATCCAGCTGGCGTCGCGCGACGCCGCGCCCGCCGCCGCCGCTTCGACCGCGCCGGCCCAGGGGGATCGCCGCACGACCCGCAACGGCAGTGGCCGGCAGCGCGGCACGTCGCTGGCCCGCGCGCCGCTCGGCACGCCCCCCTCTAGCCAGTCCCGCGCCCGCCAGCCTACTGCCAGCCAGCCTGCCGCCAGCCAGCCCGCGCCGACTCAGAACCGGACGTCGATGGCCGCACAAGCCACGCAGCCTGCTGCCCCCACGCCGACGCCTGCGCCCGCAACGGTCCAGCCGCTGCCCGCCGACACGCGCGGACGCCAGCCGGTCGTCCAGCCGATGCCTAGCCAGAGCGCCCGTTCGGAGATGGTGCAGCCGGTGCCCGGTCAGGCGACGGCGCCCGCGCCAATCCCGGCGCCGACCCCCGCCCCGGTCCGCAGCGCATCGGCCGATGTGCAGGGGCCGCCCGCGCCGGGCCTTGACGCGCTGGACGGCGGCGCGCCGCGCTCGACTGCACCGGCGCCGACCACTGGTCAGCCAAGCACCGCCTCGCAGCTCAATTCGAGCGCCCTTGCCCAGGCGTCGAGCGTGACCCCGCCCGCGCCGCAGAGCACGCCGCCTGCGTCGACGCCATCGGCGCCCGTCGCCACCGTATTCACGCCGCCGGCTGACAGCGCTGCGCCGCAGGCGGCACCGGAGGCGACCCGGAGCCTCGCCGACATCATCCATGCCATCGACGTGCCCGACAGCGAGCGCCGCTCGAACGTGGTTGCGGTCGACCTGGCCGAAGTCGAGAAGCTGCAGGCCGCCCGCCGCGCGGCCGCGCGTCAGGCGGAGGCGGACAAGGCGAAGAAGGCGGCCGCCGCCAAGGCCAAGGCAGAAGCCGACGCCAAGGCGAAGAAGGAAGCCGAGGAAAAGAAGCGGCTGGCCGCCAATCCCGCGCGCAACTGGGTGCAGATCGGCACCGGGCAGAAGAGCGCGCTGGCCTTCACCTTCAAGCGCTTGCAGGGCAAATATGACGCGGTCGCGCCGCAGGATGGCTGGAGCGCCAGCTGGGGCCAGACCTCGCGCCTGCTGATCGGTCCCTTTGCCAGCTTCACCCGCGCCAAAGCGGTCGAGGCGGACCTCAAGAAGGCCGGCGCCGACGCCTTCGCCTGGCAGAGCGACGCGGGCGAGGTGGTCGAAAAGCTGGGCAGCAAATAAGGGGTTCGCATGACGATGCTCGCATCCTACGCCTCTCAGCCCGACCAGAGCCGGGGACGGCTCCATGCCGAACCGGGCGGCGAGATGCGCGGCCCGCGCGACGTGTTCCAGCGCGACCGCGACCGCATCATCCATTCGATCTCCTTCCGCCGGCTGCGGCACAAGACGCAGGTGTTCGTCTCGCCCGATGGCGATCATTATCGCGTGCGCATGACCCACAGTCTGGAGGTGGCGCAGATCGGCCGCGCCATTGCCCGCACGCTTGCCCTCAACGAGGATCTGACCGAGGCGCTGTGCCTGGCCCATGATATCGGCCATCCGCCCTTCGGCCATGCGGGCGAGGATGCGCTGGAGGCGGCGCTGGAGGATCATGGCGGCTTCGATCATAATGCGCACACGCTGCGCACGTTGATGCTGCTGGATTCGCCCTATCCGCGCTTTCGCGGCCTGAACCTCAGCTGGGAAATGCTGGAGGGGCTGGCCAAGCATAATGGCCCGGTCACCAGGCCGGGCTGGGCGATGCGCGAACTGGACGCGATGTTCCCGCTGGATCTCACCAGCCATGCCTCGCTGGAGGCACAGCTGGCGGCGCTGTCGGACGATATCGCCTATGACAATCACGACATTGACGATGGTCTGCGCGCCGGACTGCTGAGCCTGGAACAGCTTTTGACGGTGCCGCTGGTGCGCCATTGCTGGGATCGGGTGACGGCCCGCTATCCCGATGTGCCGCAGGATCGGCTGCTGCGCGAACTGGTGCGCGAACAGATTGGCGTGATGGCCAATGACCTGCTCACCACCACCCGCGCCAATATCGCGGCCGCCGGGGTGGAAACGGTCGCCGATGTCCGCGCGCTGGGCCGCACGCTGGTTGCCTTCTCGCCCGAACTGGCGACGCAGGAACGCGAACTGAAGCGCTTCATGTATGCGACCCTCTATCATCACCCCGACCAGCTGGCCGCCGCCGACCGGGCGCGGGTGATCGTGATGGACCTGTTCCGCGCCTATCTGGCCGACCCCGCGCTGATGCCGCCCGAATGGCGCGACGAATGCGCGCTGGAGGAACCAACCCGCAGCCGCCATATCGCCGACTTCATCGCCGGCATGACCGATCGCTATGCCGAAAAGCGCCATGCCGAGATTTGCGGGGCTCTGGTCTAGGCGCGAGCGGCCGTCTTCGACGCGACAGTTGAAAGTTCACAGTGTCGTTGCCCGCGCATTCTGGCGTGTTTGCACGGCCCGCGCGCCTGCGACGCTTTTCCTGGGTCATGCCGACGCGACGATGACGCCTCTCCCGCGCGACACCGACGCGACAATGAGACGACAGCCAGGCGACGCCAACGGAGCTTGCGGGAGATAAGGCGGAAGGGGCAGGGGACTGTTCCATCGGGCAGGATAGATCAGAGAAAGCCGGAGTAGGAAAGGGCAGGGCGATTAGGGCTCTGGCCGGTGACGACCAGGAGCGGACGTTTCCTACTCCCCTCCCTTCCAGGGAGGGGCCGGGGGTGGGTGCGCCGCGTAGCGGCGGTCTACGG
>Ga0209813_10000071_pt1 | contig 37829 bp, 35 predicted proteins | sample EndMethybrTD3033_FD_187596 | JGI IMG/M metagenome (GOLD analysis project Ga0209813, IMG submission 187596) | Populus endosphere microbial communities from Tennessee, USA - Endosphere MetaG P. TD hybrid TD303-3 (SPAdes) (version 2) | ecosystem: Host-associated > Plants > Roots > Endosphere... | reverse complement strand
AAATAGTAACGGCGCCGGAACTGTAGGCCGCCGCCAAGCATTAGGATCATGACAGCCCGCCCCGCGCGGGACCATGAGGTTGAGCTTTAGGGAGACTTTGGACAATGGCCGACACCCCGGAAACCCCGCCCGTCAAGCGCGTGAAGAAGGCGGTTCCCGCCAAGGCGAAGCCGGCGTCGACCAAGGCCTCCACCCCGGCCGTCAAGGCCGCGCCGGTGAAGAAGGCCGCCACTCGCAAGGCCCCCGCAAAGGCCGGAAACGGGGCCGCCCATGGCTGGTCCGCGCAGATCGCCCCGATCAAGGCGCAAGCCGAAAAGGCCGCCAAGGCCGCAACCGACAAGATCAATTCGGTCGACTGGAAGGCGCATATCGATCCGATCAAGGAGCAGGCCGGCAAGACCGCAAAGTCTGCGGCGAGCAGTGCCAAGCACAAGACCGGTTCGGCCATGCAAAGCCTGTCGAAGCTGATTGCGGACACCGCCGGCACGGTCGATGCGAAGCTTGGCCCGCAATATGGCGACTATGCCCGCCAGGCGGCGGAATCGGTGGCCAGTGCCGCAGACACGCTGGACAGCAAGGACGTCGACCAGTTGATGACCGAGGCGCGCGATTTCGTGCGCAAGAGCCCGGCCGTTGCCATCGGCGCGGCGGCCGTGGTCGGCTTCGTGCTGATGCGCCTTGCCAAGGGATCGTCCGACAGCGACGCCTGACGGACGCAAGACAGGATTATCGTGACGGCTAACCGCAGGCCCCGGTTGACGGGGCGGAGGGGCAATTGACGCAGGAACCAGCGGATACGGTGGCAACGCCGCAGACCGAGGGGAATGAGGAGTCTGTCCGCGCGACATTCGCCCGCCTCTACACCGATGGCCGCGCCTATGCGCAGGCGGAGGTCGAGCGGCAGAAGCTGCGCGCCGGCATCGCCGGCGCGGGCGTCCGCAACGCCGCGATCCTGGGGATTGTGGCCCTGATGCTGCTGTTCGCCGCGATCGTGACCCTGTTGATCGGGTTGGTGATTGCGCTGTCCGCGATGATCGGGCCGCTCTGGGCCACGCTGGCGGTGTTCGGCGGCGCCGTACTGATCGCCGTCCTGCTGCTGTTGCTGGCCAAGGGACAGATCAGCCATATGTTGAAGACGATCAAGTCATGAGCCGGGAACAGGCCTATCGCGAAGCGACGGAACGCGCAGCGCATCTTCGCAGCAAGGCGGTCCTGAGCCTTGCCGATGCTCAGGCGCGGATCGCCCCCGATCGGTTGAAGGCCGATGTCGAGGCGAAGATTACGGCGACTGCGCTCGACAGCGTCGCCTATGTCGGTGCCAAGGTGCGCCAGCGGCCGGTTGCCACCGGCGCGGCCGCGACCGGCATCGTCCTGTTTCTCTTCCGCCGCCCCCTCACGGCACTTTTCGGACGCCTGTTCGTTCGACTGAGGAACCGTAACACGGAAATTTCGGAGATTGATGATGGCTGACATCCGCGCCCAACTGACCCGCGTCCGCGAAGCGGCCAATGACGCCGCCGGCAGCGCGACCGACATGATCAAGGACAGCACCGGCAAGGCGCGCGAAAGCGCCGGCGAGTTGATCCAGACCGGCAAGGACAAGGCGAGCGAAGCCTATGGCGACGCGCGCGACCGGGGCCAGCGGGTCGCGGCCCGCGCCAACGAGATCATTCAGGAGCATCCGGTGGCGGCTGTGGCCGGCGCCGTGGCCGCCGGTGCGGTCATCGCCTGGATGTTCCCCAAGAGCCGGAAGGTGATGAAGGCGCTGCCGGGCCTGGCCGCCACCGCCGGGGCGCGTGTGCTAGAGGCAGCCGCTACCGCCCGCACGGCCGCTAGCGAGAATAGCGAGTCGCTGCGCCATAATGCGGGCGAAGCGCTGGCCAGTGCGCGCGACAATGCCGGCGAAGTGCTCAGCAAGGCCCGCGAGACGGCCAGCCATGCGCTGTCGAGCGCCAAGGAAAGCGCCAGCGACACCGCTGCAGCGGCCCGTGACGCTGCGGCATCGGCCGATCTTGGCGGCAAGGCATCGAAGCTGGCGGACGAACTGGTGGCGCTCGTCTCCACCCGCGTCGAAGCGCTGGGCGACGCGATCAAGGCGCGATTGCCGAAAAGCTAATCGCGATTGCCGCAAACGCAATCGACACACAGGCCGCTTTCCTTGGCGGATCGCAGGGACGATGCTAAGGCACCGCGATCAGTCAAAGGAGAACATATAACGCCATGAGCAAGATGCATCTGGTGATGGGCGGCCGCGTAACCAACCCGCAGACGCTGGAATTCCAGGACCTGAGCAAGGTCGACCTGGTTGGCGTCTTCCCCGACTATGCCTCGGCCGAAAAGGCCTGGCGCGGCGCGGCGCAACGCACCGTCGATGACGCCGAAATGCGTTATGTGATCGTCCATCTGCACCGTCTGCTGGAGCCTGAGCTGCCGGCAGCCTGATGGCCCGTTTCGGGCGAGACCGGATCATGCCCCGGTTTCGCCCGAACACCGTTTATCGAACGGTCAATTGATAGCCTGGGGCCGTTTACGGAAGCGCCAACGCAGCAAGGGCCGGGTCAAGGCCAGCCCTGCAAGGAAGCCGCCGATATGCGCGGCAATCGCGATTTGACCCAGATCGCCCAATCCCCCCGCCGTCGCCACGCCGATCATCAGCTGGATCGCGATCCAGGCGGCCGCCAGCCACAGCACCCGCACGAAATTGGCCGACAACGGCCCGATCCGCCGCACCTGTTGCTGGCTGTAGAGCAGCGCATAGGTTGCGATGATCGCGGAAATGGCGCCACTCGCCCCGACCATCGGATTGGTCGATTCCGGCGTGATCGCCCATTGCGCGAAGCAGGCGGCATAGGCGCCGACGACATAGAGGATCAGCGTGCCGGTGCGGCCCAGCACATGTTCGACCTGCCGCCCGCAGAAAAGCAGCATCAGCAGGTTGAAGCCGATATGCAACCAGCCGGCATGGACGAAGGTGCAACTGAGCGGCGTCAGCCACCAGGGCACCGCCGCCATGCCGTCCAGCAGGCCGGGGTTGCCAATGCGGGCGGGCATGAACCCGCCCAGCAAGGCCGCATTGTCGATCTGCCCGGTTGCCAGCAGCAACAGGAACAGGACGAACGTGACCAGCGCGATCGCAGTGGTCGTGCGTCCGGCAGGCAGTTTCACGGGATCAGATGAACGCGATCTTGTCGACCAGGTAGAATTTGTCGCCCGACGGGACCGACACTTCCACCTCGTCACCCACCTCGCGGCCGATCAGCGCACGGCCCAGCGGGCTGTTATAGCTGATCATGCCCGCCTTGGCGTCCGCCTCGGCCTGGCCCACGATCTGATATTTGACCGGCTTGTCATCCTCGTCCAGCAGGGTCACGGTCGCGCCGAACACGATCTTGCTACCCGACAGGGTGGTCGGATCGATGATCTGGGCGCGCGACAACTTGTCTTCCAGATCGGAAATCGTTGCCTCGACCTGACCCTGCCGTTCCTTGGCAGCGTGATATTCGGCATTTTCCGACAGGTCGCCGTGGGCACGAGCTTCCTCGATGGCGTCCACGATCAGAGGGCGCTCGGCCTTCAGTTCGCGGAGCTGCGCATTGAGCTTGTCATAGCCCACCTGCAGCATCGGCATCTTCTCGACGGTCGCCATTATTGCAAATCCTTCGTCAAAACTTCCCTTTGGCGGCGCCGAACATGGCGCCACCCGCAGCATGCTTCCTGGTGAAGGGGATCAGGCGTGCGACCCGGGATAATAGGACTGGAGCGAGCGCACTTCAAGGGCGCGGTCCCGCAAAGCCTCGATTGCGTCCGCCGCAGCGACGCTGGCGGTCGCGGTGGTGAAACTTGCAATCTTTGCGCGTAGAGCACTGGTGCGGATCGCCTTGCTGTCCTTCAGGGACTGCCAGCCTTCGGTGGTGTTGAAGATCAGCTGCACGTCGCCATCGGTGATCCGGTCGACGATGTGCGGGCGCCCTTCGGCCACCTTGTTCACATGCTCGACGGCAATCCCCTGCCCTTCCAGATAGGTGGCGGTGCCGCCGGTCGCGATGATGGTGAAGCCCATGCCCGCCAGCTTCTGCACCGCTGGCAGGATCACCGGCTTGTCGCTGTCCTTGACCGAGACGAAGACGGTGCCGCTGGTCGGCAGCACCGTGCCCGCACCCAGCTGCGCCTTGGCAAAGGCGGTCGCGAAATTGCTGTCGATACCCATGACTTCGCCGGTGCTCTTCATTTCCGGCGAGAGCACGGGGTCGACGCCGGGGAAGCGGTTGAACGGGAAAACGGCTTCCTTGACCGCGACATGGTCGATCGCGTTGCGATCGATCCTGGGCAGATCCTTGATCTTCTCGCCGGCCATGACGCGCGAGGCGATCTTCGCGATCGGGGTGCCGATCGCCTTGGCGACGAAGGGCACGGTGCGGCTGGCGCGCGGATTTACTTCGATCAGATAGACAGTGCCGTCCTTGACCGCGAACTGGATGTTCATTAGGCCGCGGACCGACAGGGCATGGGCCAGCACTTCGGTCTGGCGCTCGATCTCGGCAATGATCTCGTCCGACAGGCTATAGGGCGGCAACGAACAGGCAGAGTCACCCGAGTGAACGCCCGCTTCCTCGATATGCTGCAACACGCCGGCCACGACCACATCGTCGCCATCGCACAGCGCATCGACGTCCACCTCGACCGCATCACGCAGATACTGGTCGATCAGCACCGGGGATTCGCCCGACACCTGCACGGCGGTGGTGATATATTCTTCGAGCTGGGCCTGACCGTCGACGATTTCCATGGCGCGACCGCCAAGGACATAGGACGGACGCATCAGCACGGGATAGCCGATGCGGTTGGCGACCGCGATCGCCTCCTCGCGGCTGCGGGCAATGCCGTTGGCCGGCTGGCGCAGCTTCAGCTTGTCGATGAGCGCGGCGAAACGCTCGCGATCCTCGGCCAGGTCGATCGCGTCCGGGCTGGTGCCCAGGATCGGGATGCCGGCATCTTCCAGCGCCTGCGCGAGCTTGAGCGGCGTCTGGCCACCAAACTGCACCAGCACGCCCGCCAGCGTCCCCTTCGACATTTCGACATGCAGGATTTCCAGCACATCTTCAGCCGTCAGCGGCTCGAAATAGAGGCGATCGGACGTGTCATAGTCGGTCGACACGGTTTCCGGGTTGCAGTTGACCATGATCGTCTCATAGCCGGCTTCGCTCAGCGCAAAACAGGCATGGACGCAGCAATAGTCGAACTCGATGCCCTGGCCGATGCGGTTGGGACCACCGCCCAGGATGACGACCTTCTTGCGGTCGCTGGGCTGCGCCTCATTCTCCGGCTCACCGAAGATCGGGGCTTCATAGGTCGAATACATGTAGGGCGTCTTCGCCTCGAACTCGGCGGCGCAGGTGTCGATGCGCTTGAACACCGGACGCACGCCCAGCTTGTGGCGCAGGCTGCGCACTTCGTCCTCGGTCACGCCGCCGGTCATGGCGACGACGGCATCGTGGATCAGGCCGCTGCCGCGCGCCACGCCGCGCTCATTGCCGCGCAGATTGGCCGACTTGAGCGCCAGCCAGGCGAGACGCTTGTCGGAAAAGCCCATGGCCTTGAGGCGGCGCATGCCGTCCGCATCGCGCGGCAGGCCATGTTCCAGCACCTCATTCTCGGCCTCGACGATTTCCTTGAGGCGCTCCAGGAACCAGGGATCGAACTTGGCGATATTGTGGATTTCCGCGACGGTAAGACCTTCACGAAGGGCTTGCGCGGCGACCAGCAGACGATCGGGCGTCGGCTGTGCCAGGGCGGCGATGATGTCGTCCTTGGGCGCGCCGACCAGATGATCGACCTGGTTGAAGCCGGACAGGCCGGTTTCCAGACCGCGCAGCGCCTTCTGCATCGATTCATGAATGTTGCGGCCGATCGCCATGACTTCGCCGACCGACTTCATGGCGGTGCCCAGCAGCGGCTCTGCGCCCTTGAACTTTTCGAAGGCGAAGCGCGGGATCTTGGTCACGACATAGTCGATGGTCGGCTCGAACGAAGCCGGGGTCGCGCCGGTAATGTCATTCTCGATCTCGTCGAGCGTATAGCCCACGGCCAGCTTCGCCGCGACCTTGGCGATCGGGAAGCCGGTCGCCTTCGACGCGAGCGCCGAGGAGCGCGACACGCGCGGGTTCATCTCGATGACGACCAGGCGGCCATCCTTCGGATTGACCGCGAACTGGACGTTGGAACCGCCGGTCTCGACGCCGATCTCGCGCAGCACCGCCAGGCTGGCGTTGCGCATGATCTGATATTCCTTGTCGGTCAGCGTCAGCGCCGGCGCGACGGTGATGGAGTCGCCGGTATGGACGCCCATCGGATCGACATTCTCGATCGAGCAGATGATGATGGAATTGTCGTTGCGATCGCGCACGACTTCCATCTCATATTCCTTCCAGCCGAGGAGCGATTCCTCGATCAGGACTTCGGTGGTCGGCGAGGCATCCAGGCCGCCGCGGACGATGTTCATGAACTCGTCGCGATTATAGGCGATACCGCCGCCGGTGCCGCCCATGGTGAAGCTGGGGCGGATGATCGAAGGAAGGCCGGTGAACTCCAGCGCTTCCATCGCCTCTTCCATGGTGTGGGCGATGCGCGAGCGGGCCGATTCCAGGCCGATCTTGTCCATGGCGTCGCGGAACTTGATCCGGTCCTCCGCCTTGTCGATCGCTTCGGCGTCGGCGCCGATCATCTGGACGCCGAACTTCTCCAGCGTGCCGTCGTTGAACAGCGCCAGCGCCGTGTTGAGCGCGGTCTGCCCGCCCATCGTCGGCAGCACCGCATCGGGCCGCTCCTTCTCGATGATCTTCGCCACGATTTCGGGCGTGATCGGCTCGACATAGGTCGCGTCGGCAAATTCCGGGTCGGTCATGATGGTGGCCGGGTTGGAATTCACCAGGATGATGCGATAGCCCTCTTCCTTCAGCGCCTTGACCGCCTGCGTGCCCGAATAATCGAACTCGCACGCCTGGCCGATGATGATCGGACCAGCGCCGATGATGAGGATGGAGGAGATGTCGGTTCTTTTAGGCATCGGGCTTTTCGCAATCCAGTTGCATGCGTTGTGGCTTAATCGGGAAGCCGGACCAGTGAAGTTTTTTAAGAAGCTTCGAAAGGGGCGGAGCGCCATCGCTGGCTTTGAACGTTATTCTTTCGCAGTTGTGTTCGGCGACCTCGCGCTTGACCAAATTCCAACCCATTGGCTCGGCTCGTTTTGCAATCCGGTCGCACATCCAACCTGCTGCACGGTACTGAAAATACTTTATGTCATCACAATCAAAAGCTTCGACTTCTCGAAGATCAACGATGAACTTAGCCAGCAGCGAGCCCGCCAGAAAAATGAGGAATACCGTAATGAGAACGGCTCTCCAATTGACGAAGAGCCAATCGAGCATCAATGCACGCCCCCCGCCTGCGCCTCGCAGCCCCAGCCGTCATATTCGACGCCGCAGAAGATTTCGATCTGGAGGCATTTCCGGGTCAGCGCGCGGATTGAGGCTTCGTCGACCGGCTGCACGCATTCCAGGAACAGGAACAGGTCGCCTTCCTCATCTTCCTCGCGGTCCAGTTCGACGAAGCCGAACTGGCTGGCGATGGTCAGGACGCGCTCGAAATCCTTCTCGCTGCCCCGGAAGCTGACGTCCACGGGCCGCGCGAGACGCGCGACGTCGCCATTGCGCTTCAGGTTGGCGAGAACCTCACGGTCCGCCTCCCACTCTGCGGCAAGGCGCGCTTCGTCAACCGGGGGCAGGTTCTGGCTCACGCGGCGACCGCGCCCTTGAGGCCGTCGACGAACTTCTTGAACAGGTAGAAGCTGTCCTGCGGGCCGGGCGAGGCTTCGGGGTGATACTGGACCGAAAAGGCATTCTTGTCGGTCAGTTCGATGCCGCAATTGCTGCCGTCGAACAGCGACACATGGGTCGAGCGCGCATTGACCGGCAGCGTGTCGACATCGACGGCGAAACCATGGTTCATGCTGGTGATCTCGACCAGGCCATCCGACAGGCGCTTGACCGGATGGTTGGCGCCGCGATGGCCCTGATGCATCTTGATCGTCCTGGCGCCGACGGCCAGGCCAAGCAGTTGGTGGCCGAGGCAGATGCCGAAGACGGGAATGTCGGCGGCCAGCACCTGCTGAATCACCGGCACTGCATATTCGCCGGTCGCGGCCGGATCGCCCGGACCATTCGACAGGAACACGCCGTCGGGATTGAGCGCCTTGACCTGATCGAAGGTCGCGGTGGCGGGCAGCACGGTCACGCGCGCGCCGGCCTTCACCAGATTGCGGAAGATATTGTTCTTCGCGCCATAATCGATGGCGACGACATGGGGGCGTTCCTCACCCGCTTCATTGAGGCCATAGCCATCGCCGATGGTCCAGATGCCGTCCTTCCACAGGCGGCTTTCCTTGCCCGTGACTTCGATGGCGAGGTCCATGCCTTCAAGGCCCGGCCAGGCGGCCGCCTTGGCAGCGAGCGCGGCGATGTCGAAATTGCCGTCGGGATCATGGGCGATGACGACGTTGGGCGCGCCCTTCTCGCGGATCATGCGGGTCAGTGCGCGGGTGTCGACACCAGCGAGGCCGATACGGCCCTTTTCCTTCATCCACTGGTCGAACGGTTCGACATTGCGGAAATTGCTGGGCGCGGTAACGTCCTGGCGCACGATGCAGCCCAGCGCATAGGGGCTGTCAGCTTCGACGTCGTCGAGATTGGTGCCGACATTGCCGATATGCGGGAAGGTGAAGGTGATGATCTGCCCGGCATAGGAGGGATCGGTCATGATCTCCTGATAGCCGGTGATCGAGGTATTGAAGCAGAGTTCGCCGACCGCGTCACCGGCCGCGCCGAAGCCGCGACCGAAGACGGCGGAGCCATCGGCAAAAACCAATACCCCTGTCGCTCCTTTGGGCACAATGAGGGTCTTGGCGTCAGCCATGGTCTGCGGTCCTTTATGCTTTTGCGGGAACCCGTCTGGTGCGGGTTAAACGGCCGGTCACCTATTCCCGCAACGCGTGAAGGTCAACGTCTGTTAAAAATCTCTTTTCGCATTATATCTGCTCCTTTCCGCAAGAGACAGGATTTATTCGCCCATGATTCGCGACACCATCAAGAGCGCCCAAGTGGAGTCCATGAAGGCGGGCGACAAGGATCGGCTGGCGGCCGTGCGCCTGATCCTGGCCAAGCTCAAGGATCGCGACATCGAACTGCGCACCGCTACCAATGTGCCCGACGACGACACGATCGTGGTCGAGGTGCTGCAGAAGATGGTGAAGCAGCGCCGCGAATCGATCGACATGTTCAAGAGCGGTGGCCGCGACGAACTGGCCGCCAAGGAACAGGCCGAGCTGGACGTGATCGAAACCTTCCTGCCTGCGCAGCTGAGCGAGGACGAGACCCGCGCCGCGATCGAGGGCATCAAGGCCGAGATCGGCGCGGAAAGCGTCAAGGACATGGGCAAGGTGATGGCCGTGCTCAAGGAACGCCATGGCGCCGTGATCGACATGAGCAAGGCGAGCGGGCTGGTGAAGGCGGCGCTGTCCTAACGTCTCGCTCGTGACTTCCCCTCCCGCTTGCGGGGGGGGGCGGTAGCAGGCCCTGCTTCGTTCGTTTCGAGCCCTTCGACTGCCTGCGCGCTCAGGACAGGCCAAGGTCGAGAAACGCACGCCCGGCGCTCGACACAGGCATGAGTTCGGGCATATTCGATGAATGGCGTTCTGGACCTCCATGCTCAAATGTTCTGATGGTCGCGGCGCGCAAAACCTCGAGCGCCCGGCATGACCCTCACGCCCCAATGGCTGGATGAGCTGCGCGCGCGGACGTCGCTTTCGACGTTGATCGGCAAGACCGTGAAGGTGCAGAAGGCGGGCCGCGAATATAAGGCCTGCTGCCCCTTCCATAACGAGAAGACGCCCAGCTTCACGATCAACGACGAGAAGGGCTTCTATCACTGCTTCGGCTGTGGCGCGCATGGCGATGCGATCCGCTGGATGACCGACCAGCGCGGCCTGCCCTTCATGGAGGCGGTGAAGGAACTGGCCGCGACCGCCGGCATGGACGTGCCCGCCGCCGATCCGCGCGCGGCCAAGCGCGCCGAACAGGCCAAGGGGCTGCATGACGCGATGGCGGCCGCGCAGGGTTTCTTCGAGGAGCAGCTTGGCGGCATCGACGGCGGCGACGCCCGCGCCTATCTCGCCAAGCGCGGCATCAGCGATGCGACCCGACGCACGTTCGGCTTTGGCTATTCGCCGGATTCGCGTGGGAAGCTGAAAGGCGCGCTCAAGGAATTTGGCGAGCCGATGCTGGTCGAGGCCGGCTTGCTCATCGACCCTGACGGCGAACGTGACACATATGACCGGTTTCGCGGTCGCCTCATGCTGCCGATCCGCGACATTCGCGGACGGGTGATCGCCTTTGGCGGCCGCATCATCGGCCAGGGCGAACCCAAATATCTGAACTCGCCCGACACGCCGCTCTTCGACAAGGGACGTACGCTCTACAATATCGACCGCGCCTCGCCCGCCAGCCGGCAGAGCGGCCGAGTGATCGTGGTCGAGGGCTATATGGACGTGATCGCGCTCGCCCAGGCCGGTTTCGGCGATGCGGTCGCGCCGCTCGGCACGGCGCTGACCGAGCATCAGATCGAGCGACTATGGAAGATGGTCGAGGTGCCGATACTGTGCTTCGACGGCGATGCGGCCGGGCAGAAGGCGGCGATCCGCGCGGCAACCCGCGCCCTCCCCCTGCTGCGCCCTGGTCACAGCCTGGCCTTCGCCACCCTACCCGCCGGACAAGACCCCGACGACCTGCTCCGTGCCGAGGGGCCGCGCGCGATGGACGCCGTGCTGGCTGGCGCCCAGCCATTGGTTGATCGCCTGTGGGAGCATGAACAGAAGGTCGGCCCGCTCGACACGCCCGAGCAGAAGGCGGCGCTCAAGCAGCGGCTGGCCGCCCATAGCGACTCGATCCAGCATCCCGATGTCCGCGCGCTCTATGCCCAGGCATTCCGGGAGCGCTATGACGCGCTCTTCTTTGCCAGGCCCGATCGTTTTGGCGGCGGTCCGCGCGCGCCGCGCGGCGCTGCCGGCGGTGGTGCCCGCGCCGGCTGGCAGCGCGACAAAAAGGGCAATTGGAAGCCGCCCGTCCCGCCCGCCGGCAACGAGGCGCGGGAGATCGGCGCGAGCGGCATGGAACATCGGCTGCTGCGCGCGATATTGGCCAGCCTGCTGCGCGATCCGGAGCAGATCATCCTGCACCGCGAGACGCTGTCAGGCCTGCGAATCGGCGATCCCGCGCTGGCGCGATTGCTGGATGCGATGATCGCCGCATCCTTCCGCAAAGAAACAGTTGAAACGCAGGCCCTCCTTACCATATTGGGGCAAGGTGACTTGTATAATATGGCTAAGGGGATGCTCCGGGCCGATACGTTCACATTCACCCCACATAGGATGACAACCGACCCCAGTCGCGTGCAGCGCGACCTGGACGAGGCCATCCGGGTGATGGCGCAAGGACCGGAGCTGGAAACGGCGCTGGCGGAGGCTACTAGACGGTTCGAGAGCGACTTCAGCGAAGAGAATTTCGCTGAACAGCAGCGCATCCGCGCGCTGAAAGCCGATCACGACAGCCGCCTGGCGGAACTGGCGCAGTCCGAAGACATTGTTTGATTGAGGCTCGTTCCTGTCGGGACGACGGAGTTAAGGCGAATAAATGGCGACCAAGGCGAACAGCAAGAATGGCGGGATGGGCGATGGCGAGGATGGCGATGCCCCCCTGCTCGACCTCAACGAAGCGTCCGTCAAGAAGCTGATCGCCCGCGCGAAGAAGCGCGGCTACATCACCTATGACGAACTGAACGACGCCCTGCCGCAGGACCAGATGTCCTCCGAGCAGATTGAGGACATCATGTCGGCGCTCAACGAAATGGGCGTCAATATCGTCGAGAATGAAGAGGCGAGCGAAGACGGCGACGAGCAGCGCGAGCGCGAGGAAGCCGACGACGCCGACGATGATTCGAGCGACGATGACGGCCCCAAGCTCGTCACCGAGAAGAAGAAGGAAACGGTCGATCGCACCGACGATCCCGTGCGCATGTATCTGCGCGAGATGGGCGCCGTCGAACTGCTCAGCCGCGAAGGCGAAATCGCCATTGCCAAGCGCATCGAGGCCGGTCGCGACACGATGATCCTGGGTCTGTGCGAAAGCCCGACCACCTTCAACGCGATCATCGAATGGTCGACCGCGCTCAACAATGGCGAGATGCAACTGCGCGAGATCCTTGATCTCGACGCCATGCTGTCCAAGGATCCTGCTCCTGAAAATATGGAGGAAGGCGCCGAGGATGATGACGGCGAGATCAGCGAGAAGACCGCTGGCCCCAGCTTCAAGGAAGAGGAAGAGCCGGAGGAGGAATCCGCCGACGGCGACGAGGACGAGGATGGTGCGCCCCGCGCCCGTCGCGAGGAGGACGAGGAAGAGGACAACACCCTGTCCCTCGCCCAGATGGAAGAGACTTTGAAGCCGATGGCGCTGGAGAAGTTCGCGACCATCACCGAAATCTTCCGCGCCTTCTCCAAGGCCCAGGAATCGCGTATGGTCGCCATGGCCAATGGCGAAAGCCTGAGCCAGAAGGCCGAGGACCGCTATCATGAGCTGCGCGAGCAGCTGACCGCCGAGGTCGAGAGCGTCCAGTTCCACCAGCAGAAGATCGAATATCTGGTCGACCAGCTCTATGCCTATAACCGGCGCCTGACCGCGCTGGGTGGCCAGATGCTGCGCCTGGCCGAGCGCCACAAGGTGAGCCGCAAGGACTTCCTTGAGCGCTATATGGGCCATGAGCTGGACGATGCCTGGCTGGAAAAGGTGCAGGGCCTCGACAAGAAATGGGCCGCCTTTGCTGCTGCCGAAGGCCGCGCCGTCGAACGCATCCGCAACGAAGTGAGCGAGATCGCCCAGGCGACCGGCATGTCGCTGAGCGAGTTCCGCCGCATCGTGAACATGGTGCAGAAGGGCGAGCGTGAAGCGCGCATCGCCAAGAAGGAAATGGTCGAGGCAAACCTGCGCCTCGTCATCTCCATCGCGAAGAAGTACACGAACCGCGGCCTGCAGTTCCTGGACCTTATCCAGGAAGGCAATATCGGCCTGATGAAGGCGGTCGACAAGTTCGAATATCGCCGCGGCTACAAGTTCAGCACCTATGCCACCTGGTGGATCCGTCAGGCGATCACCCGTTCGATCGCGGACCAGGCGCGGACCATCCGCATCCCGGTCCACATGATCGAGACGATCAACAAGCTGGTCCGCACCAGCCGCCAGTTCCTGCATGAGCAGGGCCGCGAGCCCACGCCCGAGGAAATGGCCGAGCGCCTGTCCATGCCGCTCGAAAAGGTGCGCAAGGTGATGAAGATCGCCAAGGAGCCGATCTCCCTCGAAACGCCGATCGGCGACGAGGAAGACAGCCACCTCGGCGACTTCATCGAGGACAAGAATGCGATCATCCCGGTGGATGCCGCGATCCAGGCGAACCTGAAGGAAACGGTCACCCGCGTCCTTGCCAGCCTGACCCCGCGCGAGGAACGCGTGCTGCGCATGCGCTTCGGCATCGGCATGAACACCGACCATACGCTGGAGGAAGTGGGCCAGCAGTTCAGCGTGACCCGCGAGCGTATTCGCCAGATCGAGGCGAAGGCGCTGCGCAAGCTGAAGCACCCCAGCCGCAGCCGCAAGATGCGCAGCTTCCTCGACCAGTAAATCCGGTCAGATTATCGCTTCAAACAAGGGCCCGGCCGGACATTCCAGCCGGGCCTTTTGTTTTTCAAGACGATAGCATCATTTGTTAACCATAACGACCTAGACCACTGGTGCCACATTTGCGACCAGTCGAACCGACAAGTTTAACCCGGCGTTTACGCACCTTGCCCTAGATTGTGCCCAGCGGCGCCCCTTACGCCGTTGCCACAGGGAAATTTCTATGAGCGAAGTGACGGCGTTGCGCCGGGGCGATGACATCGCGCAAATCCTGAACATGATGGTTCGGGCCGATGGCAGCGATAGCCACAGCTACATGGCCCAGGCGAGCCGGGATGCACGCTCGCGCGATGGCCTTGGCCTGCCCGACCTTGCCGATGCCGCCTATTATCTCTGCCTGCTCCATGGTCGCCATCCTGGCGTGATCGATCACGCGGCCACCCGCTCGGTCGACAATGCTGCGCGCCGCTGGCTGATCGAGGCCGCCGACGCCTTTGCGCGGGAGCGCGCCTATCTGACCCAGGTCACCGTGGCCGCCGGCCCCGCCCCCAGCACGGCGGGGCAGAGCAATTGCGAAACCATCGTCAGCCAGCAGCGCCATGCACTCGACATGCTGGCCCAGTCCGACCGGCGCGGCTGCGCCATGGGCGCGGCGATCGCGCTGGTGCTGGACTGGCGCGCCGTCCGCAAGCTGCTGGACATTGCTGCGCTTCGTGCCGGCATCGAAGCGGTCCCCTGCTCCTTGCCCGATCATCGGGCAACGCTGGACGTGGCCCGCGCCATTGGCGGCGACCCGGCCGTCGATCGCGCGATCCAGTTCGGCATGCGCCAACTCCTGGCCCAGCATCGTGGCCTGTGGGATGTGCTGGAGGCTCGGGCCGCCATCCGCCGGCAACAGCCGGCCTGATCCATCGCCCCACCGCTTGCCGCAACGCACAAACGCGTTGCGCCCCAATCCCGCTTTGCCTAGTCCGGTCCTCCAGCAACAACGGAGCGGAAGAGAGCCATGCGCTTTGAGGGCACCCAGGATTATGTCGCTACCGACGATCTGAAGGTCGCGGTCAATGCCGCGGTACTGCTGCGCCGGCCGCTGCTGGTGAAGGGCGAACCGGGCACCGGCAAGACGGTGCTGGCCCAGGAAATCGCCAAGGCCATCGACGCCCCCCTCATCGAATGGAACGTCAAGTCGACGACCAAGGCGCATCAGGGCCTGTATGAATATGATGCGGTTGCCCGCCTGCGCGACGGCCAACTGGGCGACGAGCGGGTCCATGACATCGCCAACTATATCCGCAAGGGCAAGCTGTGGGAGGCCTTCACCTCTCCCACCCTGCCCGTCCTGCTGATCGACGAGATCGACAAGGCCGATATCGAATTTCCCAACGACCTGTTGCAGGAACTCGATCGCATGGCCTTCCATGTCTATGAGACCGGCGAGACGGTCGCGGCCAAGGAACGGCCGGTCGTCATCATCACCTCGAACAACGAGAAGGAACTGCCCGACGCCTTTCTGCGCCGCTGTTTCTTCCACTATATCAAATTCCCGGATCGCGAGACCATGCAGGCGATCGTCGATGTCCATTTCCCCGGCATCCAGAAGATGCTGGTCAGCCGGGCGATGGACATTTTCTACGACATTCGCGAGGTGCCGGGTCTCAAGAAGAAGCCCAGCACATCCGAACTGCTCGATTGGCTGAAGCTGCTGTTGAACGAGGACATGCCCCTCGACGTGCTGCAGAATGCCGATCCGACCAAGGCGATTCCGCCGTTGCACGGCGCGCTGCTCAAGAATGAGCAGGACATCATGATGTTCGAGCGCCTGGCCTTCATGGCGCGACGCCAAGGGCGCTGAGGCCGCCGGCCAGCCTGGCCGAATCGCGATACTAATATTGGGCGCACTCGGCCCGGTCGTGCCCGAAGGCGTCATCCGGACCGATGCTGCATCGCAATGGGCCTGCCATGACCCGCAATTGTCGCAATTTCCGGGGCAAATGGCACCCCCGGCGTGAAGGCGGCTTGCGCCCCTGCGGAATCCATGATTTTCTGATCCTCTGTCATTCAAGGCCGCGCCAAGACGGTCTGGATCGAGAGAGAGGATGCCAATGCCCCGACGCGCGTTGTTCCTATGTTCGATGGCCCTCTGCCTGGCCCTGCCCTCGCTGGCGCAGGCGGCGGACGATGTCGAGGCATGGACGCCAAGTGATACTGCCATAAGTGCCACCGCCGCTGGCATCAGCCTGCCGCAGACGGTCGCCAGCCTGTCGCTGACCAAGAGCGGCGAAGTATCGAACGGCGGCAAGGGCATCGACAATTACGCCCAATATATTTCGCAGGATGGCGCCATCCAGGCGACCCTCTATGTCTATCTGCCCGCCTATGCCGACGCTTCGCTTGCGGCCTACATGACCGACAAGGCGGTGATGGAGCGGTTCGGCGGCAAGACCCATCGCACCGCCTATGACAGCGTCGCCGCCGGCGGCCGCGCGGGCACGGCCATCCGCGCCGTCTATGATGATGCCGCCGATGGCGCGCTGACGACGGCCGCCGCTTTTGCCCATGCCGGACGCTGGATGGTGAAGCTGCGCGTCACCGGGCCGACCGAACGCCGCGCCGAGGTGCTGGCCGGTTTGGACGGCATGCTGGCCGGCCTGAAGTTCGACGATGCTGCGAGCCTGCACGCGACCAGCCCGGCCAGCTTCGGTGCCTGTCCAACCGGCGATGGCGGCGACGCGCGTCTGACCAAGGCCGTGCCAAGCGGCACCGCCGGCCAGCCCGTACCGCAGGAAGTCCGCATCCCGCGCGAGGGCAAGGATAATCTGTGCATTCGCGGCACCGTCCAAACCGCGCAGGGCAGCTATGACATGCTGCAGCAGACGGGGCGCAGCGATGGCGCGATCATCGTGCCGGTCGACGATAGCGGCACCGTCCTCGCCTTCGATCCCGACGCCCGCGACCTTGGCTATCAACTGTCGATCCATATGGTCGGCCAGACCGATCTTTACGGCGTCTATGACAAGGTGCCGAGCGGCCGCCAGATCGCCGCGATCCTGGACGGCAAGGATCCCCAGACGGCCCAGGCAGAAGCCACGGCACTCTATGCCGCCAATGGCGAGGTGACCGTCAGCCAGGGCGCGCGCAAGCCCAACTGAGGCGGTTTTAGAAAATCCTGGGCGCTCCGGACATTATCCGGAGCGCCCTTTCGCTTCCGATCAGCGACCGGGGCACACCCCGACGCGCTCCCCCGACAATTCCGTCTTCAGGCTCCCGAAGAAGCGCGGCTTCTCGGGCCCCTTCCCGCGCGGCCCCCGTCCGCCAACAGTCTTGTGTTCGGCAGATGCCTCCAACCCATCGCCCGTGACCGTTCCGTTCATCCTGCCATAGGAAAAGCCCCCATGCGCACGACCGCAATATAGTCGCCCCTCGAATTTGCGCCCTGACACAGTGACCCGCCATTGACGGCATCCATGCGGGCCACCGGTCCCCGCCGGCCGGGGCGGCCCCTCCACGGCATAGCGGATCGCCAGATCATCGCGGCGATCGGGGATGCAGGCCTCCCACTGGCGGGTGCCGGGAGGATGGTGCCCGGACATGCTGCTCACATAGGTGCCGATCTCGGTGAAGCGCCACAGGCCCGGATTGATGACATGGCGCGCGCCGGTGACGATGATCGCGTCGGATGGCTCGACTTCGTCCGCTTGTGCATCCTGCCCGGCAGCGGCGGTTTCAAGCGCGGCCTCGCTCACCAGCGCAGGCAGGGTGCCACGATGATTGGCGAGATCATCGATCCGGGCGTTGACGCATTGCTTGGCCTCTTCGCGCCGGGTCTTCCCGTCGAGCAGGCATTGCTGCAACAACATGCAGATCGCCCGGTCGGCGGCCAGCGTGCCGGTCGTCCCGTCGAGATTGCAGGCCTTGAGCCAGGGGCCACGAAGCGCATATTCGATGTTGATGATCTTCATCCGGGCGGCGATCACGATGATCTCATCCTCGGCCTGCTGGGGCGTATCGGTCCCCAGCGCCGGGCCCGACGCGCCAAGCAGCGCCAATGCCAGACCCCGCGTCCATCGCCGTCGTGCCATCGGCAGCCTCTCCTCATTCTTATGTCGTTCCGACAGCTTAATGATCCGGCGGGTGCTGCAAAGCCTTTTCATCCGGACTGGAATGATTGGCGTCCGGGCCGTGGCGCGCTAGACATCGGGACATGAACGACCCCACGGGCGCGACCCGCTTTGCGCGGATACGCGCCCATCTGGAATCGGTCCGCGTCGCGGCGGGGCCACGCGCCTGGACCTATGAGTTCCTGCTGTTCGGCTTCAAACAGGGCTGGGCCTGCCTGTTCGGCGGATTGATGCTGGCGCTGCTGCTAGGCACCCATCTTTTCTATCCCGCCAACGCGGCCCTCCACCGCTATGATTTCTTGACCCTGTCGGCGGTCGCGATCCAGATCGCGATGCTGGCCCTCAGGCTGGAAAGCCCGCGCGAGGCGCTGGTGATCTGCGCCTTCCACCTGATCGGCACGATCATGGAGTTGTTCAAGACCCATGCGGGAAGCTGGGTCTATCCCGAGGCCAGCCTGCTCCATATCGGCCCCGTGCCGCTCTTTTCCGGCTTCATGTATGCCGCAGTCGGCAGCTATATCGCGCGGATCTGGCGCATCTTCGACTTCGGTTTCAGCTGCTATCCGCCGGTCTGGGCTACGGTGCTGCTGGCGAGCGCCATCTATGTCAATTTCTTCGCCCATCACTGGCTGCCCGATGTGCGGATCGCCCTGTTCGCCGCTGCCATCCTGTTGTTCGGGCGAACGTGGATCTGGTTCACGCCCTGGCGGGAACCACGGCGGATGCCGCTGCTGCTCGGCTTCTTCCTGGTCGCGCTCTTCATCTGGCTGGCGGAGAATATCGGCACCTTCGCCAATGCCTGGACCTATCCCAGCCAGCGCCATGGCTGGGAGATGGTCAGCCTGATGAAGCTGGGCGCCTGGTATCTGCTGATGATCATCTCCTTCGTGCTGGTCTCGCTGATCCACGGCATAAGGCGCGTCGATCAGATCAGATAGCCGACCTCATAGAGGCCCCAGCGGCGCCCGGCGAAGCGCAGCGGCACGAACACGCTGCGCAGCGCCCGATAGCGCCCCTCCCCCAGATTCTGGCGATAGGTGAAGAGATAGAAATCGTCGTCGCCATCGAGCGCGCGGCGGGTCTGGGCGTCCATGAAGATTTGCCGGTTGCGGGCATGTTCCATGTTCCAGCGCGGATCGCCTATGCGCTGCGGCTGGCTGCGCGCGCTGATATGGGTCGGCAGATAGCCGTCCATGTCGATCAGGCAGCAGCCGATGATCGTCGCGTCCTTCGCGGTATGCCGGTCGAGCAACGGCCGCACCCGCAGATCGGCATAGGCGGTGAAACCGGTCTGATATTGGGTTGGTTCAGACCCCGCGATCGGTCGATGGCTGCGATCGAACAAGGCCTGTTGCGACAATTCGCCGCGGGCCAGAGCCTCCTCGATCAACGCCCCGACCTCGGCCGCACCATCCTCGGCCAGCGCGATATAATGGCTGTTGCGGGTGCGCAGCCGGCTCTGCGCCGCGGTGTTGAGCATGTCGTTGGCCAGGCTCTCCAGCGTCTCGATCTTGTCGCGGGCCATGTCGACACGCCCCGCGCTCTCGGTCGAGGAGCGGCCGAACAGCGCCAGCCCCTGATCCAGTGCCGCGACATGGGCGTCGGCCTCATCGGTGCAGGCGACGATCGCGCTGGATCGCTCGCCGAACTGGGTCACGAGCGAGGCGATTTCCGCCATCGACAAGCGCAGCTGGTCGATATGGGTGCCGACGTCGCGACCGCGCTGGATATTCGCCTCCACCCCGCCGATCAGATGGCGGGCATCGCGGTCAAGCTGGCCAAGCTTGCTGCCGACCGAGGCCGAAGATTCGGCCGCCTGCTCGGCAAGCCGGCGGATTTCCTCCGCCACCACGGCAAAGCCCATCGTCGCCTCGCCGCCGCGCGCGGCCTCGATCGCGGCGTTGACACCCAGCAGACGGGTCTGGCGGGCGATCGTGCCGAGCTGATCGGAAATGCCGCCGACCGCCTCGATCACCTGCAGAAACTGGCGCAGATGGCCTTCAAGGCCGGTGACATGTTCGACCAGCCCCGCCACCTCGCCCAGCGACAGGGTGATGACATCATGCCCCTCGGCAATGATACGCCCGGCGCGCGCGGCGGTGAGGCTCAGTTCCTGGGCCGCCGCCACACTCTCATTCTGGCTGGCGGTCAGCGTCTGCATGTTCGCCTGAAGGTCCGACAGGCGCGCTGAATCGCCCTGAATCCGGCGGTTCACCTCGCCCAGAAATCCAGCGGTTTCGCTGCACTGCAATGCGATGTCGCCCGACCGTTCCCCCAGGTCAGCCAACAATTCTCCGTTTTCCAAGCCGCCCCCGCAACTTAACTGTCATAATGAATACTGAACTGTTTACCGTGCGGCGCAACACTTAATATTTCGCCAATGCGATCCGCCCGGCGCTTGCATCGCCCGGCGCGCTGGCCGACAAGATCGGCACCATGATGCTCAATTTCCTCGACGCGCTGCGCGCCGCCGGCATCCCCGCCAGCATCAAGGAGCATCTGCTGCTCCTGGAAGCGCTGGACCGCGACGTGATCGAGCGGCGGCCGGAGGATTTCTATTATCTCGCCCGCGCCACCTATGTGAAGGATGAGGGGCTGATCGACCGGTTCGACCAGGTCTTTGCCCGCGTGTTCAAGGGCCTGCTGGGCCAGGACGGGGTCGAGGCGGAGATACCCGAGGAATGGCTGCGCCTGGTCGCGGAAAAGTTCCTCAGCCCCGAGGAGATGGAGAAGATCAAGTCGCTGGGCGACTGGGACGAGATTATGAAGACGCTCAAGGAGCGGCTGGAGGAGCAGAAGGAGCGCCACCAGGGCGGAAGCAAGTGGATCGGCACCGGCGGCACATCCCCCTTCGGCCATGGCGGCTATAATCCCGAGGGCGTGCGGATCGGCGGGGAAAGTCGGCACAAGCGCGCGATCAAGGTCTGGGAAAAGCGCGAATTCGCCAATCTGGACAGCAATCGCGAAATCGGCACCCGCAACATCAAGGTGGCGCTGCGCCGGCTGCGCCGCTTCGCGCGGGAGGGGGCGGCCGACGAACTGGACCTGGACGCCACGATCCGCGGCACCGCGCGGCAGGGCTGGCTCGATATCCGGATGCGGCCCGAGCGGCACAATGCGGTCAAGCTGCTGCTGTTCCTGGACGTGGGCGGATCGATGGACCCGCATATCAAGCTGTGCGAGGAGCTGTTTTCCGCCGCGACCAGCGAATTCAAGAATATGGAATTCTTCTACTTCCATAACTGCCTCTATGAAGGCGTATGGAAGGATAATCGCCGCCGCTTTGCCGAGCGCACCCCGACCTGGGACGTGCTGCACAAATATGGCCATGATTATAAGGTGATCTTCGTCGGCGACGCTGCGATGAGCCCCTATGAGATCAGCCATCCCGGCGGGTCGGTGGAGCATATGAACGAGGAAGCCGGTGCCGTCTGGCTGCAGCGCGTTGCCCATACCTATCCCGCGACCGTGTGGCTGAACCCCGCGCCGGCGGAACATTGGGGCTATAGCCAGTCCACCCGCATCATCCGCGACCTGATGAACGAGCGCATGTATCCGCTGACGCTGGAGGGGCTGGACGAGGCGATGCGGGAATTGACGCGCAAGCGGTAGGGTCGGTTTCCGCAGCACGCGTGCATATCCAACAGGTCAAAGAGCCGTCCGCATAGTGGCGGAGGGGTGCGGTGTAGGACAGTGCGAATTTGCCGCCTTGAGGGTCGCCGGTCGGTGGATGACGCGACAGTTTGTTTCGGCCCGAAGTTCACAGTGTCGTCGGGCCATTTCGGGCCTTTTGCCCCTGTCACGCGCCCGCGACGCGACACCCATGCGCCTGTGACGCGACATTTGGGTCACGATCAGGGCCACCGCCCCGCACCACCGACGCGACAGTCAGGCAACAGGGAAGCGACAGCGGCGCGACTATTCTGGACATGCGTGCGTGAGGGGAGGGCGGCTGTTCATGGCCGGAGTAGATCATGAACGGGCCGAATAGGACAGAGGGAGCGCGGCCTTTTGTCGGATCGCGCTCGCAAAGCAAGAAAAGCGGGATGCCGGGTCGAGCCCGGCGTGACGGGATTGGGAATGACGACTAGCGACCAGACCCAGTCGTTCATTTGGCTTCGGTGAACATCAGTTCCGAACAGAAGCCGCCAAACAATCTGCACGATTCAGCGGGTGGGAATATCGCCCACCCGCTCGCTTCAAGCCGCGAGGTGCTGCTTGAAGAATGCCGACAGCTTGTCGAACGGGATGATTTCTACCTGATCGTAGAGGTCCGTGTGAGTGGCACCCGGGATGATCATCAATTCCTTGGGCTCAGCCGCTGCCGCATAGGCGGTCTCGCTGAAGTAGCGCGAATGGGCCTTCTCGCCATGGATGAGTAGCACCGGTCGGGGAGCGATCTCCGCGATATAGGTGAGGATCGGCAGGTTCATGAACGACAGAGGCGTGGTGAGCGTCCATGCGGCGTTCGAGTTGACTGCTCGCGGGTGGAAACCACGCTTCGTCTTGTAATAGGCGGCATATTGCACGACGAACTCCGGCTCGCCGCCCTTCAGCTCCAGTGAAACCGGGCCATAGGCGGGGCTGCTCTTCTCGGCGTCGGTCCAGCGCTGACGGCTCAACTGCTCCAGCGTCTCTGTGCGCTGCCGCGGGGTCACGCTGTCATTATAGCCCTTCGACATCACGCGGGTCATGTCGTACATGGTGCTGGCGACGACGGCCTTGATCCGCTTGTCGATGGCGGCGGTGCTGAGCGCCATGCCGCCCCAGCCGCAAATGCCGATGACGCCGATCCGCTCGCGATCAATTTCCGGCCGCAAACCGATGAAATCCACAGCTGCGCTGAAATCCTCTGTGTTGATGTCGGGCGATGCGATGTTGCGAGGCTCGCCACCGCTCTCGCCGGTATAGGACGGATCGAAGGCGAGCGTCGCGAAGCCGCGTTCAGCCATGGTCTGGGCATAGAGGCCCGAAGACTGCTCCTTCACGGCGCCGAACGGTCCGCTGATCACGATCGCCGCGAGCTTGCCCGTACCGCGATTCTTGGGGAGGTATAAATCGGCAGCCAGGGTGATGCCGTAGCGGTTCTTGAACGAGACCTTCTGATGATCGACGATGGCGCTGCGCGGGAATGTCTTGTCCCAATCCTGTGTCATATTCGGTGCCTTTGCTGAGGAAATGGTGGGGATCGAAAGCGCGCCGAGGGCGACAAGGCCGGCTGCGCCAGCCTTCAGCACGCCGCGGCGCTCAAATGGGAAAGATTGGTCGGTCATGGCGGGGCTCTCCCTGGTCAGGCAGGTTGTTCGGTGAAATTCGGTGCAGCGCCGATGCGCGACGTGACGATCGCCAGCAGCGAGGCGATCACGAGAAGCCCGGCTGCGAAGCTGAACGGGCCGCGATAGCCCCAGGCGTCGAACAGCGTGCCGCCAACAATCGCACCCAGCATGATCGCCAGCTGGATGATGGCGACCATCAGTCCGCCGCTAGCCTCGGCCTCATGCGGCATCGTCTTGCTCAGCCACGTCCACCATCCGACCGGCGCGGCGGTCGCGAGCAGCCCCCAAAGCGTGAGCAACAGGCCGACCTTCAACGGCGTGCCGTCGATTTCAACGAGACTGACGGCGATGACGGCCAAAATGGCCGGAATGGCAATCAGCAGGCTGTAGAGCTGCGATTTGAGCAACCAGCCGATCACGATCGTGCCGACAAATCCCGCAACGCCGAGCGCCAGCAACATGCCCGAGATAAGCGGTGCGCCATTGCCCGTCACCAGGTCCAGGAACGGTCGCAAATAGGTGAAGAGCGTGAACTGCCCGAAGAAGAACAGCGACACCGCGATCATGCCGATCGCAAACTGACGGTGCTTAAGCAGAGCAAACACGTCGCGCGCGCGGATCGTCGCCTTCTCCGGCGGCATGGTCGGAAGGCTGCGCCACTGCCAGGCAAATGCGATCGCGGCGAGCGGTACCACGCAGAAAAAGGCACCGCGCCATCCGATCAGACTGCCGAGCAAGCTACCGATCGGCGCGCCCAATGTCGTCGCCGCCGCGTTACCGCCGTTCAGAAGGGCCAGCGCCTTGGGCACCGACTCCTCGGGCACGAGCCGCATGACAATCGCTGCCGAGATCGACCAGAAGCCGCCGATCGCCACGCCGAGAAGAGCGCGCCCCGTCATCAGCAGCGGGGCATTGGGCGCGAACGCGACCATCGTGCCGGACACAAGCATCAGCGCGGTGAAGATCAGCACGACGCGCCGCCGATCCGACACGCCTATGATCGTCGAGATGAACAGGCTGGTGACGAGCGCGAAGGAGCCGGAGACTGAGATCGACTGTCCGGCATGCCCCTCGGTGATTGCCAGATCGCGCGCGATCGGCGTCAGCAGGCTGACGGGCATAAACTCCGACGCGATTAATATGGTGGCGCACAGCGCCATTGCGATCACCGCGCCCCAGGCGGGCACGGTCGCGGCTTTGCCGGATGCCGGCATATCTACCTCATTTTTCTCGGATGAATTTCTCCTCCCTATCTAGCGCACACATCGATCCATTATTAGATGTATAAGTCTTCTAATAATCAGTAGGAATTGTAATCAATGGCGCGCGACACGCTGAGCGACATCACCGCCTTCGTGGCAGTGGCCCGCGAGCGCGGCTTCACCAAGGCAGCAGCAAAGCTCGGACTTTCCCAGTCCGCTATCAGCCAGATCGTCAAGAAGCTGGAGGATCGGCTTGGGGTTCAGTTGCTCGTTCGCACGACCCGCAGCGTGGCGCCGACCGAGATCGGCGAGAGGCTGCTTCAGAAGGTAAGTCCCTATCTGGACGGGATCGAGGCGGAACTTGCGGCCGTCAATGAAGCGCGAGACAGGCCTACGGGCAAGATCCGTATCAGTGCGTCGGACCATGCGATCAACGAACTTCTGCTGCCCAAGCTTTCTCAGTTCATGCAGGACTATCCGGACGTCCGCGTCGAGATGATCACCGATTACGGTCTGATCGACATCATCAGCGAGCGCTATGACGCCGGCGTGCGCTACGGCGAAACTTTGGCGAAGGACATGATCGCCGTCCGCATCGGCCCGGACGCGCGCATGGTGGCCGTCGGCTCATCGGGCTATTTCGAGCTTTATGGTCGGCCTCAAAGCCCATCTGATCTCCAGTCGCACAATTGCATCGGGCTGCGCCACACGTCAGGACGGCTCTACGCCTGGGAATTGCAGCGGGAGGGCGAGGCGGAAGTCAAGGTGCAGATCAGCGGGCAGTTGATCTTCAACAACATCTATTCCTGCCTCAGCGCAGCCTTGGCCGGTCTTGGCCTCGCCTTCGTTCCGCAGGATCTGGCGGAGGCGCATTTGCAGGCCGGCAGGCTGGAAATCGTGCTCGATGAGTGGAGTCTGCCCTTCCCGGGTTTCTACCTCTATTATCCGACGGTCACGCAACCATCACAAGCCTTTTCACTGTTGGTCGAGGCGCTGCGATATCGTTGGAGGTGAGGCCTAATGTGTCCGATTTCGACCAGAAACGGCCATGTTCCCCCTCCCGTAAACGGGAGGGGGTTAGGGGGTGGGCTGGACGTCGCACAAGCCCACCCCGCTACGACTAATGCGCTTCGCGCATAAGTCTCACTGCCCCTCCCGCGTGCGGGAGGGGAGTGGCAGAAAACCACCCCCTGTCCGTCATTCCCGCGTAGGCGGGAATCTATCTCCTAACCTTCTCTCTGGTCCCACGCCGGCGAGATGGATCCCCGCCTCCGCGGGGATGACGGGAGGAAAAGCAGAAGGTCGTTAGCCATTCCCTGCCTGCCGCTTCCCCGGCATCTTTCTTCGCCGCGCTGCCAGTACATAGCACCCCGCTCAACGTGGCGGATGGAGGCCGGGGATGTTGTCGATCGTGACCCAGCCCTGCACATAATTGGCATAATAGAGGCCGAACAGGACGGCGGAGAGCAGGGTGGCGCGCAGCATGACGCGGCCGGGGCGGAAGTTGCTGGGGGCGCTGTCCGCCTGGCCTTTCAGCAGTACCTCGCCCGTCTCGTCGGGCGTGCGCAGGCCGAAGGGCAGGACGAGGAAGGCGCTGATCACCCAGAACAGCACATAGATGGCGAAGATGGCGTACCAGTTCATCCGGCCCGCCCGTTATTACAGCGCATGCCCCTATCCTCTCCCGTCATCGCGGCGCTTCGATTGCCATGACGATTCAATCTTCGGCCCGAGCCTAGAGCAGCATGACATGAGATCAACCCATGCTGTCATTGCGAGCGTAGCAAAGCAATCTACCGGCGCGACATGGATTGCTTCGCTACGCTCGCAATGACGAGTCTGCCTGATGTCATTTCGCTCTAGATGTTTCCGGGTACTCGCAAAAGCGCCGTTCGCATCTGCCCGAAGGTCGGACGAACGGCGCTCTCTCATATCATGCGCGGATCAGCAGCACGTCGACGATCGGCTTCTTGCCGGTCCAGCGGGTCGCGGTGCGGCGCACGGCGAGGCGCAGGCGTTCGCGCAAGGCTTCCTGCTCCATCGATCCCTTGGCGACGGCGGCCGCCGCTTCCTCGGCCGCTTCGGCGAGGAAGGCGTCCTTGTCTTCCTCCACCGGCACGCCCTGGGTGCGCAGCACGGGTTCGCCGATCAGGCGGTTCTTGGCGTCGAGCGCCACGGCAACGCTGATCTGGCCGTGCAGGCCGAGCTTGCGCCGTTCGTTCATGGTCGCGCCGTCGGCGGGCAGGATGACGTCGCCGTCGAGGACCAGACGGCCGGTATCCTCATGGCCGATGATCGTCGGCTTGCCCGGCGCGAGGCGCAGCAGGTCGCCGTTGGACTGGACCACCGCATCGGGGATGCCGGTGGCGAGGCCCAGTCGCGCCTGTTCCGCCATGTGGCGACGCTCGCCATGGACCGGCAGCAGGATGGCGGGGCGGATCCAGCGATACATGGATTCGAGTTCCGGGCGGCCCGGATGGCCCGAGACATGGACCTCGGCCTGGCGGTCGGTCACCATGATGATGCCCTTGGTCGCCAGCGCATTCTGAATGCGGCCGATCGCTATCTCATTGCCCGGAATCTGCTTGGACGAGAAGACGACGGTGTCGCCTTCGGCCAGCTTGATCGGGTGGCTGTCAAAGGCGATGCGCGACAGGGCGGCGCGCGCCTCGCCCTGGCCGCCGGTGGCGATGAACATCACTTCCGAGCGGGGCAGGTCCATCGCATCGTCCCAGTCGACCAGCGGCGGAAAATCCTTGAGATAACCGGCCGCCTTGGCGGTGCTGATGATGCGGTCGAGCGAGCGGCCGGCGACGCACAGCTTGCGCCCGGTGGCGGCCGCGACCTCGCCCAGCGTCTGCACGCGCGCAGCGTTCGACGCGAAGGTGGTGACCAGCACCCGCCCCTTGGCCGCCGCGACGGTCTGCATCAGGCCATCGCGCACGGTGCTTTCAGAACCTGACGGTTCTGGATTGAAGACATTGGTGCTGTCGCACACCAGCGCCAGCACGCCTTCGTCGCCGATCGCGGTCAGTTCCTCCGGGGTGGAGGGCTGGCCGAGCAGCGGGGCGGCGTCCAGCTTCCAGTCGCCGGTGTGGAAGATGCGGCCGTGCGGCGTGTCGATCAGGACGGCATTGCCCTCCGGGATCGAATGGGCCAGCGGCACGTAGCGGAAGCCGAACGGGCCGAGATTGAAGCTGCCCTCATTCTCGATGACGTGGAGCTTGACCTCCTTGGTAAGGCCCTCTTCCTCCAGCTTCAGCCGGATGAGGCCCGCGGTGAAGGGCGTGGCATAGAGCGGCACGCCCAGGTCTGCCGCCAGATAGGGGATGGCGCCGATATGGTCTTCATGGCCATGGGTCAGCACGATGCCGAGCAGGTCGTCCTTGCGCTCCTCGATGAAGGCAAGGTCGGGCAGCACCAGCTCCACGCCGGGATAAAGCGGGTCGGCAAAGGTCAGGCCGAGGTCGACCATGACCCATTTGCCCTGGCAACCATAAAGATTGACGTTCATGCCGATCTCGCCCGAGCCGCCAAGGGCCAGGAAGAGCAGCTCGTCTTTGGGTGTCATTCTGTTCTAAAACTCCGTTCATACAGCAATGCGAGGCCCTGGATCGTCAGGTCGGGCGCGATCGCATCGAAAATATCGCTATTGTCATTGAAGAGGACGGCGAGTCCTCCGGTCGAAATCACTTTGGTCGGGCGGCCGATCTCGGCCCGCATGCGGGCGACCAGCCCCTCCATCATCGCCACATAGCCCCAGAAGACGCCGATCAGCATGGCGTCTGCGGTAGTCCGACCGATAACCGATCGGTTCTCCGGCGGGGCAATCGCGATGCGGGGCAGCTTGGCTGCGGCCGCCACCAGCGCATCGAGCGACAGGTTGATGCCCGGCGCGATAATGCCGCCCTTATAGGCGCCGCGATAATCCACCACATCGAAGGTCGTCGCCGTGCCGAAATCGATGACGATCAGGTCGCCCTCATAAAGATGGTGGGCCGCGATCGCGTTTACAACCCGGTCGGCGCCGACCGAGGCGGGTTCGGCCACGTCCAGTTCGATGCCCCAGTCGACCGGCGACTGGCCGGCGACGAGCGCGGTCGTCTTGAAATATTTGTCGGCCAGCACCTGAAGATTGTGGAGCGCGCGCGGCACGACCGTGGCGACGATCACCGCGCCGACATCGGCCATGGCATAGCCTTCCAGCATCAAGAGCTGGTTCAGCCATACGGCATATTCGTCGGCGGTGCGGCGCGGGTCGGTGGCGATGCGCCAGCGCGTCTTGATCTCACGCCCGTCAAGCAGCGCGAAAACGACATTGGTGTTGCCCGCGTCGATCGCGAGAAGCATGGCCGAACCCTCAGATGAGAAAGATATCGCCGGCATGAATGGCACGGGTATCGCCATTCGCCAAGCGCAGGATCAACATGCCCTGGCTGTCGAGCGTGCCGAAGCCACCCTCCACCACGTCGCCATCGGGCTGGACGACACGCATCGGCGTGCCGGTCGGATGGGCGTTGAGCAGCCAGTGGGTGCGCACCGGATCAAGTCCCTGGGCGCGCCAGATCGCCAGCCAATGGCCGAAAAGCTGGGCGAGGCGCTCCAGCAGCGCGGCGGCGTCCGTCCCCTGCCCGTCCGCGCCCTGCGCTGCGAGGCTGGTGACCGGACGGTCGAGCCCTTCCGGGAAATGGGTGACGTTGATGCCGATGCCAACGACCACCGCATCGCCGGTGCGTTCCAGCAGGATGCCGGCGATCTTCGCGCCGTCGACCAAAATGTCGTTGGGCCATTTTATCCGCGCCTGTCCGGCACAGAGCGGCGCGACCAGCGCATGGACGGCGTTCGCCGCGACCAGCGCCAGCGTGTGCGCCATCGGGTCGCCCGGCTGCAGCCGGATCAGGGTGGAGCAATAGAGATTGCCGACCGGACTTTCCCACGCCCGGCCCAAACGACCGCGGCCTCCGGACTGTCGCTTTGCGCGCAGCCAGAGGCCCTCGGTTTCACCCTGCTCCGCCAATGCCAGCATGTCGGCATTGGTGGAGCCGGTTTCTTCTACGGTGCGAAACTGCGTCAGAACAGTGAGGCCGCCGCAGCCGCGCTGGCCTTGTCCAGCAGCGGGTTGAGCAGATAACCAAAGACGATCACGATGGCGCAGGCACCCATGATGATGTTTTCGACCACCCCGCCCTTCGCCTCATAGGGCGCGGCCGGCTCGTCGAAATAGATCGTCTTGATGATCTTGAGATAATAGAAGGCGCCGATCACCGACATGGCGATGCCGAAGGCGGCGAGCGCAGTCAGGTTGGCGGCGACCGCGGCATCGAACACCAGGAACTTCGCCCAGAAGCCGAACAGCGGCGGGATACCGGCCATCGAGAACATAAAGATCGCGAAGGCGGCCGACAGGCCCTTGCGCGACTGCGACAGGCCGGCAAGGCTGGCGATCGTGTCGACCGGCTTGCCGTCGGCATCCCGCATCTGGAGGATGCAGGCGAAGGCGCCGATAGTCATGACGACATAGATCGCCATGTAGCTCATCGTCGCGGCAACGCCGGCGGGCGTGCCGGCCGCAAGGCCGACCAGCGCGAAGCCGACATTGTTGATCGACGAATAGGCCATCAGACGCTTGATGCTGGTCTGGCCGATCGCCGCGACCGCACCGAACAGGATCGACGCGAGCGCAACGAAGATGATGATCTGCTGCCAGTCGAGGCCAGCCGGGCCAAGCGCTTCGATCGCGACACGGACCATCAGGCCCATGGCGGCGACCTTGGGCGCGCTGCCGAAGAAGGCAGTGACCGGGGTCGGCGCACCTTCATAGACGTCGGGCGTCCACATGTGGAACGGCACGGCGCTGATCTTGAAGGCGAGGCCCGCGAGCACGAAGACCAGGCCGAACAGCTCGCCCTTCGACACGCCGTCGCCCATGGCGATGGCGATGCCGTCGAACGCGGTCGAACCGGTGAAGCCGTAGAGCAGCGAGATGCCGTAGAGCAGAATGCCGCTGGCCAGCGAACCGAGCACGAAATATTTGAGGCCCGCTTCCGACGATTTCTCGTCCTGGCGCATGAAGCTGGCCAGCACGTAGGACGCGAGGCTGTTCATTTCCAGGCCGACATAGAGCGTCAGCATGTCGCCGGCCGAGACCATCATGCCCATGCCGATGGCGGCAAAGACGATCAGGACGGCATATTCGGGACGGAGCGCGCCGCCGGTGGCGAAGAAGCGCGGGGCCAGGAGGATGGCCGCACCGGCCGCGCCATAGATCAGCGCCTTGGCATAGACCGAGAAGGCGTCGGCACGGACCAGGCCGTCGAACGCGACCGGGCCATGCGCCATCGAGGTGCAGAGGCTGAGGCCGGCGGCGAGCAGTGCGAGCACCGCCAGCCAGTTGACGGCATGGGTCGAGCGGTCACCACCGAAGGCGGCGATCAGCATCAGCACCAGGCCGGAGCCGGTGAGGATGAGTTCCGGCAATACGGCCAGAAGGGAAGCGGTTTCGATCATTAGTGCGCCTCCCCGTGCGCAGCGGCTTCTTCATGATGGCCCTCGCCCGCAGGCTTGGGCGCACCCATCTTGATCTGGGAATCTCCTGCGGGAGCCGCAGGGGCGAGACGCGCTTCGAGCGCGCGGATGTCGGGACGCATCGGGGCCAGGAAGCTTTCCGGATAGACGCCCATCCAGAGCACCGCCGCGGCAATCGGGGCGAGCAGCCAGATTTCACGCGCCGACAGGTCGGGCATGGCGGCGGCATCGGCGTTCACCTGATCGCCGTAGCAGATGCGGCGATAGAGGTAGAGCATATAGGCCGCACCCAGGATGATGCCGGTGGTGCAGATCAGCGCCGCCCAGGTCGAAACCTGATAGATGCCCATCAGCGACAGGAATTCGCCAACGAAGTTGCTGGTGCCCGGCAGACCGACCGAAGCCATGGTGAAGAGCAGGAACAGCACGGCGTAGCGGGGCATGTTGATCGCCAGGCCACCATAGCGGTTGATCTCACGGGTGTGCAGACGGTCATAGATGACGCCGACGCAGAGGAACAGCGCGCCCGACACCAGGCCGTGGCCCAGCATGACCATCATCGCGCCTTCAAGGCCCGCCTGGTTGAAGGCGAACAGGCCGATGGTGACGATCGCCATGTGCGCGACCGACGAATAGGCGATCAGCTTCTTCATGTCCGACTGAACCAGCGCGATGAGGCTGGTATAGACGACGGCGACCATCGACAGGCCCCAGACCCAGGGCGCGAGCTGCGCCGAGGCTTCCGGGAACATCGGCAGCGAGAAGCGGATGAAGCCATAGCCACCCATCTTCAGCAGCACGCCTGCCAGGATGACCGAACCGGCGGTCGGCGCCTGAACGTGCGCGTCGGGCAGCCAGGTATGGACCGGCCACATCGGCATCTTCACCGCGAAGCTGGCGAAGAAGGCGAGGAACAGCCAGATCTGGATCTTCGGATCGAAGTTGTATGCCATCAGGTCGGGAATGCGGGTCGTGCCGGCCTCATGCACCATCCACATCATCGCGATCAGCATCAGGACCGAGCCGAGCAGCGTGTAGAGGAAGAATTTGTACGAGGCGTAGATACGGTTCGCACCACCCCAGATACCGATGATCAGATACATCGGGATCAGGCCGGCTTCGAACATGATGTAGAAGAGGTAGAGATCCTGCGCGGTGAAGACGCCGATCATCAGCACCTCCATGAACAGGAACGCCGCCATATATTCGCCGACGCGCTTGTTGATCGCGTTCCAGCTGGCGCCGATGCAGATCGGCATCAGGAACACGGTCAGCGCGATCAGCAGCAAGGCGATGCCGTCGATCCCGAGCGCCCACGCGAAGCGGCCGAAGATCGGCGCATATTCGGTGAACTGCCACTGGGCGCCTGCACCCGACTGATCGAAATTGACCCACAGGACGATGCCCAGGACCAGATCGACCAGCGTGGCGATCAGCGCAATCCAGCGCGCATTATTGGCGCCAGCGAAGAGGCAGGCGATGGCACCAGCCATCGGCACTGCCATCATCAGGGAGAGGATGGGGAAGCCGTCCATTATCGTGTCATCGCCCAGGTTGCAGCCGCGGCGAGGCCAATCAGCATCACCAGCGCATAGGTGTAGAGGTAGCCGGACTGAAGCCGACGGGTGATCTTGTTGCCCTGCACGACCAGAGCAGCCAGCCCGTTGGGGCCGAAGCGGTCGATGAAGCCGACGTCACCAAACTGCCAGAAGAAGCGGCCAATGGCGAAGGCGGGCTTGACGAACAGGAAGTTGTACAGCTCGTCAAAATACCACTTGTTGAGCAGGAACTGGTGCAGGGCGCCGAAGGTGGCGACGAAGCGCTGCGGCCAGTCGGTGTTCTTGATGTAGGCGAGCCAGGCAATGACCAGGCCGGTCAGCATCACGGTGAACGGACCGAACTTGACCCAGGTCGGCACTTCATGCGCGGCGTGCATCAGGTGGCTGTCGAACGCGAGCGCGCCCTTCCAGAACTCGATGCCCCCTTCCGGACCAATGAACTGGTCGTGGAAGACGAAGCCGGCGAACACGGCGCCCAGGCTGAGCACCAGCAGCGGGATCAGCATGACCAGGCCGCTTTCATGCGGATGGTAGCCCCCGGTGCCGTCACCGGCGTCATGGGCATGATGGTCATGGCCATGATCGGCGTGCGCGTGGGCATGATCGTCATGACCATGGCCGGCATGGGCGTGATCGTCATGGCCGTGGCCGTGATCGTCATGCAGCGCATGCTGGATATGTTCCGACTGGGTCCAGCGCGGCTTGCCGAAGAAGGTCAGGAAGACCAGGCGCCAGCTGTAGAAGCTGGTCAGCAGCGCGGCGAACACGCCGACATAATAGGCACCGATGCCCGCACCGCCCGACGCGAAGGCCGCTTCGAGAATGCCGTCCTTCGAATAGAAGCCGGCGAAACCGACGCCGACGAGCGGCAGGCCGACGCCCGTGATGGCGAGGGTACCGAGCGTCATGGTCCAGAAGGTCACGGGGATCTTCTTACGCAGGCCGCCATAGTAACGCATGTCCTGCTCATGGTGCATCGCATGGATGACCGAGCCGGCGCCCAGGAACAGCAGCGCCTTGAAGAAGGCGTGGGTGAAGAGGTGGAACATCGCCGCGCCATAGGCGCCGCAACCGGCCGCAAAGAACATGTAGCCCAGCTGCGAACAGGTCGAATAGGCGATGACGCGCTTGATGTCGGTCTGCACGGTGCCGACGGTGGCAGCGAACAGACAGGTGGCGGCACCGACATAGGTGACGACGGTCAGCGCGGTCGGCGACATTTCGAACATCGGCGACAGACGGCAGACCATGAAGACGCCGGCGGTGACCATGGTGGCTGCGTGGATCAGCGCCGACACCGGGGTCGGGCCTTCCATCGCGTCGGGAAGCCAGGTGTGGAGGCCGAGCTGCGCCGACTTGCCCATCGCGCCGACGAACAGCAGCAGACAGAGCACGGTCATGGTGTCGAAGCGCTGACCCAGGAAGCCGATGGTCGAACCCGCCATCGACGGGGCCATTTCCAGGATTTCCGGGATCGAGATGGTGTTAAACACCAGATAGGTGCCGAAAATGCCCATCATGAAGCCAAGGTCGCCGACGCGGTTGACCACGAATGCCTTGATCGCGGCCGCATTGGCCGAAGGCTTGCGGAACCAGAAACCGATCAGCAGGTAGGAAGCCAGACCCACGCCTTCCCAACCGAAGAACATCTGCAGCAGATTGTTCGCGGTCACGAGCATCAGCATCGCGAAGGTGAAGAGCGAGAGATAGGCGAAGAAGCGCGGCTGATCCGGCTCTTCGTCCATATAGCCCCAGCTATAGAGGTGGACGAGGCTGGACACGCTGGTGATGACCACCAGCATGACCGCCGTCATGGTGTCGACCCGCAGCGCCCACTGGGCATCGAAGCTGCCGCTTTCGATCCAGGTGAAGACGGGCGCGACATAGGGTTCGGCGTGGCCGGTCAGGAAGCTGATGAAGATCGGCCAGGACATGGCGCAGGCTGCGAACAGCGCGCCGGTCGTGACGATCTTCGCGGGCAGCTTGCCCAGGGCCTTGTTGCCAAGGCCGGCGATGGCTGCGGCGAGCAGCGGGAGAAGGACGATAAGCTGGATCATGGGATTTGGCTCAGCCCTTCATCCGGTTGACATCGTCGACGGCGATGGTGCCGCGACCACGGAAGTAAATGACGAGGATGGCGAGGCCGATGGCCGCTTCACCCGCCGCGACGGTCAGCACGAACATCGAGAAGACCTGGCCCACCAGATCGCCCAGGAAGGCGCTGAAGGCGACGAGGTTGATGTTCACGCTGAGGAGGATCAGCTCGATCGCCATCAGGATGATGATGACATTCTTGCGGTTGATGAAGATGCCAAGCACCCCCATCACGAAGAGGATGGCGCTGACCACCATATAATGTTGAAGGCCGATCACAGCTCCACCCCCTGCCCCACGGGCTGATTGATGTTGCGCACGGCGTCCTGCGGACGACGGCGGTTCTGCTTGGCAACATTCTGACCACGGACGCCGCCACGGGCACGATGGGTCAGCACGATGGCGCCGATCATCGCGACCAGCAGGACGATACCCGCCGCCTCGAACAGGAAGATGTAGCGGGTATAGAGAATGCCGCCGATCGCCTGGATGTTGGAAAGTTCCGGATTGGCCGGGGCCGCACGCTGGGCCAGTTCAACCGGGCCGGCGCTCCACAGGCCGATGCCCAGGACGATTTCCGCCAGCAGCACCAGCGCGATCAGCAGGCCGAACGGCAGATAGCTGACGAAGCCGGCGCGCAGTTCGGCGAAGTCGATGTCGAGCATCATGACGACGAACAGGAACAGCACCGCGACCGCGCCGACATAGACGATGACAAGCAGCATCGCGATGAATTCGGCGCCGAGCAGGATCATCAGACCGGCAGCGTTGAAGAAGGCCAGGATCAGCCAAAGGACCGAGTGGACCGGGTTGCGCGACAATATCGTGAGCGCGCCGCTGCTCACCACCAGAATGGCGAACAGGTAAAAGGCGAGGACGTGGATCACAGGTTCATATTCCCTTTGACGCCGGCGGCTTAACGATAGGGGGCATCGGCAGCAAGATTGGCAGCGATGGCACGCTCCCACTTGTCACCGTTTTCCAGGAGCTTGGCCTTGTCGTAGATCAGCTCCTCGCGGGTTTCGGTCGCGAACTCGAAGTTCGGGCCTTCGACAATCGCATCCACCGGGCAGGCTTCCTGGCAGAAGCCGCAATAGATGCACTTGGTCATGTCGATGTCGTAGCGCGTGGTGCGGCGGCTGCCATCGTCGCGCGGCTGTGCCTCGATGGTGATCGCCTGCGCCGGACAGATGGCCTCGCACAGCTTGCACGCGATGCAGCGCTCTTCCCCGTTGGGGTAGCGGCGCAGCGCATGTTCACCACGGAAACGCGGCGAAATCGGGTTCTTCTCATAGGGGTAGTTGATCGTCGCCTTGGGCTTGAAGAAATACTTCAAGGTCAGCCAGTGCGCCTTCACGAACTCCCAGAGGGTGAAGCTTTTGACGTAGTAACCGAGGCTCATTGTGCGCCTCCATAGCGCGTCAGCATGAGGAAGCCCGAAACCAGGAAGACGAAGAAGAGCGAGGTCGGCAGGAAGATCTTCCAGCCCAGCCGCATCAGCTGGTCATAACGGTAGCGGGGCACCGTCGCCTTCACCCAGGAGAAGACGAAGAAGAAGAAGGCGATCTTGAGCAGGAACCAGATGATGCCCGGCACCAGATAGAGCGGCGCCCAGTCGAACGGCGGCAGATAGCCACCCCAGAACAGGATCGCGTTGAGGCCGCACATCAGGATGACGTTGGCATATTCGCCGAGCCAGAACAGGGCGAAGGCCATCGACGAATATTCGGTCTGGTAACCCGCGACCAGTTCGGATTCCGCTTCGGTCAGATCGAACGGCGCGCGCGCCGTTTCCGCCATGGCCGAAATCAGGAACATGATCGCCATCGGGAACAGCAGCGGATTGAAGCCGTTGCCGTTGAGGAAGCCATAATAGCCCTTCTGGCTTTCCACGATCGCCGACATGTTGAAGCTGCCGGCCCACAGCACGACGGTGATCAGGATGAAGCCGATCGAGACTTCATAGGAGATCATCTGCGCACTGGCGCGGATCGCGGAGTAGAAGGGATATTTGGAGTTGGACGCCCAGCCCGCCAGCACCACGCCATAGACGCCGAGCGACGAGATGGCGAGAATGTAGAGCAGGCCGACATTGATGTTCGACACCAGCACACCGGCACCGAAGGGGATGACGGCCCAGGCCATCAGCGCCACGGTGAAGGTGATGATCGGCGCGATCAGGAACAGGGCCTTGTTCGACGCCGAGGGAACGATGGTTTCCTGCAGGAAGACCTTGAGGCCGTCCGCGAAGGACTGAAGCAGGCCCAGCGGGCCGACGACGTTGGGACCACGGCGCAGCGCCATGGCCGCCCAGATCTTGCGGTCGGCATAGATGATCATGGCGACGGCCAGCATCAGCGGCAGTGCGATGACCAGGATACCGATGATGGTCGACAGCAGCCAGGCGCCCTCGAAAGGCAGGCCAAGGCCTTGGAAGAAAGCGGTCACTCTGCGGCCTCCGCGAAGCTTTCACCATGGATCAGCTCGGCCGAGCATTGCTGCATCGTCGGGCTGGCGCGGCAGATCGCGTTGGTGAGGTAGAAATCCTTGATCGGCGAACCCAGCTCACCGGTAGCGCCGGTGGGCAGCGACGGGACCGACCAACCATAGTTGGCGATACCCTCGACGCCCAGCGCGGGAACCGCCTTGACCATTTCGGCGCGCAGCGCGTCGAAGTTGTCGAACGGCAGCTTGGCACCCAGCGCTTCCGACAGGGCGCGCAGGATCGACCAGTCCTCGCGGGCGTCGCCCGGCGCGAACACGGCCTTTTCACCGAACTGCACCCGGCCTTCCAGGTTGACGTAGGTGCCGGCCTTTTCGGCATAGCTTGCGCCCGGCAGGATCACGTCCGCCGCATGGGCGCCCTTGTCGCCATGATGGCCGACATAGACCTTGAAGCTGCCCTCGAAGGCCGAATAGTCGACTTCGTCGGCGCCGAGCGAGAAGAGCAGCTTCGGCGCGGCCGCAGCCACGGCCTTGATTCCGCCCTTGGTCGCATAGCCCAGCATCAGGCCGCCCATGCGGGCCGCCGCGAAGTGCAGGACGTTGTAACCGTTCCAGCCGTCCTTGATCAGGCCCAGCGTCTCGACCAGCGCCAGCGTGTCGCCGTGCGCACCGTCCTTGGCCAGCACGCCGCCGCCGACGATCATCGCCGGACGGGCAGCGCCCTTGAAGGCTTCGAGCACGGCGTCCGGCAGCTTGGCCAGCAGCGACGCGTCATTGCCCAGCCATTCGACCTTGTAGGTCAGGTCGAATTCGGGACCGACGGCGAAGACCTTCG
>Ga0209813_10000070_pt1 | contig 38898 bp, 45 predicted proteins | sample EndMethybrTD3033_FD_187596 | JGI IMG/M metagenome (GOLD analysis project Ga0209813, IMG submission 187596) | Populus endosphere microbial communities from Tennessee, USA - Endosphere MetaG P. TD hybrid TD303-3 (SPAdes) (version 2) | ecosystem: Host-associated > Plants > Roots > Endosphere... | reverse complement strand
GGTAACTCCACCTTACCGATGAGCCCGGTGGCCACCGAGATCGAAATCGCATGGGGTGGGGCATGCCCCACCCCATGCGACAACCTCAATCTACACCGGAAATTACACCACGAGCGCGGACGCTAACGATTTTCAGCGCAGGCGCCGCGCATCAACAGCTGTGGGGCTCGTTCATAAGCTGCTATTCGTCTCAAGGTGAAATCACCCTGTATCGCTCGCCATTTTCCACGCTGTCAGCATTTTGGAGGCGGTGCGGAAAGTTAGTGGCGGTTTCCAACGACGCCCTTTTGTTGAGAAAGATGGTGCCATCTTTGTCGCTGGATGAGAGGTATTTGGTCGATACGCTGATATCTGACTGGCAACCATCTTCGCAAACCTCGATCGCGGGTCTCAACTCACTTGGCTCCGGTGAGGCGCTGATCCTGCGACATCCCGAAGTGAGATGCCAACGGCAATGGGATCCCTTGGCGCATGTCCAGGCCCCCCCAATAATGGATGTCAACGAAGCGGTTGAACTGCTCAGGCGCTATCTCAAGCGCTCAATTTCGCTTGAAATTCGGCAACATGGAAAGATCCTGCTCGACTATTCTGGCGGCCTGGATTCTTCTCTCATTGCCAGTCTGCTAGCTGATCATCCTCATCCATTCACTGCCGTGAACTATCATTTCGGCCCAGGTATCGGCGATGAGCGCGACTATGCGCGCGCGGCTATGCAGTATCTCGGCGGGGAACTGATCGAACAGCAGCTTGACCCCGACCATGTGGATCTCGAAAGGTCGGCGGCTGCAAGCCTGCCCCATCCATACAGGCGCGCCTTTGTCCAGGGCGTCGACTGCGCCGCGGTCGACGCTGCCGCGAGGGTAGGGGCTTCACGATCGTTGAACGGTGCTGGCGGAGATAATGTTTTCGCGCATCTCCAAAGCTCCGCGCCGCTGGCTGATGCGCTTCGAAATTTTGGGCCCGGCCCATTCTCCCTGCGCGTCGCCAGGGACATAGCCAATGCGGCAGACGCGTCTGTGGTTCATGTTATGAAGCAGGGCATGCTTAAGGCGCTCGGCCTGTCGCGCAGAAAAATGCGGCAGGATTTCCAATTTCTGTCGGAAGAAGTGAAGCGCTTGGCCCTCACGCGAACGGGGCGCGAGCGAGCGGGCGGGGTATCGAAACTTGGTCCTGGGAAGCAGGAGCATCTCATGATGATGAATGATGCCGAATTTCATCTTCTGGGCTTTGATCGTGGCGATACACTGCAAATGTCCTTTCCGCTGCTAGCGCAGCCCTTGATCGAAATCTGCCTTCGGATTCCCAGCTGGATGTGGGTTCGAAACGGGATAAATCGGTCCTTGATCCGAGAGGCGTTTTCCAGGGAACTACCGCCATCCATCAAACGAAGAGGATCGAAAGGCGGGCATACAGACTATCAATATGCTGTCTTCCGTCGACATCGAGCTAAAGCCAGAGAACTGCTGATGGAGGGGCACCTTGCCCGAATGGGCATAGTCGATCGTGCGTCCGTCGAGATTGCGTTTCGCGATATGATCCGCATGGAGGTGGGAACGGTCTCGCGGCTGATGCGCCTTATTGATTATGAAGCATGGCTTTCGGCATGGCGTAACGGGAATGTCTGACATTCCCGCTACGCCCGGATCAATGGCCGCCTTGCGGCGCAGGACAGGAGGGTAATTTGCCATCCTTCCAACGGCGGAGCCATTCGATATTTCGATCATAGATGGCGAGCCGATGAGCCGGTTGGGTCTTCAAATGTTCTTCGTTTGCAAAAACATAGAACTCGATGGGATAGCGGTAATATCTCCAGGTTTCGTAGGTGGATAATGCCAGACGGAACTCGGCATCAGAGGCCTGGATAAGTAGGGGAACACAGCGCGGTGGAGCGGCCAGCGCCAGCGTTGCTCGCCTCCAGTGATCAAGGTTGGCGATTGCCGGTAAGGGGGTCTGCTCCTGATTCCGCTCGTCGCGATACTGGGGGCCAAGCCCTGCCTGAGTATAGAAAGGATCCTCACAACAAGTGCTGAGGATTGCGGTCGAAAATCGGTCTGATGTGGCGAGCGCGTAGGTCGCGGTTGAAGCGCCGTCGCTTAATCCCGTTATTGCGGCCCGACCATCAGCGACGCCCATGGATGCCACCAGATCGATGGCCTTGAACAATGCTGACTGGACGCTTTCCCTGTCGCGCCAGCCCGTCACATAATCTTTCGGAATTTCACGACCTTCCTCTCGATAATATTCCGCCAGATCGCGGGGCCGATTGAAACTGAGAACGGCAAAGCCTGCGGCGGCAATGGCGGCAATCGGATATTCGTCCCCCGTAGCCCCTTTGAGGAAACCTCTCGTCACATATTGAACGACAACTAGGGGAAGCTTCTCGCCTTCGCTGTGCCCGCGCGGAAGCACGAGGTCACCAAAGCATTCCTGTCCTTCTGCATTTTTCCAGTTCAGGCGTTGAACGCTCACAAGTTCGGCAAAGCCCCCCTGTGGGTTCGGGTCGTAGATGTCAGAGACCTTTCCGTCCTCGATCTGAATTGAGACAACGTGCCGCGGGCGAAGCGACGCTTCGAGGGCGCAAGCTATTTTCCCCTCGACCGGCGCGCACCCCAACAGTTGATCAATGCTGCGGTAGACTGTTCTTGGCTGTTCGTTGCCAGGCCCCCACGCCAGGATCGCATATTCGCTGCGAGCAAAGCCGAGCATCGTGACGATAATGAACTCACCGCTGCTCTGATCCGCCCAGGCCTTCAGGACCTGGCCACAAACGGTCATCGGGCAAACTTTGCTCGAGCCATCGCCTTTTTCAAGCGACAAAAGGGACTTTGCGCCGCCAGGCTGCGTCAGTCGGGCCGACGGCAGCCTCAGTTCGAGCGGGAGGCGAGGGCGGTTTCGGGCAAGAACCGTTGTCGAAAGGCCAGACTGCAGCAATCGTGCTGAGTTCGACGAGTTGATCCTCTGTTCCCATAGCGCGATTGCCCGTTCCGTGGATGGATAGGGAGCGCTGGAAGATAGGGGCCAAAAGCGACCATCATATCTGAAGCCGTTTCTGAGTTCCTCATCCCTGCGACCATCGACGACCGTTGAGACATGGTAGCGAACCGCTTTCGAATCGCCCGACCAGACAAAATCCTCTATGTCGCCGGCATCGCTTATGACGGTTCTGGCAGGAGACCCATCGGGATGTGCCACACGTAGTCCAGTATGGCCCTTGGCACCCCAGAGATAGGCTATTGCCTTTCCATCCGGCGACCAGACCGGCGGATTTTCAATGCCGCTACCACTCGGGAGGTCATGCAGCGTTCCTCGGTCCAGTCGCATCGTGATCGGATCGCCTCCGATGTCGACAAGACTGGGACTTCCCGATTTGACATCGATGACAAGCAGCCCCTGGCAGTAACGATTTGAGTGGGGATCGGGCCGGCGGATCAGGGTCGCGATCAATTTGCCTGACGGGGACACACTGAACTGCGGCGCCGCTGGGGATAGTCCCTCCGTTCCGATCTGCCGGAGTGAAGCAAGGCGCTCGGTAGGCGACTTGCCGGCCTCTCGATTTACGTCCTGGGACAAATAGGTCCGGCAATCCAATCGCGACTGGCCTTCTTCGCCATCCGGCGTCCGTGCCAATGCCACCGAAGTGAGGAGAGACAGGCCGCAAAACGCAGCCCATCCTGCCCAGAGCGCAATGCACTTTTCCGGGCGCATTAGAAGTCAACCGTGAGGGCGGCAGAGACAATGCGTCCTATGCCGGAATAATTGGTGGAATCATAGTTGGGTAGGTAGACGATGCCCGAAACGTCGCTGATTGGAGGTGGCAATTGATTGAGCAGGTTCTGGGCGGACAGGCGCAATGTAATACGATTGGCTAGGCCTGATGCGGGGGCGAGATTTATTTCGCTCGATACATCTATGGTAGTCATCGACCGTCCCTTGATGACAGCGTCAGTTCGCACGTCATCCACGCCATCGGTGTAATTCAAATAGCCGTTGACGCTCACAATCTCTGAACTCCAGCCCAGAGATGCACGCGCCCTGAAGCTTGCGGGATTGAATGCCGTACCGGCGATCTTCACCGATTGATCCGCGCCGTCGATCCGCTGCGAACTTTTGAGCCAGGTGGCCGAGGCTGTAGTTGACAGCGTGCCGCCCTGAAGCGGCCGGCTGAAACTCAGATTGGCGTCCAGTCCGCTGATATCCTGACGGGCGGCGTTGAGGTAGGCGTCGTTGATAAGGGCCACAACAGTGGATGGGTCGAACGCAGCCCCGGTTCCAACACCGTTATAGAACTGATGGTCGCCGGCGAGGAACGACGCGATTTGAGCCGAAGTCGGATTGAGCGTGATGAACGGCTGATAGGCGGGGTTCGTCATGCCGGTTGCGCGGCTGGCGATCGGTGTGGTCACCCTGTCCTTGTAGCGGATGTCGAAATAGCTGATGCTGAGGTTCAGACCCGGGAGAGGTTTCCAATCGGCGCCCAGCTGCCAACTCGTTGCGCGCTCAGGGGTCAGATTGGCGTTGCCGCCCGAACTCGTCAAAATTGTCGAACCGGCAGGAAACCCAGCGCCGCCATAGACAAAGGGTGGCAACAGGTTGCGATAGGAGACGGCATTGAGCTGGTACAATGTCGGGGCTTTGAATGACCTCCCCCAGCTCGCCGAGAGACGGATGGCATCGCTCGGTTGCAGCGCGGCACTTACCTTGGGGGTGAATATCTCGTCAATGCCTCGATAACGTTCATATCGGCCGGCGAGGTTCAGGCTCAGCAGGTCGTCCACGCCGCCGTTGCGATTGAGGACGGGGATTTCCAGCTCCCCATAGCCGTAGACGACATTCTGTTCGCCGATAACGGGCGAAGTCGCGCCGTAACGGAACTGGTTACCGCGCCAGCCGCCGCCAAAAGCCGCTTTCAACGCACCTGCAGGTAGCTCGACCAGGTCGCCTGATACGCCCACCTCGCCCACGATCACTCGGTTGATAGACGATACCCGCCCGTCATAGGCGACTACGCCTGCGACGAAATCTCTTTGCCGGGAGTTTGTTTTTTCTCTCGAGTATGAGCCGAGCAGGGTGGCTTGCCACGCTTCGCTCACCGGAAGCTCGAGTTGTGCGGACGTCGCATAAGTGTCTGTATCAGCGTCTGAGCGCGACGTTCGGCCCGCGTAAGTGAATAGCGTTTCCTGCTCGCGCCGATTGTAGATGCCGTCAAGCTTGAGGGTGCCAAAACCAATGTTCTGATGCCCCGTCAGAACCACGGAATGATGCGTCTGGCCCGGAAGAAGGGTATAGGGAGCGTCCAGATAAGACAGATAAGGACGGCTCGCCGCATAGACCGGTTTATCATCGCCATAGTCGTAAGTGACCATGAACCCGCCCGCCGACCAGCGGCTCCCCGTGACGATCCCATATTGCTGCTGGAAGCCGCCACCTTCCGTGGTCGTCGACAGCCGGGAAGACAGGCTGAGGCCGGAATAATCAGGTCGAAGAATGACATTGACGACACCGGCGACCGCGTCCGAACCGTAAATTGCAGACCCTCCGTCAGTCATAACCTCTACGCGTGATACCGCAGAAAGCGGTATGGCGGAGATGTCGACCGACTGGGCGATGTTGCCGTAGCTAAGGCGGTGGCCGTTAAGAAGCGTCAGCGTCGCGTCCGGGCCCAGTCCACGCAGGTTCGCCGCTGAAGCGCCGTTCATGTTCTGATTGGCTCCATTGCCCATGACGTTGGCTCCAAATGCCACGGTCGGGTTCTGGCCTCCGCCGTAATTTTGCGGCAGCGCACGCAGTGCCTCGCCGAGGTTGCTCTGACCGGCCTTCAGCATTTCCTGCCGGTTGATCGTGACGCCTGAGGAGGAGCGGACGCCCCGAATGCGTGAGCCTGTGACGAGGATTTCACTGGATGCCAGTCGGCCATTTTGGTTCACTTCCTCATTGGCCGCTTCCTCTCGCCCCCGGATGAGGGCGCCTTCGCTCGTGAACTCGACAATCAGGTCGGTGCCACGGATCAGGCGCTTGACGGCGTCTTCAAATTCGAAATTTCCCTCGAGGCGAGGCGCGCTGCGCCCCGCCACGAGGTCGCTCGGAACCATGATCTCGCGACCCGACTGGGTCCCCAGCGAACGCAGGGCCGCGTCAAGGGACGGCTCCTGTATGTCATAATGTCGTGACTTTCCGGTCTGGGCCTCCGCGTTCAAGCACAGGCCGGAAGCAATGATAGTGGCGCCAAGAAGCAATTCTCGCCGCAGCGCGCTGAAGCTCTTCATGTCTGTTCCCCTTTTGGGGCGCAGCCAGAATGTTCTTTGCGCCCTCAAGGATTACAGACGGGATATTTTCGGTACTACGGGGTGGATGGGGAAATATTTGTCACGGCAATGTGGAAGGCCTCAGGATGATCTTGTCCGGGTCGCGTTCGTCGGACTGGAGATCAAGCAGGCGGGCAAGCTTTTGCGATAGGGCTTGCGGATCATCGACACGGAACACGCCCGATATCCTTCGTTGGGCAAGCGCCGGATCAGCCAGTTCGATTTTGCGCGCGGTGCCGCTGTTGGCGAGCTGGACGAGATCGTCGAGCGATATGGCGGTGAATGAGCGAGGCTGTCCCGACTTGTCGACGTGGGGCGAGACGCTGCCTTGGGCCGGGATCAGCGTGGATGTCTCCACGAAGGCCACGCTCTGGCCGGGCGCAAGGCGCGTGATGCGCGCCTGCGCCTGTCCGTCAGCGCCGATCGCGGGCATTTTGACCTCCACAGCGCCACGGGAGAGATGAACGCTCACGCGCGCAGCGCTGTCGATGACGACATCGAACATCGTGCCGAGCGCCGTGACGCTTCCCGAGCCGGCAAGGACGATGAACCTGCGCCCGTCATGAGCGACGTCGAAGCGGCCATGCCCCTGTTCAAGCCGAAGATTGCGCACGCTCCTGTCCATCGACACCATGAGCGCGCTATGCGGCCACAGCCGAACTTTCGAGCCATCACTGAGCGTCACCGTCTCCGACTGGTCAAGCGTGACATAGCGGGCGAATGACTGATCCTCGGATCGAAGCTGGGACTGAGCCGTGCGCTGCCCGGCAGTCCGGTCACCTTTTTCCGCCTTATGGAGCAGCATGACCCCGCACCCCATGGCGATGCCCAGTGTCAGGAGGGCCGCCGCCATCAGTCGGGGGCGGCTACGATGGACAGGCCTCTGATCATCGGGCGCTTCTATATATTTGCCCATGTTGAACACTTCGGAGACGCGATTATAGGCGCCCAGATGGACAGCGCCCCGGTTCAGCCAGCGCTCAAAGCCTTCCCTATGCTGTTCTGCGTCCGGGCCTCTCATGCGCGCGAACCAGAGGGCGGCTTCCTTGCGAAGCTGATTGCCGGAAGGGATCTGATCGTCTTCAATCATCGGGATGGATTGCCTTGTCGATATGTTCGAGGGCGGCCGCGATGTGCCACTCGACGGTTCGGATGCTGATGCCGAGCTGCTGGGCTATGTCGCGATAGCTGATCTCTTCGAGGCGGTGGAGGGTGAAGACCTCTCTGGTTCGGGGCGGAAGAGATGCTACGGCCTGACGGAACAACATGATCATGTCGGCCGCCTCAATCGCATAGCTCTGTTCCGGCGCGACCGAGAGGCTTTCCGCGACTTCGATCGGCAAGTGAGGCTGCGAGGCTGGGCGCCGGCTTCGATCGATGAGGAGGTTGCGGACGATCCGCCTGAGATAGGCACGCGGATCGAGCACCCGGCCCCGGACGAAGCTCCGGGCAAGCCGTTCGAAGGCTTCCTGGACCAGGTCGTTGGCGTCATCCGCGCTTCGCAGCCGCCAACGCAGATACCGGGCGAGACGGTGAGCCTCATCGCGATAGATCTCCTCGACATTGGATTGCTCTTGTCCGTTCGCGGGGCGGTCCGTCTGAACGGCGGTCTTGGACAATGCGCTCATGGGTCAGGAGCGGTCTGTTGCGCGACCTTGTCGCAAGGCGCATTGGGAAGGGCGGGTCACGGTCATGGGCTCCTGAAGCCGGCAGACGACCGCCCGTGATCACACGGAATGCACGTTGGGGTATGTACGACGATGCGCGCGGCGAATTGCCGCTGCTGATCCTATGTCGTCCTCACTCGACCTTCATGGTCGAATGTTCTTGATGCCCGGAAGGATAATCCTGCAGGGGTCGAGCCGACATATCTCCCTGCGGCTCTAAGCCTGCCGCCTCCGCATCCTCTTCGCAACCGGAAATCGCATTCGCATGAAGGCGGGCGGACAGAATTTTAGCTCAGCCTTTCAAACCTGCAGGATTTGAGGTGCTGACATGGAGTTCATGGCTGTCATCATAGCTGATCCAGCACCCATAACCATGACCGCATTCTTCATGGAGACGGGCGATCACGGGCTTGTCGAACCTGAAGAGGCGGCCCTGATCCTTGATTTCGATGCGCTCCACCGACTGGAAATCGAAGGGGTCAGGCGGCACCGCTTCGCGGCCCCGTTTGATCCGCACGCCAAAATCGGACGTCCCTCTCCAATAGGTCACGGCAATGTCATGGGTCGCCTGGTTCTTCCATCGCGGATGGATCGGACCGCAGGCCTGCAGGGCAAGGCATGCCAGAAGTATGGAAGGAAAGTACGACTGCATCGTCTGAACGGACCTCGGAAATGTGCAGCGGCATCCTTTCCTCAGGTCAGGCAGTAATTCGCCCGCTTCATCGCGGAGCTTTCCATTATGCTGACCATCATGCACGGTTCCGATTGATCGAGAATGAATGACACTCGCCGTCTCACGCATGAGCTCAGGGAGGGTCGTGGACGAGGCTTGCCAGAACATCATCGAAGAACTGGTCCAGCGTCGTGACGGCGAGGGGGGTAAGTTCGAGCATCACGCGGCGCCGGTCACGGCTGTCGCCCCGCCTGATCAGCATCCCTTCCTTCTCGAGCCTCTCTATGTGCCTGACGGCAGTTCGCTGCGACGCGCGCGTCGCCAGGCAGAGATCCGTGATTGACATGGGGCTCCGGGTTGCCCGGGCATAGAATTCGAGGAGCATGTCCAAAGCCGGCATATGGTAGATGTCCTTGCTCAGCCGCGTCTCGAGCAAGCTTCTGGTCCGCACGATGAAGCGGACGAGGCTGCCACGACTGAACGTTATTGCGGCGGTCTCAGGTGGGCCTCCCATCGTCTGCTATACCCCCGCGATCGGACCAAGGCCTCCTGCCAGATATTGCTCTATGAGCGCCTCCTGGTCGGGCAGCAGCGCATCGATCGCACCTTTGGGTGTCGAAGTGGCAGGGCCAAGCAGCAGGCTCGGGCAGCGGCCGTCATGGGTACCAAGATTGGGGCGATGGACCCTGTACCCGGCAAGGTCCGCAAGTTCGGGCGGGAACGTCTGGGCGACTTCGGGCGGATAGGCCAGCCAGGGCAGTTCATAGGGCTTGAGCCAGCCCAGCGAGTAGCTGATCACGATACCCCGGCGCGGGGCGGCGCTTCGGTTAGCACCGCCTGCGTGAAGGGTGGAGCCCAGGAAGACAAGTGCCGACCCGGGATCCATTTCAGCAAATATGGCCTCGGCAGGTTCGATGACGATCTCATCCTGACGCCGATTGCTGCCGGGCCAGATGATCGTTGCCCCATTCTCCCTGCGATAGGGGGACAGGGGCCACATTACGTTCACCAGATATTCGATGCCGTCCTTGGGGCCAGGCCACATATCCTGATCGCGATGGGGTGGTTGGGGCAGGCCGCCCGGGATCAGTTCGATCGCTTGGGTGAGATTGAGCTGGATGCGATCGCAGGCGGGGCCCAGGGCGGCTTCGACCAGCGGCATGACCATATCGCACCGGACCAGCCTGTCCATCAGCGGAGACAAGGCCAGGAGGCCGTGGAAACGCCGGCTATGATCGCCGTAAAATGGACCGGTCGATACAGGTGTCGCGCTAAAGCGTGGGGCCAAGGTGGAAGAGAGTGTCTGGATGAGATCGCGCTCCAGGACATCGTTGAGAATGACGAAGCCCTGCTTCTGAAGCGTCGAAAGGGCATCAGAGACCGCGGCGGGCCGATCGATGACCGCGCTCATGCGGCGACCTCCTGCCGCGCCGGAACCAATGGACTATAGTCATAAGTGCCGGCCTCATGGAGCAGGCGTGGCGTGTCGGGCGTAACCTGGATTGCCAGCGCACCCGTCATGCTTCCGGCAATCCTTCTCGCAAGGCCGAGCGGCCGGCAGTCCCAGCCCAGAGCCAGTATCTGGCTGTACCAGCCTGCATCGGCAATGCAGGTGAGCTGATCAACGCCGCTTGCCAGCGCATATTCTACGACCGCCGTCGTCAGTCTGTTACGGATCGCAAGCCGGTCGCGGGCGCGCAGGCTCGTCGAGAGGCATCCCCGGCTGATCTCCATGACGGTCGATCCCGAGGGAACCGGACCGTCCGACAAATGAGGAAAGATCGTTCCCAGGAGATGGTCGCCTGTCGTCGGCAGGAGGCGGATCGATCCGAGATGGCGACCATCGGCTCCGACGGCGATGAGGTAGATGGCCATGTCGCTGTCGAACTGATCAACCTCGAAGCGGCCGTCGAGGACCTGGAGATCCCATTTGAGGAGGTTCACGAAGACATGTTTCCGCTGCTGGTACATGTCGTCGAGAAGGGGGCTTTTGCCAGGCCCCGATTGGCCCGTAAATATCTGTATCATAGGCGTTCTCCCGCTTCGTGGAGTGCCTAAGCCACTCGATCGGACGCCTTAAACCCACCCTCTGATCAGGGGGTTGCGTTGCGAGGGAGTGGTGTTGTCGCCACCTGGATGGCGCGTCCGGGGACTTTCAGAGCGTCTCTGGCATGCGGATGTGAATGCGTGATGACAGGCGCAATAGGCCGGAATTGAAGAGGGCCGGCGCCCGTCGGCGCCGACCCTCTTGTGCCATAACCCGTATGGATGGGGATCAGCCGTTCAGCAAATCCTTTACGGCCTTGGCAGGCGTGAAGCCGAGTTTCTTCGAGGCAGCGATCTGGATCGTTTCGCCGGTCGCGGGATTACGGCCTTCGCGGGCTGCGCTTTCCTTGACCTTAAACTTGCCGAAGCCGTTCAGCGAAATCTCGTCGCCCTTGGCCGCTGCGCCGGCGATGGTCGCGAACACGGCATCGACGATCTTGCGGCTGTCGGCCTTGTTGAGGCCATGGTCTGCAGCGATGGCTTCGGCAAGATCGTTATTGTTCATCATGCGTCTCCTGCAAATTTCTCGGGTGCCGTTTCGGGGCACCTCAAGGCGGCCGCTACACTCAAATTGCAGGCAAGCGAAGGCGCTGCGATAAAAATATCGCGAGCAAATGCGCAGGCCGGGGGCGGCCACGAGACCTCTCACCATCTGCGAAGCGTTGAGGCCGCGCGCGCCGGTCAGACTGGCGCTGGGGAGATTGCCTTCTGTGTGGAGGCCGGGCTTCCGGGGGCTTGCGCGGACCGTTCGCCCGTTCCGGGCGGTGTGCCGCCGCTGGCCGGAGCGGTCTTGCGGGCCCTTCCTGGTGGCGGCAGGCCCACGGGCTCTCTCGTCCCGCCCTCGCTCGCTAAGACGGCCTTTTCGATGAGCGCGCGAAAATCCTTCTCGCTGATCCGCTCTACCGGAAGGCTGCGAACGATCAGGGCATAGCGCTCGCGCAAATGGGCACGGGCCGTCTCCACCTCGTCACGGATCTTTAACTGGCGTGCCTCAAGCTCTTGGAGGCGATCGCGTTCAGACATTTTTGGCATTGCCATGACTCCTGACATGGGTCTGCCCGCCAGCGATGATCCTGCCACAACGACGCAGGCGCGCAAGTGGGGAGGGGGGCAAACTTAGTTCTCCTTGCAGCGGCTGCCTGGCTGTCGCCGGGGAGCCGTGAAGGCTGTATCCTCTCAGCCCGAAGAGGCGCATCGTAGCTGGCGTACGAAGGAGATAGAAATGGCTCATATCGTCGACCGGGACCTCAATCTGGTGAAGAAGGCTCTTTGCCTCAGCATAGCCGTCATCGAGCAGCAGCCTGAAGGCCCGTTCCGCCCTGACTCGGATGTAGCCGACATGAAGGACCTGGCCGATCGCCTCATGAAGAATGATGGAGAAATGGCGCATCATCTGCATTCGGCCAAGCTGATCCTGCGGGGCGGACCCCTTTAAGGCTTGCACTGAATCTGCTGCCGTGAGCGTACGCTGGCAGGTGGCAATCGCTGGGGCGCAGATCCGGATGTCATCCGAGCAGATTAGCTGCGATCAGGTCCGCTCAATCCGAACCTTTGCTGCCATGCCCTGAGGTTCGATGGACACTTTTCGTTGTTCGAGGTGGCTGATCACCTCTTTCAGGAAATAGTTGATCATGTCGTCCGGCAGGTCGCCCTCGGCGATCCTGATCGTTATCTGCGAGGGTAGCGTCATTTCGACCTGGCGTCGCAGTGCCCGCTCAGCGTCGACAGCGAGGATCAGTGCGGTTGCGCCTGCGAGATCCGGCAGCGTGATCGCATCGACATATTTGCGGCTGCGATGGAGCAGAAGGTCGGAGAAATGGACATCAAGCCTGAGCGCCTCCAGCGGGCCTTCGAACGCGCGATGAAGCGTGACGCATGTGCCCGATTGCTGCGTTGCCGACAGGAGCGCGACTGCGGAGCGCCCATCCAGCTGCTGCTTCCCAAGCGTTCTTGGCGCCCACTGAAAGTGTGAGAAGTCCGTAGCATTGGTAACGATGCGGAGCTGATTGGGTGTGTGGGGGAGCAGGGCGCGACAATCGTCCGTCCAGCCCCTGAAGATTTCATAGGCCAGCACCTCGCCGCCCGAATAGTGGCGCGAGACCCAGCGCGCATCCATCGGGCGAAGCGGGGCAGGGCTCAGATCGGGCATTTCCGGCATCGGATCGACATCATTCGACCGGCCGCTCGAAGTCGGATGCAGGGGGAGAACAGGATCATGGACCCGGCCGCCGCGCGCGCGATCGTAAATGAGCTGGCAGGGGACACCGAGTGAGGCAAGATCCTCCATCCCCTCCTGCGCACCAGCCAGCAGCTTGTCACGGCGCGGCCCAAAAATCCGGCGCCGGTGAAGCCAGCTGATCCGCTCCCACGGAAAGTCCCAGCTTTGCGGCGCGTCCGGATAGGCTTCCAGTTGCTTCTTCGCCAGCGCTATGCGCGCGTCAGCGTCCTTGAAATCGCGTCTGTTGGATCGCACGATCGCCAGATCGATGTCGCCAACGGTTGGTTCACCCCGCATGAGGCTGCCGAACAGCCAGACTTCGCTGACGCCGGTGAGCGCCTCGGTATCCGCGTTGAGTGTGTCCACATTGTCGAGGAAGCGGTCCAAAACCGCACGGGCCTTCGCGAGCGGCGTGCGTGGCACGACCTTGGCCCGCGCGATCACCATACCCTTCTCCGTGACCTTGTGGGTCTGCGGGTCGATCAGGCCGCGATCGATGCACTCCTCAAAAACGATCGCTCCATCCCGGCGCAGCGGAAAGATGCTACGGAGATCGATGAAATTTCCTGGATCGAGCGTACGCAGATAGGCTTTGAGCCCATCCTTGAACGAGGAGGGGCGATAGCCGGCGATGCGCGTCTCGCGATCAAAGCTGATGCCCATTCGTGTCCCTTGCCCGGCTCTGTCCGTTTTCGTCGCCGAGGCTGCAAGTGCAGCCCCGCATCTGCCTGTTAGCAGGCCCCGTAGGGCAGGGAAGCAGAGATTGGCGGGGCTAGAAGCCGAGCAGGTCGAGGCATGCGCCCGCCTGCTGATGATAGGCGCCGCCAAAGAGGCGAACATGGACCAGCAGCGGCCAGAGCCGGTAGATGGGCTGGCGTTCCAGCCATCCATCATCAAGGCCGCAGGCATCGTAGAAGGCGCCCGGTGGCTGATCGAAGAGGCTCAGCATCGCAAGATCGACCTCGCGGTCGCCATAATAGCAGGCAGGATCGATCAGGCCCGACACATGATCCTGTTCGGTCAGGATGTTGCCGCTCCAGAGGTCGCCATGAAGCAGAGCCGGTCGTGGAGCTTTCGGGATGAAATCTCCAAGCCTGTCGGCAAGTCGGGCGATACGCTGGGCTAGGTGGGGTTCGACATGAGCAAGATGGCATCGTAGCCGATTCTCCGCCCAGAATTCGACCCAGTCGGTGCTTCGGGCATTGGCGATGTCGACCGGTCCGAACCCATAATCCTGGGGCCAGCCATAATGCTGGCTCGTTAGCGCATGAAGATGATCAAGAACCTCGGCCAGATGGCTCCATGATCTTGTGACTCGCCCACTGGCAGAGCGTTCCTCAAGAATCAGGAGCCCATTTTCCACAGCCAGTATGTGGGGCACAGGCACGTTATTTGCCCGCATAGTCTCGAGCATGACCGCCTCCATGGCTACCTTTGGCCCATGCTTGGCGATCGCCGAGCGACCATCTGCCAGCACGATCCGCGACACGGAACTGAGATCTCCGCCTGATAGGCGGGCGGCACTTTGAACCTGCGTGCCGAGCAGGCTGCCGGCGCGCGCGAACATCGATCTCATCCTGTGGTCCTGATTATGGTCAATTTTGACTGATCCGCGCATGCAAGACCTGCGCTTCATGCCCGAACCTGATCAAAGGTGGCGCAATGCCGGGAGCAGCACAAGGCATGCTGTTCACCACCTCTGTTGCCCGGTAGACCAAATGTCATCTACCAACGTCGGAGGGACATAAGGGCCGTAGTTGCATAGCCGAAATGAGCTGCGAAGGCTCGGTTGCGTCATATGAGGTGGCCATCGTCCGAAGCGTTAAGTGCCTCTACAAGGTCCGCCCATCCTGCTGCCGGTGAGGGCGAGATGGTGAAGGCGTGCCTCTCGTCGTAGCGGGCATGGATCTCATAGTGCATGCCGAAGATCGCATCACAGTGGGCGCAGCCATTGCTCATATAGGCGCGGCCCATTGTCGCGCTTGAGCGCATCTTGATCGCACCTACGCCAAGCTCGGGCGGTATCCTGATGGCGATTTCGCCGGCCAGTTCGCGATAATCGGTCAGGTCGCCGACGCAAAATTCCGTCCGCTCGCCGGCTCTGTCAATCATCAGATTTGTGACGATGCTGGTCTCCGCCCCGCAGGACCAGCATTGCGAGGGAGCAACGAAGATATTTATCGCGACGTCCATGGTGTGAGCCTAATCCCACCGGCATTCGCGATCAAATTGTTTCGGGTCTGTTATGAGGGGCGGGCCCTAGAAGGCATTCCCGCAGGCTCTGCCTATAGGCTGACAGCCCCCGTCAGTGTGGCCTCAAGCTGCCGAACATCGATTTGATTTGGCCATGGGACATGTCCTGTGCCGAGCGGGTAGGAATGTAGCCGGAATAGCCGCCGCCGGACTTTACGCTGCCTTCCCGATAAAGCCTGTCCCGCTGGCGCTCGATGCTCAGCAGCGCCGATCCGGCCGAATGGAAGCTGATGTGACTTGAAGAAGCCTGGGCTTTCAACTAGATTGCAATTTGCCGATTTTTGATCGGCATTTTGTGAGGTGCATATGTCAGTGGAAAGGATCCAGGAGCTGCTTGGCGGCGAGGCTTTGACCGGCCCGCTCCACAATGAGCGGGATATCGTTCGGCTCATTCGTCGAGGTGTCCCGACACAGGCGGTCGATCATTTCCTCGTTACCTCGGGCCTGAACTTCAATGCGCTAGAGTCCAAGGTGCTCAGCCTTCGGACGTTCAAACGGCGCAAGAAACATGAGCAGCTGCTTGAGCAGGACGAATCCGATCGTCTCCTGCGGGTGGTGAGCATTGTCGCGGCTGCTGAGGAGACCTTTGGTGCTCCGGACAAGGCGCAGGAATGGCTCAATCGCCAAAGCCGCGCACTTGATGGCGAAACCCCCCTGACCATGGCAGACACTGATCGTGGCGCGCGGGCCGTTGAGGCTCTGCTCGGTCGGATTGGGCACGGTATCGCTGCGTGATCCTCTATCGATTATGCAAGGCTGCCCATGTTGCCCTCGATGGCGAGGGCGCACGTCTTTGGGGCGGGCGCTGGAATTCAGCCGGAAGGCCAATGGTCTATACTGCGGCGACGCCCAGTCTTGCCGTTCTCGAGGTGCTCGTTCACCTCGATCTGCCTGCCGAATTGCTGCCCGATGATCTGCGCCTTCTGACGATCGAAGTTCCCGACAGCGCCTCGGTCCAGAGGCTCGATCCTAGCCCAACCGATGACGACGCCTGTTTGGAAGCTGGCAACGCGTTCCTGAAGGGGGCCGCCCACCTCATCATGCAGGTTCGGAGCGTCGTCGTCCCTCAGGAGTGGAATGCGCTTATCAATGCACTCCATCCTCAGATGGCCAAGGTAGTCATCGTTAAGGACGAACCGTTCCAGATTGATCCGCGCCTTTTGGCTTAGCAGCGTACCGGCGCCGCATGCTGGTTTTGATGGGCAAGTGCCTGGTGCTGCGACGCTGAGCTATCCTTGGGCTCGGGTCCCTTCTTCCTATTCGGATCGAACCCGGCAGCGGCGGCGCCTGGCTTTTCCAAAGAGCCAGCCTTGGCGCGTTGCTGGACTCTGGTCTTTGGGTCGGGCGCGGGCCTGGCCTTGGTGCAAGATGGACGACGAAGGCGGCGTTCCGCAGGATCCGTTCGAGCATTGGCGCTGCTAAGCCAGAGCTTGAAATGTCGGGTCTCGATCGTCTGGTGAAGGCCCAGCAGATTGTTGAGATCCTCGCGGCCCACTATGTCGGCCGGGGTCAGGGACACGCCTTCCATCAGCGCGATGATCTCATCCTTGCGCGCCGGAGTGAGGGACACCGAGGTTACCAATATGTAGCGGGTGGGGGCGAGTTTCGTTGCCTCTAGGCGCTCGTCGCGAAGGGCTTTTTTCAAGCCCGCATAGCCACCTTAGTTAAGATGTTTCGCCTGGATGATGACCTTGTGAGGGCCCTTGAGATAGCGCAGGTCGATCCCCTCTGATCGGTGCCCGCACAAAAGCTCTCCAAGGTTACGCCCCATGCGCCTGGAAAAGGTCTCGGACCAGTTCCTCGAAGTCGACCGGCGAGAGAGTTCGGAAATCATAGGCCGCTCGCATGTCAGTTCGCCAGCTGCATGTTTCGAGATCATGGTCTCGAGGGATAGCATGCGCCGCATTGGCGCATTTCACTGTAGTGGTGGCTGGCTCCTGGCGGCTCGTCATCATGCTACTGTCTAGCTGGCGCATCGTGAAAGAACAGAGGGGAAGAGCGGGAGACCTTGAATTTCGCCATAGGGCGGAAACAACTTTCCTGGCGCACCCGTTCCGATCGTCCCGTTTGATGCAGTTCATGGGTACAACCCGTCCGACCCATCCGTCAATTGTTCATCGCCTCGCGGAAGGGCCATAGTTACCGGGCGTGAATGACCGAGTGCCCGACCGGTGCCGTCGCTCCATGAGGGAGAAAGGCAGCACGCTTGGAGGCCGGACCATCGCCATTCACTTTGCATCTCTGTCGAAACCGACACCAGCAATTGCCGAAAAAAAACATGCGAAATCATGTCAAAAATTGATTTTGTTAAGCGTGATATTTGCGGCGGGAATCGAAACTTCAAACGCGTCAGGAGGCTTTTAGAGCAAAGAGGAAGTCGAGGAGCAGATATGGCCGAGGTGCAAGACGCCGCTTTTTACCCCACTTCCAAGGCTTCTGTGGGAACGAGCGATCTGAGGGCGCGGCTCGTAGCCGCCGCCGAATTCCTGAAAAGCCCGACCATGGTCGGCTCTTCATTCCCCGCATCGCGCTGGCTGATCAACCGTCTGCTGCACGGCATTGATTGGTCGCGTGTGATGACGATGCTGGAATATGGGCCAGGGACCGGCGCGTTCACCAGTGCCATTCTCGCAAGCCTCCAGCCTCATGCCAAGCTGATTGCCATCGAAACCAGCCCGTCATTTACCGACCATCTTGGCTCGGCATCCAGGACCAACGTTTGCACATCGTCACCGGATCGGCCGCAGACGTGCAGCAGGTCACGACGGGTCACGGCCCTTCGCAGGCTGACTGTATAATTTCGGGGCTACCATTTTCGACTCTTGAGCCTGAAACCGCAACGCAGATCATTGATCGCAGCGTGCAACTCTTGGCCCCCGATGGGCTCTTCATGGCTTATCAGATGCGGACCGCTGTACGTCCAATGCTCGAGCACCGATTTGCGTCGGTGCACACCGCATATGAATGGCGCAATATCCCGCCCTGCCATCTGTATTGGGCGTCGGAGCCGTACAAATGATGGTGCAGGAGGCGGCTAGTACAAGGATCGCAAGCTGATTTCCGCGATCAACGAACGGGCCGCTCAGGTGCAGGCGGCTATCGCTCAATTTGTGGTAACGGCGCGGGCGGCTGGCGCCGTGAAAGTCGCTGGTCCGGGTTGAAGCCTCCCCTGCGTCATGCGGCGCTAAAGATATGCTCGATCTCGACTGGTCGCCAGCAGTTTCGCCTCCATTTCCCGGGATAATTGCTCGCGCGGACAACCGGCCTCATGCGATGAGGGCAGGCGACAACTCCTTTCTCCAGGGCAATTCCTGCGGCAACCTTAATCCTGTTTAGTCTGATTCTCAGGAACGAGCAGCGGCCTTCCGTATTCTTTCGCTATACGAGAAACAGAAAGGTTTGTTGTGGCCACCCAGCCTGAACATCGGCGCTCGCAATTTCTTCAACAGGATTTCCAGGAGGAATTGAGCTTTTGGAACCGACACCGGCTCGCACCTGGTTTTCCGGATGCAGCGACGCCTTCGCAGCTTGATCGAGATCGCAGCATGCTGCGGCTGGAGCATGCTTTCATGGAAGAGTTGCGCGCACAGGTAATGGCGGATGCGGCACAAGCGCCAACAGATCCAGACGGATTCATCAACTGGTTTGAAGGGCTCAAGGCAACCGGGCCCGGGCAACATGACCGATTATTCCCCTGGTTGGCGGAAGAGGCGGACAGGGATGAGTTGCGGTGGTTCCTGTCGCAGGAGGCGGCCGGCGAGGCTGGATTTGACGATCTGGTCGCGATGACACAGGTCAAACTGCCTGCGCGAGCGAAGCTCGAACTGGCACGCAATTATTGGGATGAGATGGGCCGCGGCAATCCTAAGGGGATGCATGGTCCGATGTTGGGGCAACTGGTCGATATTCTCGAACTTGATACGCAGATTCACCACACTGTCTGGGAGAGCCTGGCACTCGCAAATGCGATGACGGCAATGGCCGCCTCCCGGTGTTACGCCTGGCACAGCGTGGGCGCTCTCGGCGTCATTGAACTAACGGCGCCCGATCGCTCGGCACATACCGCCAAGGCCCTGCGCCGGATTGGTCTTTCGGGTTCGGAGCGCCGATATTTCGATCTGCATGCCGTTCTCGATGTGAAGCATAGCCGAGACTGGAATGATGAGGCTATCCGGCCGCTTGTGGAAGAAGATCCCCGCAGGGCCACCGCAATGGCGGAAGGCGCGCTGATCCGGTTGCATTGCGGCGCACGCTGTTTCAGCCGCTATCGCGCTCACCTGGGGGTGGTATGATGAACCGATCCATTCTGCTGGTTGAGGATGATCCCGCCGTCGCGCAAATGCTCGTTGAAATGCTCGAGCAAGCCGATTTTGTGGTCGATGGCCCCCATGCCAGCTTGTCCGACGGTATGGAGGCGCTTGCCAGAAACATGCCTGCAGGAGCGGTTCTGGATATAAGACTAAAGAACGAGGATGTCGGTCTGCTGGCAGACGATCTCGAGGTCTATGACATCCCCTATCTATTTTGCTCAGCATCTTTTGATCACCCTACCGTTGCTAAGCATCCGGCGGCGCCTCTCATTTTCAAGCCTGCCTTGCACATGCGATTGATCTCCACGTTGCAGCGCATGCTGCACTGATGACGATCGTAGAATTGACAGTGGGATGCGACCCGATCGATGCTCAGCCGATGACGATTTGGCGGGACCTTCCCCAGTATTTGCCTGAAATGGTCCCGCGTCACGTGGGGCCATATTCTTATCATGCGATACCGGCGCCTTCGGTCACGCCATAGACTTCGCCAGTGATGTAACTGCCCTCCGAAGAGGCGAGAAGCACATAAACTGGCGCAATTTCGACAGGTTGGCCCGGGCGACCAAACTGGCTCTGCTCCCCGAACTTCTTGACCTTTTCCTGCGGCTGCCCCGCCTGGGTTGGCCCGCCTTGCCCTGTGCTTTCTCCTGTTCGAGCGCGTTGACCAGTTCGACCGTCGAAAAGAACCGCACCCGTTTGCGATGATGTTGGATGGCCTTGACGCCGAGGGCGGTGGCAATGTGGGTCTTGCCGGTTCCAGGTCCGCCGACCAGCACGATATTGTCGGCCACGTCGATAAACTCGCAGCGATGAAGCTGGCGAACCAGCGCCTCGTTGATCTCGCTGCTGGCAAAGTCGAAGCCCGCCAGATCGCGATAGGCCGGGAACCGCGCGATCTTCGGCTGATAGGATACCGATCGCACCTCTCGTTCGGCGGTCTCCGCTTTCAGGAGCTGAGACAGGATCGGGACGGCCGCATCGAACGCTGGCGCGCCCTGTTCCATGAGATCGGCGACGGCCTGCGCCATGCCGTGCATCTTGAGGCTGCGCAGCATGACGATGATGGCGCCGCTCGCAGGGGCATGACGCATGGCGGTTCTCCCCGCGCAGCGCATCATAGCGTTCCACATTGGCAAGTGGCTCGCTGACCAGCCTCAGCGCCTGTGGCGCCGTGATCGGCGGCGTTGTCAGTGGCTTGCCGTCGATCAGCCGGTGCAGCAGGTTGAGGATATGTGTCTTGGTCGGCACACCAGCCTCCAGCGCCATGGTGACTGCCATCAGCACGACCTGCTCGTCATGGTGACCGGCATTGCTACACGCCACGAGGGCCCTTTCGGATCGGCGACCGCTTTGCCGGCAACCATCCACGCGACCTTGCTTGGACAGATTGTAGCCTGGTCGATGCGGCGGGCGAGCTGGTACGGCGCTAGCTCGGGCAAATCCGCTGCCGCCGGGTATATGCGAAGAGAAATCTTAGAAATCTGCCTTTGATCCGGCACCAGCAAGACCGCTTCGCGTTGGTCGCTTCTGACCCCTTGATCATGGAGCTACCAGAGTTGGAAGACCTTGCCGGTTGGATTGCCCCTGCCGCCACCATGATTGCGGCTATGATGACCGCAGCCAATCTGGGCGCACGCGTCACGGGCTGGGGTTTCGGGGTCTTCACCTTGGGATCGATCGCCTGGTCGATAGTCGGTTTCTCTTCGGGACAGGCAAACTTGCTTGCCACCAACGGATTTCTTACTCTGGTCAATCTCATCGGCGTCTGGCGCTGGCTCGGCAAGCAGCGCGCCTATGAAGATGGCGGCAAGTCCGCCGCCCAGGCAAGCCAGCGGTCCCTCTATCCAACGCTTTTTACCGCGACGAGCGTCGCTGGCATGCCGGTCATTGATGCTGAAGGCGAGACGATCGGACATGCGGTCGAAGCGCTCGTGACCTGCGAGAGCGGCAGGATAAGTTACGTCGTGGTTGCATCTGGCGGTTGGGCCGGCGTGGATGAAGAGCTTCGCGCTGTGGATTGGGCGGATATGAACTTTGCCAGTGATCGGCTGACGCTGCTGCGCTCACGCGCGTGGTTCGATAGCTTGGCGCGCCTTCCCGAGGGAGAATGGCCCGCGGCACCGGCGGAGGTCGACGAGAGGCGGAGCAGATGAGCTTTCTTCACGACCTTCAAGAAACCGCCCTTATCTGTGCCAGAATGCCAGCGCACATAGCGGCCTCGACATGACGAAAGGGGGCACATCCTTCCCCCAATTTTCGGGGACGGCCTGGAACTCGCCAGCGCCATCTGCAAGTATATAGGGGGAAATGTCGCCAGCGCTCTTCAGGCGGAGCTTGCTACACGGAGAGGCTGACCGCTCCTGTGAAGGATCGCGTCGGATGGCGGTTGCAAGACATGAGCCGCCGCCATTTTCAGACGCCGGCCCATTGCGTTTTACCGGCTGATCAGGCCGCGAGCAGGTTCACAGCCGTCGGCTTTGCGGCGGGCAGCCCGTCTGTCTTTGCCTGGGCAAGCAATTCCTTCTTGCGAGCGGCCATCGCGTCGCGGAGTGCCACAAGATCGACATCCGTCTTCCGACACTGAGCGAACATGCCCTCCGACGGCATTTCCTCCTCGTGGACATGATGCTTGATCTCCTCTGACAGCACCTTGACCTTCGCGTCGTAGAAAGCGTCATCGGGCGATCCGGCCTCAATGTCATTGATCAGCACCTTGGCGCCATCATGTTCGACATAGGCTTCGTCGAGCGTGTCATCCTCGATCAGCCCGCGGAAAGCGGGATAGAAGATTTCTTCCTCGATGAGCGTGTGGATTTTGAGCTCGACGCAAATCTCGTGCGCCAGCGCCTGCTTGCGGTCTGCGGATTTCGCGCCCTCGAACTTCTCGAACAGATCCTCGACCTTGCGATGGTCGGCCTTCAACAGGGCGATCGCATCGGTGAATTGCGCCTCGGCCATCCTATTTCTCCTATGGGGTGATGGCCAATGAAGCTGTCGGCACCAACTATGGTTCCTCGCTAACGACTCGCAAAAAGGAAGGAGGCCGGGATTATGGAGCCATCCCCATCTGCTTAGTCGCCCGTCTGGTCATGGGGTGCGGCTACAGCCTTGGATTCCGGCGATTCCCGCTGGCGCAGGAAAATGGATAGAAGCACCAGAACTGCAGTCGAGAGAAATTCGCTTTGCCAGTTTTGGAAGGATTCAAACCAAAGCTGAGGATCGCCGAGATAGGCTATCGTGGTCAGCGGCTGTTCTCCATGTGCTATTGCATCCTGCGCTGCGACCCTGGCGCTTTGGCTCCAGTGGATGACGAAAGAGATGACGAAAAGGGCGGCCAGAGCAAGGCCGAGCGATTGCGCTTAGAGAGCGCGCCAGATTGGCCCCCATCGCAGGATTTTCGGTGCACCGGGCTTGCTCGCCTGGAGATCGAGGTCTGCGTCTCGCGGTGGACCGTCCGGGTCCTTGGATTCGGCCGAACCGCGCTGGATGAGGAAAGCTGTCAGCACCACATAGGCTGACATCTGAAGGAACTCGCTCTCCCAATTTTCAAAGACACTGGAGAGAAATTCGGGGCTGAAGCTGTAAGCGCTGAGCGAAAGCGCCTGTTCGCCATGGCGGTGCGCATCTTCGACCTGAACATGCCAGCCCGCGATCCATTGCCCGATAATGCTCGCTCCAAACAACAACAGCAGGACGAGCGTCAGTCCGTTGTTCCGCACCATGACCATCTTCCAATCCTCATGATCCTGTGGGTGACGGCTTCCTGGCATGCGGTCCGTCGGTAAAGAATGCCACGTGACGCTCCATGGGCAGCAGTCCGGGGTTGAATGGACAAGTCTGCGCTGGCCCGCGGCGCCTTGCCTGCGGACTGGCAGGGGCTATCAGATGATCGCGCCGACGCTGGTTGCGGCGCTGTTGCGCTCGATAAACTGGTAGGCGGCTTCCGCGACATCCTGCCAGCCCGGTTCATTGCAGATATAGTGGCTGCGACCGGCGAAGGGCAGAAATTCGGTTAGGCTCGCGGCATCCGTGTACGCCTTGAAATTCTTCTCGGTGAGGTGGGCAGGGATGATCTGATCCTCTTCACCACCAATCAGAAGAAGTGGTGCGTGGGGTGCATTGAGATCGATCCTGCCATCCTCACCCATGCAATCGCGCAGCACATTGCGGCTGTCGTGCGTAGCCGTCGCCTCGAACTCGGCTGCAGCCTCGGCTTCGCTGAGCGTGTTGGCGAAGGCGCCATGGAAGGTTTTTTCATCCATAAGCACAGGCGCATTGCCCTTCAGGGGGTTTGCGATGATCGATCGGCAGGTCGTAGCGACGCACTTGGGCCTCGATCGCTTCGATCACCTCATGAAGGCGAAGGTCGCCCAGCCCTTCAGGCGGGTTCTCACGCAGGTCGAGTGGGTTTCCTGCGTGAAGCGGCCAGGCCGGTGCCACGCACTCATGGCCCTTCTCGCTGAAATAGTGGGTCCATTTGCACCAGCTGACGGGATTTTGAAACATGCCATGCACGAATATTACGGTCTTCATGGATCACTCCTCGACTGGTGGGGGACGCCCAGGCGAACGGTCCAGGCTACCTTCCGTTCCAGTGCCAAAAGGCAGGGCATTCACGCCTGAAGACCCTCGTGCGGCCATTTATCGCGTAATCCGGCGCCCGCTTAGTCTCCAACACTGATCTCCATCAATAAGATTTATCCCGGCGTTTATGGGTCTATTGCTGCGGCAGTCGCGTTGAGTAGCGGCGAGACCAAGGCTCGCTTTTGCTGCGCCCATCTATGTTGGCGCAGCCTATTTCCGATGCCCAAGGAGCTATGCCCATGAGCCATGCGACAGACGATGCCCCTGCGGCCACTGCAAAGTCGAACGAACAGGAGAAAGAGGCTGCAACCGCAATCGAGGGGACGGGTCATGGAAGCCTCATTGGCAAGTCCGTGACCATCAACCGCACTCCCACCGAACTTTTTGCCTATTGGCGCGACTTCACCCGGCTGCCCAGTTTCATGGAGAATGTGGAGCGCGTGGACATCCTCGCCGATGGACGTTCCCACTGGGTGGTGAAGGCGCCGGCGGGAAAGACCGTAGAATGGGACGCGGTCATCACCGAAGAGATAGACGGTGAGCTGATCGCCTGGGCTTCTGTCGAAGGCGCTGACGTCCCCAATAGCGGTCGTATCGAATTTCGCGACGCGGGCGACCGCGGCACGATCGTCACGGCTACCATCGCCTATGATCCGCCCGCCGGGTTCATCGGCAAGATCGTCGCCAAGATGTTCCAGCGCGAACCGGCCATTCAGGCGCGGCGCGATCTGCGGCGCTTCAAGCAGCTCATGGAAACCGGCGAGGTCGCCACTGCCGCCCGCAATGCACAGCAATTTGCCGAGGAGAAGAACTGATGCGCGCGCTCACCTGGCACGGCAAGCATGATGTCCGCGTCGATACCGTCGCCGACCCTGAAATCCTCAATCCGCGCGACGCCATCATCAAGATCAGTTCGACCGCCATATGCGGTTCGGACCTGCATCTTTACGATGGCTACATCCCGACCATGAAAGCGGGCGACATCCTTGGCCATGAGTTCATGGGCGAGGTGGTCGAGACCGGCACAAGATCGACGTTGAAGAAGGGGCAGCGGGTCGTGGTTCCTTTCACCATCGCCTGCGGCAGCTGCTACCATTGCGGCAAGCACCAATATTCCGCCTGCGATAACGGCAATCCCGCCGACAATCAGGATATCGGCCAGGAAATCTATGGCCAACCGATGTCGGGGCTATTTGGCTACAGCCATCTGACCGGCGGCTATGCGGGGGGGCAGGCCGAATATGTCCGTGTGCCATTTTCCGACGTTGGTCCGATCGTCGTTCCCGATGGGCTGGAGGATGACCAGGTCCTTTTCCTCTCGGATATTCTCCCCACTGGTTGGCAGGCGGCCGAATATGCCGACATCGAGCCGGGCGACACCGTCGCGGTGTGGGGCTGCGGACCGGTCGGCCTTTTCGCGGTTCAGTCTGCCTTCCTGATGGGCGCGCAGCGGGTGATCGCGATCGACCATTTTCCTCATCGCCTTGAGCTGGCGAAGCGCTTCGGCGCGGAAACCATCAATTATGAGGAATCGAAGACATATGATGCGTTGATGGAGATGACGGGCGGCATCGGTCCCGACGCAGTCATCGACGCCGTTGGCCTCGAAGCGCACGGCTTCTTCCTTGACAATGTGGTCGATCAGATCAAGGCGTCGATGTTCCTTGGCACCGACAGAACCCATTCGATCCGACAGGCGATCCATGCCTGCCGCAAGGGTGGACGCGTCTCCATGCCGGCCGTGTATGGCGGCTTTGTCGATAAATTCCCACTTGGCGCCTTCATGGAGAAGGGGCTGACGCTCAAGACCGGCCAGACCAGCGTCCAGCATTATATGCCCGCGCTTCTGAATGCGATCGTCGAGGGGAAGATCGATACGACCTTCCTCATCTCGCACCGCATGGGGCTGGAGGATGCTCCCAAGGGCTACAAGATGTTCCACGATCAGCAGAATGAGGTGACCAAGATCGTGCTGAAGCCCGCTTTTGATCGCGTTGCGGCATGAGGACAAAAGACATGGCTAGTAAATTCGCAATCATCACCGGCGCGTCCAGCGGGATTGGCGCTGAATTGGCAAAACTGGCGGCCGCAGATGGCTATGATCTCCTCGTCGTTGCCGACACGCCCTTTGCCGATGCCTCGGCTGGACTCGCAAGTTTTGGCGTCGCGGTCGATACGCTGGAGATCGATCTTTCCACTGTTCAAGGCGTCGATCAGTTGCTTGATCGTGCCGGCGGGCGACAGGTCGACTTGCTCTGCGCCAATGCCGGGCATGGCCTGGGACATGCGTTTCTCGACCAGCCACTTTCCGATTGGCGTCATGTCATCGACACCAACATTACCGGCACCCTCTACCTCCTGCAGAAGGTGCTCGGCCAGATGGTGGCGCGGGACTCGGGAAAGATTCTTGTCACTGGCTCGATCGCCGGTTTCATTCCCGGTAGCTTCAACGCGGTCTATAACGGCACCAAGGCTTTCGTCGACAATTTCACTGAAGCGCTGCGCAATGAACTGAAGGATCATAAGGGCGTCACGCTGACGACGCTGATGCCCGGCGTAACCGACACGGAATTTTTCGACCGCGCTGGCTTGGGCGCAGACACTTCAGTGGGTGCCGACGACAACAAGGCCGACCCGGCCAAGGTTGCAAAGGATGGATGGAAGGCGCTCCTGGCCGGAAAGGGCCATATCGTTTCGGGCTTCTCGAACAAGCTGCAGGTCGCAGCAGCGGGTATCGTTCCCCAATCGTTTTTGGCTGAGCAGCATCGCAAGATGGCTGAACCCGGCAGTGCGCAATAGGAGGCTAGAATGTCCAAAGATACCGGTAGAGTAGCGCGAGGGCCGCTCGGCGATGCCCGTCCGGGCCATGAGGCTGAGGATGATCGGCCCAAGGGGAAACCCTCCGAGGAGGTCGAGGACCGACCCAATGTCGGCACGGTAAAACCCGAGGACTATCCGGCCGAGGATCGCGACAGCGCCCGCCCGGATTGAGATGGTTCAGACTATCGCCGGAGGCCCGATGAACAGCCCGATCCCCTATACGCCCGACGTCGAACGGATTGACCAGGATGAGGCGGACGTAGATGCCGAACTGGCGAACACTTTCCGCCAGATCATCGAGACCACATATCGTGATCTGGGCCACGGGTTTCGCGGCGTCCATGCCAAGAGCGATGCCCTTCTCCAGGCGCGCGTTCGCGTGCTTGAAGGGTTGCCGCCTCACTATGCGCAGGGAGTCTTTGCCGAGCCGAACAGCTATGATGCTCTGGTACGGATATCCACCGGTGCTGGCGACATATTGCCTGACAGCGTCTCATTGATCCGTGGCTTAAACCAAGCTTCCCTGATCAGCGGATCGAGATCAGGGCAGGGTCAGGGCTTTTTCTGGAATGCGCGCCACCAGTGCATTTCGCCACTCAAATGCCATTGGGTGCCGGCAAAATGATCCATGATCTCACACATCTGATCTGCGCAGGCTCGGACCAGGATCCAGCTCGGATCGCTTTTATCCTGCGTGGAAAGATCGCGGAGTAGCGGAATTTGAGCGTCAGCGCTTCGACATCATCACGCATGCGTGATTCCTGGCTAATATGTTCCTCTCAGTCTGGTGAACTCGACGGAGCGAAGAAATATCCTTGATCGGGCTGCATTCCCGTGCTCGCAGCAGGGATCATTTGGCCAGCCCATCCATTTCTCCGAAAAGGAGATTAGGATGCACTGGCCGAGGAAACTGACGGTCGTTCGGCATGGCCAGAGCGCAGGCAACGTCGCGCGGGATGCAGCCATGCAGGCCAATGTCGATCGCATAGATTTGTCCGAGCGAGATGCTGACGTACCCCTGAGCGAACTGGGATGCGACCAGGCCGGAGCGCTTGGACGTTGGTATGCCGGCGAGGCGCCGCATGAGCGTCCAGATGTTCTCCTTGCATCTCCCTATCGGCGCGCCTGCGAGACCGCCGATCTATTCCGTCAGGCCGGAGGTTGCGCAGGCGATGTGCCCATCTGCTTTGACGAGAGGCTGCGGGAAAAGGAATTCGGCATCCTCGATGGGCTGACATCCATGGGGATAAGCAGCATCGAGCCGCAGCAAGCAGAATTTCGCAGGCTGCTAGGCAAATTCTATCATCGCCCTCCAGGGGGTGAAAGCTGGTGCGACGTCATTTTGCGACTGCGCTCCGTTATGGATACGATCGCGCTTCATCATGCTGACCGGCATGTGATGATCTTCACCCATCAGGTAGTGGTGCTATGCCTGCGATACATCATCGAAGGCATGACCGAGGCCGAGATATTGGAAGTCGATCGTGAAGGCGATGTCGCCAACTGCGCCATCACCGAATATGCATTCGACGCGGAAAAGGGCAAGGATGGAGGGCTATTGCTTGTCCGATACAATGTGACGGCCCCGGTCGAGCAGGAAGACATGCCCGTGACCCGCGCGCCCGATGCCATAGCCGGTGCACGCGGATGAATTGCCGACGGCTCGACGAGGCGTGGCTGAAGCGCCATCCGCTGCCGGCGATCGCGCAAAGCGCCGACAAGAACAGTCGCGGCCGCGTCCTGGTGGTTGGAGGGGCCGAATTTGTGCCCGGTGCGCTTCGCCTTACCGGTGAAGCCGCGCTACGCGCAGGGGCTGGAAAGCTGCAGATGGCGACCGTGCGATCCTCGGCCCTGTCGTTGGGCGTGCTCATCCCGGAGGCTGCCATGATTGCCCTGCCTGCCGACGAAGACGGAGAAATCGCTCCTGCGGCAGCAGAGATGTTGAAAGATCGAATCACGGCCTGCGACACGCTTGTCCTGGGACCAGGCATGAGCACGGGCAGGGCGGCGCAGGCATTTGTCGCCACTCTCCTCGATCGCGTTGATTTTCCTGCCAGTCTCATTCTCGACGCTGCGGCTCTGGTTTCACTGCGTGACTTCGACCCATTACGGTGGCGAGTAAGCAAGGATGTGATTTTCACGCCTCACCATGGAGAGATGGCAGCGCTGAGCGGCCTGCCAATCGACGAGATCAAGGCGAGGCCAGCAGCGATAGCGGCCGAAGTGGCAGCGCGATGGAGCGCGGTCATCCTCCTCAAGGGAGATATCAGCTATCTCGCCAAACCTGACGGCCAATGTCTCGTTTATGAGGGGGGCTGCGTCGGGCTTGGCACGGGAGGCTCGGGCGATGTACTGGCTGGACTGATAGGGGGCCTGGCTTCTCGAGGTGCGACTGCATTTCAGGCTGCCGCCTGGGGCGCCTGGATCCATGGAAAGGCCGGCAACATCCTTGCTGAGACAATTGGCGAGATAGGCTTTCTGGCACGCGAACTGTTACCGCTCATTCCGGCTCTCATCGAGCAAACCATGCGAACTCCGGACCCTTCTGAGGATATCCTGCCCTAGCGGTCGTTCATTGTTGCCTGCTTGCGCTATCGATCAGCAGATGCATGGTACGCGATCTCCGTGATCTTTCCGACCACAGGCGCCAAGTGCCCTATCGGCCGGATCGAATGCTGGTGAATGAACGCGTACCGGACTGCACCCGATTTCGCCGAAATGCCGATGCATTGTCCCGCCGTCTCGCCGCGCGCATGCGAAATGGACAAGGCCTGCTTCCGTGCCTTCGTTACCCGTCCGGCATAGCCGGTAACTGCGAGCGCCACGTCTCCAAGGCAATGGGTTATCGAGCCTGCGCCATCGCAATGACAACCACTTCACTGACTGCTCCGCATCTGTCGATCCGATCATGCCTTATGCCAGCAACTCGCATTTGGATTGATGCTATAGACGGCAAGGCCGCGTTCGCAGGCATTGCTCGCGCCTTCGATATCGGTAGCAGCGAAGCGATCAGGCCACAGGTGCAGCTTTCCGGCCGGGACCAGCCTCGCGCGGGCCGCGCAGGCGGCCTTCGACAACGCGACCGCCGCGTCCTTTACGTCGTCGGGAAGAACCAGGGGACGTGTTTGCGCCGGTTGCCCGCTCCACGCGCCGAACGGGGCGATTTCACGCCTGCCTCCTGCCCGGCACGGGTGGCGTCTCCCTCGCCATGCCATGTCATCGTCACGGGACCGTAAATGGATGGGATCGCACCGGCGCAGACGGGATCATGGTTCGGTTCGCTGACCAGTGTATCGCTGAGGCGACGCGACGCTCCTTCGGGCTAATTCTGCGTCAGTATGTTGGGATCGCACGTCTCCTGCGTGGATCGCGAGTGTCGCGGGCGTCGTTGTTCATGACACTTTCTTTGCAAAGTTCAGGGCAATAGGCCGCGTTGGTTCCCGGCGGATCATGTTTGCCTGGATCAGTGACGCGCGGAAGGCCTGCCTTCAGGAATCTCACTGATGCAAATTAATCGGTGCCATTTTGCGCGGAACATCGTCGCCCCTGCGAACTTCCTTGCGTAGCGGACGCCGGGGCGGCGCTTCCGCCTGATAGCCCACATAATTGATCCAGATAAGGAGGATATCGCATGGCGCGCAAGATTGGACAGGACACAGGCGCAGCAGCGCAGGCCGGCACATTCGAAACGCACGTGGGCAATGGGGGCGAACTGCATCAGTTGCCCGGCGGCGATAGCCCGGTCCTGACGACCCAGCAGGGCGTACCGATAGCCGACGACCAGAACAGCCTAAGGGCCGGAGAGCGTGGTCCGACACTGCTGGATGACTTTCACCTCCGCGAAAAGCTCTTCCATTTCGATCATGAGCGCATTCCAGAGCGCGTCGTCCATGCCCGGGGCTTCGGTGTGCATGGCACCTTCACGCTGACCGAAAGCCTGGAGGAATTCACCACAGCCAAAATCCTGACCGAGGTGGGCGAGACGACACCAATGTTCGTGCGCTTCTCGACTGTCGCAGGCAATAAGGGTTCGTTCGACCTGGCGCGCGACGTGCGCGGCTTTGCGGCCAAATTCTACACCAAGGAGGGCAATTGGGATATTGTCGGCAACAATATTCCGGTCTTCTTTATCCAGGATGCCATCAAATTCCCCGACCTTGTCCACGCCGCAAAGCAGGAGCCGGATCGCGGCTTCCCGCAGGCGCAGACTGCACATGACAATTTCTGGGACTTCATCAGCCTGACGCCTGAGTCCATGCACATGATCATGTGGACTATGTCGGACCGGGCGATCCCGCGCTCCTTCCGCTTCATGGAAGGGTTCGGCGTCCACAGCTTTCGTCTGATAAATGCCGACGGAAAGGGCGTCTTCGTCAAATTCCACTTCAAGCCCCGTCAGGGCCTGCAATCGGTGCTCTGGAACGAAGCGGTCAAGATCAACGGAGCGGACCCCGACTTCCACCGCCGTGACCTGTGGGACGCGATTGATCTGGGTAGTCCGCCCGAATGGGACTTCGGCGTCCAGATTTTCGACGATGACTTCGCCGACCGGTTCGAGTTTGACGTGCTTGATCCGACCAAGATTATCCCCGAGGAACAAGTCCCGGTCCGCATCATCGGCAGCTTCGTGCTCGACAACCATGTCGACAATTTCTTCGCCGAAACCGAACAGGTCGCTTTCTGTACGCAAAATGTCGTGCCTGGCATTGGCTTCTCTAACGATCCGCTGCTTCAGGGCCGCAACTTCTCCTACCTCGATACGCAGCTCAAGCGCCTGGGCGGCCCGAACTTCACCCATATCCCGATCAACGCGCCCAAAGGGTGCCCATTCCATAATTTCCAGCAGGATGGACATATGGCGATGCGCAACCCCAAGGGGCGCGTCAATTATGAGCCCAATAGCTGGGCCGCGAACGAACATAATCCGCGCGCCGATCCCAAGACCGGCTATCGCCATTTCGGCGAGGAGGTGAACGGCAGAAAGGCGCAGGTTCGATCGGCCAGTTTCGCCGACCATTATAGCCAGGCGCGGCAATTCTTCATCAGCCAGGCCCCGATCGAGCAGAAGCATATCGGTGACGCGCTGGTGTTCGAACTCTCGAAATGCGAGCGCGTGGACATTCGCGAGCGGATCATCGGCCATCTGCGCCATATCGACGAGACGCTGGCGACGGTCGTCGCGGGTGGCCTAGGCTTGCCGAAACTGCCCGAGCCGGCGCCGGCAGCGGTGCCGACCCGCACCGACCTTCCACCTTCGCCCGCGCTTAGCATAGTGGCGCGCGGCCCCGAGAGCTTCGCTGGCCGAAAGCTCGGCATAGTGGTCACCGACGAGGCTCCGGCCAAGTTGCTGAAGGCTCTCGTCGCAGGTGTCGAGGCGGCGGGAGCTGCTTACGAGATCATCGCGCCCAAAATTGCCGGCGCCACGCTGGATGACGGAAGTCAGGTGGAGGCGAAGCAGAAGATCGATGGCGGGCCTTCTGTACTCTATGACGCGGTCGTCCTGCTGCTGGCCCCTGATGGCGCGGCGCAACTGGCCCAGGACAAGACCGCAAAAGACTTCGTCAGCGATGCCTACGCCCATGCCAAGTTCATCGGCTACACCGAAGACGCGCTGCCGCTGATCGACGCGGCGGGTATCGGCGAGGCAGACATGGACGAGGGGCTGGTCGCTCTGACCGACGCGGGCAGCGTGACCGGCTTCCTTCAGAGCTGCGCGGCGCTGCGCCTTTGGGATCGAGAATATAAGGTCGATCTGGACGCGGCTGGGTTCCTTGCCGCGCAGCCGAAATGAGCGGGGACACGTCACTTTATCACAAGGAGACCCTCAATGTCGGTATTGGACAAGGTCATCGCGGCGGTGACGCCGCCCGAAAGTGCGAAAGCGCGGGCCAAGGCACGGGAGGAGGCGCGGCGGACCGCCGTTAGCGGCGACTGGCTCGATCAGATCCTCACTCATCATGAACAGATCGACGCCGCCTTCGACAAGGCGGAAGCAGCGGCCGGCGCAACTGATCGGACCGCTGCTCTGAAGGAGCTGGGCGCGCTACTGACCGGCCACTCGATGGCGGAGGAAGCGGTGGTCTATCCGCAGCTGTCGCATGACCACAAAGGCCCCATGGGCCTGAGCTTTCAGGAGCAGCAGGCCGCCAAAGTGCAGGTCGCACTTCTTGAGGCGCTCGATCCCCTGTCGCAGGACTGGTCCGACAAGCTCGGCCACCTGCGCGGCGCGGTCGCGCACCATGTCTATGAAGAGGAAGGCAGCCGCTTCCTCAAGCTGCATGAGGAACTGCCAGCCGATGTGCAGGCCCGCATGACGCAGCGCTATCGCGAGGAAACGACGCGTTACGGCGCCGGCCTCGCATGAACCATTGAGCAGGAGATTATCATGACCCTGAAAGGCAAATCCATCGCCATCCTGATCGCGCCCAAGGGCACTGAGGAACCGGAATTCGTCCAGCCGCGCGACGCAATCATCGCCGCGGATGGGAGCGTCACTGTCGTCAGTCTCGAAAGCGGCGCGGCGCAGACCAACAATCATGATCTCGAGCCCGGCAACGCTTATGCCGTGGACAAGGTGGTGCAGGATGTGACGGCCAATGATTTTGACGGCATCATCATTCCCGGCGGCACGGTCGGCGCTGACAAATTGCGCGCCAGCCGCGAAACGGTGGCGCTGGTGCGCGACTTCGTGGCGCACAAAAAGCCTGTAGGTGCGATCTGCCATGGTCCATGGCTGCTGGTGGAGGCGGAGGTGCTGGAAGATCGAACGGTCACCTCCTATCCGACTCTGCGTACCGACATCGAAAATGCTGGCGGCAACTGGGTCGATCGGGAAGTTGCGGTTGATAGTGGCATAATCACCAGCCGCAAGCCCGATGACCTGCCCGCCTTCTGCGCAAAGCTTGTCGAGGCGTTCGCGCTGGCGAACGAACCCGCGACATAAGGCCAATTAGCCGGAGGACCCGCGATCATTCCTCCGGGTGATCGCCGCAGAAGGCCAAGGCATGAACGCGAGCAGCTAGTGCCATGTGCCGCTACGGGCGCTGGAGGCACGCCCCGATTGATGACCTCCTTCGCCTTGAGGGGGGCTTCGCGTTGCAGCCCGGCAGGTTGATGTCCGCACAACGGCGGGTATCGGTACTAGGAGGCGTTCCCGCACCTCCTGACGAACGGTGTCTCTTGCTCTGGGGAGCCATTGTAAAGACATCGACGCGTAGCATATCGGTGGTATCGTTCCGTTCCCCAGAGCGACCCTCCCTGAACTATGGCCCCGCCGTTGGAATTTCTCCGGCGGGGTTATTTTTCGAGGCTATTTTGGCATTCCGGCCGCCGAGAATGGCAAGCTTTGGGACCTTGTGCTCGGAAGGGCGGACAGGAGCTAATACACAAAGTCGTTTGAACCCGCCGGATCGGCGGAGCGGGATGAGGTCAGTGATCGCTGGCTGGCGTCCTTCGCGAAGGGGCTTGAGGACAGCGCCCAGTTTTTCGGCTGGATCGTCCTTCACGATTCCCTGCCCAATGTCGAAGGTGAAGACGGCGGAGATGCGCTGGCGGATGCGCTTGGCTGTCTCGATCGATCCGCGTGCTTCGATCTCGCGCAGGACGCTGAGCACGAGAGGGGGGTGAGTTCCTTGATCGGAAAATCGCCGGGAAGACGTCTCGCTCGAGGCTTCGAATCACATCGGCGGCATGAACCGACGCCCATTGTGGTCTGGCGTTGTCGAACCACTTGCGTGCCACCCGCTCGAATGTCTGCCGGCTGGCTTCTAGTGCGTCCTCTTTTTTAAGTTTCTTGGCGATTGATGGGTCGCGCAAGTCTTCAAGCAGGGCGATGGCTTCGTCGCGTTTCAGTCGGGCCTCGGCGAGCGACACTTTGGGCCAGGCGTCGAACGCCATGCCTTTTTGCTTGCCATCGAAGCCGTAGCTCCAGCGCCACAATTTGCCTCCTGCCGGTGTGACGAGAAGGTAGAGGCGATTTGCGTCTGTAATTTTGTAGGGTTTCGGGCGCGGCTTTGCAGCCCTGATCTTGTTCTCCGTGAGCATGGTCCCGGTCTCCAAAAAGTACCACGTTTTTCGACCGCGCGTACCACGCGAAGTACCAACGAAACTGTTGGATGTTCGCGGACGGATACGGACGGGCGAAGCCAAGATGGTCAGCTAAATATCTGTAAATATCGAGAAAAGCCGATATCGGTGGACTTTTGTGGCCCCTAAAAACAGGGGTCTGGCGGAGCGGGCGTCCCCTTCGGGCCGGGCTCTGCTGCGCGTTCCGCTCCGTCGAGCCGGCGACACGCCGTCTCACCCCTTCGGGCGACGATCCCTGACGCGGCGGCGGACATCGCGCAGCCGCGCGATGGCGTCGATCTGTCCGGCCGCGGCCAAATCGGCGTGGGCGTCGCTGCCCTCTAGGCCCGCAGCGTCGGGCCGCAAACCGGCAAGCCGGCTCCTCCACTTGGCGTTCCGGTCCTGCGGATGCTGCCCGCCTGATGCTGCGGGCCTGTCCGTTCGCTCTTGCCGCCCACCCCGCTTTCGCCGGGCCGGTGGTGTTTAAGTCAAGGAGTGAAGACCATGGAACTCAAGCATATCGATCTTGCCAATCTTGCCGTCTCGGCCACCAACATGCGGGGGGTGAAGAAAGTCCCCGACCTTTCCAATATCCTGCCGTCCGTCAGGGCGCGCGGGGTGCTGGTGCCGCTCATCGTCCGGCAAAATGGCAGTCCCGAAACCTATGAGATCATCGCGGGCAAGCGGCGCTATCATGCAGCCCTCATCGTTGCGGAGGAAAATGGCGGAAACGCTGATCCGCTGCCCTGTGCGGTAATGGCCGCAGGCGACGATGCCGCAGCACTCGAAGCATCGATCATCGAGAATATCGCGCGGCTCGATCCCGACGAGGTGACGCGGTGGGAGAATTTTACCCGGCTCGTCAAGGAAGGCCGCTCGCCCGAAGATATTTCCAACACGTTCGGCCTGACGCCCTTGCAGGTGAAGCGGACCCTCGCGCTCGGCAATCTCCTGCCCCGCATTCGTACCCTCTACAAGGGCGGCCAGATCGATGCCGCCACGGTGAGGCATCTGACCCTCGCCTCCAAGGCCCAGCAACGCGACTGGCTCAAGCTGCTCGACGATGAAGACGCCTATGCGCCGACCGGTTACCGGCTCAAGGAATGGCTCTTTGGCGGGGAGTCCATTCCGACCAGCGTCGCCTTGTTCCCGCTCGAGGCCTACACCGGGGCGATCGTCGCGGACCTGTTTGGCGAGGACAGCTATTTCGCCAGTTCCGAACAATTCTGGGAGGTGCAGCGGGCTAGCGTCGAAATGAAGGCGGAAGCCTATCGCGATGAAGGCTGGCAGGATGTGGTGGTCCTCGAACCGGGCGATTACTTCCGTTCATGGGAACATGAGCGTTGCGCCAAGAAGAAGGGCGGGCGGGTCTATATCGCCATCGATAGCCGGGGCGGCGTTGCCTTCCATGAAGGCTATGTCACGACCAAAGAGGCGCGCAGGGTCGAGAAGGGGGAACCCATCGAGCGCAAGGTGCGCCCCGAACTTTCCGCGCCGCTCGATAATTATGTGACGCTTCACCGCTATGCTGCCGTTTCGGCGCGGCTCGCAGAAGCGCCCGCCATCGCCCTTCGACTGATGGTGGCCCATGCCATCGCCGGGTCTTCTCTATGGAGCGTCGATACCCAGACGCGGCGGGGCAAGTCGGATGCGATCACCGAAAGCGTCGAGAACTCGCTGGGGGAAGGCTCCATCGATATTTATCGGCGCGAGGCTCTGGCAATGCTCGAACTCAACGAGGATGAGGGATCCGTCGCCGGCGGCAAATATGGCGGCTTCTCCCGTGATCTGGGTGCGCTGTTCCTCAAGTTGCTGGCGCTCGACGACAAGGGGGTGATGACGATCCTCGCCGTCGTCATGGCTGAAACGCTGGAGGCAGGCGCCCCGATCATCGAACTGCTCGGCCAGTATCTGGAAGTCGACGTGACGCTCTGCTGGGAACCGGACATGGCGCTGGTCGACCTGCTGGGCGACAAGGAGGTGCTGAACGCCGTTCTTGCCGAAGTCGCGGGCGACGATGTGGGCAAGGCGAACGTCAAGGCCACCGGAAAGGTGCAGCGCTCGATCATCGCCGATTGCCTCGAGGGCAAACGCGGGCGTGAGAAGCGGACCGGCTGGGCACCGCGATGGATGACCTTCCCGCCAAGCAGCTATACCGGGCGTGGCGGCGTGGCGATGGTCGATCAGTGGGAGGCCGCGCAGGCACTGCTGACGCCCGAAGCCGAAGCTTTGTCCGATGCAGAAGCGGAACCCGATGCGCCCGAAGCGATCACGGCTGATCGCGAGCAGGAAGCCACCGACGAGGTTAGCCCTGTTGCCCAAGAGGGCGAAGGTGAGGACGGCGAATCCGGCCAGATCGCGGCCTGAATGAAGCGGAGCGGGGGGCAACTTGTCCTCCGCCCATTTCCGACAAAAAGGACCAAGCCATGCCCGGACGCAGACCCGAAGGCGCGATGGCCGAGCGCTTCCAGATCGGCCTTGCCACCCTGCCGCCCATTCCACGCATCGTCTTCTATCTGCACAGTCGAGACGATTTCACCTTCCCCGAAATCGCCTATCGACTGGGTTGCTCCGTTCTGGCGGTGGAGGACCATTTCGCCGATGCCCTTGCCCATCTGGACGCTGCAGTGAACCGGGATAGTTGAGAGGGAAGGGGCGGAAAATCGGCCGGGCGGCTACGCCGCCCGGCCTTGGCGCATTCAGGACAGAAAACCGGGGGGATGGCCTACTGCCTCCTTCGTCACACCTGGGCGGAAGGTTCCTCGGAAAAGTCATATGCGGCAAGCGTCGATCGGCAATCGGACGTTTGTCTGCGACCGGGCGGGCGAATGTCCCGCGCTCGCGCGGGAAGACCGCCCATGGCTGTCTGCTGCGGGCATCGCACCTGCAGCGCGATGGCGTGGGCGAAGCCGTCCGTCGGGGCGACGGGGGTGGGCGTCGCTGCCCTCTAGTCCCCCCGCGGCGAGCCTCAAACCCGGTTCCCGGGCTCCTTCACTGGCGTTGCGGCCTTTCAGGTGCAGCCCGCCTCGATCGGTGGGACTGCCGGTCTGCTCCTGTCGCCCACCCCCGCCGCTCCGGCGGTCGGTGTGATGCGAAGGGAGAAAGAAAATGGGTTGTCAGGACAAAGGTCAGCGCACCGGCACTACCCTCTACAGCGAGGTGACGGACCGGATCATAGCACAGCTGGAGGCGGGCACCTTGCCATGGGTCAAGCCTTGGGATGATGGGCGCGTACCTCTTGGGCTACCGCGCAACGGACAAAGCGGGCGCTGCTATTCGGGGATCAATATTCTCATTTTGTGGCATACCCTTTTTGAACGCCGCTTCCGTTCGCAGCGCTGGGTGACCTACAGGCAGGCCGTCGCCATGGGCGGGAATGTCCGAAAGGGCGAGCGCGGGACGACCGTCTGCTATGCCGACAAGTTTATCCCCAAGCGTGACGAGAGCCAAGCGGGCGGCAGCGGGGAAGAACCCCGGCCCATCGCATTCCTCAAGCGCTTTACTGTCTTCAATCTGGATCAGTGCGAAGGGCTGGGTGAGGATGGGACGAGCCATCCGGTTACCCATAATGAAGCGGTCATCATTCCGCGCGCCGAAGCGCTGATCGAGGCAAGCGGCGCGGATATCCGTATCGGCGGGGATGAAGCCTATTATGCCCCGGCATTCGATCATATCGTCGTTCCACCCCCGGAAATCTATTTCGAGCCGATCAACTGGTATCGCACCGCACTTCATGAACTCGGCCACTGGACAGGGCATCCCAGCCGGCTTGATCGCCTGCCCAAGACCAGTTTTGGCAGCCCCGAATATGCGCGGGAGGAACTGGTAGCGTTATCTGGACAGTCTGCGCCGTCCGCAACATTGCAGTAAGGTCGGCGATGGACGCCCACGGTAGGCAGTAATCAGGCTGGCCGTAGCGCTGACCCAAGAGCTGGCGGAGGCCAGCCTGATAGCTGCC
>Ga0209813_10000069_pt1 | contig 39845 bp, 41 predicted proteins | sample EndMethybrTD3033_FD_187596 | JGI IMG/M metagenome (GOLD analysis project Ga0209813, IMG submission 187596) | Populus endosphere microbial communities from Tennessee, USA - Endosphere MetaG P. TD hybrid TD303-3 (SPAdes) (version 2) | ecosystem: Host-associated > Plants > Roots > Endosphere... | reverse complement strand
CAATGCTTCGGCAAGCGCGGGCGCGGAGCCGTTGTCCTGATCGTCCGCTCCGCAGACGACCAGCGTGGGCATGACGATGGCCTCCAGCGCGTCGACCGTCGTATCGTCCACCGAACCCAGCAACAACCGCGCCGCCACCCGGTCCACCTTCATCGTCTTCATGAACTGCTGGGCGAAATAGTCGGGATCGCCGCGCTCGATCTCCTCGAAGCGATCGATCGCGTTGACGAAGAAGGCGCTGCGCCTTGCCCAGCCGGCCAGCCCTTCCAGGCCCATGCCGCCCAGCACCAGCCGGCGCGGCTTCAGTCCGGCCAGAACGGCACGCACCGAGGTGCGCGATCCCAGCGAGAAGCCGCCAAGGTCGAAATCCGTCAGTCCCAACGCCGCCACGACGGCCAGCGCATCCTTGACCAGCACGTCGGGCGGGTAGGCGGCTGGATCGTGCGGGGCATCGCTTTGCCCATGCGCGCGCAAGTCCGGCATGATCGCCTCGAACCCCGCCTCGGCCAGCCGCGCGGCATGGCCGTACTTTATCCAGTTCACTTCGGCGCTGGAAAACAGGCCGTGAAGGAGCAGGACGGGTCGCCCGCCTCCGCCGCTGGCAGCCAAGCGATGCACGGCCAGCCGCGCGCCGCTGGCAGCCAAGCGATGCACGGCCAGCCGCGCGCCGCCATGGCCTTCGACGAATTCGATGCTGACCTCGCTCAATCGGGTATCTCCAGTCCGGCCGCATGCCAGCGGCGTGCGACGCTCTCGGTTTCGGCGCTCGTCTGGCGCGGGAGAGTGGAAGTGTCCAGCCATGCCTCGTGCATCGATTCCGCACCCGAATGCGCGACAGGCACGAATCCGGTGGGATCGTCGAAACTGCCGAGCATGATGTCGATCATATCGCCATCGTTGAAGCGGAAGCCGAGCGGCGTGCCGCAGCGCGCGCAGAACGGTCGTATGGCAATCGGCGAGCTGGCGTACCAGTTCGCCGCCCGCTCCCAGGTCAGGCCGGCCAGCGGGACATTCACGAAGGCGGCGGCGAACCCGCCGGTGGCGCGCTGGCACATCCTGCAGTGGCAAAGATAGGCTTCGTGGTTTGGCACCTGCGCCGAATAGCGCACTTGGCCGCACTGGCAGCCACCGGTCATCGTCGTGGTCATGGCAATCGCCTCCACCTTGCGGGCCACCGATCTTGTCCTTCTGCTATCGGCCGTCGCCGTCCCAGCGACAAGACGAGCCTTCCTACAGGACGAGCGGAGTTGCGGGACGGAACAGCGCCCCGGCCGGGCGGTTCAACGACGGGGTGCATTCACGGGCACGACAAGAACCCAAGGAGAATGCCATGTTTCGCAAGACTTTCCTGACGCCGCTGCTGGCAGCGAGCGCGCTGTCGCTGGCCATCGCCACACCGGCCCATGCCGGCAAGGAAGATCGCGCCCGCGCCGCTATCGCCGCCGCCGAAGCGAAGATCCAGACGGCCGAGACGATGGGCGCTGGCATCCAGTTGCCGGGCCAGGTGGCCGAAGCGCGGGCCGCACTGGCGCGCGCGAAGGAAGCCCTGGCCGCCGATCGCAATGCGAACTCGATCTCACAGGCGATCGACGCCCAGTCGCTGGCCGACACTGCCATCGGCACGATGCAGCGCGACAAGGAACAGGCGATGTCCAATACCGAGGCCATGCGCCAGCAGGATGTCGCCGCGGCCAATCAGCAGGCGGCCAATGCCCAGGCCCAGGCGGCCGAGGCCAATGCCCGCGCCCATGCGGCCGAGCGTTCGGCAGTTCAATCGGCGGTGGAAGCGTCGGCCGCGCGCAGTGCGCTGGCCGCGCAGCAGCAGGCTCAGGTGGAAACGACCGTGACCACCCAGCAACCGGCCGCGCGCACCACGACCGTGCGCCGCGCCGCGCCCAAGACCGTGACCCGCACGGTCCGCCGCAGCGCCACTGCGACGGCACCCGCCACCACGACAACCACGACGATTCGTCAGTCCGTAAACCCCTAAGGGTTTCAGGACGTTATCGAGACCGGGCCCATTAGAATCCGGTCCGGTCTCGATAATCCGTTATCATGTCGTCGGTTCGGCGAAGGGTCAGCCCTTCTTCAGGTGCCGGCGGCCAAGCAGTTCGGCGATCTGCACCGCGTTCAGCGCAGCGCCCTTGCGCAGGTTGTCGGAAACGCACCACAGGGTCAGGCCGTTCTCGACGGTCGGATCCTCGCGGACGCGCGACACGTAAGTTGCACCATCGCCGACACATTCGATCGGGGTGACGTAACCACCGTCCTCGCGCTTGTCGACCAGCATGACACCGGGCGCTTCACGCAGAATGTTCTGCGCGTCCTCGGCCGAAAGCTCCTTTTCCAGCTCCAGGTTGATCGCCTCGGAATGGCCGACGAACACAGGCACGCGCACGCAAGTGGCGACCAGCTTGATCTTGGGATCAAGGATCTTCTTGGTCTCGACCACCATCTTCCATTCTTCCTTGGTCGAACCGTCGTCCAGGAACACGTCGATGTGCGGGATCACGTTGAAGGCGATCTGCTTGGTGTACTTGTTCACCGACACGGCATCGCCGACGAAGATCGCCCGGCTCTGCTCGAACAGCTCATCCATGCCCGCCTTGCCGGAGCCGGAAGTCGACTGATAGGTCGCCACCACTACGCGCTTGATCGTGGCGGCATCGTGGATCGGCTTGAGCGCCACCACCAGCTGCGCGGTCGAGCAGTTGGGATTGGCGATGATGTTCTTCTTCGTATAGCCGTCGATCGCGTCGGGATTAACCTCGGGCACGACCAGCGGCACGTCGGGGTCCATGCGATAGAGCGAGCTGTTGTCGATCACGACGCAGCCGGCGGCGGCCGCCTTGGGCGCATATTCCTGCGCCGGGCCGGAACCGGCCGCGAACAGCGCGATATCCCAGCCCGCGAAGTCGAAATGCTCCAGGTTCTTGCACTTCAGGATCTTGCCGGTTTCGCCGAATTCCACTTCCGTGCCGGCCGACCGCGAAGACGCAACCGCCGCGATCTCGTCACAGGGAAACTCGCGCTCGGCGAGGATGTTCAGCATTTCGCGACCGACATTGCCGGTCGCCCCGACGACGACTACCCGATAACCCATTTTCGTTTCCTCGATAAGGAAAAGGCCGGTCTCCACTGGTGCGGAGCCGGCCTTTTCGGTCTGTCTGCAGGACTGATCTGTTCAGTCAGTCTCCGCTTAGCCCTGGCCAGCTTCGCTGCCGGTTTTAATGTCGCGACGCTCGGCAATACGAGCGCGCTTGCCGGTGCGGCCACGCAGGTAATAGAGCTTCGCACGACGCACCACGCCCTTGCGGACGACGGTGATCGAATCGATGTTGGGCGAATAGAGCGGGAATACGCGCTCGACGCCTTCGCCGAACGACATCTTCCGCACGGTGAAGTTGGAGCCGATGCCCTTGTTCGACCGGGCGATGCACACGCCTTCGTAGTTCTGAACGCGGCTACGCTCGCCTTCGATAACCTTCACGCCGACGCGGAGGGTGTCGCCCGCACGGAATTCGGGGATGGTCTTCGCGGCCTTGGCGATTTCCTCGGCCTCGATCTGCTGAATCAGGTTCATGGACCCTGGTCCTCATTTACATGCCGCGCGCCAGAGGCAAGCTGAACCCGAGCGCCCTTGTGACGCTCCCAAAGGTCCGGCCTGCGTGACCGTTATCGTTCGCCGATCCCCCGATCGCAGCTCTTAAGGGATCGTGCGTTCCGCCCGTCAAACGGACGAAATTCCGCCGGACCGGCTTCCCGGCCCCGCGATGAAGGCGCGCCCTTACGTGGAACCAGTGATTTATGCAAGGGGCTGGTGGGGGTTTGGAACCCGCAGCCCGCCCAACCGGCGCAATAGTCACTCGTTAACCAAGTTCGGGCAAAGGGCGCAGTGGGTCTTTCATACCGGAAGCCCGATATCGTCGGAAGTCTCGATGTCCGAAGCCCTGGCCGCAACCTTCAGCACACCGGAAGCGACGGCCCCACGCCGGCGTACGGAGCTTGCCGCGTTCCTCAACTGGCTTGCCTGCTGGGTCGTTCTGCCCAACCTGCCCTTCCTGCCGGTCACGCTGATGGGCGGCCCGCCGCGCTTCTTCGAGATCGCCGTCGGCGGCGCGATCGGCCTCTTCGTCCGGCGCATGCCCTATTACGTGCGCCTGCCGGTGTTCCTGGCCGTGCTCACCTACATGACGATCGCTTTCATCGCCCGCATGTTCAACATGCACATCAAGATGATCATGTCGGTGATCGGCCTGGTGCTGGATATCCGCCCGGCCGTGTCGCCCGAATATGTGGCGGGGGCGGTGCTGCTCGCGCTGATCTGCGGGCTTGCCGGCTGGCTGCTGCGGCAGCGTAGCGACTTCACCCGGGGCAAATGGCTGTTCTGCGCCTTCTCCGCGGTGCTGGCGCTGACCGGTGGCGACTACTGGATGTCCAAGGACGCCATGGGTTCGTACTCGCGCCTCGCGCCGGCCGGAGCGCCGTTCAGCTCCGCTTCCTCGCAGACCGACCTGCTGAGCCTGGCCGACGGCAAGACCAACATCATGGTCGTCATGGTCGAGGCAATGGGCGAACCGAACGACAAGGCGGTCCGCGCACAGCTGGACCGGATCTGGATGCGGCCCGAACTGGCCGGGCGATTCGACATCGTCCATGGGGACACCCCGTTCTTCGGCTCCACCACCAGCGGCGAAATCCGCGAGTTGTGCCATCGCTGGGGCAACTATCCCGAAATCGACAAGCCCGACGCCGGCTGCCTGCCCGCGCAACTTGTCCGGCGCGGTTACCAAACCACCTCGATCCACGGCTTCTCGGGCGACTTCTTCGACCGGACCCGCTGGTATCCGTTGATCGGCTTCCAGAAGATGGTGTTCGGCCAGGACCTGCTGAACAAGGGCGCGTCCTATTGTCCCAATGTTTTCTCGGGCGCCTGCGATCGCGACGTGCCGGCCCTGATCGCCGACAAGTTGGCCAGGGCCGACAAGCCGCAGTTCGTCTACTGGCTGACGCTCAACTCGCATTTGCCCATCGTCGAAAACCGCCAGCTCGGCACGGAACACTGCGCGCAACTCGGCAAGCAGCACGACGCGGATTTCCCGATGATCTGCCGGCTCTTCTCGATCTGGCACAACACCGCCGACGCGCTGGTGAAAGTGGTGAGCCGGCCGGACTTTCCGCCGACCCACATCCTGATCGTCGGCGATCACATGCCGCCGTTCACTCACCAGAAAAGCCGCCTGCAATTCGATCCCGAGCACGTGCCCTGGGTGCTGCTGCGCTACAGGGGCAACCCTCAGCGCGAAGTGTCGTCCCCGTCCCTGGCGCTATAGCCGGCCCAGAGGTCGGGACGCCGCGCGCGGGTGTCCTCCTCCGACTGCCGCCGCCGCCACGCCGCGATTTTGGCGTGATCGCCCGAGCGGAGCACTTCGGGAATGGCCAGCCCCTGCCACTCCGCGGGCCGGGTATAATGTGGATATTCCAGCAGGCCGCTTTCGAACGATTCCTCCGCCCCGCTCGCCGCCGCGCCCATGACGCCGGGCAGCAGCCGCACGCAGGCGTCGAGCAGCATCGTCGCCGCCGGCTCGCCGCCCGACAGGACGATATCGCCGACCGAGACTTCCTCCACCGCCCGCGCCGCGAATATCCGCTCGTCGAAACCTTCGAACCGGCCGCACAGCACGGTGACCCCCGGGCCCGCCGCCAGCGCCCGGACACGTTCCTGGGTCAGCGGCCTACCGCGCGGGGTCATTGCGATGACGGGGCTATGCGGCTGCAAGGCCCTTGCATGGTCGATGGCGGCTGCAAGCACATCGACCCGCAGCACCATCCCGGCCCCGCCACCGGCTGGGGTGTCGTCGACCGTGCGGTGCCTATCGATGGCGAAATCGCGGATCTGCACGGTGTCGAGCGACCACTTGCCCTCTTCCAGCGCGCGGCCGGCCAGGCTGATCCCCAGCGGGCCGGGAAACATCTCGGGATAGAGCGTAAGGACTGTCGCGGCGAAGGTCATACTGTCCAGTTCTCTACTTCAGCCCCGGCACATCGGCGAAACCGGCATCGTTGCTATTCAGCGTAGGCAGCGTCAATCACAAGGCCGCCTAGATCGCTCCATTCCGGAACTGCTTCTACCCGCATCGGGACCATAAAGCGTTTGCCGCGCTTGCCATCGATAGGGGGCCGCTCAATTTCCAGAACGTCGCCCGCGCCGTAGTTTTCGACCGCGACGCAAGTGCCCAGCAGCTCACCATTGGTCGAGACCGCCGGCAAACCGATCAGGTCGGCGTGATAATATTCGCCCTCGGCGAGCGGCGGCAGGGCCGATCGAGGAACGGTCAGGGCGGTGCCGCGCAGCTTTTCCGCCGCCGTTCGGTCGGTGACTTCGGCGAAGCGCGCGATCGCTCCGCCTTTGCCATCGTCTTTGAGGCTCTTGACGGTAAGCCCCGAACTCCCGCTGAAATCATTGAAGGCGCGGTAGCGCTTGAGCGCCGCCACGCCTTCGCCGAACAGCTTGAGACGGACCTCGCCCGTCACGCCGTGCGCACCGGTAATGGCCGCCAGCGTGACAGGCTTGTCCGACAAGATCAGGCCTCAGCCGACTCTTCGGGGGTCGCCGCTTCGGCAGCAGCTTCCTCGGCCGGAGCTTCCTCGGCCGGAGCTTCTTCCACCGCGGGGGCGGCAGCTGCTGCGGCAGCGGCCTCTTCGGCCTCACGCAGCTTCTCGGCCTTTTCCTCGGCGCGCTCCTTGGCCTTCTTGCCAGGCTCGCCGCGCTGCGGGTTGTTGGTGGCCGCGCGCTCCTTGATGCCGGCCTTGTCGAGCATGCGGGCGACACGGTCGGTCGGCTGCGCGCCGACGCCGATCCAGTAACGAACGCGGTCTTCGATCAGGCGAACGCGGTTGGCGTCATCCTTGGCGAGGAGCGGATTGTAGGTGCCGACCTGCTCCAGATACTTGCCGTCGCGCGGCGCACGGCTGTTCGAGACGACGACCTTGTAATAGGGGCGCTTCTTGGAACCGCCACGCGACAGACGAATGGAAACCGACATCAGATTCTACCTTTCATTCAAATATCTAAAGATCATTTTTTCAGAAAATTCGTAAGATCGGGCGCACCGCCGCCAAGGCCGGGGAGGCCCCCGCCACCGCCCAATCCGGGCATCGCGGCCCCCAGGCCGCCCTTGCCGAACAATGCGCCAAGCCCCTTGATGCCGCCCATCTTCTTGATCTGCTTCATTGCGCGCTCCATTTCCTGGTGCATCTTCAGCAGCTTATTGACGTCCTGCACTTGCGTGCCGGAGCCTTTGGCGACGCGGATCTTGCGCTTGGCGTTGAGCAGTTCGGGGCGCGCGCGCTCCTTGGGGGTCATCGATCCGATGATCGCATCCATGCGCAGCAGCACGCGATCGTCCATGCCCGAAGCCTGCATCGCCGCCTTGGCCTTCTTCATGCCCGGAATCATGCCCGCGAGAGCACCGATGCCGCCCATGTTCTGCATCTGCTTGAGCTGGCTGCGCAGGTCGTTCATGTCGAACTGGCCCTTGGCCATCCGCTCGGCCATGCGCTCGGCTTCTTCGGCTTCGATCGAGGCGGCCGCCTTCTCGACGATCGAGACGATATCGCCCATGCCGAGGATGCGGCCGGCGACACGGCTGGGATGGAAAGGCTCGATCGCATCGAGCTTTTCGCCGGTGCCCGCGAACTTGATCGGCTTGCCGGTGACGGCCCGCATCGACAGCGCCGCGCCACCGCGTGCATCGCCATCCATGCGCGTGAGAATAACGCCGGTAAGATCCACCTGGCCGGCGAAGCTCTGCGCGACATTCACCGCGTCCTGACCGGTCAGCGAATCGACGACAAGCAGGGTTTCGCGGGGATTGGAAAGCGCGGCGACCGCTTTCATCTCGTCCATGAGCTGCTGGTCGACGTGGAGACGGCCCGCGGTATCGAGCAGCAGCACGTCGATCGCCTGCAACTTCGCCGATTGCAGCGCGCGCGTGGCGATATCGACCGGGGCCTGCCCGGGGATGATCGGCAGCGTCGCGACGCCCACCTGCTCGCCCAGCACTTTGAGCTGTTCCTGCGCAGCCGGACGATTGACGTCGAGCGACGCCATCATCGCCTTCTTGCCCTGCTTTTCCTTGAGCAGCTTGGCCAGCTTGGCCGTCGTCGTCGTCTTGCCCGACCCTTGGAGGCCGACCATCAGGATGACGACCGGCGGCGTCGCGGCCAGATCGAGTTCCGCCGCCTGCGAATCACCTTCGCCGCCCAGCATCTCGACCAGCGCGTCGTTGACGATCTTGACCACCTGCTGGCCGGGCGTGACCGACTTCAGCACCGACTGACCCACGGCCTTCTCGGTCACCTGATCGATGAAACGGCGGACCACCGGCAGCGCGACGTCGGCTTCGAGCAACGCGATGCGCACTTCGCGCATCGCGTCGATGACGTCCTGTTCCTTGAGCGCACCACGACCGCGCAGCTTGTCGAAGACGCCGCCAAGGCGATCTGACAGACTATCGAACATTGTCGCTCCTGTACTCGCTCCGGGCGAACATCGTCGCTCCTGCACTCGCTCCGGGCGGAAATCAGCCCATTCAAATCCGAAACGCGAAAAACGCCGGTGGGCGAAACCTCGCCGACCAGCGTAACGCTAAAAACGCTTCTATGCTTGAATGGTGGAGCCTAGCGGGATCGAACCGCTGACCTCCTGCATGCCATGCAGGCGCTCTCCCAGCTGAGCTAAGGCCCCTTATCCATTCAAACCGGCAACCCTGGGAGGTTGCCATTCCCTCACCATCGGCTCGGGAGGCCGCCCTCTAGTGGGGCCTCCCGAGCTTGGCAAGAGGTTTAATGCTCGTTTTCGTCATCATTGCCGACACCGACGCCAAGGTCGTCGTCGCCGCCGAGATCGACGTCGTTGTCGGGCGAATCGCCATCGTCGTCGATGTCGAGATCTTCTTCCGCCAGATCGACGTCTTCCGCTTCCTTGGCGTGCTTGTCCTTCTGAAGCTCCTCGTAGGGAATCGGCTGCTTGGACTTCAAGCACCGGCTCAGGCTGCCAGGCATAGCCGCATTCGATGCAAGTGACGGGATCGTCCTTGCCCAGGTCGTAGAAGCGGGTGCCGCATTTCGGGCAGCCGTGCTTGGCGCCCCATTCAGGCTTGACCATGAAAAATCCTCGCAATGGCCCGGCCGGAACGGCGGACCCGTAAACTCTCGCGCGCGACTTGCCGCGCATGAACTATCGCGTTGATGGTAGCCATGCGCGCTCAAATCAAGCACCCATGTTCATCAGGGCGCGCGCCTTGCCATAGCAGGTGGGCGCTGTCAAAAGCCGCGCCGAATTACCCGCTCCTTATATGTCGAGGCCCGTTCGTGACCGCAGCCGATCCCAGCCAGATGCGCCCGCGCCGCTTCGCGCCCGCCGGCCCGCTGAAGGGACGCATTTGCGTGCCCGGCGACAAGTCGATCAGCCATCGCTCGCTGATGCTCTCGGCGCTGGCAGTGGGCGAAAGCCGCATCACCGGCCTGCTTGAGGGTGAGGATGTCCTGGCGACAGCGGCCGCCATGCGCGCCATGGGCGCGCAAGTGGAGCGCACCGGAGAAGGCGCCTGGCAGGTCCACGGCGTCGGCATCGGCGCGCTGCTCCAGCCGCAGGCCGCGCTCGACATGGGCAACAGCGGCACCTCTACCCGGCTGCTCATGGGCCTGATCGCCTCGCACCCGATCACCGCGACGTTCATCGGAGACGCCAGTCTGTCGAAGCGGCCGATGAAACGCGTCATCGACCCGCTTTCGCTGATGGGCGCGGACTTCACAGCCAGCCCCGGCGGCACCCTGCCCCTGATGCTGCGTGGCGCCTCCCCAGCCGTGCCAATCGCATATCGCCTCCCCGTGGCTTCCGCCCAGGTGAAAAGCGCGGTCCTGCTCGCCGGCCTCAATACACCGGGCATGACCACGGTGATCGAACCGATCCCGACCCGCGACCATTCGGAACGCATGCTGAAAGGCTTCGGAGCGGACCTCACCGTCGATGTCGAGCCGGACGGCACGCGGATCATCGCGCTGCGCGGCGAGGCCGAGTTCCGGCCGCAGATCATCGCCGTGCCGGGCGATCCCTCTTCCGCCGCGTTCTTCGTCGTGGCGGCGCTGCTGGTGCCCGGATCGGACCTGGTGGTGGAGAACGTCGGCCTAAACCCCACCCGCGCCGCCCTGTTCGACGTGCTGCGCCTGATGGGAGGCAGCATTGAGGAACTGAACCCGCGCGAGGTCGGCGGAGAACCGGTGGCCGACCTGCTCGTGCGCCATTCGGCGCTTACCGGAATCGAAGTCGATCCCGCCGTCGTCCCCAGCATGGTCGACGAGTTTCCCGTGCTCTTCGTCGCCGCCGCGCTGGCGCAGGGCCGCACGATTACCAGCGGCCTCGACGAACTGCGCGTCAAGGAATCGGATCGCCTTTCCGTGATGGCGGCAGCGCTGACCGCCGCTGGCGCGCGGGTAGAGGAATGCGAGGATGGCCTCGTCATCGACGGCACCGGCGGCGATCCGCTGCCCGGCAGCGCCAACGCGCCCGTCGCCACGCACCTGGACCACCGCATCGCCATGAGCATGGCCGTCGCCGGCCTCGTCAGCCGCGACGGCGTCGAGGTCGACGATACCCGCCCGATCGCCACCAGCTTCCCGACGTTCGAATCGCTGCTCGATGACCTGTCATCGGGGGATACGCCATGACCGGGGTCGATCGGGAAGCCCGCGTTGTGGAACGAGGATATCGCGGAAGAAGGGCAAGGGCCGCCGCATGATTATCGCCGTCGACGGCCTCACCGCATCGGGCAAGGGCACGATCGCCAAGGCGCTGGCCAACCATTTCGGTCTGCCCCACCTAGATACGGGGCTCCTTTACCGCGCCGTGGGCCGCCAGGTCGTGCTGAACGATGGCGATCCCGACAACGAAACAGATGCGCTGGCCGCCTGCGCCTTTCCTGCCGATCTGCTGGGCGAACCAGAGTTGCGCTCCGAAACGACCGGCGGCCTCGCCAGCCGCGTCTCGATCCATCATGCGGTGCGCGCGGCCTTGTTCGACCGGCAGCGCGCCTTCGCCCTGCAGCCCAGCGGCGCGGTGCTCGATGGGCGCGATATCGGCACCGTCATCGCTCCCGAGGCCGATGCGAAGCTCTTCGTCGTCGCCAGCGTCGATGCGCGGGCAAAGCGGCGCTTCTTGGAAATGGCCGAAGCAGGACGCCCGGCCGAACTGGGAGAGATCGCCGCCGACCTCGCGCTGCGCGACGAACGGGACCGGACCCGTGCGGAAGCGCCCTTGCGCCAGGCCCAAGACGCGGACCTGCTCGACACTTCGGTCCTCACCCGCGAAGAAGCGATCGCTGCCGCGATCGCCTTGGTGACCGCCCGAATCGGCTGACCCATCCGGCCCTGACAGCGCCGGGAATTGCTTGCCTTTCGCCCCCCCTTCGCCTAAGCGCGCCCGGTTCGGCGGCCCCTCGAGGCCGGCGGGCGCCTGTCATGGCATTCGGCCCGGCAGGCAGTTCGGCCCCTTTTGGCCCGCTCCCGGCATGGTGCCGGTGCGGAGAAAGACCGGCGGATACAACCGCCTGGCCGGAAACATACACTAGTAGGACACACTGAATGGCCAATACGGCAAACCCGACGCGCGACGATTTCGCCGCGCTGCTCGATGAAACCCTTGGCGGCGCCGGCGCCGGCGGCTTTGAAGGCCGCGTGGTGAAGGGCACCGTCACCGCAATCGAAAACGACAAGGCCGTCATCGACGTCGGTCTCAAGAGCGAGGGCCGCGTCGCCCTTCGCGAATTCGCCATGGCCGGCCAGCCCCACGGGCTTTCCGTCGGCGATGAAGTCGAAGTCTATGTCGATCGCGTCGAGAATTCCGAAGGCGAAGCGATGCTGTCGCGCGACCGCGCGCGCCGCGAAGCCGCATGGGACAAGCTCGAGAACGAATTCGGCGAAGGCAAGCGCGTCGAAGGCGTGATCTTCGGCCGCGTCAAGGGCGGGTTCACCGTCGACCTCGACGGCGCCGTCGCCTTCCTCCCCGGCTCGCAGGTCGATATCCGTCCCGTGCGCGACGTGCAGCCGCTGATGGACGTTCCCCAGCCCTTCCAGATCCTCAAGATGGATCGCCGCCGCGGCAACATCGTCGTATCGCGCCGCGCCGTGCTGGAAGAAACCCGCGCCGAGCAGCGTTCGGGCCTCATCCAGAACCTTGCCGAAGGCCAGATCATCGACGGCGTCGTCAAGAACATCACCGATTACGGCGCCTTCGTCGACCTCGGCGGCATCGACGGCCTGCTCCATGTCACCGACATGAGCTACAAGCGCGTCAACCATCCGAGCGAAGTCATCAATATCGGTGACACCGTCCGCGTTCAGATCGTCCGCATCAACCAGGACACGCAGCGCATCAGCCTCGGCATGAAGCAGCTCGAAAGCGATCCTTGGGAAGGCGTCGCGGCCAAGTACCCCGTTGGCGCCAAGCTGCACGGCACCGTCACCAACATCACTGAATACGGCGCCTTCGTGGAGCTGGAGCCGGGCATCGAAGGCCTGGTCCACGTTTCGGAAATGTCCTGGACCAAGAAGAACGTCCACCCCGGCAAGATCGTCTCGACCAGCCAGGAAGTCGACGTTCTGGTGCTCGAGGTCGACAGCGACAAGCGTCGCATCAGCCTGGGCCTCAAGCAGGCGCACCAGAACCCCTGGGAAGCCTTCGCCGAGAAGCACCCGATCGGTTCGGTCGTCGAGGGCGAAGTCAAGAACGCCACCGAATTCGGCCTGTTCATCGGCCTCGATGGCGACGTCGACGGCATGGTCCACATGTCGGACATCGCCTGGGGCATCTCGGGCGAAGACGCGCTGGCGCTGCACCGCAAGGGCGAGCAGGTTTCGGCCGTCGTGCTCGACGTCGATGTCGACAAGGAGCGCATCAGCCTTGGCATGAAGCAGCTTGAAAAGGGTGCTCCGGCTGCCGGCGGCGCTGCTTCGGCCGGCTCGCTGCGCCGCGGTGAAGTCGTCACCGTCACCATCCTCGAAGTCCGCGACGGCGGTCTCGAAGTGCAGGCCGGCGACGATGGCGCGACCGGCTTCATCAAGCGTTCGGACCTCGGCCGCGACCGCGACGAACAGCGCCCGGACCGCTTCCAGGTCGGCCAGAAGCTCGATGCGATGGTCACCGGCTTCGATCGTTCGAAGAAGCCGAACTTCTCGGTCAAGGCGCACCAGCTCGCCGAAGAGAAGCAGGCCGTCGAACAGTACGGCTCGTCCGATTCGGGCGCGTCGCTTGGCGACATCCTGGGCGAAGCTCTGAAGAACCGCAGCTAAGCTCAAGCAGCCTTAGCCAGACAATCGAAGGCCCGTCCGGTTCATACCGGGCGGGCTTTTCGATTCGGGGCAGAAGGGGGTTTCGCGCAGAGACGCGGAGGAAGCAGAGGGCGCGAAGATGCCGTGAGCGCCGCAGGCCTTCCATGTTTTCGCGAGCTGCATGGAAAGAGAGCGGCTTTGCCGCATGCGCCTGCCTCTCTGCGCCCTCTGCTTCCTCCGCGTCTCTGCGCGAAACCCTTTTTGCTTTACCCGCCGGCATTCCTATATCGCTGACATCCGTTCGCTTCCGAGGAGACGATCAATGACCCTCGAAGTCCACCAGTTCGCCTGTCTTTCCGACAACTACGGCTTCCTGGTCCACGATCCGGAAAGCGGCGAAACCGCTTGCATCGACACACCCGACGCCGACGCATATTTGCGCGAGGCGGCGCACAAGTGCTGGCAGATCACCCATATCTGGAACACGCACTGGCACCCCGACCACGCCGGCGGCAACGCGGCAATCAAGGCGGCGACCGGCTGCACGGTCGTGGCTCCGGCGGTGGACGCTCCCAAGATCGCTGACGTCGACCGTACGGTCGGCCAGGGCGACGTGGTGATGCTGGGCGATTGGCGAGCGCACGTCCTCGACGTCGGCGGCCATACCATGGGCCACATCGCCTACCATCTGCCCGAGGCGCACATCGCCTTCGTCGGGGATTCGCTCTTCGCCCTGGGCTGCGGCCGTATGTTCGAAGGATCGCCCGGCCAGTTCTGGGCCAGCCTCTCGCGCCTGAAAGCGCTACCGGTGGAAACCGCGCTCTACTGCGCGCACGAATATACCGCCTCGAACGCGCGCTTTGCGCTCTACGCCGATCCCGACAACGTGAAACTGCGCGAATACGCCGATCGCGTGGCTGCGCAACGGGCCGCCGGAAAGCCCACCGTGCCGACCAATCTCAAGCGCGAGCTGGCGGCAAACCCGTTCCTGCGCGCGGACGATCCGGCGCTGCAGGCGCGCTGGGGCGGCGGGGACGCGGCGGCGACATTCGCGGCTCTGCGCGCGGCGAAGGACGGGTTCTGATATCCTCTCCCGACAAGGCAGATAGAATGGCTCATGCGGTTCGGATCGATAGCTATGGCGCGCCCGAAGTATTGGTCTACGCCCCCGCTGACCGGGCAGAGCCAGGCCAGCGCGACGTAAGGGTGCGAACCTTGTTCGCCGCCGTGAACCACACCGATCTGCATATTCGCAGCGGCGACTGGCCGATACGGAAGCCGACCCCGTTCCCTTACATACCCGGCGTCGAAACAGTGGGGATCGTCGACGCGATCGGATCCGACGTGGACGGCTGGCGGACCGGGCAAAGCGTCATCACGATGATGCAGGGCCTTGGCGGTGTCCGCGCGGAACGCGCCGGAGGCTACGCCGATTTCGCAATCGTCGACAGCAGCGCCCTCGCGTCGGTTCCCGAAGACGTTCCCGCAGCCGATATCGCTGCCCTGGGGTTGGCTGGCGTCACGGCGTTCGAGGGATTGCAACGGCTCGGCCCCCTGGCCGGCCGGCGTATCGTGGTGACCGGCGCTGCGGGCGGCGTCGGTTCAGCCGCAACCGCGATCGCCAACGCCCAAGGCGCCTTGGTAGCCGCTCTCGTGACCAACGCTCGGGACGCCGACTACGCACGCGAACTGGGCGCGGAAGAAGCCATCGTCATCGCCAAAGGCACCGCGCCGGCGCTGGAGCCTGGAGCATTTCACGGAGTACTCGATACGGTGGGCGGCCCACTCTTCGGGCCTTGTGTCGATGCCCTGAAAGACAGCGGCGTCCTGTGCCTGGTCGGAGCCGTCGCCGGCGGCGATGTCGCATTCGATGCCTGGCAGCTTATCAGGCCAGTCGTTCTGACCGGCTATTCCACCGAAACCCTCGACGGGGTCGCCTTGCAGAACGCCATAACCGCGCTTGCCGAGATGATCCGGCGCAAGGCGATACGCATACCCGATTATCGCATCATGCCGCTGCAGGAGGCCGCCAACGCCCATGCATTACTGGAGCAGCGACGTGCCCGCGGACGTATCCTGCTTCAGCCGTAACCGCGGGCGCGCCCGCACATACTCCACAACGAAAAAGCCCCCGCGGAACGCGAGGGCTTTTCGATATCGGCAATCAGCGCGAGCGGTTCAGATCGAACCGATCACCTGATCGACCAGCGCCTTGTCGGCACCCGCACCGTGGTTCTTCGCGATCAGCCCGCGAGCTGCAACGGTAGCAGCCTCAGCCGCCTTTGCACGCAAGTCGGCGATCGCGGCGCGTTCGGCGGCGTCAATCTTGTCGGTCGCCATCTTTTCGCGGCGAACGATGACGGCGGTGGTGTCCGCCTCCGCCTTGGCGACGATGGCGTCGGCTTCGTGCCTGGCATGCTCGAGCATAGCCGCCGCGTCCTTTTCGGCATTGGCGATCTTGTTGGCATATTCCTTGCGCAGCGCTTCGGCTTCGGCACGCAGGGTCTTCGCCTCGTCGAGCTGCTTACGGATTTCGCCGATGCTTGAATCCAGCATGCCGGTGAGCATGCCTGGAACCTTCTTCCAGATCATCACCAGGATCAGCGCGGTCATCGCCGCGGCGACGATCCAGCCGGCCGGTGCGAAACCGAATGCGATCGGCTCGGCGTGATGACCGCCGCCATCATGCGCCTCGGTCGTGGCGGTCAGTTCATGCCCATCGGCAGTGTCGACGATGGCGTTGACGGGCTCAGCCATGGAGGGCCTCCTTCACCGCCGCACGGGCAGCGGTTTCGTCGACGGCGATGCCGGCAAGGCGCGAGACGATATCGCTCGCCGCTTCGCTGGCCACCGTCTCGATTTCTCCCAGAGCGCCTTCGCGGGCCTGGGCGATGCGGGCGTCGGCCTCGGCAAGGCGGGCGTCGAGCTTTTCGTTCACGCCTGCAAGACGGGCTTCGGTCGCTTTCGCGGCCTGGGCCTTGGCGCTGGCGATTACCGCCTGCGCTTCGGCGCGCTGGGCATTGGCGGCAACGCGCCAGGCTTCTTCCTGCGCGTCCGCGGCATTGCGGGCCTGTTCGGCGGCTGCGAGATCGCTGGCGATCTGCGTGTCGCGCGAATCCACGGTCGCCATCACCTTGGGCACCATGCCCTTGCCGATGACGAAGAAAACGATGCCGAAGAAGATCAGCATCCAGAATATCTGGCTGGCGAAAGTCTCGGACAGCTGCGCGATTTGAGGCATCGTGGAATCCGTGCGCTTCCCGGCCGGGCTATCCTTCACATGAAGGACGGCGCCGGCCGGTCATACAAAAGTCAATCGATCAGGCGACGAAGATCAGGATCATCGCGACGACGAACGACAGCAGGCCCAGAAGTTCGGCGGCCGCGAAGCCGATGAACAGGCGGCCCTGCTGGCCATCGGCAGCGCCGGGGTTACGCAGCGCGCTCTCGAGGAACGAACCGAAGACGTTGCCCACGCCGATAGCAGCCATACCGGCGCCGATGGCAGCCAGACCCGCGCCGATGAGCTTTGCGCTTGCAGGTTCCATTTCGAATGCTCCTTTTTGAATTTCAGTGAGTTAGGAAAGTTACTTAGTGAAGATTTTCGGCGTCGTTCAGATAGAGCGACGTCAGCAGTGCGAACACGTAGGCCTGAATACCGGCGACCAGGATCTCCAGCGCGCAGATCGCGACCATCAGGAGGAAGCTGGGGATGCCGACGATGCCGCCCCACAGCGCGCCCGAATTGGTGCTGTCGATAACGAAGCTGGACAGCACTTCGAGCAGCACGTGGCCGGCCATCATGGCGACGAAGAGACGCAGCGCGAGACTGAAGGGACGCACCAGGAACGAGACGAGCTCGATCACCGGGATGAGCCAGATCAGCCAGAGCGGCGTGCCGTGCGGCACGAAGAGCGAGAAGAAGTGCAGACCATGACGCCAGAAGCCAACGATCAGGACGATGGCGAACGACAGGATCGCCAGCACGCCGGTGGCGCTGAAATGGCTGGTGAACGTGAAGGGGTGCAGGCCGACCAAGGCCAGCGGCAGGAGACCAAGCACGTTGGCAAACAGGATGAAGGCGAACAGCGAGAAGATGTACGGCACGTACTTCTTGCCGGCGGCGCCGACATTGGCGGCCAGCAGGCTGTCGATGAAGCCTGTCAGCATCTCCACCGCCATCTGCCAGCGGCCGGGAACGAGTTGGCTCTTCATCCCGCCACGCACGAAGATGAACAGCGCCGCCACGGTCAGCGCCATCCACAACGCGGAGTTGGTGAAGGCGATATTGTAACCCGCGATCTGCCAGTGATCGGTGCCGAAAAGCGGCTCGATCGTGAACTGGTGCATCGGGTCGACCCTGCCTTCTTCGGCTGCCACGTTTATACCCTCATTGTTACATGCACGACAGCGCCCCTCATGTTCCCCAACCCCGTGGGGATCAATCAGGACGCCGGTTCGAAATCCGGATGATGTTTCTGAAGGCGACGAATATTCCAAGGAACATCACCACCAACAGGCCCCAGGGCGAGGTTCCGGCAAAATGGTCGATGACCCAGCCGAAGAACGCGCCGCCGCCAATGCCCCCGATCAGTTCGGCCAGAACACGATTGCCCATGCGATAATTCGCATCGGCTTCCGCGCCGCCAGCCGGCCGGTTGCGCTCCTCCTCGCGCTCTCGAGCGGCCTGAAGCCGCTTGTCGAGCGCATCGATTCGCGCATCCTCATCAACAGGGTCACGTGCTTCCGGCTCGTCGTTCATGTCGCGCCCTTTGCAGGGAAACTTCGACATGCACAACGGCCTTCCGCCGAGAGCGCCGCCCCCTTAGGCAGGGGGGATCGGCGAGTCAACCCGAGGGGCGCCGCGCGAGTAGCTGTCGGGAGACTGAACGACGGCGCACGCGCCGGCCCGGGCGCGGTATATAGGGGTTAACCAAGAGCAGGGACCACCGCTTAACCCACGCCGGTCACAATGCGGACCAGGGAAACATTCAGGGGCAAGAAAAGCGCGGGTTCCGGCCCGGCGCGTTTGGGGAGTATTGCCCGATGACATCGCCGTTCGATCATATGCTGGGCGTATCGGCCCGGCGCTCGGCGCAACCGCTGGCCGCTCCGTCCGAACGGCGCTGGGCTTCGCGCGCCGCAGCCGCGCGATTGGTAAGGCTGGAGCATGAAGGCGGCGTGACTTTTGCCAGCTGCCGGGACATCTCCGACACCGGGATGTGGATAGACCTGGGCTGCGCGATGAAGCTTGACGGGCCGGTATCGGTCGCCCTTTCCCCCAGCATCGCGTTTTCCGGCCATATCGTCTGGCTTCGCGGGCGCGAATGCGGCGTTGCCTTCGATCGTGCGATCGATTGCGAAGCGCTGCTGGCCAGCACGGGAATGGAACTGCGTGCGGCGAAAGTGGCGGCTGAAAGCCCCGCGCGCAGACACTCCAGCCCACCCCCCATGCGCACGATCGACGCTAGCCAACCCCAGACACGAGCGCCTGCCGCGGTGAGCGGCTTTCGCCCCGGCCTCGGTGTCACCGTGATGCGCGCGGGCGGCACGGAAGAACGCAAGCTGCTGCCGATGTCGGAACGCGGAGACGTGGAGCTTTAACGATCGATCTCGCGATGCGGGTCAACCTGGCCGGATCGCCACCCGCCTCGTTACGGGCAGCGCGAATCCCGCTCGGGCGCGCCGGCGCCGCGGGTTTGCCAGGCGCCGCCGGGGGCCTGATACTTTTCGCCAGCGGTGGTCTGACCGATCAGCAGGCAGCCCGAGGTGAAGGCATATTCCTCAACCGTAACGCGCTGTGCCTGCGCCTTTTGCGAATAGACCGCGCGGCGCTTGATATTGAGATCGTCGACCAGCGCCCGCAGTGCCGGGGTCGCGCCACCGACGATACCAAGATAGCCGTCCATCTTTTCGCCCACCTGCCCGGCGGAGCGAGCGGCGGCGTATGCCGGATCGCGCGCCTCGGCCTGGACCACGGCCGCGCCGCCAGCAACGCCCAGCAGCGCAGCGGCGCCGGCGAGACGAAAGACGAAACGGTTCGAAAGAATGCGGACCATCAGAATATCCCCGGATTGTTCTCGATCGTGTTGCCGGCATCGGCCGCCAGACGATAGATCACTTCCTGTTTGATGTTGATGTTAAGCTCGATGACGATCGCCTTGTCCGGCGCGTTGACCGAAATGCAACCCGATAGCATCGCACTTGCAAGCATCGTCATCGGCACCAGCGCCGCCACGCCCCATGCGCGACGGTATGACCGCTCTGTCCCCTGCCCGATCCACTGCATGCGCGATGTTCTCGCAGCGGGGGATAGTTTGGTCAATCTCGGGGTCGTCATGGCGCATGTCCGCTTTCTGGAGGCTGAATGCCCGTGGTGGGGAGAGTGGTGGCCGGTGGCGCGGCGGGCTTCTCGACCGGCTTGCCCGCTTCGTCGATCAGCCCCAGCGCGCGGGGATCGCGGACATAGGCGGGATCGTAGAGAGACTTGAACGAGGAGGCGATCTGCAGGAAGGGAGCGCGCAGGTTGACGTCGAACTGGATCGGCAACTTGCCGATGCGATCGGTCAGGATATTGCGCTTCGCCCCCGTGCCTTGGCGCACGCCGAAGAACTTCACCCGTGTGACGATTTCGCCTTCCAGCGCGCCGTCCATGCCGACATTCATTTCGCGATAGTCGAGCGACTTCAGCGTCTCGAAGGCGAAGTTCGCCATCGGCGACAAGTCCTTGTAGGTCAGCGCCCCGACGTAGGAGACATTGCCGCCGGGCGGGCGCGAACGGAGCATGCCGCCTGAAATCCGACCGCCGTCCTGATCGAAGACCAGCGGCAATTCGCCGTCGAACGTGCCGGTGGCCGACAGGTTCGCCAGTTCCAGACGCTCGACGAAGCGGGCGGCGTTGAGGCCTTCGATGGTCAGCACATAGCGGCGCACTTCGGCGATACCCAGGCGCATCGTCACCGGCTGCAGGGTCAGCTTGCCGTCGAGGAACGGCCAGGTTGCGCCTTTCACCGCCAGGGCCAGGCCGGGATCCAGCTCATAGGTCAGCACGCCGTCGTTGACCTCGATGCCCGGATTGATCGACGCGATGCGCAATTGCTGGTCCGGCGCCGTCACCAGCCCCAGAAGGTCGGTGAACACGATCGTTCCGGACGCGCCGCCCACCGGTCCGAAGGCGGCGGCAAAATCGAGCGAATCGGTAGTGAAGCGTCCGGTGCTGGTCACGGCCTGCGGATTCCAGTCGATCCGCCCGCTGCCCCTGACCGTGCCCTTAGCGTTGGCGATGACGCCGAGCGCCAGCAGGGTCAGCGTCTGCGGCTGGACTTTTTCGTCGAACAGGATGCCATCCACCGCCAGGTCGGCGCTTCCCCGGCCCGATGCGAGGTCGTGCAGAATCGCGGCCTTGACCACTTCGCGGTCGCTGGAGGGTTCTCGCAGCAACGCGTCCGCAACGATACGATTGTCAGCCAGGAGCAACGTGGCGTCCCGGGCGGTCAAGGGCTGGAAACGGTCGTCGACCTGCCGGTCTTCCAACCGGAAGGCGCCATTCGTCAGCGTCAACCGACCATCGGCATAACGCCACGCGCCGCTGGCATCGAGCAAGTCGAGCGGCACCGCGCTCAGGCTGATGTCCGATCCTGCAAAGCGCCCGGCGATATCGCGCCCGATGCGCGCCTCGAGATTGGCGATGCGGAAGCGCGACGCGGTGGCCGGCGGACCCAGCGCGATATCGAGCGAACGCGCCGCCAGCGTGCCGGGCACGGCGAAACCGATGGCGCCGCTGCGGATGCGGATCGGCGTCTGGCCCAGCCGCCCCGACAGATCGAGCGACGGCGCACCCGCGGCGATGCGGGCGCCCCTTGCGTCATAGCGCACGATCGCCCCGCCCTTCGGCGGACAGAGCGACAATGTACGGCGATCGAGCGTGAGATTGGCAAAGGCCAGCCTGTCGAACCGCAGCGTCGTGCATCGCCGCCACATCGCCAGACCACTCGCCGAGGACCAGTTGCCTTGAAGCGGCACCAGCAGGTTCTCCGCCCGCCCGCCCGGCAGCGCCCCGCTGAGCCGAGCCTCGCCCTCGAAGCCCAGCGCTCCGCCGCGCAGTTGGACGAGCGTCAGCCGGGGCAAAGCCAGCCGCGCGTCGCCGGCCCGATAATCGGCCATGGTCATGCGCATGACGAGCCCGCCGCCGGGCGACCGCTCCATCCGCCCTTCGATCCGGGGCAAGCCTGCCCCGCCGGTCGCGAAGTTGCCGGCCAGGCGCGGGGGCGCGTCTCCCTCGGCGGTAAGCTGGAAACGCGAAAGCGACAGCAGCGTCTCGCCGCTCGCCCCACCGATCAGCGCGCCTTGTGGAACGACGAGGTTATAAGCGTCGCCGGCTTTGCGCAGGATGAAGCGGCCCGAAAGGCGGCTCCCCCTTCCTTCGCGCAGCAACGCCTCACGGAACTGACCGGTCAGCGGCGCGGCAAGACTGCCCGCCCCGGCCTTCTGCAGACCGGCCAGCGCGGCATCGAGATCGCCGCCGACCCGCAGGTCGCCACCCTCGATCGCGCCTTCGGTTTCCAGGCGGGCGAGATGGTCGTCGCCCCGCACCAAGCCTTCGATGCGCAGCGATCGCGCCGCTACTTGCCCGGTCGCGATCCCCCGCCCGGTCAGGTCGTAGCGCGCGGTCAACGCTCGCTTGCGATAGGTGAAGCGCAAGGTGCCGTCCGCACCTGCCAGGCGGTTCGCACCCAGCGCCGCCGCACCGGCCTTCAACCCGATCTGTCCGTCCGCGCCGTCGAGCGCCGGATCGAATGTGGCCGCGAGTTGCGCGCCCACTCCCGCGAGGTCGAGAGCGCTGCCGGGGCAGCTTAGCCGCGCGATCCGCAACGGACCCGAAAAACGCGGTTTCTCCGCGCTGACGCCGATCGTGCCGAACAGGCTTGCCCGCACGGCCTGGCAACCCTCGATCGCGATCTGCGGCGCGATAGCCGCGACGATGCCCGAAAAGCCACCGCGCAGCCGCCCTCGCCCGTCCAGCTTCAGGCCGACGCGGCCAAGATCGCTGTCGATCAGCCCACGCCCGTCGATCACGGCGATATCCATATCGGGAAGCCGGAACGGCTCCTTGCTGCCGGTGAACAGTATTTTGTCGAGGCTGCCGAAGCTGATCCGGCCCCGGCGATAGCTGCCGAACAGCCGCGGCTTCGTCAGGGTGATGCGGCCGATGCCCGGCCCGGTCCACCCCGCGACGATGCGCGCCTCGACCCTGTCTATCGTCAAGTCCGGCCGCGCCGGATCGCCGATCACGACATGGCGCAGCACCTGCCGGCCGGCGCCGATGGATTCGATCTCGTAAGTCGCCGGCAGCCCCATAGCTTCCAGACGGCCGGAAATGACGTTGTCGGCAATGCGCTCGCGCGAGAACCAGGCGACGAGCAACGCTAGCACAAGCAGCGCGGCGAGGGCCAGGAAGACCTTGCGCCGACGACGACGCCGTCGAGGCGGCCGGCCGGTCAGCGTTTCCCCCTCTTCCGGCGATGCAGGCGGATCGTCATCGTCTTGCGCCATTCGCCTTATCCTTGCGCGCAAGCCTGTGGAAAGGCAATGCCGTCACCCATGGCGGGTGAAAGCGATCTTTTCGACGAACGTTCCTCGCAAGGGTCCGGCAACGATGCGTCGGGCCATCGCGCGCGGCTGCGCAAGCGGCTGCTGGAAGGCGGAGCGGAGGCTCTCGCCGATCACGAGGTCATCGAATACCTCCTCATGACGGCAATCCCCCGCCGCGACGTGAAGCCGCTGGCGCGCACCCTGATCCAGCGGTTCGGCAGTCTGGCCGGCGCGCTCAACGCCGATGCGCGCGCACTGATGCAGCATCCCGGCATGGGCGAGACCAGCGCCGCCGCGCTCAAGATCGTAGCGCTCGCCGCGCGCCGCCTCGCCCGCACCGCCGTGCGCGAACAGCCGGTGCTGGGCAGTTGGCAGGCGCTGATCGACTATCTGACCATCGACATGGCGCATCTGACGGTGGAGCGGGTGCGCGTGCTTTATCTCAACCACCAGAACATGCTGATCCACGACGAGCATGTCGGCGACGGGTCGGTGGACGAAGCCGCGATCCACCCGCGCGAAGTGATCCGACGCGCGCTCGACCTTGGCGCGACCGCGCTCATTCTGGTGCACAATCACCCGTCCGGTTCACCCCAGCCCAGTCGCGCCGACATCCAGATCACCAACCGCATCGCCGAGGCGGGGCGCTTGCTGGGGATCACCGTGCACGATCACGTCATCATCGGGCGCGAGGGGCATGTGTCGCTCAAGGCCAAGGGGCTGATCTGACATGGGCCGGAAACCCCCATGTGCGTAGCCTCCGTCGCCTGGCAGGCGCATCCCCGCTGGCTGCTGGTCGCCATCGGCAATCGCGACGAATTCCACGATCGCCCCGCCGGCCCGCTCACGCCGTGGCACGACGATAGCGGGATCATCGCCGGGCGCGATCTGAAGTCGGGCGGCACCTGGTTGGGCGTGTCGACGGCGGGCCGCTTCTCGCTCGTCACCAATTTGCGCGGCTATGGCGGCCCCGATCCCGACAAGGCCTCGCGCGGCGCGCTCGTCACCGATTCGCTGGCCGGCAGCGGACGCTATGCGGATCCTGACGCCGTCCCGCTGACGGATTTCAATCCGTTCAACCTGATCCTGGCCGACCGGGAGCGCGCGACGTTCCTGTCGAACCGCCCGGACGACATCCGCACGACGCTGACGCACGGCATTTATGGCCTGTCGAACGGCATGCTCGACGAACCCTGGCCCAAGACGCTCCAGCTCAAGGAAGCGCTGCTCGACTGGCTGAACAGCGGCAAGGGGGATGAAAAGGATGCTTTCGCCCCCCTTTTCGCAGCCATGCGGAACGAGCGGCGGAGCGACATCGGCCTGCATCCGCGCCAGCCTTCGGACGTCACGCGCGAGGCACGCGACACCGCGCCGTTCATCAACGATCCGAGCTATGGGACGCGTTGCAGCACCATCGTCGCCATCGACCGTTCGGGGAATGGCAGGATCGCCGAACGACGATTCTCGTCACAAGGAGAAATCTCCGGATATACGGTTATCGACTTCGCCTGGCCGGGGTAGCCTGCGGCGGAAAAACGCTTCGGGAGAAGGCCATGCATCTTGGACTGCGCTTCGATTTTCGAAATCCCGCCTTCGCCGGCACGCCCATGGCGGACCGTTACGACGCGGCGCTGGAGATGGCCGAATGGGCCGATAGGCTGGGCATTCCGGTATCGCTGACCATATCCGAACATCACGGGTCCGCCGATGGCTATATCCCCAGCCCGGCGCTGATGCTGGCCGCGATGGCCGCACGGACCAGGCATGCGACACTGCGCGTCGCCGCGCTGATTGCCCCCTATCACGATCCCCTGCGCATGGCCGAAGATTATTGCGTACTCGACAATCTCAGCCGCGGCCGGATCGAAATGGTCGTGGCCGCCGGCTATGCACCGCATGAGTTCAAGATGTTCGGCGTGCCGATGAAGGAGCGCGTCCAGCGCGTCGTCGAGATGGTAAGAACGCTGAAAGGTGCTTTTTCCGGCCAGCCGTTCGAGTATCGCGGCCGCACAGTGCACGTTACGCCCGCGCCGTTCAGGCCCGGCGGCCCCCAGGTGATCCTCGGCGGCAGCAGCGAGCCCGCCGCCCGCCGCGCCGCGCATATCGCCGACGGCTTCCAGCCCACGCACAACGCCTGCTGGGATTTCTACCGCGACGAGATGGTCAAGCTGGGCAAACCCGATCCCGGCCCGAAAATCGGCCAGGAAAGCAGCGTCTATGTAATCGGCCGCGATCCGGAGAGCGATTGGGACGAGCGCGCGCCTTTTTTCCTCCACGAAACCAACGCCTACGGCAAATGGCGCGAGGAAGGGCAGAATCCCGGTCAGTACGACGTGATCGACGACTATGCCGCGCTGAAGGCCACCGGCCGCTACACCGTCTTCACACCCGAACAATTCGTCGAACGGCTGAAGCAGATGCCCCAGCCATTCGCGAACTTCCATCCGCTGTGCGGCGGCATGCCGATCGACTTCGCCTGGCAAAGCCTGAGGCTGTTCGAGCGCGAAGTGCTTCCCGCCTTCCGCTAGAGGCATTCCGGTTCGGATTGAACCGGAATGCCTCAGATGATCCTTCGATTGCCGCGATTTCCGAGCCGGCAGGTGACTTCACCTGCCTCGAAATCGCTATAAAGCGCGGGATTGCAACCGAGCGCGCGGCCACTATCTAGGCACCCTCGATCCCATCCGAAGGAATTTTCGTCATGCTCAGCCCGGCCAAGGACCGCCCAGAACGTTCCCTGCTGCCCGAGTTCGACCATGCCCGCATTCCTTACGACAGATCGCATTTCCGCCGCCGCCCCTGACGGCACGCAACTCTTTTCAGACCTCAGCTTCACGCTCGGCGACGATGTCGTTGGGCTTGTCGGGCGCAACGGATCGGGCAAGTCCACCTTGCTCGCAATCCTCGCGGGCGAGCGCGAGCCGCGATCCGGTGCCGTATCGCGCACCGGCCGGATCGCCACGCTGCGCCAGGTGCAGGACGCAGGCCAGACGCTGTCGGAAGCGCTCGGCATCGCCGGAAATCTCGAACGATTGCGGCGGCTCGAAGCCGGGACGGGCAGCGTCGAGGACGCCGGGCTGGCCGACTGGACGCTGGAAGCGCGAATCGACGAGGCGCTGGCGCAAGTCCGTCTGACCGGCTTCGATCCGGGCCGCGCGGTATCGACGCTCAGTGGCGGCGAACGGACCCGGCTGGGGCTTGCCGCCATGCTGTTGCAGGAACCCGACGTTCTGCTGATGGACGAGCCGACGAACAATCTCGACGCCGATGGGCGGGCGGCCATCGCCGACCTGCTCAGCCAATGGCCGGGCGGCGCGGTCGTCGCCAGCCACGACCGCGACCTGCTGGAGGAAGTCGACCGTATCGTGCAGCTGTCACCGGTCGGGAGCACCGTCTTCGGCGGCGGATGGAGCGCCTTCGCGGCGGCGCGCGACGCTTCGCGCGAACGCGCCGATGCCGAACTGGACCGCACCCGTCGCGATCTCCGGCAACAGACGCGCGCCGTGCAGGTTCAGGCCGAGCGCAAGGCCCGGCGCGACAAGGCAGGCCGCGCGAAAGCAGCCAGGGGCGGCGCGCCGAAAATCCTGCTCGGCATGCAAGCGGAGCGCGCCCAGAACAGCGGCGCGCGCGACAATCGCCTGGCGGCACGCCTGCTGGACGATGCCGGCACGGCGGCCGAACAGGCGCGGCGGGCGGTGGAGATCGTCACGCCGCTACGCATCGAACTGCCGCCGGCTCGACTGCCGCCCGGCCGCACGCTCCTGCGATTCGAGGACGTGGCGATGGTGCGCCTGTTCGGGCCGCTTTCTTTCGACATAACCGGGCCGCAGCGCGTACTGGTCAGCGGCGCCAACGGCAGTGGCAAGACCACGCTGCTGCGCCTGGCCATGGGCCTTCTGGCGCCCGACAGCGGAACGGTGACGCGAGCCGATGGCGCGCTGGCGATGCTGGACCAGCACGTCGACCTGCTCGATCCCGCGCTCGACCTCGTCGCCAATCTGCGCGCGCGCCATCCGGCGCTGACCGCCCGCGAAGCGCACGAAGTGCTGGCCCGCTATGCCTTCCGCAATCGCGACGCCTTGCGCCCGGCCGCCACGCTGAGCGGCGGCGAACGGTTGCGCGCCGGGTTGGCCCTCGCCACCGCCGGCGCGATCCCGCCGCAACTAATGGTGCTGGACGAACCTACCAACCACCTCGACGTCGATGCGATCGAGATGCTGGAAGCAGCGCTTGCAGCTTATGACGGGGCGCTGCTGCTGGTCAGTCACGACCGCACGTTTTGCGAAGCGTTGCGTTTCGACCGGGAGATCGTTCTCTAAGCGGCCGCGCGCTCTTCCGGCGGGCGAAGCACCTCATAGCTGACCACGCCGCGCGATGTCCGCTTGCTGCGATAGAGCGCTTCGTCCGCCAGACTGAGAAGAAATTCCAGGTCATCGGCGCGATCGGCCGAAGTTACGTATCCGATGCAGGTCGAGATCGCGATCTCGCGCTCGCCCAGCCGGAAGGGGCGCGCGATCGTGGTGGCAAGGCGCTGCGCCAGCAGTGCCGCCTCCTCTTCGCTGGCGATATTGCACTGGATCACCGCGAACTCGTCGCCACCCAGCCGAGCGGCGATATCGGTGCTGCGGATCGTATTGGCCAGCCGCCCGCCAACTGCGGCGAGCAGGGCGTCACCGACCGGATGGCCATAGCTGTCGTTCACCGGCTTGAAGCCGTTGAGGTCCAGATAGTGCACCGCGATCCGTCCCGGATGCTTCGAAAAGGTGACGCGTTCGTTGTACCATTCGCGCAAGGCCAGCCGGTTCGGCAGTTCGGTCAGCGGATCTTCCCGAGCCAGGGTGGCAAAGGCGAGCCGGCGCGAAATGCTCGTCACCGCGCGGCGATGGCCCATGCGCACGGCCTTGATACCGCCCACCAGGAACGCAGCGGTCAACATGCTCATCGCCCAGTAGAGCGGATCGGGCCGCGCCACCGCCGAAACGACCATCGGCATGCTAGCGACGAGCATGCTGGGCACGGCGACGCGTGGCCGCAGGCCGACACTGGCGGCGACCCCGGCGCAATAGCCCATGACCAAGCAGATCATCACCATATGCACTTCGGGAAAAGGCAGACGGAACGCCTGATAGCCGAACGCGCCGAGCACGGCGGCGAAGCTCATATAAGCGGCGGCAAAGCGTCCCTGCAGCAGCTTCGCCTCTGCGAAGGTGACATCGGGCCGCATGATGCTGCGCGCCGAAATCACGGTGACGGCAAGGCGCACAATGGAGATGACGATGCCCGCCAGCAGCAGGCCTTCGAGGATCGCGTCGCCCGTCGTCCATACCATCAGCGCCCCGGCGGCGGCAAAGGCGATCGTCATGATCGCCGCGGGCGTCAACGATTCGAACAGGCTGCGAATCAGCTCGATTCCGACCGTGTCCGCATGATTACGGCCCGACATAAGCGGCCTTGGCGACGACGTTCCGGGGGAGCCAAAGGTCGCGGAGCGCGGGATCGGACGCACCCACGCCGCAGACAGGCCAGCAGGCACACAGCGACTCCATTAAGGGACATTGGAGGCAGACGGGTATAGATAGTGTTAAGCAGCCGGCCGCCACGTGGATCGACAGTGGGGCTTGCCTTCGGACCTCGCGCCCCCTAGCGGCCCGGCATCCCCCGCAACGCCGGAGTTTGAACGATGGTCCCCCGCTACGCCCGCCCCGCCATGACCGCGATCTGGGAGCCGGAAGCCCGCTATCGCATCTGGTTCGAGATCGAGGCGCACGCCACCGACAAGATGGGCGAGCTCGGCGTCGTGCCGAAAAGCGCCGGCAAGTCGCTGTGGGACTGGTGGGCGACGAACCCGACGATCGACGTCGCCGCCATCGACGCGATCGAAGCCGTCACCAAGCACGACGTCATCGCCTTTCTGACTTGGGTGGCCGAGCAGGTGGGCGACGACGCCCGCTTCATGCACCAGGGCATGACCAGTTCCGACGTGCTCGACACGACGCTGTCGGTCCAGCTGGCGCAGGCCTCCGACATCCTCATCGCCGACATCGACGCGCTGCTCGCCGCGATCAAACGCCGCGCGATCGAGCACAAGCACACCCCCACCATCGGCCGCAGTCACGGCATCCATGCCGAACCGACGACTTTCGGCCTCAAGCTCGCGCAGGCCTATGCCGAATTCGCGCGCAACCGCGACCGGCTGGTGGCCGCGCGGGCCGAGATCGCCACTTGCGCCATATCCGGCGCGGTCGGCACTTTCGCCAACGTCGATCCCTCGGTCGAGGAATATGTCGCCGAAAAGCTGGACCTCGCCATCGAGCCGGTGTCCACCCAGGTCATCCCGCGCGACCGGCATGCGATGTTCTTCGCCACGCTGGGTGTCGTCGCCAGTTCCATCGAACGTCTCGCAACAGAGGTCCGCCATCTGCAGCGCACCGAAGTTCTGGAAGCGGAAGAGTATTTCTCGCCCGGCCAGAAGGGCAGCTCGGCCATGCCACACAAGCGCAACCCGGTGCTGACCGAGAACCTGACCGGCCTGGCCCGCCTGGTCCGTTCGGCCGTGACCCCCGCGCTGGAGAACGTGGCGCTGTGGCACGAGCGCGACATCTCGCACTCTTCGGTCGAACGCTTCATCGGCCCAGATGCGACCATCACGCTCGACTTCGCCCTCGCCCGGCTGACCGGCGTGATCGACAAGCTGCTGATCTATCCCGAACGGATGCAAAAGAACCTCGATCGCATGGGCGGCCTCGTCCACTCGCAGCGCGTGATGCTGGCGCTGACCCAGGCCGGCATCAGCCGCGAGGATTCCTACCGCCTGGTCCAGCGCAACGCGATGAAGGTCTGGGAAAGCGACGGCCAGCTTTCGCTGCTCGAACTGCTGAAGGCCGATCCCGAGGTTTCGGCCAAGCTGTCCGGCGAACAGCTCGAAGCGAGCTTCGGACTGGATTATCATTACGCCGAAGTCGATCGCATCTTCGCGCGTGTGTTTGGCGACTGACCGGATCCTCCCCGAAAACGGGGAGGAATTCCCGCCACTTCCCTTCCTCCGCATTCTTCCCTAGCATCCGCCCGGCATCCGGGGGAAAGAGGAGGCAGCCTTTGCAGATCGTCCGCACGCTGGCCTGGGTGGTGATAACCGCGGCCCTTGTCGCATTCATCGCCATGAACTGGCATCGGGCCGCCGTGAACATCTGGCCGCTCACCGATACTTATCTGCAGTTCAACTGGCCGGTAGGTGTGATCGCGCTGGTGTTCTTCCTGATCGGCCTAGCGCCGATGTGGCTGCTGCACCGGGCCGAACGCTGGCGCTGGCAGCGCCGGTTCAGCTCGCTGGAAAACAGCGTGCGCGCCGCGGCCGCCGCGCCGCCCGTCGCAACCGCTACCCAACTCGAAGCCGCCAGCCAGGAAAAGCCCGCCATCTGATGAACCACAATCCCATTTTTCTTGCCCTGGATGTCCACCGTATCGACGTTGCCGAAGCGCTGGCCCGCAAGGTTGCCGGCCATATCGGCGGATTGAAGCTCGGCCTCGAATTCTTCTGCGCCCACGGCCATCACGGCGTGCACGAAATCGCGAAGCTGGGGCTGCCGCTGTTCCTCGACCTCAAGCTGCACGATATCCCCAACACGGTCGCCGCCGCGATGCAGGCGATCCACGTGCTGGAACCCGCCATCGTCACCGTCCACGCCGCCGGCGGGCGTGCGATGATGGAAGATGCCAAGGCCGCAGCGGGAGAACACTGCAAGGTCGTGGCCGTCACTGTGCTCACCAGTTTGGACGCGGCGGACCTCCAGCGTACCGGCATCGACAGCGATCCGCACGACCAGGCGATGCGCCTGGCCGATCTTGCCCATGCCTCCGGGCTGGACGGCATCGTCTGCTCCGGGCACGAAGTCGCGGCAGTCCGCAACCAGTGGAAGGACGGGTTCTTCGTCGTCCCCGGCCTGCGCCCGGCGGACGGCAAGGCCGGAAGCAACCTGGGCGACCAGAAGCGTTCCGTCACCCCGCGCGAAGCCCGCGACGCCGGCGCCAGCGTGCTGGTGATCGGCCGGCCGATCACGCGGGCGGAAGACCCGCTCGCGGCGGTGCGGGCGATAGAGGAAACGCTTTAGGTCGGGTCTTGCCGATGCGAGGCATGCTCGGACGCCAGCGGTCCCGGACCAGATCCGGGACAACGCCTATTTCGCCGCCGGATCGTCCGTCTTGATCTGATATCCCGCCAGCTTGTAGCCGGCATCGGTCTTGCGATAGACGAATTCCTCATGCGCCGATCCGCGTTCGAACGTGGTTTGCATGGTGACGGAGGCGAAAGTGCCGGTGGTGTCGGTATTGACCTTCCAGCCCACCTGCTTGGTTTCCCTCACCGTGCCCAGCCGCGAATGAATGGCGGTCAACAGACCGGTGAACGATTCCTTGCTGGTCGTCGCCTTGATGTCCTGCGTTGTCTCGTTCCAGATCGTCTCGAAGTCGCCCTTGTCCAGAAACCCGTGGAAAGTGTCGACCTGGCCGCGTGCGTCCTTGACCGACGATGGCCCCGCGCAGCCACTCACCGCCAGGACGCCGGCCGCCAAAGCTATCGCTGCGTTGCGCATAGGTTGTTCCCCCTTACCTTCCTGTGCCAAGGCACTGCCCATCCAATGAGAAAGCGTAGACCGTGACCAGCGTCGCTATCAAGATTTGCGGTTTGATCGAGCCCCGCGCGCTCGACGCGGCCATCGCCGCGCGCGCCGATCACGTCGGCTTCAACTTCTTCCCACCCTCGCCGCGTTATCTTTCTCTGACGGATGCGCCCGCACTGGCGCAGCGTGCCGAGGGGCGGATCGGCCGGGTGGGTCTGTTCGTCGATGCGAAGGACCAGGCGATCGCCGACGCGGTCGGTGCCGCGCGGCTGGACGCCATCCAGCTACATGGCGAGGAAACGCCGGAACGCACGGCGCAGATCAGGGCGCGCTTCGGATTGCCGGTATGGAAGGCGCTGCCGGTGGCGAGTGCGGCCGACGTGACGCGCGCTGCCGCTTACATCGGCGCGGCGGATTTTCTGCTGTTCGACGCCAAGACGCCCAAGGGCACGCTGCCGGGCGGCATGGGCCTGAGCTTCGACTGGAGCCTGATCGCCGGCTGGAAGGGTCCGTTGCCCTGGGGGCTGGCCGGCGGGTTGAGGCCCGACAATGTCGCCGAGGCGATTCGCCTGACCGGCGCGCCGCTGGTCGACACGTCATCCGGCGTGGAAAGCGCGCCCGGGGTGAAAGACGCGGACCTGATCGCCGCGTTCTGCCGGGCGGCAAGGGCCTGAAAGACACTCGGCCCCTGAAAAGACAAAGGGCGGCCCGTTTCCGGGCCGCCCTCCGTTTCCATCATCCGGAAGCCGGAATCAGAAGCGCATGCCGAGACCGGCAACGACCGCGTCGGGATCGTTGGCGTTGTCGACGATGAAGTGACGATATTCGACCTTGCCGTAGAGGTTCGAGCCGAAGTTGTGCTGGTAGCCGGCGCCGGCCGTCCAGAACTCGTCGCAGCCGCTGCAGGGCTTCGTCTGGTAGGTACCGATGGCATAGAGCTTGCCGGCTTCCGACAGCTTCACGCCAGCGCGGGCGCCGAAGCCGAACGTCACGCGGGTGCCGTCTTCAAGGACCTTGTCGGCCGAAACTTCGGGACCGATGAAAGCCTTGCTGCCGAGGTCGTAGTCGTAACCGGCGGCGATGCCAGCGATGCCTTCTTCATCGCCACCACCGAAGATCACGCCACCACGAGCTTCGACGCGAGCCTCGTTGGCGAGAGCGGGCGACGCAATGGCCAGCGACGCAGCAAGCGAGACAAGAATCTTACGCATAATCAACTCCTTGAACATTCAATCCCCCTCTCAGGGAAAGGCGCTGCTAGGGGGGTTAGCCTTGCTCGTAAATGAACTCTCCGTTCAGAAACGAAGACTTGTCACCACACTGTTGCAGGCAAGTCACATTGCGTTTTCCGCGCTTGACACGGTGGCGCCTGGCCCTGCGCGAAAGCTGGACTTCGCCGGTAAGCTCTGCCAAGCGCAGCCGGGTGATGACCGATACCCTGCCCGCCAACAGCTTCCGCAACCAGCCAGACGAGAGCGGCCATTTCGGCCAGTTCGGCGGGCGTTATGTCGCCGAAACGCTGATGCCGCTGATCCTGGACCTGGAGCGCGAATACAAGGCCGCCAAGGCCGATCCCGCCTTCCGCGAAGAGTTCGACGACCTGCTCGAACACTTCGTCGGCCGCCCCAGCCCGCTCTACCACGCGGAGCGTCTGACCGCGCATTTCCGCGAAATCGCACCGGCCGGAAAAGGCCCGAAGATCTACTTCAAGCGCGAGGAGCTGAATCACACCGGCGCGCACAAGATCAACAACTGCATCGGCCAGATCCTGCTCGCCCGCCGCATGGGCAAGACGCGGATCATCGCTGAAACCGGTGCGGGCCAGCACGGCGTCGCCACCGCCACCGTCGCGGCGCGCTTCGGTCTGCCCTGCGCGATCTTCATGGGCGCCAAGGACGTCGAGCGGCAGAAGCCCAACGTGTTCCGCATGAAGCTCCTGGGCGCCGAGGTTTTCCCGGTGACGAGCGGCGCGGAAACGCTGAAGGACGCGATGAACGAGGCGCTGCGCGACTGGGTCGCCAACGTGCACGACACCTTCTACATCATCGGCACCGCCGCCGGCCCGCATCCCTATCCGGAACTCGTCCGCGATTTCCAGAGCGTGATCGGCACCGAAACGCGCGCGCAGATGCTCAAGGCGGAAGGGCGCCTGCCCGACATGCTGGTCGCCCCGGTGGGCGGCGGATCGAACGCCATCGGCCTGTTCCATCCCTTCCTGGATGATCCCGAAGTCGCGATGGTCGGCATCGAAGCGGCGGGCCACGGCATCGACAGCGGCGCGCATGCCGCCAGCCTGACCGGCGGCGCGCCCGGCATCCTCCACGGCAACAAGACCTACCTGCTGCAGGACGAGGACGGCCAGATCACCGAAGCGCACTCGATCAGCGCGGGCCTGGACTATCCCGGTATTGGCCCCGAGCATTCCTGGCTGCACGAGAACAAGCGCGTCGAGTACGTGCCGATCACCGATAAACAGGCGCTCACCGCGTTCCAGCTCTGCTGCGAACTGGAAGGCATCATCCCCGCGCTGGAAAGCGCCCACGCGCTGGCTGCGCTGCCCGAACTGACCGCGCGGCTGGACCAGGACAAGCTGCTGGTGGTCAACCTCTCCGGGCGTGGCGACAAGGACATCTTCACTGTCGCGGAGGCATTGGGAGTAGAGCTTTGATCGTCCGTTCATTTGGGAAGGTCATGTCTATCGCTGGACAGTATGTCTCGCTCGTTGCGACTGTCGCTGCGACAAAATGGCTCGTTTTCGATGATCCGCCGTTCGAACTTTCAACATTTTCTATCAGCATCGGCACCCTTCTCGGCTTAAAAGCTCCAAGCTACTTCCGAGAACGTAGGGTGCGCCAATCCACAGGCACATTGAAATGACCCGCTTCACCACCGCCTTCGCCAAAGGCCGCCCCGCGCTCGTCTGCTTCATCACCGCCGGCGATCCCTCGCCCGCCGTCACGCCGGCGATCCTCGACGCGCTGGTCGAGGGCGGAGCCGATGTGATCGAGCTGGGCATGCCCTTCACCGATCCCATGGCCGACGGCCCGGCGATCCAGGAAGCGAACATCCGCTCGATGGCGGCCGGCACCAAGACCGCCGACATCCTGGCGCTGGCCGCCGGATTCCGCGCGCGGCACCCGGACGTGCCGCTGGTGCTGATGGGCTATGCCAACCCGATGACCATCCGCGGGCCGGAATGGTTCGCCGCCGAGGCCGCCAAGGCCGGCGTCGACGGGGTGATCTGCGTCGATATCCCGCCCGAGGAGGACGCGGCGCTTGGACCCGCGTTGCGCGACGCAGGCATTTCGCCGATCCGCCTCGCCACGCCCACCAGCGACGCGAAGCGCCTCGCCACGATCCTCGAAGGGTCGTCGGGCTTCCTCTATTACGTCTCCGTCGCCGGGATCACCGGCAAGCAGCAGGCGGCGCTGGGTTCCATCGAGGACGCGGTGGCGCGGCTGAAGGCGGCGACCGACCTGCCCGTCGCGGTCGGCTTCGGCGTGCGCACGCCCGAGCAGGCGGCGCGGATCGCGGCGGTGGCGGATGGCGTCGTCGTCGGATCGGCGCTGGTCGATCTGGTCGCGAAGCACGGCGCGGACGCCGCCGGTCCGGTGCGCGAGGCGACGCGGGCGCTGGCCGATGCGGTGCATGCGGCGCGTGGGTGACTCTCCCCTCCCCTTGAACGGGAAGGGCTTCTGATGCGCGATTTCGCCATTTCCGACGATGCCGCCGTCCAGGCGCAGCTCGACCGGCTGGGCGCGCTGGCGCTGCCGCAGGGGCGCTTCGGGCTGGAGACGATCCGCGAACTGCTTGCCCGCCTGGGCGATCCGCAGAAGCGGATTCCGCCCGCTTTCCATGTCGCCGGGACCAACGGCAAGGGCTCCACTTGCGCCTATCTGCGCGCAATTCTGGAAGCCGAGGGGCTGACCGTACACGTGGCGACGAAGCCGCATTTGGTCCGCTATAACGAACGTATCCGCCTCGCCGGGCGCCTGATCGACGACGAAATGCTCGCCGCGCTGCTCAAGGAAGTGCTCGACGCCGGCGCGGACCTTTCGCCCAGCTTCTTCGAAGTCACCGCCGCCGCCACGTTCCTGGCGTTCGCACGGGTGCCGGCGGACGCCTGCGTGATCGAGGTGGGCCTGGGCGGGCGCTTCGACGCGACCAACGTGCTGGAGGCTCCGGCCGCCTGCGGCATCGCGTCGCTGGGTATCGATCACGAAGCTTTCCTGCTCCGCCCCGAAGAGGGCGTGCCGCAGGAACCGCTCGCCCGCATCGCCTTCGAGAAGGCGAGCATCGCCCGCCCCGGCGTGCCGCTGGTCACGCAGGCCTATCCCGAACCGGCGCGCAGCGAAGTGATCCGCACCGCCGAGGCGCTGGGGGCGAAGCTGTTCATGCGCGGGCGCGACTGGTCGGCGGCGATCCGCAGCACCATCCGCTATCAGGACGACGTGGGGCCATCGATTTTCCCGCCGCCGACGCTCCCCGGCCGGCATCAGGCGGACAATGCCGTACTGGCGGTGGCGATGCTCTATCGGCAGTCGGCAATAAAGGTTTCGTCCCGCGCCATCGCCAACGGCATCCTCAACGCACGCTGGCCGGCGCGGCTGCAATTGCTGGGCCCCGGTCCGCTAACCGCCCCGCTGACCGCGCTCGCGCCAGGGCGCCAGGTCTGGCTCGACGGCGGCCACAACCCCGATGCGGGCATGGCGATCGCGCAGTTCTTCGGGTCCGGGGAGAGCGCGCGTACGACAACAAGGTCCCCACTCACTAAACCGGGAAGAACGTCTCCCGAGCCTGTCGAAGCCAGCCCGCTGCACCTCGTCATCGGCATGCTCGCCAATAAGGACCCTGCCGCCATCGTCGCGCCGCTGGCGGGCAAGCTGCTGAGCGTCTCGGTCGTCCCCGCGCCCGGCCATGACGCCCATACGCCAGAGGACTTCGCCGCGCATACCGACCTGCCGGTGCGCAGCTTCCCCGACGTGCCCACGGCGCTGGCAGCCCTGCCGCCCGAGGGCGACGTGCTGATCGCCGGGTCGCTTTATCTTGCCGGCGAAGTGCTGCGGCTCAACCGCGAGATTCCGGACTGACCGCGCGCCTTTGCCGCGCCTCGCGGGCCCATTCGATCAGGGTGAGCACCACCGCGACCAGCCCCACCGCCGCGGTGAAGTAGAACACCGGCGCATAGCCGATGGAATCGATCCATTCGCCCAGCGCCGCGCGCCCCAGCGATCCCACCAGCACGGTCAGCGACGAAAGCAGGGCATATTGCACCGCCGCGTGGCTCTTGGCGGTTATGGAGGACAGGTAGGCGACGAAGGCCGCCCCGGCGAGGCCGCCCGAAAGGTTTTCTCCGGCGATCGCCAGCAGCAGGCGCGACAGGCGTGCGTCGGCGCCGAACTGCCCGGTCAGCGCATAGAACCCTGTCGCCCGGCCGAAACCGTCCAGCCCCGCGCCGCCCAGCGCCAGATCGGCGTAGAGCAGGTTTGACGCCGCGGCCAGCGCCGCCCCCAGCACCACCGTGGGCATGCGCCCCAGCATGGTGAACAGGAAAGCGCCCAGGGTGATGCCCGCCATCGTCATGCCGACGCCGAAGAACTTGGACGCCAGGGCCACTTCGTCGTTCGTGTAGTGCAGCTCCTGCAGATAGAACGGCAGCGCGAACGGCCCCCACACTGAGTCCGTCAGGCGATAGCTGAGCACGATCGCCAGCACGAGGATCGACGCCCAGCCGAGACGCCCGGTCAGCTCCGCCAGCGGTTCCACCAGCGCGCGATAGGTATGGTCCAGGAAACCGCCCGGCCGCGCGGCGTCCTCAGGGGTCGCCAGATGCTTGCCCGCGCGCCGCCAGCCGTCGAGCACGGCGGCGATCACCGCCGGCACGATAACCGTGGCGATGACGATGAGCGGGCCGTAGAACTTGGTGAAGGCGGTGGCGTCGGGCCGTTCGCCCGGCGCGGCCCCCAGCGATTCCACCATGAAGCCGATCACCATGACCACCGCCCAGCCCCACAGCAGGCCGACCACGGCCAGCGTCGCCAGCTGGATCTTGCGGGCCAGCGGCCGCTCCGCCAGTTCCGCCTCGCCCTCCATCGGCTGATCCCACTGGGTATCGGGGGCGAACCATGTCGCCACCATCGCCAGCAGCATGAACACGCCGAACCAGAAATAAACCGCCGGCCAGCCGATCCGCGCGGCGATCACCAGCGCCAGCGCCCCGCCCGCCAGTGCGGCGAGCCGGTATCCCAGCTGATAGACCGACGACAGCAGGTCGAGCGGCGCACTCTCGTCCGCCACTTCGACACGCCAGGCGTCGATGACGATATCCTGCGTCGCGCTGGCGAAGGCGGCGATGCCGGCCAGCAAGGAGAACAGCCCTATCGAGGTTCGCGGGTCCATCGCCGAAAGTGCGATCAACACCAGGCCGACCAGCGCCTGTATCGGCAGCAGCCAGCTGCGCCTTCGCCCCAGCCGCCACAGCCCCGGCACTTTTCCCTGATCGACCAGCGGCGACCACAGGAACTTGAAGGCATAAGCGAGGCCGATCAGCGAAAAGACGCCCATCGTTTCCAGATCGACGCCGGTTTCGCCCAGCCAGGCGTAAAGCGTGCCCAGCAGCAGCGCGTAAGGCAGACCGGCGGCCATGCCGTAGACCAGCATGATCCCGGTCTTGCGATTGGAAAAGGCCGCCAGGAAAAGGCCGAGCCCCTTCCGCCGCGTCCCGCCAGCTTGCGCCACTTTGCCCCGCACTCCCCGCTTCCATCCGACATCGCAGGGTTAGCGTGATTTCACGGCATGGCTAGGGCGCAGGGGCGAAGTGTGCACAGATCGGGTGGGAGGCCCACTATCTCCGCCTCTGGTCAGAGGGCCTGCCCCTATCGAACCATGCGCCCCGCTGATAAGTCGCAGCCATGCTCAATCTCACTTGCCTTTGCGGCCAGATCGCTGTCGCACTCACCAAGCGCCCCGACTACATCAACGAATGCAATTGCACTTTGTGCAGCAAGGCCGGCGCCCGCTGGAGCTATTTCCACCCTTCGGAAGTGAGTATCGAAGGCGCGCCGCAAAGCTATTGCCGCGAGGACAAGGATGAGCCGTCGGCGGAGATCCGCTTCTGCGGCACTTGCGGTTCGACCACGCATTTCAACCTGACCGCAGCGGCGATTGCGAAGTTCGGCAACACGATGATGGGCATAAACATGGCTCTGGCGGATGACCGCGACCTGGCCGGCGTTGAACTGCGCTATCCCGACGGCCGTACCTGGCCCGGCCACGGAGAGTTCGCCTATGTTCGCAAGGCGCGGATCATCGGGCAGGTGAACGCGGACTGATTTCCCGTCGTCCCTGCGCAGGCGGAGCCTATACGGCGCCACCGCAAGGCGCAGAGCCCCGCGATGACGCGACATTTTTTGACGCGCCTCCCCACCCCAGCTAAGGCCCGCGCATGTCCGACACCCCCGAAAGAACCGGCGAACGCATCGCCAAGCTCCTCGCCCGCGCGGGCATCGCCTCGCGGCGTGAGGTGGAGCGGATGATCGCGGAAGGGCGGGTGAAGCTGGAGGGCCAGGTCGTGACCACACCGGCCACCGTTCTGCCGAACCTCAAAGGGGTGAGCGTCGACGGCAAGCCGGTGAAGGCTGCCGAGCAGACGCGCCTTTTCGTGTTCCACAAGCCCGCCGGGCTGCTCACCGCCGAGCGTGATCCGGCCGGGCGGCCGACGATCTACACCGCGCTGCGCAACGCCCTGCCGCCCGGCACGCCGCGCGTGATGCCGGTGGGCCGGCTCGACTACAATACCGAGGGGCTGCTGCTGCTGACCAACGACGGCGAGCTGAAGCGGGCAATGGAGCTGCCGTCCTCCGGCATCCCGCGCACCTATCGCGCCCGCACCTTCGGCGAGATCACGCAAGGTCAGCTGGAAGAGCTGATCGAAGGGATCGAGATCGACGGCATCCGCTATGGCAAGATCGACGCCAACATGGAGCGCAGCGCCGGGCGCAACCAGTGGATCGAACTGACGCTGACCGAAGGCAAGAACCGCGAAGTGCGCCGGGTGCTAGAATATTTCGGGCTGGAAGTCAGCCGACTGATCCGCATCTCCTACGGCCCGTTCGCCTTGCTCGACCTGCCGCGCGGCACGGCGATCGAAGTACGACAGGTGGACGTGGAACGCTTCCGCAAGGGGCTGAAGGCACCGGGCGGGCCCGACAACACCCCGCTCAAGTCCTATGGCGCGCAGCCTGCCCGTGCGCCGCGCCCGCGCGTTGCCGAGGCCCCCGCAGCCCGTACTACATCGCCCCGTCCTGCCCC
>Ga0209813_10000068_pt1 | contig 39853 bp, 34 predicted proteins | sample EndMethybrTD3033_FD_187596 | JGI IMG/M metagenome (GOLD analysis project Ga0209813, IMG submission 187596) | Populus endosphere microbial communities from Tennessee, USA - Endosphere MetaG P. TD hybrid TD303-3 (SPAdes) (version 2) | ecosystem: Host-associated > Plants > Roots > Endosphere... | reverse complement strand
TGTCTGGGTGAAGTTCTATGACGGCGCCGGAGCCCAGCTCATGCAGAAGGAACTGGCGATGGGCGAAAGCTACACGGTTCCAGCCGATGCCAACGGGCCGATGATCTGGACGGTCCGGCCGGATGCCTTGCGCGTGACCGTGGGCGGGCAGGTGGTGCCGCCGCTGGCCGACCGGCAGATGCGGGTGCGGGACGTTCCCGTTTCGGCGGCGGCGTTGCTGGCGCGCGGTCGGCCCGCCGCGCCCCTGGCTCCATCGGCGTCTTCTTCGTCTGCGCCGGCCGGTAGGCAGGCTTCCGCGCCGCAGGCGTCGACGTCCGGCACGGGCTCCGTCCAGAGCCGGCCGGTCCCCGCGCCGGCGCCAGTCGCGGCTCCGGTCGTCGCGGAAGCTCCGCCAGCGGCTCCGGAACCGCAGGCTTCCACCGTTTCGCAGTAGCCGGCCCTCGACACCGCCGCGCGGGTGCGGCAATCAGGGCAAGGGGGTCTCATGGTTAATCCGCGGTTCTGCTACAGGCTGGCACGTACCGGGGAAGACCTGCAGTACGGGAAACAGGTGACGGGATGATGAAATTGATCGGGTCCATTCGCCCGATGCGGGCGGCCACGATGTCGGCGCTGGCGCTGGTGCTTGCGGGCACGGCGGCTCCGCTGCTGGCCCAGAGCCAGGATGCGACGGCGGAATCGCGCGTCCGCCGCATGGAGGCGGAAATCCGCGCCCTGCAGCGGCAGGTCTTCCCCGGTGCGGACGGCAAGCTTTTCACGCCCGAGATTGCGCCGGGGCAAAGCGCGGGCACGGCCGCCGCGGCCACGGGGCAGTCCACGACTTCGCCGATGACCGACCTGCTTTCGCGCATGGAAGCGCTGGAAACGCAGATCGCCCGGCTGACCGCGCAGGGTGAGCAGAACACCAATCGCATCTCGCAGATCGAGGCTCGCCTGGGCATCGGCGTGACGCCCGCGCCGGTCACGGGCGCCGCCGGCCCGGCGCCGACGACGATCCTGCCGACGCCCGCGCCCACTCCGGCTCCTACACCGGCTCCGGCGCCCACGCGCGTGACCACGCCGACGCCCGCGCCTGCATCCACGCCGGCCCCGACCCGCGCGGTCGCGCCTTCCGCGCAGCGCCTCGCCGCGGTGCGCGCCATCGAAAAGCCGCAGACCGCCGATGCCGGCGACGACGAATACAGCTATGGCTTCCGCCTGTGGGAAGCGAAGTTCTTTCCCGAGGCGCAGCAGCAGCTCAAGCTCTTCGTCGACAAGTATCCGCGTCATGCACGGCTGAGCTTCGGCCGCAACCTGCTGGGCCGCGCCTATCTCGACGATGGCAAGCCGCGCGAGGCGGCGACCTGGTTCCTGCAGAACTATCAGTCGGACAAGGCCGGCGCCCGCGCGCCTGACAGCCTGCTCTATCTCGGCGTGTCGATGGCCGAGCTGAAGGACACCAGCCGCGCCTGCATCGCGCTCGCCGAATTTGGCGAGACTTACGCGGCCGAAGCGGCCGGCCGCCTGCGCAGCGTCTATGACGCCACCCGCGCCAAGGCGAAGTGCAATTGACCATGCGCCGGCTCTCGACCCGGCGCTGATCGCGCGTTTCACGGAGGCGCTGGACGCGTTTCCGCCGGCCGGCAAGCTGGCGGTGGCGGTCTCGGGCGGGCCGGACAGCACCGCCTTGCTGCTGCTGGCGGCGGCGGCCGTGCCCGGCCGCGTGGAAGCGGCGACCGTCGACCATGGCTTGCGGGCCGAAGCCGCCGCCGAGGCGGACGAGGTCTCGCGCATCTGCGCCATGATCGATGTGCCGCATGCGACGCTCCGCGTCGAAGTCGCGCCGGGCAACATCCAGTCGAACGCCCGCCTGGCGCGCTATGCCGCGCTTGCCGGGTGGATGGCGGATCGCGGCCTCGTCGCGCTCGCCACCGGCCATCATGCCGACGATCAGGCCGAGACGCTGCTGCTGCGGCTGAACCGGGCGAGCGGTGTCGCAGGCCTTGCCGGCGCCCGGGCGCGGGGAACGGTGCCGGGGACCACGCTGCCCCTGCTGCGGCCCCTGCTGGGCTGGCGGCGCGAGGAACTGGCGCAAGTGGTCGCGGCTGCCGGGATCGTCGCCGCGCAGGACCCCAGCAACGACGACGATCGCTTCGACCGGGTCCGGCTGCGCAAGGCGCTTCGTTCCGCCGACTGGCTCGACGTCGCCGCCGTGGCGCAGAGCGCTTCGCACCTGGGCGACGCCGACGCCGCGCTCGACTGGGCGGCCGAGCGCGAATGGGCCGAAGGCGTGACCAGGGAAGGGCTGGGCCTGACCTATCGGCCCCGCGCGCCAAGGGCCATCGCCCTCAGGGTCGTGGCGCGGATCGTCGAGGAGCTGTCGGGCGAAGCGCCGCGCGGCGGGGCGGTGGCGCGCCTGTTCGATACGCTGATGGCCGGCCAGCCCGCGTCGATCGCGGACCTGGTGGCGCGTCCCATGCGGGGGAGCTGGAGCTTTACCCGCGCGCCGCGACGGCGGGCATAACCGATCCGGCATCCGTCATCGGCGCTTCGACACCGTTCGACGAGGGGCTTTGCAAAACCATCGGGGCGAAGCAATCCAGGGTGGCCCGTATTACCCTGGATTGCTTCCCCGGCCTTCCATCCTTGCGGCGGGAAGTTCGATCCCGGCCCCGCTGGGGTGGGATCGCCGGTCTGGTCCGCCCAGGATGCGGCATTTACGCTTAGGAAGCGACCAGTGAATCGCCCGTCTGGACCATCTTGCCGCGAGTAATGAACACCCGGTCGCCCAGCTTCGTCACGTCGAACACTTTCTTGGCGAAGGGCTCGGGCATGCCGATGCAGCCATGGCTGGCATAGCCCCATTCAACCTTGGTGGCGTGGAGCGTGATGCCGTCGTTCGTCAGCCGCTGCATGTAGGGCATGGGCGCGTCGTAAAGGTTGGAGACGTGGTGCCGCGCCTTTTGGGTGATCGGGAAAATCCCGGTCGGCGTGGGCTTTTCCTCGGTTCCGAGCAGCACGGCCGAGGCGCCGATCTCGTAACCGCCCTTGAACACCGAGATCACTCGCGCCTCCAGGTCGACGGTGATGACGATCGGGCCGGGGGGCACGCCGGCTTCGTCCCAGTGCCATTCGCCATAGCGGATAGGGCCGTCGATCGGCAGCACGCGCTTGATGACGAAGGGATCGTTGGCCGCCTGGGCCGCTTCGCTCGCGGCAGCTGCGGGGGCGGCGGATGGGGCCGCGACGGGTTCGCCTTCCGCGCGGGCGCTGGCGGGCGGGGCGACCGACGCCGTCGCCGCGATCTGCGCGCGTTCCGGCTCGTTGGTGAACAGGACGACGGCCAGCCCGGCCAATGCGGCGAAGGCCAGAACCAGCAGTCTTTTTCCGTTCAACAGGCTTCGCATCGCAGCTCTCTTCAGATTCGCCGAGGCTGGATAGTCGCTCAGTCCGGGGCAATTGGCCAGCGCGGGCTGGACCGCGTGCCACTGCGGGACTTATGCGCGCGGGGCGGTTAACGCGCGATTATGGGCCGGGGAGCGGGCCGGTGCCGCATCCACGTCAGAGGATCAGACTCTACCCATGCGCACCGAACTCGTTCGCCACCGCCGTGGTGATCCGCAGCGCCAAAGCATGCGAGCGGGCGATCGGCTCCACGAAATCGCGGTGGATCGCGGCATAGCCGGTCGCGCCGCCATCGGGATAGTCTGTCGCTTCCTCGACCGAGAAATCGCCGATCTTGGGAAAGCTGGTGGGGAAGGCGCGGCGCAGCTGGGCCAGCGCCTCGTCAATGCGCAAGGTGAAGACCATCTCGATCACGTCGTCGCGGCTGATGTCGTTCGCGCGGCTGAAGGCCGGCACCATGACCGCGCGCAGCAGGATGTGCTTGAACAGCGCCAGCCGCAGCGCCTGCAGCACGCCTAGCATGCGGCGCGTCGTCTCGCGGTCGGGCAGGGGGCTTTCGTCCGGGATCAGCGCGAGCAGGCGGTGGAGCTTGAGCGAGTCCACCCGCAGGCGCGAGGCGAGGCGGCGGAACACGCCGGTGCGATCGTCCTTGTTGAGATATTCGGCCAGGGTCAGGCAGGCGTCGGAAATGTGCTGTTCGTCGCCGCGATAGGGGCGGCTGGCCCAGTAGGCGGAGTTGAACAGCTCGCCATGGGCCGCCACCGTCTTGATGCTGGCGAGCGCGTTGGCGGCGCGCACCAGCCGCACGATCTGGCGCCCGCGCGGCGAATCGCGCAGCAGCGCCGCCACTTCCTCGCGGTTGCCCTCCGCCGCCGTGCCGATCCCGGCGATCACGTTCACCGGATAGCCCAGTTGCTGAAGGATGGCGTTGTGCGGGATGGCGCGGATCTGGCGCAGGCTCATCGAACGGTCGGCGGCAAGGTCCGACTGGCGGCGCGCCTTGCGCGATCCGGTATCGTTGAGCAGCCCCAGCCCGAAAGCGGTGACGGCGCGCGAATATGTCGCGCTGGCAAGGTGATCCTGCTGCACGCGGCGAATGGCGCGGTAGAAATCGAGGCTGAGGTCGGTGCGGCGATAGAACACGTCCGCCGGCGCGTCCGGGTCCGCCTGCCAGGGCGGCGTTTCGGCGAAGCGGGTCAGCGTGGCGAACGCCAGTTCAGCCGAGCCGAAGAACAGATAGCCGTCGCCGCCCTGGAAGCTTACTTCCGGCTCCAGCCGGATGCCCGCGCGCACGAAGCGGCGGCGGGTCCAGGGCGACATCGGCCAGGCCAGCCGATCGGCGAAGCTGGTGGGATGCGCGCCGCGGCCCATGCTTTCGCCATGGGTGTTGAACACCAGCGCGGACACGTCGGTCAGCCCGTTGGCCACCATCGCCTCGGCCAGCCGCCCTTGCAGCCGTTCGATGGCCAGCGCGGCGGGGATCTGGCCGACGAAGCGGCCAGCGTCGGAAAAGCCGGTCTGGATCGAGACGCGGCCACGCTTGCGGGCGTAATCGCGATAGGCGTCTTCGGCGAGGACCGCGTCGAGGAAGCGCCCGCCGTGTTCCAGCGCGCTTTCGGTCTCGAACAAGGGCGATACGTCGACCTTGCCCTCGATGCCGAACAGGCGCGCGTAATAGAGCGCGGCCAGAACCGTCGTCGGCTGTTCGCATTCCGCCACCAGCATGCGGATCGGAGCGTCGGCGTCGACATGGGCCAGGATCTGCGCCATCGCCAGGAACTGGCGCACCGCCGTGCTGTTCTCGATCGCCAGCGCGGCGAAGTTGGAACGCAGCGGTTTCGCCTCGGCCAGCAGCTCGCGCATCTTCACCAGCGCTGCCTGGCTGGCGAGGTCCAGCTTGCCTTCGGGATCGATGCGGCGGCGGATGGCGTTCTGCAATTGCAGGCTGTTCACCCGGAAATGGATCCATCCCATGCCGAGCCCGTCGGCGCGCATCGCGGCTGCGGCGACCAGCATGGTGCGCGCGGTGTCCTGATCGGCGGACTTCGCCTCGTTTTCCAGCGCGGCGATTACCGGTGTCAGGCTGACGAGCCGGTCGGGGTGATCGGCGGTGAGCGTGTTGGCGGCGGTGGAGAGCGCCTCGGGCGCGGTCAGGTCATGGCCGAAGAGCGCCACCATTTCCTCGGTATGGCGCTGCGCCCGCTCCAGTGTGGCCGAGATGTCGGGCGCGGCTTCGCGCAGGCTGGCGGCATAGCCGGCCAGGCGGCGCGCCTTTTCCATCATGCGGTACTGGATGGAGGTGGCCCAGCCGATGTCGGTGCGCCCGTCCATGTCGTAGCCGACCCAGCTGGCGAAGCGCACGGGCATGGGTTGCAGGCTGCGCCAACGCTTGGGCCAGCGGGTGGCGGCGATATCGAACAGCAGCGCGTTGATCCGGTCGCGCGCCGCGTGGCCGCGCGCCATGGCCGCCAGCGCCGCCTCGTGCTCGCTGCCCAGCGTGATCGTGTCGCGGTCGTGCGGGGCGACGCAGACGGTCGCCTCGGTGATCTCGCCCGAGGAGGCCGAGGCCGCCACTGCTTCTGTCTGCGCTTTCGACAGCAGGAACGTGGGATGCGCGGTGAAGACGATATGCGCGAGCGGGCGCTGCCAGCGCGCGGCGAAGGCGGCGAAGTCCTCCTCTTCGGCCAGTTCGCGCAGCCGCGCTTCGTTTTCCGATGGTTCGAGCGGCGAGACCAGCCGGTGCAGGCGTGCCGCGCGGGCGCGCAAGCTTTCGCATTCCAGCTCGGCGACCATCGTCTCGACCTGATCGAGCGAGAGCTCGCCGGTCTCCAGCTTGCGCGACAGTTCGAGGCCTAGCTGAAACACCGGATTGAACAGCGGCGTCTCGGCGGTGCGCGGATGCAGTTCCTGCAGGCGCTGGTCGAGATCGTAGACGCCGAGGGCCCCGGTCATCGCGGCAGCTCCGCCGCGGCGCGCCCCGCCGCTTCGATGGCCGCGACGTCGGGTGGGCCTTTCGGCACGATCCAGCTCCCTCCGACGCAGAGCACCGCGTCGAGCGCCAGCCATTGCGGCGCGCTCGCCTGGGTCACGCCGCCGGTGGGGCAGAAGCGCACTTCGCCGAACGGAGCGGCAATGGCATTCAGCGCGGCGATCCCGCCGGACGCCTCGGCCGGGAAAAACTTGAAGCGGGTTAGGCCAAGGTCCAGCCCGCGCATAATGTCGCCGGCATTGGCGGTGCCGGGTAGGAAGGGAATGCCCGCCGCCACCGCCGCCTTGCCCAGCGGCTCGGTCAGGCCGGGCGAGACGATGAATTCGCTGCCCGCCGCGATGGCGGCATCGAGATCGGCGGGATTGAGCACGGTGCCCGCGCCGACCACGGCGCCCGGCACGCTCTTCATCGCCCGGATGACGTCGAGCGCGGCTTTGGTGCGCAAGGTCACTTCCAGCACCGGCAATCCGCCCGCCACCAGCGCCCGCGCGATCGGAACGGCATGGGCGGCGTCCTCGATCACCAGCACTGGGATCACGGGGGCGGCGCGCATGATCTGTTCGATGGCATTCATGCGGGATGCTCCATAACGAAGGCGGCCGCGGCGCCGAACAGGCCCGGCTGCGGGTGAGTGACGAGCTTGACCGGAATGGTCGTCATCCGGTCTCGGTAACGGCCCTTGTCGCAGAAGCGGGCGTGGAAGCCGCTGCCGGCGATCAGGGGCAGCATGCGGTTGGTAAGCCCGCCGGTGAGCGCCACGCCCAGCGATCCGTGCGCCAGCGAAAGGTCGCCCACCGCGCTGCCATAGGCGCGGAGGAACAGGGCGAGCGCATTGCGGGTCGATGGCTCCTGCCCGGCGATGGCCGCTTCCCATAGCGCGGCGTCGTCGCGCGCGTCGGACGGCGCGAACGCGCGAACGATCGCGCCAAGCCCCGGCCCGGACACCACGCGTTCCACCGAAGCGCGGCCATGAACTGCGGTGATGGCCTCGCCGACCGCCTGCTCGCCGGGATCGAGCGGGGCGAAGTGGATATGCGCGCCTTCGGTTTCCAGGATCACCGGGCCGGTTCGCGTGCGCTGGAGCACCGCCACGCCAAGCCCGGTGCCCGCGCCGATCACCGAAATCGCGCCCCTGGCGGGAAGCGGCGCGTCCGGGCCGCAGACATGGGCGAAATGGTCCGACCCCAGCGCATGGACGGCGTGCGCCATGGCGCCGAAGTCGTTGAGCAGCAGCGAGGTTTCGAGGCCGAGGTCCGCGTCGAGCGTCGCCGGATCGACCACCCAGTGCGAATTGAGGAAGCGCACCGGCCCGCCGGTGACGGGGCCGGCGATAGCGAGCGAGGCGCTGGTCGGCAGCGGCGTGCCGAGCGACGCGCCGAACGCGCGCCAGGCGCTGGCCAGGCCTTCGTGCTTTACGGTGGGGAAGATCGCCGGCTCGCCCAGCGACAGCACGCGGCCTTCGCCGATCTCGGCCAGGGCGAAGCGGGCATTGGTGCCGCCAATGTCGCCGACGACGATTTTCAAATGATCCTCCCCCTCTGGGGGAGGGGGACCGCCCGAAGGGAGGTGGAGGGGGCGCCCCACGCGAGACACCGGCTTTGCAGCGGCGCCCCCTCCGTCAGCGCTTTGCGCTGCCACCTCCCCCGGAGGGGGAGGATCTTGAAAATCGCACTCACAGGCCCGCTTCCTCCAGCATCGCCGATCCGCCCTGTTCCGCCCCGCCGGCCAGATGCCGGAACATGGCGAACAGTTCGCGGCCCATGCCGAACATGCTTTCGTTGCACTGCGCCGGCTCGCGGCCGGAAATATCCGTCAGCACTTCCAGCGAGCCATTCGCCGCGCAGAGCCGCACCACATCGCCGTCGCGCAGCAGCGCCAAAGGCCCGCCTCCCAGTGCTTCCGGCGTGATGTGGATCGCGGCCGGCACTTTGCCCGAAGCGCCGGACATGCGCCCGTCGGTGACGAGCGCCACGCGGTATCCGCGATCCTGCAGGACGCCCAGCGGCGGTGTCAGCTTGTGCAGTTCGGGCATGCCGTTGGCGCGCGGACCCTGGAAACGGACGACGACGATCACGTCGCGGTCCAGCTCGCCCGCCTTGAACGCCGCGGTCACGCCTTCCTGCGTGTCGAACACGCGGATCGGCGCCTCGATGGTCCAGCGCGATTCGTCGACCGCGCTGGTCTTGAACGTCCCGCGCCCGAGGTTGCCCTGGACCAGCCGCATGCCGCCATCGGCCAGGAAAGGCGTCGCGACGGGGCGCAGCATTTCGGCGTCGCCGGAAACGGCCGGGGCGTTGCGCCAGTGCAGTGTGTCGCCGTCCATTGCGGGTTCTTTGGCGAAATCCGCCATCCCGCCCTCGGCCACGGTCAGCACGTCGGCATGCGCCAGCCCGGACCCCAGCAGTTCGCGCACGACATAGCCCATGCCGCCCGCCGCGTGGAAATGGTTCACGTCGCCCGAGCCGTTGGGATAGACCCGCGCGATCAGCGGCACGGCCGCCGAAAGCTCGTCTATATCCTCCCAGTCGAGCTTCACGCCCGCCGCGCGAGCCATGGCTGGCAGGTGGATCGCGTGATTGGTCGACCCGCCGGTGGCGAGGAGGCCGACCACCGCGTTGACGATGGCCTTTTCGTCCACGACCCGCGCCATCGGGCGATAGTCGTTGCCGCGCCTGCCGATCGCCGCCAGCCGCTGCACGGCGGCGCGGGTCAGTGCTTGCCGCAGCGGGGTATTGGGCGGCACGAAGGCGGCGCCGGGGATGTGGAGGCCCATCATCTCCATCATCATCTGGTTGGAATTGGCCGTGCCATAGAACGTGCAGGTGCCCGGCGAATGATAGCTGGCGCTTTCGCTCGCCAGCAGTTCGGCACGCCCGACCTTGCCCTCGGCATAGAGCTGGCGGACTTTCTGCTTTTCCTTGTTGGCGATGCCCGACGGCATCGGCCCGGAAGGCACGAAGACCGCCGGCAGGTGGCCGAAGCGCAGCGCGCCGATGACCAGGCCGGGCACGATCTTGTCGCAGATGCCCAGCAGCGCCATGCCGTCGAACATCGCGTGGCTCATGGCGACGCCGGTCGACAGGGCGATCACGTCGCGGCTGAACAGCGACAGTTCCATGCCGTCCTGCCCCTGAGTCACGCCGTCGCACATCGCCGGCACGCCGCCCGCGACTTGCGCGGTGGCGCCGACTTCGCGGGCGAAAAGCTTCATCTGCTCCGGATAGCGGCCATAAGGCTGATGCGCCGAAAGCATGTCGTTATAGGCGGTGACGATGGCGAGGTTCGGCCCGCGCGACGTGGCGATCGCCTCCTTGTCCTCCAGCGCGGCGGCGAAGCCGTGGGCGAGGTTGGAACAGCCCATGGCTTCGCGGCCGCCGTGCCTGTCGGCCTCGCGCTCCATCAGGTCGAGGTAACGCGCCCGCGTCTCGCGCGATTTCGCCACGATGCGCTCGGTCACGCGCGCGACTGCCGGGTTGAGACTGCTCATGGGCCTACCTCCTGACCGTCCTTGCGGTCTCTCCCGCACGACAACGCTCTGCGGCGTCGCTCGTGCCCTTAGTTCCGCCCCTTATTCATGCCACGTCACCCCGTCGCGCTCGGCCAAGGCGATGGCCGCCGACGGCCCCCAGCTGCCCGCCGTATAGGACTTGGGCGTCAGGCCGCTGTCCGCCCAGCTTGCCCGGATCGCGTCGATCCATTCCCACTGCGCCTCCACTTCGTCGCGCCGCACGAACAGCGTCTGCTGCCCTTCGATCAGGTCGAGCAGCAGCCGTTCGTACGCGATGCGGCGGTGAACGCCGGCGAAGGCGTTGCGCATGGCGATATCGAGCGGAATCGAGCGCAGGCGGATGCCGCCGCGATCGAGGCCCGGCACCTTGGCCATCAGGGTGAGCGAGATATCCTCGTCCGGCTGCACGCCGATCACCAGCCGGTTTGGTTCCGCCTTTGCGCCCCCGTTGCTACCATTGGCGCCGGCGAAGATCGAATGGGGCACGGGGCGGAACTGTACAATGATCTCTGTCGTGCGCTTGGGCAGGCGCTTGCCGGTGCGCAGATAGAACGGCACGCCCTTCCAGCGCCAGTTGTCGATATGCGCCTTGATCGCGACGAAAGTCTCGGTTTCGGAATCCTTGCCCAGTTCGTCGTCGTATCCGGGCACCGCCGCCCCGGCGATGGCGCCGGCGCGGTACTGGCCGGTGACGGTCTCGCCTGCGGCGACCTTGCGCAGTGAGCGCAGCACCTTCACCTTTTCGTCGCGCACGGCGGTGGCGTCGAAGCTCGACGGCGGCTCCATGGCGACCAGCGACAGCAGCTGGAGCATGTGGTTCTGCACCATGTCGCGCAGCGCGCCGGCATCGTCGTAAAACCCCACACGCCCTTCCAGCCCCACGGTTTCCGCCACGGTGATCTGGACATGGTCGATATGCGCCGAATTCCACAGCGGCTCGAACAGGATGTTGGCGAAGCGCAGCGCCAGCAGGTTCTGCACCGTCTCCTTGCCCAGGTAGTGGTCGATGCGGAAAATGCGGTCCTCGGGAAAGGCGGAGGCGACGGCGTCGTTGATGATGCGGCTGGAAGCGAGATCGGTGCCGAGCGGCTTTTCCAGTCCGATCCGCACGGTATCGCCGGTCAGCGAAGCGCGTTCCAGCCCGCGGATCGTCGGTTCGAACAGGCTTGGCGCGGTGGACAGGAAGATGGCGAGCCCCTGCTGGGGCGTGCCCACTTTTCCGGCCAGTTTGCCGAAGCCGTCTTCCTGCGTCGCGTCGAGCGGCTGATAGCTCAGCCGGTTGAGGAAGGTGGCAACGCTGCCGCGCCGGTCGGCCGGCAGGAATTTTTCCAAAGCCTCGCGCGCGAAATTGCGGAAACCCTGGTCGTCCATCTCGGAACGGGCGGTGCCGACGATCTCCAGCTTGGGATCGAGCAGGTGATCGGCATCGAGCGCGCAGAGCGAGGGCAGCAACATGCGTTTGGACAGATCGCCCGTCGCGCCGAAAAGAAGCAGGCGGTCGGCGATGAAACTCACTTAGCGGCCCCGCTTGTCATTTATCGAGTCTCCTAGGCGTTATGTGCAATCTCGCACATGCAGCATGGTCGGGCAAGGTGCGGGGGCTGGTGTCCGCCCGCCGATTGCGGCACTCAGGCGGAGTGACCCGGACTTACGACGCGATCATCATCGGCGGCGGCCACAACGGGCTGGTATGCGCATTCTACCTGGCCCGCGCCGGGCTGCGCGTGCGGGTGCTGGAGCGGCGGCACCTGGTCGGCGGCGCGGCGGTGACGGAGGAGTTCGCGCCCGGCTTTCGCAACTCGACCGCCAGCTACACCGTCAGCCTGCTCAGACCCAGGGTGATCGCCGACATGCGGCTGCACGAGCGCGGGCTGCGGATCGTCGAACGGGCGATCTCCAACTTCCTGCCGTTCGACGATGCATACCTCAAGTTAGGTGGAGGTATGGCGCGCACCCGGCAGGAATTCGCGCGTTTCTCCCAAAAAGACGCGGATGCCTATCCGGCCTATGACGCGGCGCTGGGCAAGCTGGCCGACGTATTGCGCGATCTGACGCTAAAGGCGCCGCCCAATGCCGGGGGCGGGATGGCGGAACTGCTTTCCGCCGCCAGGCAGGGCTGGCCGCTGGCGAAGCTGAGCCTGTCGGCGCAGCGCGATCTGCTCGCCGTGTTCACCCGCTCGGCGCGCGAATTCCTCGACGGCTGGTTCGAGGACGACCGGATCAAGAGCGCCTTCGCTTTCGACGCGGTGGTCGGCAACTATGCCGGCGTTTCCACCCCCGGCTCCGCCTATGTCCTGCTGCATCACGTCTTCGGCGAAGTGAACGGCAAGCCCGGCGCCTGGGGCCACGCCATCGGCGGCATGGGGGCGATCACCCAGGCGATGGCGGCGGCCTGCGTCGAGACCGGGGTGGAGATCAGCCTGGAGGCGCCGGTGGCGAAAGTGCTGGTCGACGGCGGCAGGGCGGCGGGCGTCAGGCTCGACAGCGGCGAGGAGATCGCCGCGCCGATCGTCGCCGCCAACGTCGGACCGGCCCTGCTATACCGCCGCATGATCGATGCGAGCGACCTTGAACCCGATTTTCGGCGTCGGATCGCGGGCTACAAGACAGGCTCGGGCACGTTCCGCATGAATGTCGCGCTGTCCGAACTGCCCGATTTCGCCGTCCTGCCGGGCCGCACGCAGGCCGAGCACCACACCGCTGGTATCGTCATCGCCCCAGGCCTCGATTATATGGACCGCGCCTACGACGACGCCCGCATGTTCGGCTGGTCGCGCGCGCCCATCGTGGAAATGCTCATTCCATCGACGCTCGACAACAGCCTCTCGCCGCCGGGCGCGCATGTCGCCAGCCTGTTCTGCCAGCAGTTCGCGCCCGAGCTGCCCGGCGGCCGAAGCTGGGACGAAGCGCGCGAGGAAGCGGCCGACCTCGTGATCGATACGGTCAATGCCCACGCCCCCAACTTCCGCTCCAGCGTGATCGCCCGCCAGATTCACTCCCCGCTTGATCTGGAACGCAAGTTCGGCCTGGTGGGCGGCGACATCTTCCACGGCCGCATGAGCCTGGATCAGTTGTGGTCGGCGCGGCCGGTGTTGGGGCATGGCGATTATCGCGGTCCGATCAAGGGCCTGTACATGTGCGGATCGGGCACTCACCCCGGCGGCGGCGTCACCGGAGCGCCGGGCCACAATGCGGCACGCGCGATCCTGGCGGACCGCTCGCCGCTCGGCCGATTGCGACGGCGCCACTGATCCGCTTTCGTCGCGGCGCGGCAGCGATTAGAGAGGCCGCATGGCGATCGATGGCGTCGGCCTTCTCGAATATATCCAGACCCCGGCACTGACGGTGACGAACGGGCAGGTGACTTTCGCCAATGCGGCGGCGAAGGCGCTGCTCGGCCGGCATATAGTCCGGCAGGACGTGCGCATCGCCATCCGCAATCCGGAGGCGGTGGCGGTCATCCTGGGCGATTCGGGCGGAACCGCGCGGATCGACGGGCTTTCGGTGGGAGGCAGCGTCTGGGAAGTGGATTGCCACGTCCTGGCGGGCGGCATGCGGCTGGTCACGCTTTACGATCTTTCCGTCCAGGTCAGCACGGCCCGCGCCCATGCCGATTTCGTCGCCAATGCCAGCCACGAGCTGCGCACGCCGCTCGCCGCGGTGATGGGCTATTGCGAGACTCTGCTGACGCCGAAGGCCGGCGGCGACAAGGCGACGCGCGAGCGCTTCCTCAACGTCATCCGCCACGAGGCGCAGCGCATGCAGGCGCTGATCGAGGATCTGATGTCGCTCTCGCGGATCGAGGCGCTCAAGCACGAGGCGCCTTCCGATTCGGTCGACATGGTCGCGGTGGCGCGCGGCGCGGCCGGTGAATTTCGCGAGGGCGCCAATGTCAGCGTCACGGCCAATTGCGATTCCGCGGTGATCTCCGGCGATCGCGGCCAGATGGCGCAAGTCGTGCGCAACCTGATCGACAATGCGCTGAAATACGGCAAGCCGGGCGGGCCGGTGACGGTGACGGTCGAAGCGACGACGACAGGCTGGCTGTCCATCGCCATCCGCGACGAGGGCGACGGGATATCGCCCGAGCATCTGCCGCGTCTGACCGAACGCTTCTATCGCGCCGACACCAGCCGCAGCCGGGCGGCCGGCGGCACCGGGCTGGGCCTGTCGATCGTCAAGCACATCGTCGAGCGGCACCGAGGGCGCTTCGATATCAACAGCCGCCAGGGCAGCGGCACGACCGCATCGCTCATGCTGCCGTTGCAACGAAATTGAACAATCGGTGTGCACTGGCAGTGACTGCCCGGCATTGTCATAGAACGGTCACACAGGCTCAATAGGAGCGCGTCGAGACCATTCGAGTCAGGGGTTCCACCATGAAGTTTGCCAAGTCGGCCAGTGTTGCCGTGATTGCCTCGCTGGCGCTTGCCGCCTGCGGTTCGGGTGGCTCCTCGCAAGGTTCACGCGATTTCGTCCGCGCCGTGGGATCGTCCACGCTTTATCCCTTCGCGACCGCCGTGGCCGAAAAGGTCGCGCAGGCGGGCGGAAAGTCGCCGGTGGTCGAATCGAACGGCACGGGCGCCGGCATGAAGCTGTTCTGCGGCGGCGTCGGCGCAGGCTTTCCCGATGTCGAGAACGCCTCGCGCCGGATGAAGGCTTCCGAGTTCGAGGATTGCAAGAGCCACGGCGTCACCGAGATCGTCGAAATCCAGGTCGGCCTCGATGGCATCGCCTTCGCCGAGGCAAAGGGCGGTCCGGGCATGACCCTGACCCCGGCCGACGTCTACAAGGCGCTGGCCGCCAATCCCTTCGGCAAGCCCAACACCGCGAAGACCTGGAAAGACGTCAATCCCGCGCTGCCGGCGATTCCGATCCTGGTCTATGGCCCGCCTTCCACTTCGGGCACGCGCGATGCGCTGGCCGAACTGATCCTGACCAAGGGCTGCGACACCGATCCCGCCATGAAGGCGCTGAAGGAAGCGAACGCCGATCAGCACAAGGCGACCTGCACCACGATCCGCGAGGACGGCGCCTATGTCGACCAGGGCGAGAACGACAACCTGATCGTCCAGAAGATCTCGCAGAATCCGAAGGCCATCGGCGTGTTCGGCTTCTCCTTCCTCGAAGAGAACATGGACAAGCTGAAGGGCGTCTCGATGTCCGGCGTCGAGCCGACTTACGCGACGATCTCCGATTTCAGCTATCCGGGCGCCCGCCCGCTCTACATCTACGTGAAGGCGGCGCATCTCAACGCGATCAAGGGCCTGCGCGAATATGTCGGCGAATGGGCCAAGGCCTGGGGACCGGAAGGATACCTCAAGGCGAAGGGAATGGTCGTCGCGCCTGAGGACGTGCGCGCCCACAGCGCCGAAATTGCCGAGAAGATGACACCGCTGAACCCCGCCGACCTCAAGTAAGCGGGGGGAGCCCCTTCCGATGTTTCCGTTGATCGTCTTCCTGGCGGTGCTGGCGCTGGGTGTGGCCGGCTGGTTCGCCGCGCGCGCCAAGGCATGGTCGCTCTATGCCGGGCGCGGGACGCTCCATTCGATGCCGGGCCATCACGGCTGGCACATGGCGCTGGCGATCGTCATTCCGGGGCTGCTGTTCTGGATCGTCTGGTCGGGAATATCGCCCGCCCTGGTCGAGACGGCGGTTCTGGCCGATCCGGCCGCGGCCAAGCTTTCGACTTTCGACATAGAGCGCGAGGCGGTTCTGGCCGAAGCGCGGGCGCTGGCTTCCAGCCCGGATGCTGGCGCGTTCAATCCGCTGGCCAGCGAACTTGCCGGGCCGACGCGCGATGCGCAGATGCGTTACGGGCTGATCGGCGCCTTGCTGACCGCGCTGTTCGCCTTCGCCGGCGGGGTCTACGGCTATACCAGCGTGCGCGCGGCATTTCCGGCGCGCAGTCGGTTGGAACGCGCGGTGATGGCGGCGCTGCTTCTCGCCTCGCTCGTCGCGATCCTGACGACGGTGGGCATCATCGCTTCGCTGGTGTTCGAAAGCGCGCTGTTCTTCTCTTATGTCTCGCCGCTCGATTTCCTGACCGGCCTGCACTGGAGCCCGCCGCAGGGCAATCCGCCGAACCTGGGTGAGCGTTTCGGCGCGGTGCCATTGTTCTGGGGCACGTTCTACATCGGCGCGATCATCGCCATGGTCGTGGCGATCCCGCTGGGCCTGATGAGCGCGATCTACCTTACCCAGTACGCCAAGGCTTCCACCCGCCGCTGGGTGAAGCCGGTGCTGGAGATTCTCGCCGGCATTCCGACCGTGGTCTACGGCTATTTCGCCGCGCTGACGGTCGCCCCGATGGTGCGCGATTTCGCCGCCATGCTGGGCAAGGACAACCCTTCCACCGAAAGCGCGCTGGCCGCCGGCCTCGTCATGGGGGTGATGATCATTCCCTTCGTGTCCTCGATGGCCGACGACAGTATCGCCGCCGTGCCGCAGGCCATGCGCGACGGCAGCCTCGCCATGGGCGCGACCCCTTCGGAAACGATCAAGAAGGTCATGCTGCCCGCCGCCCTGCCGGGGATCGTTGCGGGCGTCATGCTGGCGATCAGCCGGGCCATCGGTGAAACGATGATCGTGGTCATGGCCGCGGGCGCTACGGCGCGTCTTTCCGCGGACCCGTTCGACAGCATGACGACGGTCACATACCAGATCGTCCAACTGCTGACCGGCGATCAGGAGTTCGATAGCCCCAAGACGCTGTCCGCCTTCGCGCTGGGCCTCATCCTGTTCATCGTCACGCTCATCCTCAACATCGTCGCCCTGCGCGTCGTCAAACGGTTCCGGGAAGCTTATGAATAGCCCGCAATCACCCGCCGCCGCAAAACTGCTGGCCAGGCGACACGCCGCCGAGCGGCGGTTCCGCGCGCTGGGGCTGGCGGCGATCGTCGTCTCGCTGGTGTTCCTCGCCATCCTGCTGGTCACGATGCTGAAGAACGGCATCGGCGGGCTATCCTGGGATTTCCTGTCGGGTTCGGACTCCACCGATCCGATGCTCGCGGGCGTCTGGGGGGCGGTGAAGGGGTCGCTGTTCACCATGCTCGTCACCCTGGCGCTGTCTTTCCCCATGGGCGTGCTGGCGGCGATCTACCTCGAGGAATTCGCCCCGCGCACCCGCTGGATCGAATGGGTGGAAGTCTCGATCAACAACCTGGCTGCGGTGCCGTCGATCATCTTCGGCCTGCTCGGCCTCGCGGTGTTCATCAATTTCGCGCACCTGCCGCGCTCGTCGCCGCTGGTCGGCGGTTTGACCCTGGCGCTGATGACCATGCCGGTGATCGTCATCTCGGGCCGCAACGCGATCAAGGCGGTGCCGCCGTCGATCCGCGACGCCGCGCTGGCGGTGGGCGCAAGCCGGGTGCAGACGGTGTTCCACCACGTCCTGCCGCTCGCGCTGCCGGGCATCCTCACGGGCACGATCATCGGCATGGCCCGCGCGCTGGGCGAAACCGCGCCGCTGCTGATGATCGGCATGCGCGCCTTCGTGGCGACGCCCGCCGACGGCATAACCGATCCGTCCAGCGTGCTGCCGATGCAGATCTTCCTGTGGTCCGACGAGATCGACCAGGCCTTCGTGCGCAATACCTCGGCCGCGATCATCGTGCTGCTGGTGTTCCTGCTGGCCATGAACGGCCTCGCCATCTATCTTCGCAACAAGTTCGAGACCCGCTGGTGACTATGGACTCTCCCAAGATCTCAACGCGCAACGTCAACGTCTTCTACGGGGCGAAGCAGGCGATCAGCGACGTTTCCATCGACATCGGCACCGGCGTGGTGACGGCTTTCATCGGCCCGTCGGGCTGCGGCAAGTCGACTTTCCTGCGAACGCTCAACCGGATGAACGACACGATCGCCAGTTCGCGCGTGGAAGGCGAGATCAGGCTGGACGGAGAGGATATCTACGCCAGCGGCATGGACCCGGTGCAGCTTCGCGCGCGCGTCGGCATGGTGTTCCAGAAGCCCAACCCATTCCCCAAGTCGATCTTCGAGAACGTGGCCTATGGCCCGCGCATCCACGGCCTGGCGCCCAAGCGCGCCGAGCTGGAGGAGATCGTCGAGAAATCGCTGCGCCGTGCCGGCCTGTGGGATGAAGTGAAGGATCGCCTCACCGACGCCGGCACCGCGCTGTCGGGCGGCCAGCAGCAGCGCCTGTGCATCGCCCGCGCCATTGCCGTCAGCCCCGAAGTCATCCTGATGGACGAGCCCTGCTCGGCGCTCGATCCGATCGCCACGGCGCGCATCGAGGAGCTGATCGACGAGCTGAAGGAACGCTACGCCATCGTCATCGTCACCCACTCGATGCAGCAGGCCGCGCGCGTTTCGCAGCGCACCGCCTTTTTTCATCTGGGTACGATGGTCGAATACGGGGACACGTCCGATATATTCACCAATCCGCGCGAAGAACGGACGAAGGATTATATCACCGGGCGTTACGGTTGACGGGGTTCAGACATGGCCGAACAACACACAGTCAAGGCATTCGATAACGAGATCAGCCAGCTGCGCGGCCTGATCGCCGAGATGGGCGGGCTGGCCGAAGTAGCGATCGCCGACGCGGTCGATGCGCTGGCGCGCCGCGACGAGGAAAAGGCGCGGGTGGTGATCGCCGCCGACGCCCGGCTCGATGCGCTGGAAGCCGAAGTGGACCGGCTTGCGGTGCGGATCATCGCGCTGCGCGCGCCGATGGCGAACGATCTGCGCGACGTGATCGCCGCGCTGAAGATATCGGGCGTGATCGAGCGTATCGGCGACTATGCCAAGAACATCGCCAAGCGGGTCGGCGAGATGGAAGGGCGCGCCAAGATCGGGCCGCTCACGCTGGTTCCCGCGATGGCGGAAATCGCGCAGGGCATGGTCCGCGATGTGCTCAACGCCTATGGCGCGCGCGATTCCCAGCTCGCCATCGAAGTGATCGACCGCGACGAGAAGCTGGACAACTTCTACAACAGCCTGTTCCGCAACCTAGTCACGCACATGATGGAAAACCCGGCGACGATCTCCAGCGCAGCGCAGCTTCTGTTCGTGGCGCGCAACCTGGAACGGATCGGCGATCACGCCACGAACGTGGCCGAAATGGTCTATTTCGCCGCGACCGGGCTTTATTATTCCGAGAAGGAAGGCCCGCGGGCCACTGACAGGGTGATCTGATGAAGCCTTCCATCCTGGTCGTCGAGGACGATATCGCGCTGTGCGAACTGCTGACGTGGAACCTGGGCGCGGAAGGCTATGACGTGCGCAGCACCGGCGATGGCGAGGAAGCGCTGGTGATGCTGCGCGAACAGATGCCCGACGCCATCATCCTGGACTGGATGATCGAGCAAGTACCCGGCATCGAGGTCTGCCGCCAGATCCGCAAGGACAAGGAAACCGCACGCATCCCGATCCTGATGCTGACCGCGCGCGGCGAGGAGGAGGACCGTATCCGCGGCCTCAAGACCGGCGCGGACGACTATGTCACCAAGCCGTTTTCCCCGCGCGAACTGATGGCCCGCGTCGAGGCGCTGCTGCGCCGCAGCCGCCCGTCGCTGACCGGCGATGTGCTGGCTTTCGCCGATCTCGAACTCGATCCCGCGTCGCACCGCGTCCGCCGTGGCGGCGAGGCGCTGCACCTTGGCCCCACCGAATTCCGCCTGCTGCGCTATTTCATGGAGCGGCCCAGCCGGGTGCTGTCGCGCCAGCAGATCCTCGACGGGGTCTGGGGTATGGATTCCGATATCGACGAGCGTACCGTCGACGTCCACATTCGCCGCCTGCGCAAGGCGATCGTGCGCGGCGAGGAGGCCGATCCGATCCGCACCGTCCGCGCCGCCGGCTATTCGATGGATGTGTGCTGAAATAAGGCGCAATCGCGCCGGCATGCACCTTACAGCTTTCGACAGCGCCGCTTTCCTGCGCCAATACTGGCAGAAGCGGCCACTTCTGATCCGCAATCCCTGGCAAAGCTGGGCAAATCCGCTCGAACCCGACGAACTGGCCGGGCTCGCCTGCGAGGAAGAGATCGAATCTCGCCTCGTCCTGCGCACCAGGGATAGCTGGAAGCTCGAGCACGGGCCGTTTTCGGAGAAGCGCTTCGGCAAGATCGGCAAGCGGCCCTGGACGCTGCTGGTGCAGGCGGTCGATCATCATGTGCCGGCGGTAGCGGAACTGATCGACGCATTCCGCTTCGTGCCGAACTGGCGGATCGACGACGTGATGGTCAGCTATGCGTCCGACGGCGGCGGCGTGGGGCCGCATTTCGATCAGTACGACGTGTTCCTGGTGCAGGGGCTGGGCCGCCGCCGCTGGCGCGTGGGGGCGGTCTGCAACGGCGATGCGCCGCTCTTGCCGCACGAAGATCTGCGCCTGCTCGCCGAATTCGAGGCGGCGGAGGAATGGTTGCTGGAGCCGGGCGACATCCTTTATGTGCCGCCCGGTTTCGCCCATGACGGGGTCGCGGCCGGCGACGACTGCATGACATATTCCATCGGCTTTCGCGCGCCGTCGCGCGGCGAGTTGATCGGGCAGTGGTGCGATCATCTGGTCGAGCATCTGGCGGACGACGATCGTTATGCGGACCCGGACCTTTCCCCGCAGGCCAATCCCGGTGAGATCGCGCCCGGAGCGATCGACCGGCTGCACGCCATGGTCACCGAAGCGCTGCAGGACCGCGCGGCGTTCGCCCGCTGGTTCGGGGCGCATGCCACCACGCCGAAATATCCCGATGTCGACTGGCGGCCCGACGAAGCCGTCGATCTGTCCGCCGGGCTTGAAGGCGCCGCCGCACTGGTGCGCAACCCGGCGAGCCGTTTCGCATTCGTCCGGCAGGATGCGGATCGTCTGGATCTGTTCGTCGACGGCGATCGTTTCGCTTGCGCCGGTCCGGTCGCGGTTTTCGCGGAACGGCTCTGTGCGGAAAGCCGGCTCCAACTGGCAGGCTATGCGCCCGAGACGGCGCAGACGCTGGCGCTGATCGCGGCTCTGATCGAACGGGGCAGCGTGATGGTCGATGAAGAGGGGGTCAGCTAGTCGGCATCTCGCGCCATTCGCCGGGCTGCAGGCCGGCGATCGACCAGTCGCCGATGCTCTGGCGCACCAGCCGCAGCGTGGGGTGGCCCACGGCGGCGGTCATTCGCCGCACCTGGCGGTTGCGGCCTTCGCGGATCGTCAGCTTCAGCCAGCAATCGGGCACGCTCTTGCGAAAGCGCACCGGCGGAACGCGCGGCCAGAGCATGGGATCGGCGATCCGTTCGGCCTCGGCGGCGCGGGTGGGGCCGTCATTCAGTTCGACACCGCGTCGCAGCGCCGCCAGCGCGGGCTCGGCAATGTCGCCTTCCACTTGCACCAGATAGGTCTTGGCCAGCTTGAAGCGGGGATCGGCGATGCGGGCCTGCAGGCGGCCATCGTCGGTCAGCAGGAGCAGCCCTTCGCTGTCGCGGTCCAGCCGTCCGGCGGGATAGACGCCGGGCAGGTCGATGAAATCCGACAATGTCGCGCGCGGCGAAGGACTGCCACGGTCGGTGAACTGCGAAAGCACATCGTAAGGCTTGTTGAAGAGGATCAGCCGCGCCATCGCCGCATGCCCTAGCTTCGCTGGCGGAGAAAGTCTCGCGCCAAGCCTTGGTCAGTGAAGCGTCCCACGCTCGCGACTGCGGCGGGCGGCGAACTGGCCCAGCATGGCGCCATGGAAAGGGTTGGCGAATTCGAGGCCGGTCTGACGGCCGGTCACCCATTTTACCGTTGCGGGAAGGACCAGCAGAGCGTTCAGCCTGACCAGCACGCGTTCGCCCGGGCTGGCGGAATGGTGATCGATATCGGCGCAGCAACCGTTCATCGATACGTTGGTCAGCCGCGCGCTATGCGCGATGCCGCGAATGCGGCATGCGGCGAAGATCGCGGCTTCCTTGCGCGGGTCCTTGCGTCGGTTGGGCGCCATGATGGTTGCCTCCTTCCATCGCATCTAACCGGAAAGGGTAAAAGAGCTGTTTACCGCTATATCGCGTCAATTTCGTGGCGCGAGGATGGAGGTCGGTCATGCTAAAACCCCCTTCCGTTTCGGGAAGGGGGGATTTTGTTCGGATGCGGGCGAACGGCTTCAGGCGGGATGCCAGGCGATCTTCAGTTCCTCGCGAAAGGCGAAGCGCAGGAGATGGCGTTCGACCACGTCTTCCAGCCGCGCGATCTGGGTACTGTCCGGGGAGGCGAGGTCCAGCCGCAGCACTTCTCCTTCGGCGCGCAGCCGGCATTCGCCGATGTCGAAGCCGATGCTACCTTGCGCGGCGTCGAATTCTACCGGCCGCTTATGGGCGAAATGCTTGCACAGTTGCTGGAGGTAGCGGCTGGCGCGGGGCGTGGCGATTTCGGCGTGGCTATGGGTCATGGCAGCTTTCCGATCTTCTGCGCGGCTTCGTCGATGGCGGCGGCGATCTGGTCCACGGCGGCTTCGTCGAGCGCGCCGGCGGCCAGACGCATGCGCAGCGCTGTCTTCAGGTTCTGCATGGCGCGCATGATCTGCATCTGGCGGGGGCGGTCGCCGCCCTCGCTCCCGGCACGGCCCAGCAGGCCGTCGGCGGCTTCCCGGTTTTCGGCCAGGAACGCCTTGCCTTCGTCGGTGATGACGTAGCTCTTGCGGCCGCCCTGCTGCTCAACGCTGGCATAGCCCATGTCCTCCAGCCAGGAGAGGGTGGGATAGATCACGCCGGGGCTGGGGGTATAGCTGCCGCCGAAGCGATCCTCGATCGTCTTGATAAGCTCGTAGCCGTGAGCCGGCCGGTCGGCGATCAGCGCGAGCACCAGCAGGCGCAGTTCGCCGTAATCGAACAGCCGGCCGCCGCGCCTGCGGCCATGGCCGCGCATCCCCGCGCCGGGATGGCCGCCGCCGGGATGACTAAAGCCGCGCATTTCGCAAACGTTGGGATTGAAGGTGAAGTGGCCGCCCATGCGGCCCCGATGTCTGTGTTTCATCATGAGAAGCGATATAGATTTAGATATATTGGATAACAAGATATATCGAGATTATTTTTAGTCCGCAAAAGGCGCAAGCGTTCTCGCGGCGAAAACGCCGGTATCGCAAGGGGGTAAGTATATGGTGCCGCGAAGGCGGGGCTATTCGTGCGCGGAAAGGCGCCGGGCAACGACCATCGTCTGGAAGATGAAAAGCAGGATCAGCACGGCGCCGCCCGCCCCGAAGATCATGTCGAAGTCGGTCGATGCGGCGAAGGCGCCCGGCGTGGGGCCGAACGCCATCATCGCGCCGGTCAGCACGATCAGCAGCAGCCGCAATTCGGTGGGGCCGGCGGCGAGGTAGGACAGCTTGAACTCGCCGATCACGCGCGCCGCCAGATAGGCGTGAATCGACATGAGCAGATAGCCTGCCAGCACGACCAGCGCGACGTCGAGCCGCACGAAGGGGCTCAGGCCGATGCCGAGCAGGATGAGCAGGGTCACCAGCCCGTCGCAGCTGTGATCGATGAAGTAACCGAACGAAGGCCGCTCGATGCCACGAAAACGGGCGAGGCTGCCGTCCATGGAATCGCCGAACCATTGCACGACGTAACCGGCGATCGCCAGCCAGAGCCATTCGTCGTCCAGGATGCTCGCGCAATAGCCGAAGAAGGTCGCGATCGCGCCGACGACACCCAGCGTGGTCAGCAGATCGGGCGTAACCCATGCGGGCATGCGCGCGCACAGCCAGTTCAGCAGCTTGCGCTCCGACCGGGCGAGGATGTTCTGCTGGATGCGCGCGAGCGGCGCCGGCGCATTTTGAAGCTTTTGTGACACGCGGCCCTTATCGGGAGCGCGGGGCCATCAGGCAAGCGGGATATGAGCGGGCGGGCGCTCGCCAGCGGCGGATGGGCCGAGTGGAGCAGTCTTGCCGTGAATTGTTTCGGTTCAAGGGCTTCGCGCAAGGCCGGGCTGCGCGAAAGGGCGCGCTGCTTTACGCCGGCTCGAGCGCCCGTTCCGGCTCCAGCTTGCCCTTGGCGGAAGTAATGGCGTCGAGGAACTGGTCGCTGGCCCGTTCCCACGAAAACCGCGCGCCGAACTCGGCCGCCGCCTCACGGTCGAGCGCGACCGCTTGTTCTATCGACCGGGCGAGATCGTCGCCCATCGCCGCCACGGGCAAGGGCAGGTCGCCTTCGGGGCCACGCCCTTCGCGTCCCAGGATGTCCATCGGGCCGGCCACCGGGAAGCAGGCGACAGGCAGGCCGCAGGCCAGCGCCTCGATCACCACCAGCCCGAAAGTGTCGGTCAGGCTGGGGAACACGAAGCAGTCGGCGGTGCGATAGGCGGAAGCCAACTCCTCGCCCGAAAGCGAACCGATGAACACGGCCTGGGGATAGCGCTGACGCAGTTCCTCCAGCGCCGGTCCGTCGCCGACCACCACTTTGGTGCCCACGACATCGGCGTCCAGGAATGCTTCGAGATTCTTTTCCCTCGCGACCCGGCCGACGTTGAGCAGGATCGGGCGGGGCAGGGCGTCCAGCGCGGCGTGCCGTTCGCCGCCGGGGCGGAACAGCCAGTGATCGATGCCCCGGCTCCAGCGGCGCGTCGGGCCGATGCCGCGCGCCGCCAGTTCCTGCGCCAGGCTGTCGGTCGCGACCATGACCGCGCGGGCCGGTGCGTGGAAGCGCTGCATGATCGGCCAGAAGCGTTCGGCGCTGATGCCGGTGCGCACCGCGGCATATTCGGGAAAGCGGGTGTGGAACGCAGTGGTGAAGGGCACCCCGCGCGACAGGCACCAGCCGCGCGCGCTCCAGCCGATGGGGCCTTCGGTGGAGATATGGACGATGTCGGGCGCATAGGCGTCCAGCATCTTGCGCACGCCGAAGCGCGGCGCCATCGCCACGCGGATGGAGGCGTAGCCGGGCAGCGGCACGGTGAGGAAGCGCTGCGGGGTGATAAGCTCCACCTCGTGCCCGCGCCGGTCGAGTTCGGCCACCGTGGCGGACAGGGTGCGGACCACGCCGTTGACCTGGGGGAACCAGGCGTCGGTGGCGATGGCGAGCCTCATGCTTCGACTCCGGCTTCGACCCCAACCTCGACATCGGCCGCGCGCGCTTCGTAAGGCGTGCGCGCGTCGCTCAGCGCCGTTTCGCGCGCCCAGTCGACGATGCGGATCTGACCTTGCGCGTCTTCGGCCAGCGCGGTGCAGCTCTCTACCCAGTCGCCGTCGTTATAATACGTGATGCCGCCGATATCGCGGATTTCGGCGCAATGGATGTGGCCGCAGACGATGCCGTCGAGGCCGCGGGTCAGCGCCTCGTGCGCGACGGCCTCTTCGTAGTTGCCGATATACTGGACCGCGTTCTTGACGCGCTTCTTCATGTAGGACGACAGCGACCAGTAAGGCATGCGCAGCCGGCGGCGCACGGCGTTGAACACGATGTTGGCGCGCAGCAGCAGGTCGTAGGCCTTGTCGCCCAGGAAGGCGAGCCAGCGGGCATAGAGCACCACGCCGTCGAAGCTGTCGCCATGCGTCACCAGCAGGCGGCGGCCGTCGGCGGTTTCGTGCACCGCCTCCAGCACCAGTTCCACCCCGCCGAAGCTCATGCCGGCATAGTCGCGCAGCATCTCGTCATGGTTGCCGGCGATGAACACCACGCGCGTGCCGCGGTGGGCCATCTTGAGGACGCGGCGGATCACTTCGTTGTGCTCGTCGGGCCAGTACCAGCCCTTGCGCAGCCGCCAGCCATCGACGATGTCGCCGACCAGATAGAGCGTCTCGCACTCGACCGAGCGAAGGAAATCGACCAGCATCGCCGCGTTGCAGCCGCGCGTGCCCAGGTGCACGTCGGAAATCCACACGGTGCGGTACTTGCGCTTGGGACGGAACGATTTGGGATCGGGAAGGTCCAGCCACCTGGGGATTCCCGGAGTGGCGGCGCGCCCGGCCTTGCCGACCAGCAGCCCGCTGTCTTCGAACATCATCGCCGTCACCTTTGCCGCTTCCGGCTCGCCAGTTGCGCCTGATGGATAGCCGCCCCCCGTTTCGCTGCGATGACGCATCGATGGCAGTTCGGTTACAGCCGGGACCGGCCTGGCGAACATTCATCCACACGTCATCGAACCGTCACGTTTCCGTCATGCGACTGGGGCAAGGCAGTCCGACGACACGGGCTGGGGCGATGCGGCACATTGATATTCTTCTGACGGGCGATCTCGATGGCGGAACCGGCGGCTTCACGCACGGCGAGCTCGAGGTCGCGTTCCACCGTTTGACGCGGCTGGGCGACCTGCCACTGCTCGAAGGCTCGCTCTGGGCGTTCGTCGACTGGGTTCTGCCCGAGATCTCCGGGCTGGAGATGTGCCGCCGCCTGCGCTGCGATCCGCTGACCGCGCAGGCGCATATCACGATGATCCTCGACGAGGACGACCAGGAAGCGCGGCGGCGCGCGCTGCGCACGGGGGCGGACGATTACATGGTCGGGCCGATCAGCCGCGCCGCGCTGCTCGACCGGGTGCTCAGCCTCAAGCTGCACGAACAGGGCGAGGGCGGGGCGCGGGCGCTGTCGCTGGGCGGCCTCACCATCGATCTCGCCGCGTTCCAGGCGCGCTGGCAGGGCAAGCCGGTGCCGCTCATGCCCAACGAATTCAGGCTCCTGCGCTATTTCGTCGAACATCCGGGCCGCGTCTTCACCCGCTCGCAGCTGATCGCCGCGCTGGGCAAGCAGGAGCCGCCGGTGGACGAGCGCACCGTCGACGTCTGGATCGGCCGCCTGCGCCGCGCGCTCCGCGCCGCCGGGGCCGGCAACCCGCTGCGGACCGTGCGCTCGCTGGGCTATGTCTTCGACGTACCCTGACGGAGCGCTTTGCAGCAGCGGCCGCATGACTTAGGCATCGCCCTTGCAAGTAACGTGCGACGGGGGCGGACATGGCCGGCAGGCATTTCGACGAATGGGCGGTAGGCGACCGCATCGTGCACCAGCCCAGCCGCACGGTGACCGAGACCGATAACCTGCTGTTCTCCACCATGACGCACAACGTCCAGCCGCTCCACCTCGATGCCGAGGCGGCGAAGGCGTCCGAGTTCGGCCGGATCCTCGTCAACAGCACTTTCACCTTCAGCCTCGCGGTCGGGCTGTCGATCGCCGACACGACATTGGGCACGCTGGTGGCCAACCTGGGCTTCGACAAGATCGTGACGCCCCGACCGACCTTCATCGGCGATACGCTGACGTGCAGCAGCGAAGTGGTGGACTTGCGCGAATCCCGGTCGCGCCCCGGCCAGGGCATCGTCACCTTCCGCCACGAGCTGACCAACCAGCGCGGGGAGACCGCGCTGTCCTGCCTGCGTACGGTGCTGCTGAAGAAGCGGGACGTCTGACGCGGCCATCCGCGTTCAAATCGCGTCAGGCGTCAATCGCATTGGACCCGTGCCTCCGCCGGTGGTCCGCTATTGGCCACTTTCGGGAGAGATCGCATGGAATATCGCCTGCTCGGCCGCAGCGGCCTTTACGTTTCGGAATTCTCGTTCGGGGCGATGACCTTCGGCGGCGGAATGCACGGTTCGGTCGACGTCGAAACGGCGACCGCGATGATCGACACCTGCCTGGAAGCGGGCGTGAACCTGATCGACACCGCCGACGTCTATGGGGCGGGCCGGTCCGAGGAAATCCTGGGCCAGGTGCTCAAGGGCCGCCGCGACGAGGTGATGATCGCCACCAAGGCCTTCGGCCCGACCACGCCGAAGCCTGGCCCCAACGATTTCGGCCTGTCGCGCAAGCATCTGATCGACGCCTGCGACGCCAGCCTCAGGCGGCTCGGCATGGATTACATCGACCTCTATCAGGTGCATAATTTCGACGGGCTGACGCCGATGGAGGAAATGCTGCGCGCGCTCGACGATCTCGTGAAGGCGGGCAAGGTCCGCTATATCGGCCATTCCAACTGGGCGTCCTGGCAACTCGCCAAGGCGACGGGCGTGGCGGAAATGCGCAATTTCACGCCGCCGGTGAGCCAGCAGGTGCAATATTCGCTGTTGAAGCGCGACGCCGAGTTCGAACTGTTCCCCGCCGGCGTGGACATGGGGGTCGGCGCGCTGATCTGGAGCCCGCTGGCGCAAGGCTATCTCACCGGCAAGTTCCGCAAGGAAGTGTCCGAAGTCACCCGGCTCGGCACCGTCAATCAGGTCGGCTACTGGGAAGACGACACCAGCGCCAAGGTGCTGGCCGCGCTGGACGAAGTGGCGGCGGGCTATCCCGGGGCCAGCCTGTCGCAGGTCGCGCTCAATTTCGTGCGTCGCAAGGCCGGGGTCAGCTCGATCCTGGTCGGCGCGCGCACGATGGAGCAGCTCAAGGACAATCTCGCCGCCGCCACCTGGTCGCTGAGCGACGAGGACATGGCCAAGCTCGATCGCGCCAGCCGCCGCGGCCTGCCCTATCCCTATTCGCACCACCGCACTTACGGGCGCGGCCGCATCCCGATGCTGGGGCTGATGCCGATCCCCGAGAGCAAATAGCGTCCAGTCAGGGGCGACGCTTGGCAAGCCATGCGATGGCTGCTAGGCGTCGGCTCCTCGGGGCAAAGCAACCTCCCGACCAGGCCTCACCGCCCAAGCGTTGCCTTGACCGTCCGCTGTTTTGCGGACGTATGGGCATGAGGCAAGAGTGGCGACCAATCCAATTCCGAACAAACCCGCTTTCCGCGAATTCGTGCGGGTCTGCGCGCAGATCGGCTGTCTGAGCTTCGGCGGTCCAGCCGGCCAGATCGCGCTGATGCACCGCGAGCTTGTCGACGAGAGGGGCTGGGTCAGCGAAGAGCAATATCTCCATGCGCTGAACTTCTGCCATTTGCTGCCGGGGCCGGAAGCGCAGCAGTTGGCCACCTGGATCGGCTGGAAGCTCCACGGCTGGCGCGGGGGGCTGGTCGCCGGCCTGCTTTTCGTCATACCCGGCGCGCTGGTGATCCTGGCGCTGTCGATGCTCTATGCCAGCGCGGCGCAGTATGACTGGTTCGCCGCGCTGTTCCTGGGGATCAAGGCGGCGGTGCTGGCCATCGTCGTGCAGGCGCTGATGCGCATCGCCGGGCGCGCGCTCAACACCGGTTTCAAGAAAGGCATGGCGGTCGCAGCGTTCCTGGCCCTGTTCCTGTTCGACCTGCCGTTCCCGCTGGTCGTCCTGGGTTCAGGGGCCATCGGCATGGCGGTCGCCGCCGCTAGGCCCGATCTTCTGGCGCTGAAGGCAATGGAAAAGCCGCCCGTGGCAGGCCCGCGACCCTGGGGCCGGACATTCGCCGCCATTTTCGGCTGGGGCGCGGTCTGGGCGCTGCCCATGGCGCTGGTGTTCGTCTTCCTGGGGGCGGACCATGTCCTGTGGGACATCGGGGTGTTCTTCTCGCAGCTCGCCGTCGTCACTTTCGGCGGCGCCTATTCGGTGCTCGCCTATATGGCGCAGGAGGCGGTGCAGGGGCACGGCTGGCTTTCGGCGGGGGAGATGGCCGACGGGCTGGGCATGGCGGAAACGACGCCCGGCCCGCTCATCATGGTCACGCAGTTCGTCGGCTATCTCGCCGCGTTCCGCGCGCCCGCGCCGTTCGGCCCGATGACCGCCGGCATCCTCGGCGCGGCGCTGACCACCTGGGTCACGTTCGCGCCCTGCTTCCTCTGGATATTCGCCTTCGCCCCGTGGATCGAGCGGCTGGAGCACGCGAAGCGGCTGAGCGGCGGACTGGCCGCCCTGACTTCAGCGGTGGTGGGCGTCATCGCCAACCTCAGCCTGTGGTTCACGCTCCACGTGCTGTTCGCGCGCGTGGAAGAGGGACGCCTGGGGCCGTTGCGCCTCTACAGCCCCGACTGGCAGAGCTTCGACTGGCGCGCAGCAGTGCTGGCCCTGCTGGCGGCGATCCTGATCTTCCGCTTCCGGATGAACGTCATCAAGGTTCTGAGCGTGGCGGCGATCGGAGGCCTGCTGCTCGGTCAGGTCTGACGGGCGGGTGTTGGCGGCGGCCGGGAGCGTTCTTTTCGGAGAACGCACGCATCCCGCGTTGACCGGAGTGCCCCGACTGTGGCAATCGCCCGGCGCATCGTGGCGAAGCCGGCACGATGCGGACTGCGAACAATGGGCGCACGTGCCGGGATTCGCGGGTGTAGCTCAATGGTAGAGCAGCAGCTTCCCAAGCTGAATACGAGGGTTCGATTCCCTTCACCCGCTCCAAAACACAATCCACCAACATCCACCTGTGCCTTTGAAAGCCGCGGAAAACCGGGGTATTCTCGCGTCTGCTGACCACTGGTGATCGCGGCAGTCCAGCCGCAGCCAGGAAATTTGGGGGCCTTTTGGGGGCCTCTCGCGTGTCAGCCAATGTGGGAGCCCCCAATCTGGGGGCCTTTTGCAAATAAGGCGCTGATTGAATGGCACTTACCGACACTGCTATCCGCAATGCCAAGCCCCGCGAGAAGCCTTATAAGCTGTCAGACGGTGGGGGCCTTTTTCTTCAAGTCTACCCTGCTGGTGGCAAGCTCTGGCGGCAGAAATATCGCGTCGATGGACGAGAGAAGAAGCTCAGCCTGGGCTCCTACCCCGAGATCGGCTTGGCTGAGGCGCGCCGACGCCGCGAATCGGCGCGCGAGCAGCTGGCGATGGGCAAGGATCCATCGCGCGAGAAGCAGAAAGACAAGCTGCGCGGTCAGGTGCTCAATGCATGCACCTTCTCCCTCATCTCGACTGAATATTGCGAGCGGCGCAAGAAGGATGGCCATAGGCCCTGGGCGCCGGCAACGGCCAAGCGCTGCGAATACCTGCTCAGCCTGCTCGACAACACCATCGGTAAGCTGCCGATAACCCAGATCGAGCCCGCCGATGTCCTGGCAGCCGTTCGTCGGATCGAGCGCAAGGGCAATCTCGAAAGCGCGTCGAGGACCATGCAATTGGCCAGCGCTGTGTTCCGCTTTGCGGTCGCCACGGCGCGGCTGTCCTCGGACCCGACACGCGACCTGCGCGGTGCGCTCGCTACGCCCAAGGTCACACATCATGCTGCGATCACGGAACCTAACGCCGTCGGCGCTTTGCTGCGTGCGATCGACACATATCAGGGGTTCGGGCTGACCAAGCAGGCGCTTCAGCTCGCGGCCCACGTGTTCGTTCGCCCGGGTGAGCTGCGTCATGCCGAATGGGCAGAACTCGATCTCGATGCCGCGGTCTGGACGATCCCCGCTGAGAAGATGAAGATGCGCCGGCCGCATCATGTCCCGCTTTCGCGCCAGGTCCTGGACCTCTTCACCGAGCTTCGCTCGATCACGGGCTCAGCGCGTTGGGTGTTTCCGTCCGTTCGCAGCCGCGCACGGCCGATGAGCGAGAATACCATAAATGCCGGTCTGCGGCGCCTGGGCTATGCGACCGACGAGATGACCGGACATGGCTTTCGGGCCATGGCCAGCACCTTGCTCAACGAGTCCGGCAAATGGTCGTCCGACGCTATCGAGCGCGCGCTGGCTCATGGCGAGCGGGACAAGGTCCGGGCCGCCTATCATCGCGGGGCGCATTGGAAGGAGCGCGTCGAGATGGCGCAATGGTGGTCTGATCACCTCGATGAGCTGCGAAGCAACAACGAGCCCTGATTAGCCCGTTCTGAAAAGCGGTTGGGTTTCTGTTCCAAGATTGCAGCTTTCGAGTTAGGGGATGTTCGACCAGCTGGCACCGGATAAAGAACAATATGTCGTGAAAAATCGCCTCGTCACTGTTGAACTCGCATTCGCACTGATCTGTTTAGGTGCTGGCGGGCTAAGCGGGAGGTGTATCGGTGCGACTACTTCATCCGCGGGCGATTATATATCCAGCGATCCGGACTTTGATCGGCTCGCGCAGACCGAAGGCGCCGGGCGCTTTCTTGAGCTTCCGCGTGTTATGTTCGTCATCGATCGCAATGGTGCCCGGCCGCGTATCCATTGGATCAACACGCGGCAGTATCTCTACCACTACGACTTCCTGCAGGCGCGCTACCTGACCATTGCTGATGCCGACAGCTTCAACGCCGCCAATTATGGGAAAGAGGACCGCCGGTTTGTCCTCGGTGCGGTGGTGCGGTACCCACGGCTCGACCGCTACGGCGTGGAGTTCTGGGAAGGCGACGTCGTCTCGCCCGAATTGCTGGCTTCAGCGCTGCAGCAGCTCCAGGCGGCGTTCCACGCGCCGCTGACGTTCAAGCCCAATTCGGACCAGCAGGTGGACGCGGCGAAGCGGGCCGGCTTGCCAACGATCAGCGTGGAGGAGGCTTTCGGCGCACGCGAGCAGCTGGTGCTGAACCGTGGCCGCGCCGTCGGACGGTTGGTGGTCGTCCAGGACGGTGCGGAAGATGATCTGCTGCCCGGCGACATCGCCCTGCTCAGGACGCTCCCGATACGCCTCTCGCCCGTGGCGGGCATCGTTTCCTCAAGCTTCGCGACACCAATCAACCACGTCAATCTCCTGGCCAAGACCTGGGGTATCCCCAACGCCTATCGTGCGGATGCCGAGAGCCAATGGGGAGCTCTGGATCGCCGCGACGTCGTGTTGGATACGACCGGTGCGGCCGTCACCATGCGCCTGGCCAGCCTCGAGGAAGTGCGCAAGGCGCAGAGAAATCGCACCATCGCCGCCGTAAAGACGCCGCGGGCCGACCTCGCCTATTCCGGCTTGCCGACGCTCATCGACCAGGACGCGCGCTGGGCGCCGCGCTCGGGCGCCAAGGCGGCGAACCTCGCCGTGGTGGCAGCCCTTGCGGGCACGCGGCCTGACCTGGGCTACGCAGTGCCCGTGGGGTTCAGCATTCCCTTCGCATTCTACGACCGCTTCGTTGCCGCCAACGGCATCGAACCGCAGATCCAATCGTTTCTAAGCGATCCGAGACGCGGCGATCAGGCATGGCGCCGCCAGGCGCTGGCTGCCATCCGCGCACGCTTCGCTGCGGCTGAGATCCCGCGCGAGGATCTCGCCGCCATCGTGAGCCGGCGGAGCGAGGTCCTCGGCGAAAGCAGCGCCTTCGTTCGATCATCCACCAATGCCGAGGATCTGCCGGGTTTCAATGGAGCCGGCCTCTACGATACAATTCCAAATGTCGGCACAGGAGAGGCGGTTCAGCGGGCGATAAAGACAGTCTGGGGATCACTGTGGAACGACCGCGCCTTCGCCGCACGCGAGCGCGCGGGAATCGATCACCGCGCCGTGCGGGCGGCGGTCCTTGTCCAGACCGGCATCGATGCCGAGGCGGCCGGCGTAATGACGACCCTCGACCCATTCGACGAGCAGAGCGCGGAGAAACGCATATTCATCGCCGCCAAGCGGGGCATCGGCATTCGCGTGGTGGAAGGCAAGAAGATCGCCGAGCAGCTGATCTACCGACCCGAGCTGGATTCTATCCAGGTTCTCACCCGCTCACAGGATGACGTTATGCTGCATTTCTCGCCCGACGGCGGAGTTCAGGAAGTGAAGGTCGAACCCAATCGCGCCGTGCTGAGCGACGATCTCGTCCGCCGGCTCGGTGCGATCGGAGCGGCTTTGCAGGCGCGGTTCGGCAATCGTCCCCAGGACATCGAATGGCTGGTGGTGGGCGGACGAATCATGATCGTGCAATCCCGCGACTATGTGAAAGGATGATCGTTATGCGACCGTTGTTCCTTGTGGGCACTGCGCTGGCCTGCCTCGGGTTGGGGGCGTCTCCAGCTTCCGCGCTCATGGACGCGCCTCCCGAAGTGGCCGGGCCGCCGCGGTGGTATGCGCCCGACGATTGTCCCCTGAGCTTGACGGCTTCAGGCGGAAATTCGGCTGGGCCAGCGGTCCCGGTTCGCGCCTTGGCGTTGGGAGCGCCGATTGATCGCAATTCTACGTCTTTCCAGACCGGCGGCAGCGGCACGGCCTTTAGCGCATGGCAGCGCCAAAGGCGGCAGGCCGGCTTGCAATACGAACCGCAGACCTTCGATCCGGCGGGCCGTGCCAGGCCGTCGGTTTTCGCAGTTCCGGCGTCCCGAGCCGCCAATTCCTGGGCTTATCAGCGCTTGCCGTTGAAGGCCTCTGGCACCGCATATTCTGCAAGAGCGATGATTTTCGCGCAGGCGAACTCCCCGACGAGCGGGCGGATCGCTTCGCTAGCATTGACCTTTTCCGATAGGCCGGCCGCACGACCCAAGCTCACCGTCAGTTGGCGCGAGAGGTGCCGAGTACCGATGTCCATCCTCGTCTACGCGCCGGACATGTCCGTCGCGCATCTGCGGCAGCTGTTCAGCCGGCGTGACTGCTGGACCTTCTGGGATTCCTGTGCCCCCGTGAAGAAGCCCCGTGGCCGGGTCCTGTTCGTAAGTAGTCAACGCAGCGGAGTAGGTTACGAATATCGCTGGGTGGATTATGGCCTCCTTCTGCCAGGCTGAAGGACCGAGGAGTGGATAAAAAATGACCGGCATACGTGTGTCATCGACGATGGGCCTGGCGCTGCTTGCATTCGCACTCAGCGCGCCTTCAGCGCGGGCCCGAAGGGCAATTCCGCCAGAAATGGTCGGCCCGCCGTTCGTCGCGGCCAGCCCTGCGTGTCCGGCCAGGATCTCAAATACCGGCGGGATGTCAGCTGGACCAGCTATACCACTTCGCGCGCTAACGCTGGGATCGCCGGTCGATCGCAATGCTACGTCCTTCGAGACCGGCGGGAGCGGAACCGCTAAATCTGTGGAGCGGCAGGAGCGCAGGGCTGCTGGGCTTCAGTTCGATCCACGCGTGTTCGACCCTGCAGGCAGAGACCGGCCTTCCGTGTTCGCCGAAATGCCGCGGGCCGGGCAATCCTGGACCTATCAGCACTTCCGTTTGAACACGACGGGCCGCGACTACTCGCCAACTGCAATGATCTTCGCGCAGGCAACCTCCCCGACGAGCGGCCGGATCGCTTCACTGGTCATGAACCTGCCCAGCAAGCCGGTCGAGCGCGCCAAACTGACCATTGCCTGGAGGGAGAATTGCCGGATCCGAAGGACGCTACTCATCTACGCGCCAGCGTTGTCCGTGCCGCAGCTACGGCGGCTCGCCGCCCAGCCAGAGTGCTGGAGCTATCCGGGCTCCTGCGCTCAAACGCAGAGACCTCGCGGCCGGGCGCTGTTCGTGAGCTCGCTGCGCAGTGGCGTCGGCCACGAATATCGCTGGATCGATTACGACATGCTCATGAGGAATTGAGTTTCTATGCTATGCGGCTGCATCCGCCGACATTGCGGTCATAGAGGCGAACGGCCAGAGCATATAAAAACGGCCATACGTTCAGCCAAGTGGTCGACTTTTGTTTTCTCGTGGAGGCGGACAGTCTGCTGCTCGGAAAGCGACGATTGAAACCGGACGATACCGCTGGCAAGATTGAGCCCATGGGCTGCATCATATTCGATCTGGATGGTACTCTGATCGACAGCGAGCCGGCCTGCAACCAAGCCTTGCTCGATTTACTGCCGGAGTTGCCCGACAATCTTGTCGAGTTGATTGGCCGATACCGAGGAAAAAAACTCACTGAGGTATTCGCCGATATAGAAGTCAGACTTTCTCGGAAACTTCCGGACGAATTCGAGCAAACCTACCGAGCTCGCGTTGCAGCCATATTCGATAGCGAACTACAAGCTATGCCGGGAGCCGAGGAGGCACTGACCGCTATAAAATTGCCGATGTGCGTTGCTTCGAGCGGCCCGATGTCAAAAATCTGCCACGCGCTTGAATTAACAGGATTGTCCAGGTTTTTTGATAAGCAGATATTTAGCTCCTATGAGGTGGGTTTTTGGAAACCTGATCCTCGACTATTCCTTTATGCCGCGAAAGAGATGGGGGTCGCCCCCGATCTCTGCGCCGTCGTTGAGGATAGCTCAGTTGGCATAGCAGCAGCAGTTTCGGCGGGGATGAGGCCCTATCAGTTCCTGCCGAATGGAGAGCAAAATATTGCTGTTGGAGCGACCGCAATCCGCGACCTACGCGAACTTGTATATATCCGTTTGTGAAAATAGCTCCGGGACACCGTTCGACAGCATTGCCGCCGCGTCAACTGGCAATGCTCTGGTTTCGGCATGCCGACGGCAGGCGCCAACATTCCGGTCATTTCAGCGCACCGATAAGATCCCTGAAACCCGCCGTTCATTCATAGGTCGCGGCGATGGCAGCTTTGTCGTGGTTTCCGGATAGTCTCCTTTTGCCCGCGAACGGTCGATAGCGGCCGTTCGCTTCTAGGCGAAAATATCCTCTATCCCGGGCGAATTGTTCACTCTGATCCCCGCACGAGACGCGATCACAAGCACCGCTGCATTCCAAACGATCACTCCTGCGGGACAAGCAGATACGATTAAGCTGGATAGGAAAGACGTTAGACGGACGATCGGGTCCTTACCGGATCGCTTGGGGAAGCGGCGGTCCAAGAAAATAGTGCCGAGCCTGCAGGACCTATAGAAACCTTCGCCTCTGCAACCCCAGACTTTCCAGACAATGCACGCTCTATCCCATCGAGCTGCACCGGGGCACCCGTTCATCTCAGTTGCCATCGTTGACTGGAAACCCTGCCAATCGCGATTGACTGGACGATGTTTGCTCAGTGCAGCGTCGAGCGCGGCAATAGCGAATATTTAGACTATGATTCGGAAAGAGTTCGTTGCGGCGACAATGCCTGTCTCAACAGTGCAATTGTCCTATCGGTCCGCCGGTCGACATCTTCGGGTCGCGAACCGCGCTGGACGCCGGCGATCATCAGGATGAGCAAGGTGTAATCCTCGAGCGGGAAATCGTCGCGGATCAGACCGGCCGCCTTGGCCCGTTCCAGCGGCTCGGCGAGTAGCGCCTTCATCACGCCCGTCGCCCATTTGGCGACGCCGGGAGATTGCTTGTCCAGCAATGCGACGTTGCCGAAACCGCGCGACGAACGGGTCCGGTCGGCCAGGAAGCGCACGCCGAGCATGAAGGCGTCGTCGCGATCGCGCCATTTTTCCAGATCTGCGGCGAACACTTCGAGATGACGTTCGAGCACGGCGATGAGCAGCGCCGTCCGGTCCGAGAAATTGCGGTAGAGGGTCGCCCGACCAACCCCTGCAACGGTGGCGAGGTGATCCATCGAAAATTCCGCACCCTCTTCCCGATACAGATCGACTGCAACGTCCACGATGCGCTGACGCCGTTCCTCGGCATCGCGCCTGGCGATGGGCTTAGGGTTGTCGCCGAAGCGGATGTTGACGGGCTCGGTCATTCAACGACTCGATAACGCCTGATCGCCGCCTCGACAATGCGACCGGTCTTCGGAGGCCCTTCATAACTGAGACGATTTGAATTAATTCGTCTTATTTGTTTTGACGCCAGATCGCGAATCGCTTAGCCTGAGGCCAACAAGCACGAGGCAATTCCGGGAAGGAGCCAGTTCGATGGCGCAGGAGAAGCTCACGATCGTATCGCTCGATGGTCACGCGGCGATTCCGCCCAACCTGTGGGCGCAATATCTCGACAAGCGCTATCACGCGTTCCTGCCCAAGCTGGAAAAGGAGAACGAGCGCTTCACCCGCATGCAACGTGCCTATTTTGAGAAAACCCACAGCATGGGCGATCTCGAGGTGTTCGATCTCGACAACGCGGTCCGCGATGGCGGGGCGGACGGGCTGTTCAACCTCGATGTTCGCCTGGCCGAGATGGACCGCGAGGGCATCGCTGCCGAGTTCGTCCACAACGGCGATCCGCGCATCGTCACCTGCTTTTTCGGCTCGTCTAACCAGCCTTACCCGCTCGACGTCTGTCAGGCCGGAGCCAAGGCTTATCACCGCTGGCTCTACGATACCTTCGGCCTCGCCAAGAACCGCCTGCTGCTGATCGGCGTGATCGGCCACGCGCCTTGGCGCTCGACCGACGAACTGATCGAGGAACTCGACTGGATCGCCGATCGCGGCTTCCCCGCGACTTCGGTGCCGGGCTTCACCACCTATCCGGGCCAGCCGGTCCTGTCCGATCCCTATTGGGATCCGTTCTGGAAGCGCTGCGAGGAACGCAACATCGCGCTGTGGATGCACGCCGGGCATGGCGAATCGCAGGCCGAGATCGGCACCCAGCTGCAGCGGATGTACGCGCAGATGGAAGCGGAAAACCTGCCGTTCGAGGAACTGACCAAGCGCCATATCCGCCAGTTCAGCCAGAACCGGGTTTTCGAAAGCATCAAGCCCCGGCGCGCGATGTGGCAGATGATGCTGGGCGGCGTGTTCGATCGCTTTCCCGGCCTTAAGCTGGTGATGAACGAAGTCTATGCCGACTGGATTCCGCGGACGATGCAGCTGCTGGACGAGGAATACGAGAACAACCGCGACGCCATACCGGCCAAGCTGAAGCCCAGCGAATACTGGGATCGCAATCTCGTCGGCTGCATGTCGTTCGCCCGCCGTTGCGAGATGGACGTGCGCGACGAGATCGGCGTCGGCACGCTCGCTTTCGGCCGCGATTATCCGCATCCCGAAGGCACCTGGCCCAACACCAAGCTGTGGCTGCGCGACGTGCTGAGCGGTGTGGCGGAAGACCAAGTCCGCGCGATCCTGGGCGAGAACATCATCCGGATCCTGAATCTCGATGCCGACGCGATCCACGCCATCGCCGACAAGGTGGGGCCGACGCTGGAAGAGATCGCCGGCCATCCCCAGGACTTGCCCGCGCCGCTGCTCGCGCACTTCGCCAAGCGCGGCGACTACCTGCGCCCCGGCGAGGGCGAAGAGCGAGTTCAGGAAATGCGCGAGATGCTGACGGAGGACATCTGGCGCGTCAGCGCGCTGGTGTGAGCCACGCGGGCATTCTGCCCGAAGCGATAGATAAGGCCCTTTTTACTTTCCGCGAACGCGATGGGAGGATTCGCATGTCTAAAAAGCTCACTATTATTTCGCTCGACGGTCATGCCCAAATGCCGGAATCGGCATGGGCCAAATATCTTGACCCGCGCTTCCACGACTATTTGCCGAAGCTCTCGGAAGAGAACGCGATCATGCAAAGACTGATGGGCATGCACGTCACCAAGACGCACAGCGGCCCGGACCTCGACGTTTTCGACAAGGAAGGCGCCTATCGGGGCGGCGGGGCTGAGGGCTGGCACGATGCCGAGATTCGCTTGGCCGAAATGGACCGCGAAGGCATCGCCGCCGAGTTCGCTTTCGACGGCGATCCTCGGATGCTCGGCATGTTCTTCCAGTCGGCCAACCGCCCCTATGCCAAAGATCTGTGCAATGCCGGGGTGCGTGCCTACCATCGCTGGCTGCACGACGCTTTCGGCCATGCCAAGGACCGGCTGATCCCCGTCGGGATCATCGGCCACACGCCCTGGGCCAGCATGAAGGACATGGTTGCCGAGCTCGACTGGATCGCGGATCGCGGTTTCCTGGCCACCTCCATGCCCGGCTTCGTGACCTATCCGGGCGAACCCGAGCTGTTCGACCCTTACTGGGATCCTTTCTGGGCACGCTGCGAAGAGCGCAACATCGCGCTGTGGGTCCACGCCGGTCACGGCGACAAGCAGGGCGAAACGGGCGTTGCCATGATGCACGTGGGCAAGCAGCTCAAGCCCGATCACAGCAACTATCAGGAGCTTCACGACCTCTTCATCGCGCCGCTGTTCGACGGCGCGGGCGTGTTCGAGGCGATGAAGCCGCGGCGCTCGATGTGGCAGCTGATGATGGGCGGCGTGTTCGATCGCTTTCCCAAGCTCAAACTGGTGCTGAACGAGATCTACATCGACTGGATGCCCGGTACGCTTCGCTGCCTGGACGAGGAGTTCAAGGCACGCCGCGGCGAACTGCCGGCCAAGCGCCTGCCGAGCGAGTACTGGCGCACTAACGGCGTCACCAGCATGTCGTTCCCCCGCAAGGCGGAAGTCGCGATGCGCCACGAGGTGGGCATCGAGACGGTCACGTTCGGCCGCGACTATCCGCATCCCGAAGGAACCTGGCCCAACACCAAGCTGTGGCTGCGCGATTTGTTCAAGGGTGTTCCCGAAAACGAAGTGCGCGCCATTCTCGGTGGAAATGCGATCCGTGCGCTCAATCTCGACGGTGCCAAGCT
>Ga0209813_10000067_pt1 | contig 39863 bp, 32 predicted proteins | sample EndMethybrTD3033_FD_187596 | JGI IMG/M metagenome (GOLD analysis project Ga0209813, IMG submission 187596) | Populus endosphere microbial communities from Tennessee, USA - Endosphere MetaG P. TD hybrid TD303-3 (SPAdes) (version 2) | ecosystem: Host-associated > Plants > Roots > Endosphere... | reverse complement strand
GCGGAGGGGGAGGGGGCGCGGCCATCATGGGTGCCGGGACACGGCGCGCGGTCAGCACGATTTCCTGCGCCGAATCCATCATCGCCTCGGCCTGCGGCATCTCGATCGGAAACAACTCCCACTGCGGATGGGTGCTGGTGATATCCATCGGCCAGCAGCGTAGCGACAGCGGGCCACCCGTCGGTCGCGGCTGGACCTTCCGTCCCTGCTTATTGGGCTGTCCGGCGATGACGCTGAGCCGAGCGTCGGCAAAGCCGGTGACGCCGCCATTGGCCACGGTCAGCCAGGCCATGAGGTCGAGATGGCGGCCATCATCCTGCATGTCGGCGACATAATTGGCAGCCCAGTCGAACCCCTCCGCCAAATAGGTGAGTTGCAGCGTGACGCGGGTCGGCCGGGCGCTGGAGGCGATGACCGACAGGGTCGGACGCGGCGACAGGTCGGTCGGCACGCGCGGATAGAGCATGCGTTCGGGCAGGCCGCTGCACCCCAGCGCCTCATAGCCCTGCGCCGTCTGGACGATGACGCCGCCCATCGGCCCGGCGCTGATGATCGCGTCCTGCTCGCTGACCTTGCCGGTCTTGCGGTCGGTGCGGCGCAGGGTGACGCTACGCTTGAGATAGGCGTCGACCAGACCGGCGGGCGAGAGCAGCCGGGCATCGCGATTCTTCTCGCGCACGCCCTGCGGCATGCCGGAAAGGACGGCGGTTTCGGGCATCAGTCCCTCTGCCACGCCCTCGAACCGCACCACCGATTCGCCCCGTGGCAAGTCGATGATGCGAGTCTCGTTGATCAGCGCATAGCCGCCGGGCCATTTGGGATCGATCGCCCCCTTGGCGCGGCCGGGCTGGCGATAGACGGTGACGGAGACCGAATCGGCCTTGGTCGAGACCACCGTACCCGCCCGCGCCGGCGCGATGCCGAAGCAGAGCAGAAGAAGGACAAGGACGCGCAGCAGCACGGCAGCGCCGGTCAGTAGCGCGAATCGAAGGTGACGCTGAGATCGACCGAGCCATTGGCGGGCACCGGCACGCTCCATTCCATCCGGTCGGCGGAGACGCGCTTGCCTTCCAGGCTTTGTGCGGTAACGCGGGTGTCGCCCCACAGCCCCTGCTGGGCCAGGTCGACCGTCACCGCTTCGGGCCGGGCGTTGGTGAGCGTGTAGCGCATCCGCGTTTCCCAGCGCTGGCCGCCCTTCTTCGTGCGCTGCTCGACGGTCGGGCGCACCTTGACGTCGAATGCCTCGCCCGTGCGCAGCGCCATCGACGATCCCATCGGCGTATGGTCGATGCTGTTCTCGCCGATGAACTGGGGATCGCCACGCGCGTCGCGCATATAGACGCGGATCGTGCCGGCCGGCAGTTGATCGCCAAGGCCGCCCTGTTTCGAGGTCGAGAATTTGAGCACGCTCGATGCGCTCATCGGTTCGGTCGAACTGCCCATCCAGCTATTGAGATATTCATAGGTGGCGCGGGCCGGCGCGCCCTTCACGTCGAGGAAGCTGACCTGCTTCTGCTGGGCATTGGCGATGGTCGTGCGATCGGCCAGCGGATAGAGATAATAGTCGCCCAGCCGCTCGCGCGGACCGCTTTCGGTGCCGGCCTGGTCGATCGCGCCGCTAGACGACTGCCACCAGTTGCGCCGCCCGCCGCCATTGGCCGGATTGCCGGCGACCAGGATGGTCTTCGCATTGGTGAAGCTCGTGCCCGTATTGTTGGTGAGCGTCACCCAGCCCTGCATGTCCATCGCGCCTTTGGCCGCGTCGAACAGCGCGACATAGTCGGCGGTCCAGCCAAGATTGGGGGTCAGATAGGATAATCGGGCCGGCACGGTGCCGCCGCGCGCGGCCTCGATCGTCACCGACAGGGTCGGGCGGGCGCGCAGATTGGGCGGCACCCGGTCGAAGATCACCCGCACCGGCAGACCATCGTCGCGCAGCACCTCGATCCGCGAACCGATCTGCATGACGATCCCGCCATTGGCCGCCAATATCTTGGCGCGCTCGCGCGTCTCGGCGCCGGTCGCGGGATTGGTGCGCACCAGCGTCACCTCCTGCCCCACCGCCTTGTCCATCAGCTTGTCGGGCGAGAGCAGGTCGAAATCGAAATTCTGTTCGACGATCGAGAAGCCGGGGCCGGAGAGATTGACCGTTTCGGGCCGGATGCGGGCGGATACATCGGGAAATTCGATACGGTTGCGACCGGCATTGACGCTCAATTGCCGGTCATCCTGCACCAGCGATTGGCCGCCATTATAGATGGTGACAGCGACATCGCCCTGAGCGGTGGCGCCGGTAGGATCGACAGAAGCAGTTTGAGAAAAGGCGGCGGCCGGCAGCATCAGGGCCAGACCGATCAACAGGCGGACAGTCGTCATCAGGTCGCACTCCCCTTATGCGACGACCTTCTGCCCCAAGCGGCTATATTTGCAAACAAAAAGGGGCGGCGCCGGGATGGCTCCGCCCCTTTTTGGTTTTCGGGTCGCTCGAAAGCCGCGCTTATTCGGCGGCTTCGGTCGCCGGACGGGCGCGACGGGTGCGCTTGCGGGGCGCTTCCTCGGTCACGTCCGTGTCGCTATCATTATCGGCGCGGGCGATCGAGGGCGGCAGGATGCTGACATCCAGGCCTTCATTCGCGTCGGTCGGCGCGGCATCGGCCTTGCGCGGACGGCCACGGCGCGGCTTGGGCGCTTCGGCAGCCGGTTCGGCTGCGAGTTCTGCGGGCTGTTCGGCTGCCACCGGCTGCTGCTCGGTCGCGTCCTCGGCCACCGGGCGGTCGCGACGATTGCGATCGCGACGATTACGGTCGCCCCGGTCGCCACGATCATTGCGGTCACCGCGATCCTGGCGCTCGCCGCGCGGTTCGCGACGGTCATAATCGCGTTCGGCGCGCTCGGGCTGTTCGGTGCGGCCCTCTTCGGCGCCGTCCTCATTGCCCTCGAACTCTTCGCCTTCGTCGTCGAAATTCTCGTCATTCCGGCGGAAGCGCTGCTGCTGCTCCTCCTGGCGCGAACGATTGTCGGCCAGCACGCGGAAATAATGATCGGCGAACTGCAGATAATATTCGGCGTTCACACGGTCGCCGGCCATCTGGGCATCGCGCGCCATATTCTTGTATTTCTCAAGAAGCTGGGCCGCATTGCCGCGGGCGCGGTTGTCGATACGGTTGCCGTTGTCGCCACCACCCCGGTTACCGCCATTGGGACGACCGTTGTTGTTATTATTCCGGCCGCGATTGCGGCGACCGGCCTGCCGGTTGTTGATCAAGACATGATCCTTGCGTTCGCTATGATAATATTCACTGAAAACACTGTTCAGCTGCTATCCCCAAGCACCGCCCCTTCCGTGGGGCCGGATGTGGCTCCGCCAGACATGATCCGGTGCGGATCACGCCCTCAGCCACCAGAGGCGCTTGCGCAGCAGCGCCATCTTGACTTTCAGGAGCAGGAAAATGCCTTATCCATCAATGGCCTGATAAGGCCATGTCGCCGGAATGGCGGTTTTCCTGATCCCGATGTAATGGCATTCACACCATAAACCAAGCAATTTTCGCTGTGGTGGCGTGAAATCCCGCCTTCTTATTCGCCCGGCGTGGCGACGAGGCAGCGATCATGCCCCGCAAGGTCGCGGCGCAGCGACACGCCCAGCCCCTGCGCCCGCAGCAGTGCCGACACGCTTTCCCCCTGATCATAGCCGATCTCGATCGCGGCCATGCCGCCCGGCGCGATCAGCGCAGGCAGTTGCGGCGCGATGCGGCGATAATCGTCCAGTCCATCGGCGCCGGCGAACAGGGCGCTGGCCGGATCGTGCAGCACATCGCCGGCGAGCGGCGCGTCGGTGGCGATATAGGGCGGGTTGATCAGCAGCAGGTCGAACGGCCCGGTCACGCCGGCCGCCCAATCGCCCCGCTGGAAGCGCGCGCGCGTCCCCATGCCCAGCCGGTCGACATTGCCCTGCGCCACTGCCAGCGCGGCGGCCGAGGCGTCGATGCCCAGCCCGGTCGCATCGGGCCACTGGTCGAGCGCGGCGAGCAGCAGCGCGCCCGATCCGGTGCCCAGATCCAATATGGTCGTGGGCGACCGGTCACGGAAGTGATCGACTGCCGCCTCGATCAGCGTCTCGCTGTCGGGCCGCGGGATCAGCACATCGGGCGTGACGGTCAGGCTGATCGTCCAGAAATCGCGGCTACCCAGGATATGGGCGATCGGCGCGCCGGCCAGCCGCTGCTGCAGATGGACAGCGAAAGTGACAGGAACAGACAGATCGCGCTGGCGCAGCAGCAGGTCGTTGCGGCCGATGCCCAGTGCATGGGCCATCAGCAGTTCGGCGTCGAGCCGGGGGGTGTCGCTGATCGTGCTTAAGCTGACAGTGGCCTCGCGCAGCGCATCGGCGACGCTCACGCCACCCCGTCCAGCTGGGCGAGGCGCGCGGCCTCATCCTCGGCCACCAGCGCGTCGATCACTTCGGCCAGGCCCGGCCCTTCCAGGATTTCGGGCAAGCGGTGCAGGGTCAGGTTGATACGGTGGTCGGTCACGCGGCCCTGCGGGAAATTATAGGTGCGGATGCGCTCCGAGCGGTCACCCGATCCGACCATCGCCTTGCGCGCGCCGGCCTGTTCGCTCTGGGTGCGCTCGCGCTCCGCCTCATAGATGCGGGCGCGCAGAACCTGCATCGCCTTGGCCTTGTTCTTGTGCTGCGAGCGCTCATCCTGCTGCGTCACGACGATGCCGGTCGGCAAATGGGTGATGCGCACGGCGGAATCGGTGGTGTTGACGTGCTGGCCGCCGGCCCCAGAGGCGCGGTAGATGTCGATCTTCAGATCGCTATCGGCGATCTGGACATCGACCTCCTCCGGCTCGGGCAGGATCGCCACGGTCGCGGCGCTGGTATGAATGCGGCCGCCGCTTTCGGTGACCGGCACGCGCTGGACGCGATGGACGCCGCTCTCGAACTTCAGCTTGGCGAAGACGCCGGTGCCGTTGATGCTGGCGACCACTTCCTTGAAACCGCCCTGTTCCGAGGCGTTGGCGGAGAGCATCTCCATCTTCCACCCCTGGGTATCGGCATAGCGCTGATACATGCGGAACAGGTCGCCGGCGAAGAGCGCCGCCTCATCCCCGCCGGTGCCGGCGCGGATTTCCAGCATCGCCGGGCGCGCATCGGCCGAATCCTTGGGCAGCAGCTGCAGCGCCAGAGCGCGCTCGGCATCGGGCAACTGCCCCTTGAGCAGCTGCATTTCCTCCTGCGCCATTTCGCGCATCAGCGGATCGGCATCGCTGTCCTCGCCACCGGCCATCTGTTCGAGCGCGCGCAACTCCTGGCGCAGCCGGCGCACCTCATGCGCGGCCCGCGCCACCGGCTCGATCTCGGCATATTCCTTGGACAGTTTCACGAACGCATCGGGCGCGAGATCGGCGCGCGTCATCGACGCCTGCACCTCGTCCCGGCGCGCCTCGATCTGCGCGATGCGTTCGGCGGAGATGTGCATCAGAGCTGAAACGGCTCTTGGACAACGACACCATCGGCGTTCGTCGTTACCGCATCTGGAAACTCATTCCGCATCACCTGCGCCCACATGGCGTCGGTAAGGCCGGCGAGAGCAGCCGTCGCTTGTGATCCTTGTTCAAGATCTTTGATGGCCACTTCGCCCCGCGCCAGCTCGTCATCCCCGAGGATGATCGCATAGCGAGCGCCTGACGCATTGGCGCGCTGCATCCGCTTCTTCATATTGCCGCGATAGCCCATGTCGCAGGCGATGCCGGCGCGGCGCAGATCGGCGATGATGCCGGTCGCTTTCGCCTCGGCCGCCTCGCCCATCGGAATCAGCACGACCTGCGGCTTGTCGATCGCCGGTTGGTCGATCAGCATCGCCAGCCGCTCGATCCCCGCCGCCCAGCCGACCGCCGGGGTCGACGGACCGCCCAGATTTTCGATCAGGCCGTCATAGCGACCGCCACCCAGCACCGTGCCCTGCGCGCCCAGCCGGTCGGTGATGAACTCGAACGCGGTGTGGCGATAATAATCGAGACCACGCACCAGCCGCGAATTGCGTTCCCAGGCGACACCGGCAGCGTCGAGGCCGCTGGTCACCTTGTCGAAGAAGCTGCGCGCCTCGTCGGTCAGATAGGCGTCGATGTCCGGCGCGCTGTCGGCGATCGGGCGGTCGCGCGGATCCTTGGAGTCGAGGATGCGCAGCGGGTTCTTCGCCAGCCGGTCGATGCTGTCTTCCGACAGCTCGCCACGATGCGCCTCGAAATGGGCGATCAGCGCGGCGCGCCAGGCTTCGCGGCTTTCCGCGTCGCCCAGCGTGTTGAGGTTCAGGGTCACGCCTTCCGACACGCCCAGTTCGCGCAGCAGCTGGTCGGCCAGCACCAGCAGCTCGACATCGGCCGCCGGCTCGCCCGCGCCCAGGATTTCGGCGTCGAGCTGGTGGAACTGGCGGAACCGGCCCTTTTGCGGGCGCTCATAGCGGAACAGCGGGCCGTGGGTCGCGACCTTGAGCGGCGCAAATTGCTGCCAGCCCTCGGTAATATAGGCGCGCGAGATACCGGCGGTGAATTCGGGGCGCAGGGTGATGCTGTCACCGCCGCGATCCTCGAACGTGTACATTTCCTTCGACACGACGTCGGTGCTTTCGCCCAGCGAACGGGCGAACACCGCGGTCGATTCAAAGACGGGCACTTCAACCCGCTGGAATCCATAGAGTTTGCGCACCCGGTCAAAGGTGGCGACGACATGGGCAAAGCGTTCCTGAAACGCCTCTGCCGTGCCGCCCAACATGTCCTGCGTTCCGCGCACCGGGCGCGGCGTTTCGATCTTCGCCATGGGGCAGCGCCTTTAACGATAATCGCGGCCCAAGGAAACGCGCTTTTTATGGCGGCATAAGGGGTGGACGCGGGCGATTCGCCCCGCCATGCTTGGGACAGACGGGCCGTCCGGCCCCCGTTCCTTTTCTGGAGACCGTCATGATCCGCAGCCTTGCTGCCGCCCTTTGCCTTTCGACCGCGATTGCCAGCCCGTTGCTGGCGCAGGACGTCATCCGTTCCAAGCCGACCGCCCTGCCCGTCGACAGCGCCAAGCCGATGCCCAAGGATGTCCCCTATCCGGGCGGCACGATCCGCCTTGACGTCGACGCCACCGACACGGTGCAGCGCATCTTCCGCGTGAAGGAAACCATTCCCGTCGCGGCGAGCGGCCCGATGACCCTGCTGATGCCCGAATGGCTGCCCGGCAACCATGCCCCGCGCGGCCCGATCGAGAAGCTGACCGGCCTGACCTTCACCGCCGACGGCAAACCGATCAGCTGGAAGCGCAATCCGCTCAACGTCTATGCGTTCGAGATCGACGTGCCGGCCGGCACCAAGCAGGTCGTGGCGCAGTTCCAGTTCCTGTCGGCGACCGCGACCAACCAGGGCCGCGTCGTCGTGACGCCCAAGATGCAGAATATCCAGTGGGAAGATGTCTCGCTCTACCCGGCCGGCTATTATACCCGCCAGATCCCGGTGCAGGCCAATGTCACCTATCCCGCCGGCTGGCAGGCGGCGACCGCGCTGCGCGGCAAGCGCACGGGCGACACCATCGCCTATGACGTGATCGACTATGAGGCGCTGCAGGACTCGCCGGTCTTTGCCGGCACCCATTTCAAGGCGGTGGACCTGGGCCATAACGTCACGCTGAACATCGTTGCCGACGATGCCGACGAGCTGGTGTTCAACACCGACCAGATCGCCAGGCACAAGAAGCTGGTGGCCGAAGCCGGCGCCGCGTTCGGCACCTATCATTTCGACCATTATGATTTCCTGCTGTCGATCACCGACGAAATGGGCGGCATTGGCCTGGAGCATCATCGCTCGTCCGAGAATCAGGTCGAGCCGGGCTATTTCAAGAAATGGGATTCGGGCGAGGCGCTGCTCGACCGCAACCTGCTGCCGCATGAATTCACCCATAGCTGGGACGGCAAGTTCCGCCGCCCCGACCTGCTGTGGACGCCCAATTTCGACGTGCCGATGCAGGACAGCCTGCTGTGGGTCTATGAAGGCCAGACCCAGTTCTGGGGCTATGTGCTGGGCGCCCGTTCGGGCATGTTCTCCAAGCAGGAGACGCTGGACGCCTATGCCCAGATCGCAGCGAAGCTGGATACCACGCGCGGCCGCGAATGGCGCCCGATGGTGGACACCACCAATGATCCAATCATCTCCGCCCGCCGTCCCAAGGGCTGGGCCAACTGGCAGCGGTCGGAGGATTATTATAATGAAGGCCTGATGATCTGGCTGGAAGTCGACGGCATCCTGCGCCAGCAGACCAAGGGCGCCAAGGGCATCGACGATTTCGCCAAGGCCTTTTTCGGCATCAAGCCGGGCGACTGGGGCCAGGTCGTCTATAATCGCCAGGACGTGATCGACACGCTGAACGGCGTCGCCCCCTATGACTGGGCCGGCCTGTTCCACAAATATGTCGACAGCCCCACCACGGAAACGCCCAAGGGCGGCTTCACCCTGGGCGGCTACAAGCTGGTCTATACCGATACGCCCAATGCCATCACCAAGGCGGCCGAAGGCGCGCAGAAGACGGTCGACCAGAGCTTTGGCGTGGGCCTGACGGTCAAGAATGACGGCGATATCGCGGCGGTGATCTGGAACAGCGCGGCGTTCAAGGCCGGTCTTGCGGTAGGATCGAAGATTATTGCGGTGAACGGCAATGAATATTCGGGCGACGCATTCAAGACGGCGCTGACCGAGGCTAAGGACGCCAAGAAGCCGATCCAGCTTATCCTAAAGCAGGACAAATATTATCGCACCCTGACCCTCGCTTATTCGGATGGCCTGCGCTATCCGCACCTCGAAAAGACCGGCACCGGCGAAGGCAGCCTCGACAAGCTGCTCCAGCCGCGCACCTGAAGATTTCCAAGCAACCGCATGTAAAAGGCGAAGATGCATGAATATTGACCTGATCCCCGTCGGCGACGATCCGCCAAACAGCCTGAACGTCATCATCGAGGTGCCGGTTGGCGGCGAACCCGTGAAGTACGAGTTCGACAAGGCCTCGGGCGCGCTGTTCGTCGATCGCATCCTGCACACGCCGATGCGCTATCCGGCGAATTACGGCTTCGTGCCGCACACCCTGTCGCCCGATGGCGATCCGCTCGACGCGCTGGTTATCGCCCGCTCGCCCTTCGTGCCCGGCTCGGTCGTGCGCGCGCGCCCGATCGCCGTGCTGAACCTGGAAGACGAAGCCGGTGGCGACGAGAAGCTGGTCTGCGTGCCGGACAACAAGACCTTCCCCTACTACAGCAATGTGGACGAGAAGGACGACCTGCCCGGCATCGTGATGGAGCAGATCGAGCATTTCTTCACCCACTATAAGGATCTGGAAAAGACCAAGTGGGTGCGCATCGGCACCTGGGGCGGCGCGGAAGACGCCAAGCGTATCACGCTGGAAGCGATCGAACGCTATCAGGCCGAAAAGAAGAAGGGCTGAACCCGTTCTGGCATAGACCTTGATCGTTTCAGGCCAATGGCCTGAAGCGTGAATCAAGGTCTAAAAACCAAGCCGATTGAAAAGGGCCGCGCGGTGATGATCCGCGCGGCCCTTTTTCTATGGGTCAGATTTAAAGATTAGAGCCTGATTCACGCCATCGGTGAAAACGCGAAGCGCTTCCACCTCAGACGATCAGGCTCTAGATCAATCGGTCGGCCTCCAGGGCGAGGGCCAGCGGATCGCGGCCGCGCGGGGTGCGGGCGTGGAGCCGCGCATCGGCCTCCACCAGCCGGGCGACGCCCATGTCGAGTTGCGCTTGCGGCAGGGTGAAAGGCAGGCGCAGGAACCGCTCGAACGCGCCATTGACGCCGAAGCGCGGCCCCGCCGCAATGCGCACGCCATGATTGCCGGCCAGCGCGGCGAGCGCGCTCGCCTCCGCGCGGGGCAGTTCGGCCCAGAGCGACAGGCCGCCAGCCGGCGATTCCACCCGCCAGTGCGGCAGATGTTGTTCCAGCTGCGCCAGCAGATGGTCGCGCCGGTCGCGCAGCATCGCCGCGCGCGGGCCCAGCCCCTCGTCCGCGTCCATCAACTGGGCGACGGCGATCTGCTCGACCACGGGACTGGCCATGTCCATCGTCGTGCGGATGCGGCCGAGCGCGGCCACCGTCTGCGGATCGGCGCGGATCCAGCCGACGCGCAGGCCACCCCAGAAGATCTTGCTGGCCGAACCAAGGGTAATGACATGGCGGCCGGACGGATCATGGCAGGCGACCGGCGGCGGCGGCGATCCGTCCAGCCCCATCGCCACCATCGTCTCGTCGATCACCAGCGGCGTGTGGGTGCGCATCGCCACCGAAACCAGCGCGCGGCGGGTCGCCGGGTCCATGCTGCGCCCGGTGGGATTGTGGAAATCGGCGATGATATAGGCAAAGCGCGGCGCAGTCTGGCGGAAGGCCGCGTCCATCGCGTCGATATCCCAGCCATGGACCGGCAGGCCGACCGGTACCGGCACGACATTGGCCCGCTGCAACGCCTGGATCGCATTATGATAGGTCGGATGGTCGATCACTGCCCGATCACCCGGCCCCGCCAGCCATTGCAGCAGCAGCGAGAAGCCCTGCTGCGCACCATTGGTGATCATGATCTGGTCGGGATCGGTCGGGCAGCCGCGCCGCTCATAATGGGCGGCGATCGCCCGGCGCAGCACCGGCAGGCCGAGCGGATCATAGCCCAGATCCCCCAGATAGGCGGGCAGCGCCTCGACCGCATGGGCATAGGCTAGGCCCACGCCGGGCGCAGCCGGCAGCGCGGCATGGGTCCAGTTGAGCAGATTGTCGCCGGTGACCCCGTCGATGTCGGGCGTCGGCGTCTCGACCCGGCCGGGCGGCAGGCGGGTGACGCTGCCCGATCCCTGCCGGCTTTCCAGATAGCCCTCGTCGCGCAGCCGGTCGAAGGCGGCGGCGATGGTCGTGCGGCTGAGCCCCAGCGCGGCGGCCAGTTCCCGCTCGCCCGGCAATCGGACATTGAGGCCGATCCGTCCGTCCAGCACCAGCATCCGCAGCGCCTGCGCCAATTGGCGATAGGCCGGCTCGGCGCTGTCCTGCGCGCGCCAGGCGCCCAGCAACCGCAGCAGCGAGGGAGGCCGAAGGAAGGAAGTGGACATGACGATCAATCCAATCAGAGAGATTTGAAGGCCACTTACGCGCCATTGGTCCTTTTGTAAAAGGCCAATTCAACTACCCCTGATGCCCATGATGATGACCCGCCGCCTCTTTCAGCTCTTCCGGGGCCTTGTGCTCTACGGCTTTGCCATGGCGCTGATGCTGCGCGCCAATCTGGGGCTCGATCCCTGGGATGTGCTGCATCAGGGGCTGGCGCCCAAGCTCGGCCTCAGCTTCGGCATGACGGTCAACCTGGTCGGCGCGGTCGTGCTGCTGCTCTGGTGGCCGCTTCGGCAGCGACCGGGGATCGGCACGGTCTGCAACATAGTGGTGATCGGCACGGCGGTGGACATCAGCCTCCATTATCTGCCGACGCCGGACGGCTATGCGATGCGCGCCGCCTGGCTGGGTGCGGGGATCGTGCTGAATGGCATTGCCGGTGGCGCCTATATCGGTGCCGGGCTTGGGCCGGGGCCGCGCGACGGGTTGATGACGGGCCTGTGCCGCCGCAACGGCTGGCCGGTCAAATGGGTGCGCACCGGCATCGAGATCGCGGTGCTGGCGACCGGCTGGATGCTGGGCGGCACGGTCGGCATCGGCACCATCGTCTATGCCGCGACGATCGGCTGGATCGTCCACCATGCCTTGCCCTTCTTCACGATCACCGCGCCCGAGCGCCCAGCGATCGCCGGATAAGTTGCCCCCTGACCGGCCGACAGAAACCCGTCGGCCGGTCCTTTTCTGCATTGAAAATGCGTCGCACCTTCCTTGACCGAATTGGGCAGTCGGGCATGATCCCGGCTCCGCCATTCCCGACGATCAAGGAGTCCCCGCCATGCGCGCCTTCCTCGCCGCTGCCCTCACCCTGCCCTTCGCCATTGCCGCCTCCGCCGCGCCACCGGAGCAGGCGCTCGCCCCCCTCGCCTTCGAACAGATTGCGCCCGCCGGCACCAAGATGCCGCGCTTCAAGGTGGATGCCGCCTGGCCGGCCATGCCCGATGACCTGCTGCTGGGCCAGGTCAGCGGCGTCGCGGTCGGCCCGGACGATTCGGTCTGGGTCGTGCATCGCCCGCACAGCCTGACCGCGACCGACACGGGCCTGGCTGAATCTCCCGCCACCGCGGTCTGCTGCAAGCCGGCCCCGCCGGTGGTGCGCTTCGCCAGGGATGGCCGCTATCTGGGCGGCTGGGGCGGCGCCGACAGCGCCCCCATAGTCGACGGCGTCAATCAATGGCCCGCCAGCCTGCACGGCATCTTCGTCGACAAGGCCGGCAGCGTCTGGTTCGGCGGCAATGGCAAGGGCGACCATGTCGTCATGAACTATACGCCCGAAGGCAAATATATCCGCAGCTTCGGCCGGCGCGACAAGACCGGCGGCAATGATGCGACCGACCAGCTCGGCAACCCGTCCGACGTCAGTCACAGCGACGGCATGGTGCTGATATCCGACGGCTATGTGAACCGCCGGGTGATCGGCTTCGACGACAGGAGCAACGCCTACAAGGGCCGCTGGGGCGCCTATGGCAAGCCGCCAAGCGGCCCCGTGCTGCAGGGCACGTTCGACCAGAGCCATGCCGTCGATCCTAGCCGGATCGCCGATCCCAAGTCCGCCATCTTCAACAGCATCGTCCATTGCGTGGTGCCGACGCGGGACGGCCATCTCTATGTCTGCGACCGCAACAACAACCGCGCGCAGCTGTTCAAGCGCGAGAAGGATGGCGGCCTGACCTTCGTGCGCGACCTGGCGATCGCGCCGGAAACCGGCGGCACCCACACCGTCACCGACATCGCCTTCTCGCCCGATCCCGACCAGACCTATCTCTATGTCGCCGACATGATGAACGGCCGCATCTGGGTGCTGGAGCGCAAGACCCATACCGTGCTTGGCGCCTTTGGCCGGATCGGGCGGCAGGCCGGACAATTCACCTGGCTGCACAGCATTGATACCGACAGCGCCGGCAATATCTATGCGACCGAGGTGAATACCGGCCGCCGCGTGCAGAAGCTGGTCTTCACCGGCATCGAATGAAGGGAATCCTCGCAACGTGGCGACCGAACTCTACGACCTGACCGTCCCGGCCTTCCTGCGTGGCCTGCGCACTCTGTCCACCCTGCTGGACAAGGGCGCCGCCTTTGCCGCCGAACAGGGGATCGATCCCGCCACGCTGACCGACGCCCGCCTGATCGAGGATATGCGCCCGCTGACCGCGCAGGTGCAGCTTGCCACCGACAGCGCCAAGGGCGCGGTCATCCGCATCGGCGAGTTGGAGCCCTTCCCCCTGCCCGACACGGAGGAGACGTTCGCCGACCTGCAGGATCGCATCGCGCGGACCATCGCCTTCCTGGAATCGGTGCCGCGCGACCGGATCGACGGGCGCGAGGAGGCGACCGTCACCCTCAAGACTTCGCGCGGTGAATTTTCCTCCACCGGGCGCAGCCATGTGCTGACCTTTTCGCTGCCCAATTTCTATTTCCACCTGACAACCGCCTATGCCCTGCTGCGCCAGGCCGGCGTGCCGCTGGGCAAGCTGGACTATCTGGGCGGGCTGTAATCAGCCCGCCACCAGCCGGACATAGGCGCTGGAGACCCAGCCGCTGACGCAGGGACCGGCATAGGCCTGTTTGCGATCGACCGGTTCGCGCACGCCGCAATCGGTCGGTGCCGCGCCTTCGGTCGCTGGCGGCGGGATCACCACGCCCAGCCATTTCTGGTCGATGCTGCGGGTGCAGACATGCACCCGTGCGCCTTCGGCCAGCTGCGCCAGCGCCTTCGCCTCGGCAAAGGGGGCGGACCGGACACTCAATCCCTGCGGCCCGACACGGGTCGCCTGCCCCATCGCGCCGCAGGCATCGAGCCGGGGGCCATCCTCGCCGATCGTCACCGGCCGGGCCAGGGTCGCCTCGATCCGGGTTTCGGGCATCGCTTCGCGCGGGGCGCCGGCCAGCGAGCTGTTGGGCAATTCGTCGGCCACTTCGCTACTGCGCGAGCAGGCGGAAAGCAGCATCAGGGCAAGGATCGGGACAACACGCATGAGCGCCTGATAAACCGCCCCAAAGCCGGGTGGAAGCCGCCATGTTTCGCTTTAGTTTCGAGGCGCCATTCCCTATATGCTGGGTATGAGCGACGAACAGCAGAACAGCCCCAACAGCAATGAATATGGCGCCGACAGCATCAAGGTGCTGAAAGGCCTCGACGCCGTGCGCAAGCGGCCCGGCATGTATATCGGCGACACCGACGACGGGTCGGGCCTGCACCATATGGTGTTCGAGGTCAGCGACAATGCGATCGACGAGGCGCTGGCCGGCCATTGCGACCGGATCGTCATCACGCTCAACCCCGACAACAGCGTCAGCGTCGAGGATAATGGCCGCGGCATCCCGACCGGCATCCACAAGGAAGAAGGCGTGTCGGCCGCCGAGGTCATCATGACCCAGCTGCACGCAGGCGGCAAGTTCGAGAACACGTCGGACGACAATGCCTATAAGGTATCGGGCGGCCTGCACGGCGTGGGCGTATCGGTGGTGAACGCCCTGTCCGAATGGCTGGACCTCAACATCTGGCGCGACGGCAAGGAACATTGGATGCGCTTCGCCTATGGCGATGCCACCGCGCCGCTCAAGATCATCGGCGATGCGCCGGAGGGCAAGAAGGGCACGCGCGTGACCTTCCTCGCCTCGACCGAGAAGGTGCCGGGTGATGGCGGCACGTTCAAGAACCAGACCGAATATGATTTCGACAAGCTGGAGCATCGCTATCGCGAGCTGGCGTTCCTCAACAGCGGCGTGCGCCTGTTCCTGGTCGATGCGCGCCATGAGGAGAAGAAGGAAGTCGAGCTTTATTATGAGGGCGGCATCGCGGCCTTCGTCAAATATCTCGACCGCAACAAGAATGCGCTGATGCCCGATCCGATCGCGATCGCCGGCACCCGCGACGACGTAACCATCGACGTCGCGCTGGAGTGGAACGACTCCTATTACGAGAACGTCCTCTGCTTCACCAACAACATCCCGCAGCGCGATGGCGGCACGCACTTGGCCGCCTTCCGCGCGGCACTGACCCGGACCCTCAACAGCTATGCCGAAAAGACCGGCCTGCTGAAGAAGGAGAAGGTGAGCCTCACCGGTGAGGATATGCGCGAAGGCCTGACCGCGATCGTCTCGGTCAAGCTGCCCGATCCCAAATTCAGCTCGCAGACCAAGGACAAGCTGGTCAGTTCCGAAGTGCGCCAGCCGCTCGAAAGCCTGATGGCTGACAAGATGGCCGAGTGGCTGGAAGAAAATCCCGGCCACGGCAAGATGATCGTCCAGAAGGTGATCGACGCCGCCGCTGCCCGCGAGGCGGCCAAGCGTGCGCGTGAACTGACCCGCCGCAAGGGCGCGATGGACATCGCCTCGCTGCCCGGCAAGCTGGCCGACTGTCAGGAACGCGATCCCGCCAAGTCCGAACTCTTCCTGGTCGAGGGTGACTCGGCCGGTGGTTCGGCCAAGCAGGGCCGCAACCGCCACAATCAGGCGATCCTGCCGCTCAAGGGCAAGATCCTGAACGTCGAGCGCGCGCGTTTCGACAAGATGCTCTCGTCCAAGGAAGTCGGCACGCTGATCCAGGCGATGGGCACCGGCATTCGCGACGATTTCAACCTGGACAAGCTGCGCTACCACAAGATCGTCATCATGACCGACGCCGACGTCGACGGCGCGCATATCCGCACGCTGCTGCTGACCTTCTTCTATCGCCAGATGCCGCAGATCATCGAGGCGGGCCATCTCTTCATCGCCCAGCCGCCGCTCTACAAGGCGAGCCGTGGCCGGTCCGAAGTCTATCTGAAGGACGAAGCGGCGCTGGAGCAATATCTGGTCGACAATGGCGTCGACACGATGGCGCTGGAAACCACCGGCGGCGCCCGCACCGGCGATGATCTGCGCAGCCTGATCGACCATGCCCGCCGCATGCGCGCGGTGATGCGCTATGTGCCGCGTCGCTACGACCCGGCGATCATCGAGGCGCTGGGCCTGACCGGCGCGCTCGATCCCGAACTGTCCGAGGCGCAGCTGGCCGAACGGCTGGCAACCGCCGTCGCCTGGATCGCGTCGCATGATCCCGAGGGCAAGTGGACCGGCCGCATCGCCGAAGGCGGCGGCTTCCATTTCGAGCGGCTGTGGCGCGGCGTGACCGACCATCATGTCATCGAACATGGCTTCCTGGGCTCGGCCGAGGCGCGCAAGCTGCACGGCACCGCCAGCGAAGAGGCGGAAAGCTATGCCAGGGGCAGCCGCCTGGTTTCGGCCAAGGCCGTCGCCGCGCAGGACGAACTGGGCGAGGACGAACTGCCCGCGGTGTCGGCCAAGGGCGTCAACATCTCGCGTCCCAGCGAATTGCTGGAAGCGATCCTGTCCGCCGGCCGCAAGGGCCTGTCGATCCAGCGCTACAAGGGTCTGGGCGAAATGAACGCGGAACAGCTGTGGGAAACCACGCTGGACCCGGACAATCGCTCGATGCTGCGCGTCGAGGTGGAACAGGCCGACGTCGCCGACGAAATCTTCACCAAGCTGATGGGCGACGTGGTCGAACCGCGCCGCGAATTCATCCAGGACAATGCGCTGAACGTCGCCAATTTGGACGTTTGATCGGATGACTGCGCCAGCCCGCACCCCCGCCCGGCCACCCCATCAGGATAATCTCTTGGGCGGCCGGGTGGGGGTGCGGGCCGGTGCGGCGCCGTGCGCCGCCAGACGCACCCAAAACCTATGACCGATCTGCCACGCTGCAGCTGGGTAGGGCCGGACCCGCTCTACCGGGATTATCATGACGCGGAATGGGGCGTGCCCCAGCATGATTCGCGCATGCTGTGGGAAATGCTGATGCTGGAGGGGTTCCAGGCGGGGCTCAGCTGGATCACCATCTTGCGCAAGCGCGAGGGGTTTCGCGCCGCCTTTGCCGGCTTCGATCCGGACAAGGTCGCCGCCTTCGGTCCCGACGATGTCGAACGGCTGATGGCCGATCCCGGCATCGTCCGCGCCCGCGCCAAGATCGAGGCGACGATCAGGGGCGCGCACATCTATCGCGCGATGCGCGACGCCGGCGAGGATTTCGCTGCCTATGTCTGGTCCTTCGCGCCCGACGGGCCGATCGTCGGCGACGGCAAGAGCTTCCCGACGCAGACCGCCCTGTCGGAGGCCATCTCCAGGGATCTGAAAAAGCGCGGCTTCAAATTCGTCGGGCCGACCATCGTCTATGCCTGGATGCAGGCGATCGGCATGGTCGACGATCATGCCGCCCATTGTTTCCGGCGGGCCGGCGCGTGAAGGTGACGGCGATGGTGACAGGGCTGCTGGCCCTCGCCGCCTGCTCGGGTGATCCGGTGCCGCCGAACAGGGTCGACAATCGCACCGACAATGCGATCGCGAACGCCGCCCCGGCGCTCAACCAGGCGATCGTCGCCAATGAGAGCACCGCGCCCGAACCGGCCCCTGCCCCGGCTGCGCAACCGGCGCCCGCCGCTGTTTCCCGTGAAACACCCGCCGCCCCTCCTCCCCCTGAGGAGTATCGCGCGATCGGCACCGAGCCTTTCTGGGCGGTGATCGTCACCGGATCGGTCGCGACCTTGCAGCGGCCCGATCATCGTCCGCTGCGCTACAGCGTCACCCGCACCGACGATCCCCGCGCCATCCGCTTCACCGGCGACGGCTTTGCCATGACGGCGACCGAAGGGCCGTGCAGCGACGGGATGAGCGACGCCATCTGGTCCGACCGGGTGCAGCTTTCCTTCGGCGAAGGCGTGCTGAAAGGCTGTGGCGGCATCAAGGACGGCGGCGAATAGGCGGGATCGCCGCCATCGCTCGTCTAACCCGGCAAACAGGGAGAATGTGACGATGAGCGACCAGCCCAAAGCCGATGTTGCGCGGCGCAACTTTCTCCTGACGGCCGGAATCGCGCTCGCCGCGACCGGCACGACTGTCTCCGCGCAACTTTCCGTCCAGCCGCCCGTGCCGCCAAGCGGGCCGAAGAAGAAGCTCGGCATGGTGTTGTTCGACGGGTTCGAACTGCTCGACGTGTTCGGGCCGCTGGAAATGTTCGGCATGCTGAAAGACCGGGTCGAGATCGTCATGATCGCCGACAAGGCCGGACCGGTGCGCAGCGGCGCCGGGCCGCAGACGATCGCCGATCATGGCTTTGCCGACGCGCCCAAGCTCGACATCGTGATGATTCCCGGCGGCCTTGGCACCCGGCGGGAAGTCAACAATCCCGACTTCCTCGCCGCCGTGCGGACATTGGCACAGGATACGCCGCAGGTGGCGACCATCTGCACGGGCTCCGGCCTGCTGGCCAAGACCGGGCTGATCGACGGGGTGAAGGCGACCAGCAACAAGATGGCCTGGGCCTGGGCGACGGCGCAGGGAGCGAAGGTCGCCTGGATTCCCCATGCCCGCTGGGTGGAGGATGACAAATATATCTCCTCCTCCGGCATTTCGGCGGGCACGGACATGGCGCTGGGCCTGATCGCCAAGCTCTATGGCAAGGAGATGGCCCGGTGGGTCGCCAACCGGACCGAATATCGCTGGCAGGAGGATGCCAGCGACGATCCCTTTGCCAAGCTGAACGGGTTGCCGGGGTAAGCCATCTTACATTCCGTTCGGGCTGAGCGGAGCGAAGTGCCCTCCCTTCGGTCGGGCGAGCCCTTCGACTTCGCTCAGGGCGAACGGTGTTGGGACGGCCGCCCCCTCAATCCGCGCGCATGGCTTCGGCCACCAGCGCCTCGGCCTCGATCAACAGCGCATCCTCGGCATCGCGCTGCGCCACCTGTTCGCGGCCGATCAGGATCAGCAGCGGCACGGCGAGCGGGCTGACCCGGTCGAGCGGCACATGCAGCATGGTCGATGCCGCCCGGTCGATCAGATCGCCGAGCCGCCCGACATCGGTCATCCGTGCCCGCGCATCCGCCCAGGCGGCCTTGAGCAGCAGATGGTCGGGCTGATATTTGCGCAGCACGTCATAGATGAGGTCGGTGGAGAAAGTGACCTGTCGCCCGGTCTTGCGCTTGCCGGGATGCTGGCGCTCGATCAGGCCGGAGATCACGGCGACATCGCGGAAGGCGCGCTTGAGCAGGCTCGACTGCTCGACCCAGTCGACAAATTCATCGTCGAGGATGTCGGCGGAAAACAGGCTCTGCGGATCGGTCACGGGCTTGAGGCCATAGACCGCCAGCGCATAATCATTCGACACGAAGCCCAGCGGCATCAGCCCTTGGGCGTCCATCCGCCGGGTCAGCAACATGCCGAGCGACTGGTGCGCGTTCCAGCCCTCGAAACTGTAGCAGACCATATAATGGCGCCCCTCATGCGGGAAGGTTTCGACCAAGAGCTGCCCCGGCTGCGGCAGGGCGGAGCGGGCGCGCTGCACCTCCAGCCATTCGCGCACATCGTCGGGGAAACGGTGCCAGGCATCGGGTTCGGCCAGGAAATGCCGCACCCGGTCGGCCAGCCGGGTCGACATCGCCATGCGGGTGCCGCCCCAGCTGGGGATGCGCGCACTCTTGCTCGTCGCGCGGACCACCAGGTCGCTGGTGTCCATCCGCACCACCTCCAGCGCCATGCCGGAGAAGAAGAAGCTGTCGCCCGGCCGCAAGGTGGCGGCGAACCCCTCCTCCACCGTGCCGAGCTTGCGCCCATTGGCGAAGCGCACCGCCAGCGCCGGCTGATCGACAATGATGCCGGCATTCATCCGGTGCTGCTGGATGAATTTGGGGTGCGACACCCGCCATGTGCCGTCGCCCTCGCGCACCAGCCGCTTGAACCGGTCATAGGCGCGCAGCGCATAGCCGCCCCCCTCGATGAAATGCAGCACATGGGCAAAGCCCTCGTCGGTCAGCGCGCTATAGGGGGTGGCGGATCGGATTTCGGCCAGCAACTCCTCCTCGCGGAACGGCCCGGCACAGGCGATCGCCATCACATGCTGGGCCAGCACGTCGAGCGCGCCGGGGCGGAAATCATCAGCGTCCCGCTCCCCCGCCTCGACCGCATCCAGTGCCGCCCGCGCCTCCAGATATTCGAAGCGATTGCCGGGGATCAATATCGCCTCCGACGCCATGTCGAGCCGGTGATTGGCGCGGCCGATGCGCTGGAGCAGGCGCGAACTGCCCTTGGGCGCGCCCATCTGGATCACGCAGTCGACATTGCCCCAGTCGACGCCCAGGTCGAGGCTGGCGGTCGCCACCAGCGCGCGCAGCTTGCCCGCCGCCATCGCCGATTCGACCTTGCGCCGCGCCTCGATCGACAGGCTGCCATGATGGATGGCGATCGGCAGGTTCGCGTCATTGACCGACCATAATTCCTGAAAGATGAGTTCGGCTAGGCCGCGCGTGTTGCAGAAGACGAGCGTGGTCTGCCGCGCCGCGATCTCCGCCATCACCTGGCTCGCGGCATATTTGCCCGAATGGCCCGACCAGGGCACCCGCCCCTCCGGGATCAGGATGGTGACGTCGGGCTCGGCTCCCGCCTCCCCCAGCACCGGCGTCACCGCATCGATATCGCCATCGGGCGCCAGCCAGGCGCGATAGGCATCGACATCGGCCACCGTCGCCGACAGCGCCACCCGGCGCAGGTCCGGGTTGATCGCCTGCAACCGCGCCATGGAGAGATTGAGCAGGTCGCCGCGCTTCTGCGTGGCAAAGGCATGGACCTCATCGACGATGACGGTGCGCAGATGCTCGAACAGCAGCGCCGCATCAGGATAGCTCAGCAGCAGCGACAGGGATTCGGGCGTGGTCAGCAAGATGTGCGGCGGCCGCACCCGCTGTCGCGCCTTACGGTCGGACGGCGTGTCGCCGGTGCGGGTTTCCACCCGGATCGGCAGCCCCATTTCCTCGATCGGCGTCAGCAGGTTGCGCCGCACATCGACCGCCAGCGCCTTCAAGGGCGAGACATAGAGGGTATGCAGCCCGTCGGCGGGATTGGCGATCAGGTCGGCCAGCGTCGGCAGGAAGCCGGCCAGCGTCTTGCCCGCGCCCGTCGGCGCGACCAGGAGCGCATGCTCCCCCCGCTGCGCCGCCATGAGCATGTCACTCTGATGCCGCCGCACCCGCCAGCCGCGCGATGCGAACCAGTCGGTGAGGATGGGAGGAAGAGCGGGCGGCATTGAAGGCGATGTAGCAGGCGTGGCGAATGGGCCCTCTAAGTGTTGATATCGACCACCATTTGTTCCCACCTCACGGATCCTAAACTGCCTCCAAGTAACCGGATGAACTTTCTTTTCTCGTGGTCCCGCCCGTCAAACGATGCAGGACCGTATCTAGTTCATTCGTAGGTAGATGCAGCGCTGCAGCCACATGTTCTCTAGAGATTCTTTCGCGCCATAGGGACGAGAATATTTGTGGCCAAAGCGACGAACCTTCCGGCTGCAGGCCTTCAGGTTCGCTACGACGATACCCGAGGCTAGACATCTCAACATTCAAGCTGCGGTTCTGCCACTCGCTTACGACGCCCAATTTGTGGAGTCGGTAATTTAGCGCGGCGACTGAAACCCCCCATCGTTTCTTAGCCCGGATCAAAGTTTGGAGATCGGGCACGTGGCGAATACGACTCAACACATCGTCAGCAGGCATCAGAAACGCTGATGCAAATCGATCCGCTTCGGCTTCCGCTTGCCGACTGTCCTGTGGAGCGCCGTGCCGATGCATAACAAGATGCCCGAGTTCGTGGGCCGCATCGAAACGGCTACGTTCCGTAGATTTAAAAGTATTCAAAAAAACGAACGGCGTGTCCCCACGCCAACAAGAAAATGCATCCACATTTTTCGTCTCCTCACACAATGAGAAAACGCGAACTCCTTTCGACTCTAGCAGTTTAATCATACTAGATATCGGCTGAACCCCTAGTCCCCAAATTGTGCGGATTACTTGCGCAGCGATTTCAGGTGAAGCTTCACTATGCAGCTCTGGAATTTCTGCAATCGGAAGGTTAAAGCGCTCCGCAATCCAATCATGAAGCAAATAAGCAACAACACCAGCGGAAAGCGCAGCATCGCGTTCCTTCGCTGTCATCGATGACAAACTACGGAAGCTAGCTGCTTCTGCTGGCAATTCGTCAACTTCATCACCAAAGAAAAATTCTCGAGGGAAACCGAGCGCTAAAGAAAGCGCATTAATCGTTTCTTCCTCCGGTTCATTAACTCCGTTCTCTAGGCGTGAAATTGTGATCGGTGAAACACCGATTATGCTAGCGAGCGCTCGTGCCGTCAGCTTCCGACGCTTTCGGCCTATAATCAGTCGTTGGGGGTTAAACACTTTAACTTCAATTCTTGCGTGAGACGGTCACCTCGTATTCCGCCGGCGGTTCGTCAAGACCTGGAATGGGCTCAGCAACATCCCATCCTCCCTTCGCGATGAGAATGATGCGTTCATGAAAGCCATCGAACTGTTCGCCATTGATCGCGATGGGACAAGATATCTCAGCTCGCACATCATCACCGTCCGCATAGACAAATAGCACCCAAGTCGTCGCATTCATTTCCGCGATCTCGGCATCTTTATCATCGGGCCATAACTCATACTGTCCCAGTTCGATCGCACGGGCTGATCCTGCGCCTTTTTTTGAAGCTGCGATCGGGTCGCGAAGCGGGTCAGCAGCCCTTTCGGCATTCTGGAACACAACTTTGATTCCGACTTCAGAATGAAAAATCGATTCAATATTGTCGCGTCTGCAGATGTTCCATCCATCTGGCATAAAGACTCTGCGAAGCTGCGCCGTCCCTTCGATCCAGGACAACAAACCGCCAGCGCTAAGCGGATGAAATCCAGTGGCACTTCGCCGCGCGCCAGCTGCCGCTCTAACAACGTCGAGAAGCAGGTCGCGCCGCAGACCGAGCTGCGCCAAGCGCGGAATGACTTCAAAGTCTTCAGCCAACACCGGCATCGGGCTGCTCCATGTTAATTTTTATAACCTCATATGAGTTTAAAAATATTAACATGTCAAGACTACTGCTCGCTTCCTAATCCCAATCTGCCTTCAGAAACAATCATACCCCGCCACGAAAGATTATATCACTCTCCGCTGGCCCCCTGCCCCGCTCCTGCGTTACAGTCCCGCCATCCATGAGCGGCACAGCAGAGGTCGCCAGATGCAGGAGAATGACATGACCGGCGAAACCCCGCCCCCCGCCACCGAAGCCGACCTGACCGGCGTCGAGCCGCCCCATAATCGCCGCCGCCCCAAGGCGCCGATCCTGGAGATTGACGGCCGCAAGCTGAAGCCCGCGACCCTGATGATGGGACATGGCTATGACCCGACCCTGTCGGAAGGGTCATTGAAGCCCCCGATCTTCCTCACCTCCACCTTCGCCTTCGAGAGCGCGGCCGCGGGCAAGCGCCATTTCGAGGGGGTGACCGGCATCCGCCCCGGCGGCGCCGAGGGGCTGGTCTATTCGCGCTTCAACGGCCCCAATCAGGAAATTGCCGAGGATCGGCTGTCGGTGTGGGAGGAGGCGGAGGACGCCCTGCTCTTTTCCAGCGGCATGTCGGCGATCGCCACCACCCTGCTCGCCTTGGTGCAGCCGGGCGACGTGATCGTCCATTCCGCCCCCCTTTATGCCGCGACCGAATCGCTGATCGGCCGCATTCTCGGCCGCTTCGGGGTGCAGTGGCTCGATTTCCCCGCCGGCGCGAGCGAGGCGGAGATTGGCGCGGTGATCGAGAAGGCCAAGGGGCTGGGCCGGGTCGCCATGCTCTATCTGGAAAGCCCGGCCAACCCGACCAATGTGCTGGTCGATCTGGAGGCGGTGGTCGCGCGCCGCGATGCACTGTTCGGCGGCGAGGATCATGTTCCGCCGATCGCGATCGACAATACCTTCCTGGGGCCGCTGTGGCACCGGCCCATCAACCATGGCGCCGACCTGGTCATCTACAGCCTGACCAAATATGCCGGCGGGCATAGCGATCTGGTCGCGGGCGGCGTGCTGGGCTCCAACGCGCTGATCAACAGCATTCGCCTGATGCGCAACACGATCGGGACGATCCTGGACCCGCACAGCGCCTGGATGCTGCTGCGCAGCCTGGAGACGCTGGAACTGCGCATGAGCCGCGCCGGCGAGAATGCGCAGAAGGTCTGCACCTGGCTGAAGGACCAGCCGCAGGTGGAGAAGGTCGTCTATCTCGGCTTCCCGGAAACCGAGCGGCAGGCCGATATCTATCGGCGCCACTGCACCGGCGCCGGCTCTACCTTCTCGCTCTATCTGAAAGGTGGCGAGGCCGAGGCCTTCGCCTTCCTTGACGCGCTCAAGATCGCCAAGCTGGCGGTGAGTCTCGGCGGCACCGAGACGCTGGCCAGCCACCCCGCCGCGATGACTCATTTGTCGGTGCCGGCCGAGCGCAAGAAGGCGCTGGCGATCGGCGACAATATGGTGCGCATCTCGATCGGCTGCGAGGATGCCGACGATCTGATCGCCGACTTCGCCCAGGCGCTGAAGGCGATAGGATAATGGAGCGCCTGCGCCCGGTCATCCTGATCGCCCAGCCCCATCTGGCGCCGCTGCTAACCATTTTGGCGATGCAATATGACGTCATGGGGCTATGGGAGGAGGCTGGGCGCACCCGCCTTGCCGAGGCGGAGATAGTGGTGACGGCCGGCGAGTTCCGGCTCGATCCCGATATGCTGGCGGCAATGACGCGGCTGCGCCTGATCGCCTGCTTCACCGTCGGCTATGACGGGGTCGATCTCGACTGGGCGCGGGCCAGGGGCATAGCAGTCAGCCATGCAGGCGATGCCAATGCGGAAGATGTCGCCGACCATGCGATCGGCCTCATCCTCGCCCATCGGCGCCAGATCGTCAGCGGCGACCGGGCGTTGCGCGCGGGCGAATGGCTGCCCGGCGGCAAGACCATCACCCGATCGATCGCCGGCGCCCGGCTGGGCATCGTCGGCATGGGCAGCATCGGCATCGCCATCGCGGCGCGCGCCGATGTGCTGCGCATGACAACCCGCTGGTGGGGACCGCGCGACAAGCCCGGCCTCGCCTGGCCACGCAGCGAGAGCCTGGAAGCGCTGGCGACCGAAAGCGACATATTGGTCGTCGCGGCGCGCGCGACCGACGACAATCGCGGCATGATCTCCGCCGCGATCCTCGATGCGCTCGGCCCCGACGGCCTGCTCGTCAATGTCGCGCGTGGGCAGCTGGTGGACGAGGATGCGCTGATCGACGCCCTGCGCGCCGGCCGGCTGGGCGGCGCGGCGCTCGACGTCTATGCGCAGGAACCGACCGATCCGGCGCGCTGGGCCGATGTGCCAAACTGCATCCTGACCCCCCATACCGGCGGCGCGACCGACGCGGCGGTGGCGCAGATGGCGCAGATGCTGCTCGCCAATATCCGCGCCTTCGTGGCGGAAGAACCGCTGCCCAATCGCGTGCTCTGAACCAAGCCGCAACGCCGCGCGTTGAGCGCCGACACGGCCGACCGGGCCGGACGGGAGAGCGATGCGGATGGCCAGCGGGGCAAAACGATGGGTGGTGCGTGGGCTGGTCGGCCTGATCCTGCTTTGCGCGATCCTGCCGCTGGCGCTGGCCGCCTTTCCCTGGGGCTGGATGAAGGGGCCGATCGAGCGCCGCCTGTCCGACCATATCGGCAAGCCGGTGACGATCAGCGCGATGGCGCGGGCGGACAGCCTGTCCTTCCACCCCGTCGTCACCCTGCGCGACCTGCGCGTGCCGCAACCCGGATGGGTCAGGCCCGCTTTGCCCGATCTCGCCCGGATCGGCGAGATCCGCGCCGGCTTTTCGGTCTGGAGCCTGCTGACCGGCGGGCCGGTGCTGGAGCGGCTGGAGGCCCGCCGCGCCCGGCTCCATTTCTATCGCGACGCGCAGGGGCGCGAGAATTGGAGCGGCGAGCGCAGCAAGGGCAGCGACCGGCGCGGCGGGCGTCCGGCGCTGCACAGCCTGATCGTCGCCGACAGCCGCATCGCCTATCACGACGACAAGCGCGAGCGATCGGTCGATGCCGCGCTGACCGTCGATCCGCGCGGCCTGCGCCTTTCGGGCAGCGGCGATGTGCGCGGCCATGCCGTGATCGTCACCGCGACCGGCGGCCCGATCCTCGACAGCCGGCCGGGCCAGCGCTGGCCGTTCGACGCGGCGATCAGCGGCGACGCGGTCGGCTTCACCCTGAAAGGCACGATGGATGGTCCGCTCGACATCGGCCATCTGCGCGGCGAGGCAACCGCCCATGGCACCGACCTCGCCCTGCTCGACGCGATCATCGAGGCCGGCCTGCCCGGCACCCAGCCGGTCCGGCTGACGGCGCGGGTGACGCGCGACCGGCCGGACTGGATCGTCGAGGGGCTGAAAGGCACGATCGGCCGGTCCGACATCGCGGGCCACGCCACCATCCGCAAGCGTGACGGCCGCACCCGGATCGACGGCGCGCTGAGCGCCGACCGCTTCGATTTCGACGATCTGGCGAGCAATGCCGGCAAGGCGAAGGCGGCGGCCAAGCGCGCGCAGCTCGGACCGCGCCTGATCCCCGATACGGCGATCGACCTCGCCACCGTCGATCGCACCGACGGCAAACTGGACCTCAAGGTCCGGCAATTGCTGTGGCCCGGCCCCAGCCCGTTCCGCTCGCTCCATGGCACGATCAGCCTGGAACGCAGCCGGCTGTCGGTCGAACCACTGACGCTGGGGCTCACACGCGGCACGCTGTCCGGCCGGATCGGCGTCGACCAGCGCGACGGCGGCCCCCTGCTCGACATCGCCATGGCGATGCGCGGCGCACGGCTGCTCGATTTCTTCCCCGATGCCCGGATCGACGGCGCCCTGGTCGGCCGGGTCGCGATCAAGGGACGGGGCAGAACCATCCGTCAGGCGCTGGGCACATCCACCGGCACGATCGCGCTGGTCGCCCGCGACGGCCGCATCCCGGACCGCACCGCCGCGCTGATGGGGCAGGATGTCGGCCGCGGTCTGACCCTGTCGAAGCGGAAGGAGGCCGTCCTGCGCTGCATCATCACCCGGCTGGATGTGCGCGACGGGATCGCCCGGCCGGGTCCGGTGCTGATCGACACCTCCCGCGCCCAGACCCATGCCACGGGCACGATACGGCTGTCGGACGAGCGGCTGGCGCTGGCGCTGAGCGGCGTGCCCAAGCAGGACAGCCTGTTACGGCTGAAGGGCAGCGTGCCGGTCGGCGGCACGATCAAGACGCCCGATATTCAGCTGCCCAGCGACGCCCGTTCGGCCAAGGGCATAATCAGGATGATCGGCGATGCGATCGGCGGCGAGAAGCAGCCGAGCGTGGGCGACGCCGATTGCGATAGCCTCGCCCGCACCGCGATGCGCTGATCCCTTAGTTCCAGTCCACCCGCGTCCAGCCGCGCTCGGCCGCCAGCCTGGCGAGCGGCGGATGCGGGTTGGAGGCGAACGCCTCATCGGCGAATTCCAGCATCGGCGCGTCCGACACATGGTCGGAATAGGCGCGGATATGTGCCTGGCTGCGGTCGATCGCCTCGGCCGCCATCCACGCCTTGATCATCCGCAGCTTGCCGGTGTCGTAGCAATTCTCGCCGGAAATCTTGGCGCGGACATAGGGCAGGTCCTGCCCGACATGGTCGGTCGCGATCACCGTGTCGAAGCCCAGCCGCCGCGCGATCGCCTCGACATAGAGGCGGTAGGAGGCGGTGGCGAGCACCAGCCGATAACCCGCCGCGCGATCCTGCGCGATCTGCTCCAGCGCGCCGGCGCGGACATTCTTCGCCATCACCTTGTCGGCATAGCTTTCGATATGCGGCTGCAGCTTCGCCCGGTCGGCGCGGCCGCCGATCATCAGCCACTGGTTGGTTTCCTTGAGCGTCTGGCGGCTGATCAGCTTCACCACATAGGCCAGCATGACGAAGGGAATGAGCGGCAGGAAGATCAATCGCCAGGGCGCCATATGGGCGGCCACATGGATGAGAAAGCCGGTATAGGTGCCCGAAAAGGTCACCGTGCGGTCCATGTCGTAAATCGCCAGCCTGTATGTCATGCCGTGTCCGAAACTTTTATCCCTGCCCGTCGTTCTGTCTGGCGGATGGGCCGTTTCGGCTTGCCGCGCAACCGATAATGGACCACTAATCCCTCCACATGAACAAAGTCGCTGATCTCGTTGAGGAAAGCCGCGACGACGGCGGCAAGGTCATACGCCTGTCCGGCACCTGGTCGATCGCCTGTCTGCACGACATGCCGAACCGGCTGGATGCCATTTCCGGCCCGGTCGCCAGCATCGACGTCGCTGATATCGACCATATGGACACGATCGGCGCCTGGACCATCCATCGCACCGCCAAGCGGCTGGAAACCGAAGTGTCCGGCGGCAGCACGGATTGCAAGCGACTGATCGGCGCGGTCGGCAAGATCGACGAACCGGTCGAGATCCGCCCGACCTATGTCTCCCCCTTCAACCGGGTATTGGGCCAGATCGGCGAGGCGGTGATCAATTCCGTCAACACGCTGGTCGGCCTGCTCGGCTTCTTTGGCGGCGTGCTGGTCACGGTCTGGGGCCTGATCCGCCATCCCAGCCGCTTCCGCATCAATGCCGTGGTCCAGCGGTTCGAGGTGGTCGGCGTATCGGCGCTGGGCATCATCGGCCTGATGAGCTTCCTGATCGGCATCGTCATCGCCCAGCAGGGCGCGGTCCAGTTGCGCCAGTTCGGCATGGAGATGCTGACCATCAACCTGGTCGGCCGCCTCACCTTCCGCGAACTGGGCGTGCTGATGACCGCGATCATGGTCGCGGGTCGCTCCGGCTCGGCCTTCGCGGCCCAGCTCGGCACGATGAAGCTGACCGAGGAGGTCGACGCCATGCGCACCATCGGCGTCTCGCCGATGGAGGCGCTGGTGCTGCCGCGCACCCTGGCGGTGGTCGTGATGATGCCGCTGCTCGGCTTCTATTCCTCGATCATCGCAATCATCGGCGGCGGCTTCCTGTGCGCCGTGTCGCTCGACATTCCGCCGATCACCTTCGTCCAGCGCCTGCGCGAAGTGGTGCCGATCCACGATCTGTGGGTGGGCCTGATCAAGGCGCCGGTCTTCGGCCTGATCATCGGCATCAGCGGCTGTTTCCAGGGCATGCAGGTCAAGGCCAATGCCGAGGAAGTCGGCCTGCGCACCACGGCGGCCGTGGTCCAGGCGATCTTCCTGGTAATCGTGCTCGACGCCTTCTTCGCCGTCTTCTTCACCTGGGTGGGCTGGAACTGATGACCACCGATGAACGCCAGGCAGAAGAAGAGCGGATCGAACGCGCGGTCGCGTCCGACAACATCGCCATTTCGGTGCGCGGCCTGAAGAACAGCTTCGGCGACCAGACCGTCCACGAAAATCTCGACCTCGACGTGCGCAAGGGCGAGATATTGGGCGTGGTCGGCGGATCGGGCACCGGCAAGTCGGTGCTGATGCGGTCGATCATCGGCCTTCAGGTGCCCGACGAGGGCCAGGTCCATGTCTTTGGCGAGGATATGGTCGACCGCCTGGACGATGACGAGGCACTGGCGATCCGCAAGCGTTGGGGCGTGCTGTTCCAGGGTGGCGCGCTCTTCTCGACGCTGACCGTGGCCGAGAATGTCGAAGTGCCGATCCGCGAATATTATCCCAATATCGGCCCGGTGCTCCGCGACGAGATCGCCGCCTACAAGATCCGCATGACCGGCCTGCCGGCCGAAGCCGGCCCCAAATATCCGGCCGAACTGTCGGGCGGGATGAAGAAGCGCGCCGGCCTGGCCCGTGCCCTGGCGCTGGACCCGGACCTGCTGTTCCTCGACGAGCCGACCGCCGGCCTCGACCCGATCGGCGCGGCCGCGTTCGACGACCAGACGCGCAAGTTGCAGGAGACGCTGGGCCTCACCGTCTTCCTCATCACCCATGATCTCGACACCCTCTATTCGATCTGCGACCGTGTCGCGGTGCTCGCCGACAAGAAGGTGATCGCGGTGGGGACGATCGACGAATTGCTGGCGCTCGATCACCCCTGGATTCAGGAATATTTCAACGGTCCGCGAGGCCGCGCCGCAACGGCGGCCGTCTCGCGCGAACGCGGCAAGGCCGCTGCCGAAAAACAAGCGGACGGAAGGCAATAGGATATGGAAACCCGGTCCAATCATGTGCTGGTCGGCGCGGTCACGCTGCTGCTGCTGGCCGCCATCATGGCGGCGGCCTTCTGGTTCTCGCGCCTGTCGCAGGGCGACAACAAGGAATATGACATCTTCTTCAAGCAGTCGGTGAATGGCCTCGCCAAGGGATCGGGCGTCAATTATTCCGGCGTCCCTTCCGGCCAGGTCGAGAAGATCGAACTGTGGAAGCGCGACCCCAGCTTCGTGAAGGTGCGCATTTCAGTGAAGGACGGCACCCCGGTGCTGCAGGGCACGACCGCGACCATCGCCGGCGTCGGCTTCACCGGCGTCAGCGAAATCGTGCTGGACGGCGCGGTCAAGGGCGCGCCGCCGATCCTCTGCCCGGCCGAGAATATCGCTTCGGCCTGCCCCGACGGCGTGCCGGTGATCCCGACCAAGCCGGGTGCGCTGGGCGAACTGCTCAACAATGCGCCGCAGTTGCTGGAGCGGCTGTCGACCCTGACCGAGAAGCTGACCGAGCTGCTCAATGACAAGAATCAGCAGTCGATCGCCGGCATCCTCGCCAATCTTGACCGCGTGACCGGATCGCTGGCCGATCGCAGCCCGGAAATCGCCGCCACGCTCGCCGAAGCGCGCATCGCCGTGCAGCGCACCGGCGTCGCCGCGCAGCAGATCGGCGAGCTGGCCGCGACCACCAACGGCCTGATCAATGACGAAGGCCGCCCGCTGATGGCCGACCTGCGCAAGAGCGTCGCTTCCGCCAGCCGCAGCATCGACACGCTCGACAAGACGATCGCCGAGGCCCAGCCCGGCGTGCATGCCTTCAGCAACCAGACCATGCCGGAAGTGAACCGCCTGGTTCGCGACCTGCGTGAAATGTCGCGCGCCTTCCGCGGCGTCGCCGAAAAACTCGACCAGCAGGGCGCGGGCTCGATCGTCGGATCACCCCAGCTGCCCGACTATAAGCCATGAAAGGGAGCCGGATGATGGTCCACAAGAAACTGGGTGGCGCATCGCTGACGCTGGCCGCTGCAATCGCCCTGTCCGGCTGCGTCTCGATCGGCAGCAAGCCGCCGCAGCAACTGCTGACGCTCGACGCCGCGCACAAGGTGCCGACCGGCGCGCAAAGCAATGCCGGCGGTGGCCGCAGCCTGATCATCGTCGATCCCGAAGCCGCGCGCGTCATCGACACGGTGCGCGTGCCGGTGCAGGTAACGCCGACCTCGGTCGCCTATGTCACCAAGGTGCAGTGGGCCGAAACGCCCCGCCATCTGTTCCGCCGGCTGCTGGCCGAAACCGTGTCGGCCACCACCGACCGGATCGTGCTCGATCCCGGCCAGTTTTCCGGTGACGGCGGCCAGCGCCTGAGCGGCGAGTTGATCAGCTTCACCATCGACCAGGCCAGCAACAACGCCGTCGTCACCTTCGACGCGGCGCTGATGACTCCGGCCGGCGTCGCGATCGCCCGCCAGCGCTTCACCGCCAGCGCGCCGGTCGGCGGCAAGATCGACGCCAGCAGTGTCGGCGCGCCGCTCAACAGCGCCGCCAACAAGGTGGCGACCGACGTCGCCGCCTGGGTCGCGGCGCAAAAGGACTGATGGCCCGGCCGGGGTTTGGACGCCCCGGCCGCCGCCTTTCCCTTATCCCTCCAGGCTCTTGCTCGCCTGCTCGGTCACGTCCTTGGACAGGCCGGGCTCATTCAGGATGCGCTGCAATTCCGCCCGCATCAGTGCGGCGCGGCCTTCATCGAAGCGCTTCCAGCGGCCAAGCGGCGGCACCAGCCGGGCTGCGGTCTGCGGATTGAGCTTGTCGAGCGCGATGATGCAGTCGGCGACCAGCCGATAGCCTTTGCCCGACTTGTGGTGGAACGCCCATTGGTTGCCGGCAAAGGCGCCATAGAGCGAGCGCACCCGGTTCGGGTTGCCCAGCGTAAACGCCTTGTGCTGGCCCAGCTCTGCAACCAGTTCCACCGTATCCGGATGGAAGGCGAAGGCCTGGGTCTGGAACCATTTGTCCAGGGTCAGCGCATCGTCGCTGTAGCGATTATAGAAGATGTCGAGCGCCGCCTCCCGTTCCGGGCTGGTGCCGCTTGCCAGCGTCGCCAGCGCCGACTGGCGTTCGGTCATGTTGTCGGCCTCGCTATACTGGGCATAGGCGATCGCCGGCCCGTCCTCCGCGCCCGAGGCGACCAGATAGAGCAGCGCGACATTGCGCAGCTTGCGCGCGCCCTTGGCGGCCGGCGAGACAGCAAAGCCATTCGCCTTGGTCCTGGCATGGATATCGCGCCATAGCGGCTCCAGATCGGCCCCCAGGCGCGTCTGGAGGGCATCGCGGGCGGCGTGGATGGCATCCGGGTCCACCTGCTTCATCTGGTCGCCCAGATAGGCTTCGCTCGGCAGGCGCACCGCCTCCGCAACGAAGGCGGGATCGAGCAGCGGGTCGGTGATGGTGTTGCGCACCGCGTCGACCACCGCCGTCACGTCGACGCTCTGGCCCGCCACCTGGCCGACCAGCACATTGACCATCAACTGCTGCATCGCCTCATAGCGGGCGAAGGGATCGTCATCATGCGCCGACAGGAAGGCCAGGTCGGCCTGGCTGCGGTTGGTCTCGACGATCACCGGCGCGGAAAAGCCGCGGTTGATCGACAGGATCGGCAGGCTGGCGAAATTGTCGAACGTGAAACGCTGCTGCGCCTCCGTCAGCATCAGCAACTGGTCGCCATGATGGCTGCCGGTCGCCGGATCATAGAGCGCGACGCGCAGCGGGATCGCCATCGGCCGCTTGTCGGGCTGGCCCGGCGTCGCCGGCACGTTCTGTTCCAGCAGCAGCTCGGCGGTGCGGCTGACCGGATCATGGCTCAGCAGCGCGCGGACATGGGGCGTGCCCGCCTGCTCATACCAGCGGCGGAACTGGCCAAGGTCGATCTCGCCGCCCTCCTCCATTGCGCGGACAAAATCCTCGCAGGTCGCCGCCTCGCCATCATGCCGGTCGAAATAGAGGTCGGTGCCGGCGCGGAACCGCTCCGCGCCCAGCATCAGCGCCATCATGCGGATCAGCTCGGCGCCCTTATTATAGATGGTCGCGGTATAGAAGTTGCTGATTTCCATGTAGGATTCAGGCCGCACCGGATGCGCCAGCGGGCCGGAATCCTCCTGGAACTGGGCCGCACGCAGGATGCGCACATCCTCGATCCGCTTGACCGCATGGCTGCCCATGTCGGCCGAGAAATTCTGGTCGCGAAAGACGGTGAAGCCTTCCTTCAGCGACAGCTGGAACCAGTCGCGGCAGGTGACGCGATTGCCCGACCAGTTGTGGAAATATTCATGCGCCACCACGCCCTCGACACCATCATAGTCGATGTCGGTCGCGGTCTCGGGATCGGCCAATATGTAGCGCGAATTGAAGATGTTGAGGCCCTTATTCTCCATCGCGCCGAAATTGAAGTCGGCGACCGCGACGATGTTGAACACGTCCAGATCATATTCGCGGCCATAGACGCGCTCGTCCCAGGCCATGCTGTTCTTGAGCGCCTGCATCGCATGGTCGGTGCGCGGCAGATCGGCCTCGCGCACCCAGATGCCGAGCGCCACTTCGCGCCCGCTCATCGTCACGAAACGATCCGCGTTGCAAGCGAGGTCGCCGGCCACCAGCGCGAACAGATAACAGGGCTTGGGGAAAGGATCATTCCACAGCGCCCAATGGCGGCCGCCCTCCAGATCGCCTTGCTCGACCGGATCGCCATTGGCGAGCAGGATCGGGTAGCGCGCCTTGTCGGCGGTCAGCTTCACGCTGTAGCGCGACAGGATATCCGGCCGGTCGGGGAAGAAGGTGATGCGGCGGAAGCCCTCCGCCTCGCACTGGGTGCAGAGCAGCCCGCCGCTGGCATAGAGGCCCATCAGCTTGCTGTTGCTCTCGGGCGCCAGCTCGACCAGCACCTCCACCTTGTGCGTCGCGCCGCCGAGCGGGACGACCAGCGCGCCGGCCTCCAGCGTCCATTCCGTTTCGTCGAGTGTGCGGCCATCGACCTTCACCGCCAGCGGCACCAGCCCGTCGCCGTCGAGCCGCAGCGGCCGGTCATGGTCGCCATTGCGCGCCACCGACATGTCCGACCAAACCCGCGTCCGCGCGGCATCCAGGTCGAAGTCGAGGGCGATGTCGGGGATCAGCCAGTCGGGCACGCGATAATCGGCGCGGCGGATGATGGCGGGAGCGGCGGCTTGGGTGGATTGGATATCGGCCATGGCACCAGCCTAGTGCCTGATTCTGTGAGGGGGAAGCGCTTTGCACGTCCCCCTCATCCGGAACCCAACCGACGCGGCTTTTTTAGATCCGCTCGCCCGACAGGCGCTGACACAGCATGTCGAGCTGGTCGAGCGTCGAATAGCGCAGCGACAATATACCCGCCCCTTCGCCATTGTCGGCAATCTCGACCTTCAGGCCCAATATATCGGCCAGATGCTGCTCCAGCGCAGCGATATCGGCATCCTTGCCACCGGGAGTTGCGCCGCGCGACTTGGGCTCGGCATCCTCGCCCTTCTTGGTCCTGCGCACCAGCTGCTCGGTCTCACGGACCGAAAGCCCCTTCTGCTCGACCATCAGCGCCATCGATTCGCAGCCCGGCACGCCGATCAGCGCGCGGGCATGGCCCATGCTGATCCGCCCGTGCGACACCGCCTGCTGCACCGGATCGGGCAGGTCGAGCAGGCGCATCAGATTGGCGATATGGCTGCGCGACTTGCCGACGATGCGGCCCAGTGCTTCCTGGCTATGATGAAATTCGCCGATCAGCTTGCGATAGGCCTCGGCCTCTTCGATCGGGTTGAGATCCTCGCGCTGGATATTCTCGACCAGCGCGATTTCCAGCGTTTCCTGCTCGTCGAAGTCGCGCACGATCGCCGGAATGCGGTGCAGCTGCGCCTTCTGCGCCGCGCGCCAGCGCCGCTCGCCCGCGACGATCTGGAAGCCGCCGCCGTGCGGACGCACGATGATCGGCTGGATCACGCCGCGCTTGGCGATGCTGTCGGCCAGTTCCTGCAACGCGTCCTGCTCGAAATGGCGGCGCGGCTGTTCGGGGTGCGGCTGGATCAGCGCGACCTCGATATTCTGCACCGCCTTGCTCGACGGCGCGGCGCTGCTCGCGCTCGCTGCCACCGGCTCTTCCCGGTTCACATCGCCCAGCAGTGCCGACAGGCCACGGCCCAGACCGTGCGGCCGCTTTACCGGCTTCTGCTTTTCCCCAATCTCGTCGCTCAAGCCGCTACCTCCTGCCGGGGAAGACGCGCGATCAATTCGCGCGCCAGACGCATATAGGCTTCCGACCCCGAACAGCGGAAATCATAGATGAGCGCTGGCACGCCATGGCTCGGCGCCTCAGACAGGCGCACATTGCGCGGAATGACGGTGGTGAAGACGAGGTCGCCCAGCACCGCGCGCACATCGTCGGCGACCTGATCGGTCAGCCGGTTGCGGCGATCATACATGGTCAGCGCCACGCCTAGAATCGACAGGCCGGTGTTGAACCGACTGCGGATGCGCTCGACCGTCTGCAACAGCTGCGACAACCCCTCCAGCGCGAAAAATTCGCACTGCAACGGCACCAGCAGCGACTGCGCGGCCACCATCGCATTGACCGTCAACAGGCCGAGCGACGGCGGACAGTCGATCAGGCAGATGTCCCAGCGGCCGGCCGGCGCCTCGGCCAGCACCCGTTCCAGCCGGTGGGTGCGCTGCTCATAGTCGATCAGCTCGATCTCCGCCCCGGACAGATCCTGGGTCGCCGGGATCAGGTCCAGCTTGGGCACGCGGGTGGTGACGACCGCCTCGTCCAGTTCGCAATTGCCGACCAGCAGGTCATAGCTCGACCGTTCGCGATCGGCATGATTGACGCCCAGCCCGGTCGAGGCATTGCCTTGCGGATCGAGATCGACCAGCAACACGCGCAGGCCCGTCGCGGCCAGGCCGGTCGCCAGATTGATAGCCGTGGTGGTCTTGCCGACTCCGCCCTTCTGATTGGCGATGGCGATACAAATCATCCTCGACCCTTCTTTTTGACAGGTTTGACGGATCGCGCGACGATGATGGCGCTGTCGGCGTCGGTCACGCTGCGTTCCACATGAAACGCACCTTGCCATGCCGGACGCGCGGCCTCCAGTTCATTCTGCGCATTTCGTCCCTTGGGCAGCACCCAAATCGTCTTTTCATCGGACAGATGCTGAGCCGACTGGAGCAATTTGGGCAGCGGCGCATAGGCGCGGGCGCTGATGACGGCCGACTTGGTCGGCGGCGTGACCTCGACCCGCCCGCCAAAGACGGATGCGTTGCCCAGCCCCAGCTCCGCGATCACCTCATTAAGGAAGTCGATCCGCTTGCGGCGCGATTCGACCATGATCAGCGGCCGGTCGGTCATGCTGGCGACAACGATACCGGGTAGGCCGGCACCGGAACCAAGGTCCATCCAAGGCCCCTCCCCCGCATCCTTGGCATGCAGCAGCAGCTGGGCGGAGTCGACGATATGCCGTGCCCAGACATGGGGCCGGGTCGATTCGGCGATCAGATTTTGCTCGTCCATCGCGGACAGCAAGAGCGACACATAGCGCTCCAGCCGATCCCATGTTTCACGTGGAACATCAAAATGCGCATCGAGCCAGGCCCGTGCTTCGTCTTCGGTCATGCTGCCTTCCGCCGCACATGGACAAGGATGGCGGCAAGCGCCGCCGGGGTGATGCCGCGGATACGGCCCGCAGCGGCCAGCGTGTCGGGACGGGCGCCGTCCAGCCGCTCGATCATCTCGGTCGACAGGCCGCCGACGCTGGCAAAGTCGAAGTCCGCCGGAATGGCCACGCGCTCGTCCCGACGCAGGGCGGCGATCTCCGCATCCTGTCGTTCGAGATAGGGCGCATAATGGGCGTCCTCCAATATCTCGGCACGCAGATCGGCCGGCGCCTCCGCCAGGCTCGGCGCCAGCGTCACCAGCAGGTCGGCCTGCACTTCGGGGAAGCGCGCCCATTCGAACAGACTGCGCCGCGCGCCATCCTGCCGCACACTCGCCCCTGCCCGCGCCATCTCGGTCGCGGTATAGGGCCGGGCCAGTTCGGCCTCGATCATAGCGCGCGCACTGGCCCGTGCGGCGAAGCGCGCCGCCCGACCCGGACCGATGATGCCATGGGCCAGGCCTATGTCCCCCAGCCGCGTCTCGGCATTGTCGGCGCGCAGCCGCAGCCGATATTCGGCCCGTGCGGTCAGCATGCGATAGGGTTCGGTCACGCCCTGCAGCACCAGATCATCGATCATCACGCCGATATAGGAGCTGGCCCGATCGAGGATCATCGGCGCCTCGTCGCGCGCGCGGGCAGCGGCATTGGTGCCGGCGACCAGCCCCTGGGCCGCCGCCTCCTCATAGCCGGTCGTGCCATTGATCTGCCCCGCGCAGAAGAGGCCGGGCAGCGCCCGCACTTCCAGGCTGGCATCCAGCGCCCGCGGATCGATATGGTCATATTCGACCGCATAGCCGGGCACGACGATCTCCGCCTGCTCCAGCCCGCGCATCGACCGTATCATCGCCCGCTGCACATCGGCCGGCAGCGAGGTGCTGATGCCATTGGGATAGACCAGCGCATCGTCCAGCCCTTCGGGCTCCAGGAAGATCTGATGGCCGTCGCGATCGCCGAAGCGGATCACCTTGTCCTCGATCGACGGGCAATAGCGCGGCCCCCGCCCCTCGATCGCACCACTGAACAAGGGCGAACGTCCCAGCCCCTCGCGGATGATCGCATGGGTCCGTTCGTTGGTGCGGGTGATGGCACAAGCCAGTTCCGGCAGCGGCCGATGATCCGACAACGGCGACATGGTCCAGCCCTCGCCGTCCGACGCCTGCTCCTCCAGCACCGCCCAGTCGATGGTGCGGCCGTCGATGCGCGGCGGCGTCCCGGTCTTCAGCCGGCCGATCGGCAGGCCGATCTCGCGCAATTGCACGCCCAGCGCGGTTGCCGCCCGCTCGCCGGTGCGGCCACCGACATCCACATCCTCACCGCGGAACAATTTGCCGCCGAGGAAGGTGCCCGTCGCCAGCACGACCGAGGGCGCCTCCAGCATCCGGCCATCGGCCAGCGCCAGCCCCGCCACAGCGCCCTCCCGGACCATCAGGCCGATCGCCTCGCCCTCGACGATCTCCAGCCCCGCCTGGGCGTCGAGCATCTGATGGATCGCCGCCTTGTAGCGCTTGCGGTCTGCCTGTACGCGCGGCCCCTGCACGGCGGCGCCCTTGCTGCTGTTGAGCATGCGATAATGGATGGCACCGGCGTCTGCTGCTCGGCCGATCAAGCCGTCGAGCGCGTCGACTTCACGGACCAGATGGCCCTTGCCCAGACCACCGATCGCCGGGTTGCAGGACATCGCGCCCACGGTCGCCCGTTCGAAGGTCAGCAGCGCCACCGCTGCGCCCTTGCGCGCTGCCGCAGCGGCCGCCTCGCAGCCGGCATGGCCGCCACCGACCACGATCACATCATAGCTTGTTCGCATGCCAGCCCCATATCAGATTCAGGGGCCTGCGGTCAAAAGCGTTCCACGTGGAACATCGCACTATCAGCCATCACACGCGTAAATTTCGCTCACTTCCCGATACAGAATCCCGAGAAGAGACGGTCGAGCATATCCTCGGTCCCCGCCTGTCCGGTCAGCGCATCGATCGTCCGCCGCCCAAGTCGCAATTCCTCCGCCAGCACCAGCAGGTCGCGGGCTACTCCTGCCGCGAGCAGATGATCGTGCAGCTGGCGCACGCCGTCCCGTTGCCGCGCATGCAGGGCATAGTCGCCCTCGCCCGGCAGCAGCGTCGCCGCCCGATCGAGCAGCATCGTCACAAGCGCGTCCACCCCCTCCCCCGTCCGCGCCGACAGACGCAGGCCGAGCCGGTCGGAACCATATAGCGCGACATCGCTCTGCGCCGCGATCAGCAGCGCATCCTCGCGCGGCGCCTCGGCCGGGTCGCCCAGCCACAGGATGATGTCCGCCGCCTCCAGCGCGGCGCGTGCGCGATCGATGCCGATCGCCTCGATCGCGTCGCCGGTCTCCTCGCGCAGCCCGGCCGTGTCGGTGAACAGGAAGGCGGTGCCGCCAATCGCGGCGGGCACCTCGATCCGGTCGCGGGTGGTGCCGGCAATGTCGGACACGATCGCCGCCTCGCGCCCCACCAGCCGGTTGAGCAAGGTCGACTTGCCGGCATTGGGCGGCCCGGCCAGCACCACCCGAATGCCGTCACGCAGCCGCTCGGCAGAAGGTGCGGATAACAGCGCGCCGACATCATCCGCCAGTGCCATCACCCCCTGCCCGATCCGCGCCTCGATATCGGCATCGGGCACATCATCCTCGTCGGAGAAGTCGAGCGCCGCTTCGGCCATTGCCGACAGGTCGAGCAGCCGCATCCGCCAGCCGTCGATCCGCTGCGAGAAATGGCCCTCCATCATCGCCAGCGCCGCACGCCGCTGCTGCTGCGTCTCCGCCGCCAGCAGGTCGGCCAGTCCCTCGACCTCGTTCAGGTCCATGCGGCCACGGGCAAAGGCACGACGGGTGAACTCGCCCGCAGTTGCGCGGCGCAACTGCGGCATCGCGCCCAACGCTGCCTCGACCGCCGCGATCACCGCACGGCCGCC
>Ga0209813_10000066_pt1 | contig 39977 bp, 34 predicted proteins | sample EndMethybrTD3033_FD_187596 | JGI IMG/M metagenome (GOLD analysis project Ga0209813, IMG submission 187596) | Populus endosphere microbial communities from Tennessee, USA - Endosphere MetaG P. TD hybrid TD303-3 (SPAdes) (version 2) | ecosystem: Host-associated > Plants > Roots > Endosphere... | reverse complement strand
GGCAGCTATCAGGCTGGCCTCCGCCAGCTCTTGGGTCAGCGCTACGGCCAGCCTGATTACTGCCTACCGTGGGCGTCCATCGCCGACCTTACTGCAATGTTGCGGACGGCGCAGACTGTCCAGATAAGGCTATCAGTTCCTCGCGGGCATAGTCCTTCGATCCGAAGCTGCCCGCGAGGTTGCGGTTCAGCCGCGACTTGTGGCCGCTGCCGTGACAAAGTTCGTGCAGGCAGGTCCGGTAATAGTTGATCTGCTCGAAGAAGGCCGGTTGCGGTGGCACCTGCACATAATCCTCAGCCGGGACATAGAAGGCGCGGCTGCCGCCGACGCGGAAGTCTATGCCGCTCGCCGCGATCACTTCCTCGGCGACCGGCACGATCTCGCGCTCGGGCAAGGGAACCGGATCGGGCGCGAGGCCGGGGCGCAGCCCCTCGCATTGCGCGACGTTGAACACGGTAAAGCGTTTCAGGAATGGAATGGTCTTGGCGTCGCGGCCGGTTTCCACAGCGCGCGCCTTCTCTGTCTCGGGGGTGAAGCGGTCGGCATATACGACGGTGGTGCCGCGTTCGCCCTTGCGGACGCAGCCGCCCGCCTCCAGCGCCTGTTTGAAGGTCAGCCAGCCCTGCGAGGGATAGCCATGCTCGATGACCGCGCCCCACAGGATCAGGACATTGACGCCCGAATAGCGCCGCGCGGTCAGCGCATTGCGCGGCAGGCCGGGACCGATCGCGCCGCCGCCCGCATCGGGCTGGCCCCAAGGCTGGACCCACGGGAAACGGCCCGCCTCGAGCTCGCCGATGATCCGCGCCGTCACCTCGTCATAGAGGTTCGTTCGGGATACCTCGGTCCCTTCGCGTTCCGTCCGCGCCTTGGCGGGGACGGCGCTTCCGCCCTTGTTCGCTTGGGGTTTCCGACCCTTGCCGGACACGCGATGGCCACTGGAAGAACGCATCGTTCACCTCCTCAAACCGCCCGAAAACCACCATGGCCTCCCCGAAAAGCGGGGGTGGGCGGCAAGATGCGACCGGAAAGGCCCGCCGCGAGCGGCGCCTGCACCCAAGCCGGGGTCCCCGTCGCGCCAGCGATGGGGTGGCGCAGGGCCGGAACGAATGTGGAGGAGCCGGTCCCGAGCGCAGCCGAGGGCCGGCTTGCCGGCGACGCGGGCGGGCCTAGCAGGGAGCGCCGCCCACCCGCGCTTGACCGGGAGAGGCCACCGACAGCGCCGCCGCGCACCAGTGCGGCGACCGCGTCAAGGACGGGCGTCGCCCGTCCGCCAGCGCCAGCCGATCGTTACCGTCAGGACGAGACCCGGTGAAATCCGGGGCTTGGTGGCGAAGACGACGGAAAGCCTTTGACGTCGCCGAGCCATAGAGCGCGGTCGCGCCGTCAGGCGCGAGGTGCCATCCGGATCACTCCCTCTTTTTTGCCGGCAGAGCGCGATTTACACGACCACCTCGGCACCATAGATTATGCCCATGGCCGATCGTGATCCCAATCTTGTCGTTTCCGGACTCTCCGGCACCGTCACACAGGACGGTGTCACCGTGGAGGTCAATATCGTCCGGCTCGAGGACGAACCCGACTGGTCGCTTGAAGTGGTCAACTCCAGTGGCACTTCGACGGTGTGGGATGATCAGTTCGCTACGGACGCGGCCGCTCTGGACGCATTCCGACAGGCGGTCGCGCAGGAAGGCATGGCCTGCTTTCTGGACAGCGCCACAGTAATTCCCTTCCCGAGCCGCTAGCGGCCAACGCCCGACCAAGACACGTCGTTCTGATAAAATGGCGTGAACGTCCGCCCGCGCGGGAACCCATTCGCAACACTCAACCGGCCGGGCAGCTACGCATCCTGTTGTCGACCGTTGTTCCGACAACGAGGCGGCCGCCAAAAGTTGAACGCTCAACATCCTGAGCCGGAGCTATCGCGGGCGGCGTTATAACAGCGCCGTGGGCCGCCCTGGCGTGGCTGCACGCCAGCTTCGATCGACAAGAACAACTGGCGTCTTGCAATTTCCCTTGGCATTTCACGTGCGTGAACGGTGTAGCCTCGATACACAGTCATTCATCGAGCGAAAATTGGGGGATCAATGGAATCGCATGTCAACCCGATCAACGGGCTGGTCGTACTCGTCTTTGGGAATCCATCGGCGGCGCTGTGGATATCGCTGGTAATACTTCTGTCCTGCGCGCTGATTATTGGCCGCAATAATATCCGTTTCCACCGACCGTTGAAAGCGGCGCTGAAGCAACGCGTCGACATACTTGCTCCCGTGCTTGCAGCGGATGACAACGACGCGGCGCAGCGTGTCTTCGCCGAGCGGTTCTACGAGATCGATGCAGCGATGGTGGCTGTCGATCGAGGCGCTGCCGAGATCCGGTTGGCATGGAGCCAGTTTCGCGAAACGATCCTCGATGAAACCGAAGTGCCGATGCGCGCGACCGTGCGAGCGGACGGCTATTTCCTCCATCTTGGCGACGACACGCGGATTCTCGCCTGGTGGGCGAACATCTTCGTCGCGATCGGGCTCACTTTCACGTTTCTCGGCATCGTTGCGGCGTTGACGACCACAGTAACAGCGCTGAGCGCGGCCAATGGATCGGCGAACATGACGCCGGCACTGATCAATTTGCTGACGATCACGTCGGTCAAGTTCTGGACGTCGATCGCTGGCGTCCTGGCGTCTATCCTGCTGCGCGTGTTCGATCGGCGCTGGCACGCTGCCAGCCAGCGCGAGCTTGAATGCATCGTCGATGCGATCGACCGCGGCACCTTGTTCTCGCCACCGCAGCGGATCGCCGCCGAACAGCTGCGCGAGACCAAGGAGCAGACGACCGCGCTCAAGAGCTTCAGCCATGAACTGGCAATCGCCATCGGCGAGAATCTGGAGCGCCAGATGCAGCCGATGGTGCAGGTGCTTGGGGGAATTCAAACAAGCATCGACGATTTCAAAAGTGGCAGCTTCAATCAGATCGGCAAGGAGCTGGGCGATGCGTTGAGCCGGAATGCGGGTGCCGAGATGGCGCAGCTCGGCACCGCACTCACCGACATGACGACGCGGCTGGCGACGATCCATGAGCAGATCGAGGGATCGGGCCAGGCCGCGAACGACCAGATCGCCCAGGCCGCCCGCGATTTCGCGACCGCTTCGGACAAGATGACCACGATGTTCGACGCCCTCCACACCCGCATCGATGCGACCGGAGCGCGGCTGACCGAGACCGCGCAGACCGCCAGCAGCGAGGCGGTTGAGCAGTTCAGCCGCGCGACCTCGGGCATTCAGGCTGCCTTCGATCAGATGCGCGGCGAAATCGCCGATATCGGCGGGCGGCTGACGGCTGGTGCCGACGCCGCTGCGACCCGCAATGCCGAGGTGCTCGGACGCGCCGCCGATGCGCTCGAGGCCGCGACCGGGCGTGCCGCGACCGGCATGAGCGAGGCGGTCGATGCGGCTGTCGCCAAAGCCAGTGAAGAAAGCGCGAAGGCGATCGCCAGCGCGTTCGCTTCCTTCGGTGCACGCTTCGAAGAGGCGAGCGGGGGACTTGTCGAAACATTGCGGACAACCGCAGGACGCATGGAAGCGCTCGCCGCCGGAATCGAACGATCAGCGCAAGCCTCGGAATCGCACGCTGGCAAGCTTGTCGAGGCAGGCCGCGCCGCCGAGGGGGTTGCGGGCACGTTGAACCGCGCAGCCAATGACCTCCAAGGCGCCGCTACGCCGATCCGCAACGCGACCGAGGCGATCGGCACGGCGGTCGCCAGGGTTCAGGAGGCCATGACCCGGCAGAGCGATGCGGCAAGCGAGCAACACCGCGCCGTTGCCGGCATTGCCGAAAAGCTCGGTGAGACCAGCGAAGCCGCCAATCGTGCATGGACGAGCTATCGCGACCGCTTCGAAGCCGTCGACACGGCGCTCGCGGCAGCGCTCGACCAGATCAGGAGCGCGTCGGGCGACCATGCCGCGCATCTCAACGAGCAGGTCGGCCGGATCGACAACGCCTTGGCCGGCGCCGTCGACAAGCTCTCGGCGGCACTCGAGCCGCTGACCGAGCTTGCCGACCAGATCGAAGACCTGCTCGGCAAGATGCAGGCGCAGGAGTAAGCGATGGAAAGCCGTGGCGTCCGGCGCAGCCGATCGGAAGAGGAAGAGGAAAGCTATTTCGTGTCGATGGCCGACATGATGGTGGGGCTGCTGTTCATCTTCATCATCCTGCTGCTCTATTTCGCGCTGCAGTTCCGCCAAACCACCGACACGCTGACCAGCGCCGGCCAGACGCGCCGCGAGATCCTCGAGACGCTCAAGGAGCGGCTCGACAAGCGGTTGAAGCCGTACAACCTGACCGTTCGGATCGATGCCGAAACCGGTGTGCTCAGCCTGCCTAACAGTATCCTCTTCGACACCGGCCAATTCGCGCTCAAGCCCGAGGGGCGTCAGGCGGTCGGCATCGTCGCGGACGAGCTTGCGGCAGTGCTCCCTTGCTATGCCGATCGATTGCCGGGCGGACCGCCATGCCGAGGCAAGCCGGTCGCGGCAAACAAGATCGATGCAATCTTCATCGAGGGCCATACCGACAGCGACCCGCTTTCGGGCGGCGGGGTGCTTCGTGACAATATGGACCTCTCGGCACTCCGCGCGACCAACACGTTTCGCCAGCTCACCGATGCGCATCCCGAGCTCGAGCAGCTGGTCAACAGGTCAGGGCATCAGCCCGTGCCAATACTCGGCGTCGCGGGCTATGGCGAGCGCCGTCCCGTCCCTGACGCGGCGGGAACGCCCGACCAGATAAAGGCGCAGAACCGCCGGATCGATCTGCGCTTCCTGATGGTTACCCCGCGCAGCGCGGAAGGCGCTGCGATGAGTCGCATCCTGGAGCAGCCGCGATGAGCGCGCTCAAGCGCGCGTGCGAACGCGCATCGGCGGCGAAAAGCCTCCCGCGACGGGGCGACCGCTTCGAAATTGAGCGGGCCGAGCAGCGCATCGGTGCCGAGCCGGCGGGCAAGGCGCGAATCAAGGAAGCATGGACGCGCTTCCTGACTCGGATCGATCCCGCTGCTCCCGAGCGGCTCAAGCCCAAGGATCTGAAGCGACTGCTCGATGGGATGTGGGCAGAGGACACGCTCGAGGAAGCGGCGGCGCCGGTGCTGAACCAGAGCGTCGCGCGGTCACGCAAAAGTGTCGATCGTGCGATCATCGCCGCCTATCTCCGTCATTTTCCGCTCGACCATTCCGGCTTCGATCACCTGATGCATGCCAGCGCGCTGGTCGCCAATCGGCACGACTGGCCATGGCGAGCGCGGGGCGACAGATGGGCGCTCTGGGATCCCGATGAAGGACCCTCGCGGCTGTCACGCGCTCTGCTTGGTACTGACGGACCGGCGCAGCTGCTCCGTGAGGCGGGTCTCGATGGCGATCTTGCGACTGGCGGCTTTGTCGAGGAGTCGCTGATCGCCGCCTGCGAAGCGGCGGTGGATCATCGCGGCGAAGCCGCCCAGCAGAGCGGGCGCCGCCTGATCGCATTGTTCGAGAGTTTCCCGGCGACGAAGGAACTGAACGCCGCGCTGGCCTATGCCCTGCTCGCGCCCTGGACGCAGAGCAGCTGCACTGAAGCGCATCAGCGGCTGGTCAGCGCTCTTCTGGTGGCGCGCAATGGCGATCCGCGGCTTGCGCCGCAACGCTGGGCTGCGCTGCGGCGTGATGTGCTGGCCATGTTCCCGGACGCCCAGGTCGACACTGCCTTCGCCGTGCTGCGCGGCTGGCTGGTACGCGCGACCGTTCGGGAGTTCTTCTCGGTGGTGGCGAAAACGGTCGAGCGGCGCGACCAATGGAAGGAACGCACCGATTTCTGGCTGGCTTACCTCGACGCCGGGTTCATCACCGACGCATGGTTCGCGTTCGGCTCGCAAGCAGAGCGGCTCGCGCGCAAGTTCATGGATGACCAGGCAATTGCCTATGCGACGCTTGAAGGCGGTGGTTCCACGACGGCTCAGTCGGCATTGATCTTCTCGATCGGCGACATTCGCATCGCCGAGTGGAGCGATAACGGCAGTTGCCGTTTTTGGCGGGCAGCGGACCAGAAGGCGCCAAGTCTTTACCAGCGTCGCTATCAAGGGCCGGCGCTGCGAACTATGGCGGCGGGCGAAGGCTTCCGTGCGATTCCGCACAATCCGCCCAATGGCTGGCAGCCGAAGTTCGCGCGGCAGGTCTATCAGAGCGCTGGCGTGCAGCACCCCAGGCATGGAGCAGGATGGTGAGTGGTCCCGACTTGCGCTTCGAAGCGCGGCATGAGGATGGGCGCGAGCGGATCGAGCTGATCCGCGTCGAAGGCGGACGCTTCTTCGGCAAGGGTAGGCGCTCCCTGATCCCCGTCGACGACTGGATAACCCAGGCTCCGACCGCGGCGCGTCCGGCGGTCGCACGGTTGCTGCAGGCGATCGGCGATGGCAACAATGCGCCCGATGGTTCGGCACAGGCCGAAGCCTCGGACAATGCCGTGTGTCTTCACCCTGGCCTGGTTGCCCAGCTGACCGAAGGTGAAGCCACAAGCCTTGGTCTTCCGCCGGTGGCACGTCTCGCCCTCAACCTGCAATCGATCGGGGTCGCCCATCAAAACGATTTCCGCATCGAGACGCGCTGGACACGGCCCAACGGCCTGCCTGCCGGGGTCAAGCAGAGCGGTGCGCGCGCACATTTCGAAGCCAAGGAGTGGCGGATCGCCGAGCCGATCTGGACAACATTGCAACTGGTCGAGCGGTTGAACGCCGCAACCGGCGAAAGCGAGCGCCAGGCGGCGCTTGCGGCGCTGCGCCAGGCGATCGGGGACGAAGATCGTTCTCTGATCAAGCCCGACGGCTTCATCGAACGGCTTCGGCTCAGCTACGCTGCGGGCTTCTCGCTTGATCTCAAGCCCTCGGCGCAAGGCTTCGATTTCGATCCGGTCCTCTTCAGCAAGGAGCGGGTCCGCGAGACCGAGGACGGGGCGATCCTTGACGAGGCCGCTGATGGCCTGCTTCCTCCGGTGCAACAACAGCTGTTCGCCCGTCGATTCCGCCAGGGTGATGGGACACGGCGCGCCTATCTGCTCGATGGCGGCTCGATCCTGTTTCTCGATCCGGTCTTGCAGCGGGCGCTTCGAGTCGTCCGCGACGCCCAGGGCGGGACCGCTGAACAGCGCCGACAATTCGCGCGCAGCCCGCAGCGTCGACTTGCCGAAGCGCTCAGCGCGGAGGGTGCCGATGTCGCCGAGATCGGCACACTGTTCGTCGAAACGCAGCAATTCTCCGAGCGCGTTTCGGGCATCGATATCTGGCGAAAGCCGGTACTGCCCTGGATCAAGCCCAAGCCCAACAGCTGGCTGCCGGAGGCGTTTGGCTTGCGCATCGGCGACCCGCCTGATGACCAGATGGTGGAGATCAAGCCGGAGGAGATCGCGCCCGCCGTCGAGGCGGTCGAGACTGCGCTTCGCGAGGAGCGGTCGACCTTCACCATCGGCGAGGCCGAGATACCCGCAACCGAGCAGACGCGCACCGCGCTGAACGATCTCGCTTCCATCGTGAAGGCAGCGCACGATGACGAGCACGCGGGGCAGCCGCCGCCGGTCGCGACGCAGCGCTATTTCCTGCAGGTGCGCGACAATCTCGAAGACGTCGCCTATGCGCCCCTCGCGAAGGCGCCCGCGGCGCCCGCCGCCGCGCCGCCAGCACTTCCGCAGGCGCTCGTCACCGTGCCCAAGCCGCATCAGGTCGATGGCTTCAACTGGTTGGTGGCATGCTGGCGGGCCGGGATGCCGGGCGCGCTGCTCGCCGACGACATGGGTCTGGGCAAGACTTTCCAGGCCCTCGCGTTCCTTGCCTGGCTACGCGCAGAACAGCCATCGCCGAAACCTGTGTTGATCGTTGCGCCAACCGGCTTGCTCGCCAATTGGAAGCGCGAGATCGAACAGCATCTGGCGCCAGGCGCGCTGGGCCCGGTGGTCAGCGCCTATGGCGCCGGCCTCAATCGCTCGCGCGAGGAGATCGGCCGCGATATCGAGCTTGGCCGGGCGGCGATCGACGGCGATGCGTGGAGCCAGGCCGGCGTCGTGCTCACCACCTTCGAGACGATGCGGGACTATCATCTGAGTTTCGCCCGCCAGCCCTTCTCCGCGATCATCTATGACGAGGCGCAGAAGCTCAAGAATCCGGCCAGCCAGATGACCCGCGCGGGCAAGACGCTGAACGCGCGGTTCCAGCTGGCGATGACCGGAACGCCGGTCGAAAACCGGCTTCAGGATCTCTGGTCGGTGTTCGACGTAATCCATCCCGGGCTGCTCGGGTCGAGCAAGGCGTTCGAGAGCAGCTACCCCGCGTCCGATCCGGACAAGCTGCGCGAGCTGAATGCGGTGCTGACCGAAGCGAGCGACACTCGGCCCGCGCTTCTGCTGCGGCGGATGAAGGACGACTGCCTGCCGGGCCTGCCGGCCAAGCACATCCATCCGCTGCCGCTCGCGATGCCGCGCCCGCAGGCGGAAGCCTATGAACGGGTGATCCAACGCGCGATGGCGGCCCGCGGGACCGGCAAGCGCGGGCATATGCTGGAAATCCTGCACATGCTGCGCGGCGTGTCGCTGCACCCTTACGCCCCCGAAGATGCGACCGGCAGCTATTTCGAAGAGTCCGCGCGGCTGCAATCGACCTTCGAGACGCTCGACGCCATCAAGGCCAAGGGCGAGAAGACGCTCATCTTCTGCGAAAGTCTGGCGATGCAGGCGCTGCTCGCCGCCGAAATCCGGCGCCGCTACGGCCTGGGGCATGACGTGCTGCGCATCCATGGCGGCGTGACGGGCGACGCGCGGCAGGCGGCTGTTGAACAGTTCCAGCGTCGCGCAAGCGGGTTCGACGTGATGATCCTCTCGCCCAAGGCGGGCGGCGTCGGGCTGACCCTGACCGCCGCAAATCATGTCATTCATCTCTCGCGCTGGTGGAACCCGGCAGTTGAGGATCAGGCGACCGATCGCGTATTCCGGATCGGGCAGTCGCGCGACGTCCATGTCTATCTGCCCCAATCGCTGCATCCGGATCCGGCGATCGGCCCGACCAGCTTCGACCTGAAGCTCGACGCGCTGATGACGCGCAAGCGGGAATTAAGCCGGGGGCTGCTCATCCCGGGCGAAGACGAGGCCGATACCAGCACGCTGTTCGAGGATGTGCTGGGCGGTCAGGACGAAACCGGCCCAGCCGCGGACTTGCCGCCACCGCCGGATGCAGAGGCGCAGGCGGATGAGCCTCCCCAGCCACCAACCGCTACGCCGGTCGCCGATACCGTGCCACCGAGGCGCCCGACGCTCAGCGTTGCGCTGCCCGAGCGATCGGCTCCGGCACCGTTGGCGGCGCCAAGCCGTTATGTGTTCGAGCCGAGCAAGCCACGCGATTTCGCGATCTTCCTGGCGCCGATTGCCGACGACCATGTCATCGAGCTGCTGGTCAAGGACCCCTATGCCTGCGCCCGGTCGCACAACCGGCAGCATCTGATCGAATTCATGAAGCGGCTTGCCGGCGCGGCCCGCCGCATCGACGCAGTGACCTGCCATAGCCTGGACGCTGACAGCGTCGATAACCGGCAGGAAACGGACGCGGACCAGCGCAACGATCTTGAGCGGCGATGGCAGGCGAGCTTCGCGGGCGGGCCGAGCCTGCGCCATGTCCAGATCTCCAAGCGCATCAATCGCAATTTCCATGCGCGAGAGGTGACGGCTCGCCTCGCTTCCGGTCGCGTCATTCTGTGGGATCTGGACAATGGGATCGACGGTGTCATGCGTAGCGACCGGCGCTGCGTCGTCGCCTGCTTTCCACAATAGGTGGCGCCGTGATCAACCTTATCAGGCGCCTGCTAGGCTCACAGCAGACGGCGCCGCGACGCGCGGCAACGCGGACGGACGAACCGATGATGAGTTTCGGCGCGGCTGGCGACCGGTTCGTGCGAATCGCGTCGCTCGACTTCTTCGGACAATATCGGCGTTCCCCCGATGGCCGCTGGTTGCTCGCCTGGCGCGACGGCAATGACGCGGGCACGCATGGCGGACACCGCAGCAGCGGGCCGGGGCGCTTCTATCTGTTCGAGGGCGACCGGCTGGCGGCGCAGGGCCGGGCCGAACGTCCGAACGACGGACAAGTCGCCGACAACGGCAGTTTTGTCATCAACGACTGGCTATTCGGTGACGGCCTCAAGGGGGTGTTCCGTGCCTACCGCGCGGATGGGACGCTCCTCGTGGAGAGTTCCTTCACGGCGAACCTGCTCAATAATGGCATCGCCGATGATGGCGGCATGGCGGTGTGCCAGACCTGCAACGCGCCGGGTCCCGACGGATCGCTGCTCGCGATCTTCGATCTCGCGTCGGGTCGAGAGGTTGCCGACTGGGTTCCGGAAAGTGGCTGGGCGCAGAGCTACGCTTTTCCAGAGGCGGGCAGAATCCGGCTCCGCTATCACGACGGCCAGGCCTACGACTATGCCATCGATGGCCAATTCCTCGACCGGGATCGCTGGATCGATGCACAGGCTCGCAGCGACAATGTGCATGTCCTCCACAATCTGCTGCGCGGATCGGCACTCCCCCCGATGATGAGCGGCAAGATCATCGCATCCGTCAATGCGATCCTCGCCGAACCGGAGTTCGCCCCCGCCGAGCGCCCCCTGGCGCTCAAGGTACGTGGGCTTTGTCAGGAAGCGCTAGGCAATCTCGCCAGCGCGCTTTCAGATTATGAGGAAGCGATCGCGCTCGATCCAAAAATCGGGCTGAAACGAAAGGCAGCGGAATTGCGCAGACGTCTCGCCTGAGCGTGCAAGCATCTCCGCTGCCGTGGCGCACAGGCGCGAGGCCCCGACCTGCGCTGTTCGATATTGGCCAGGGTAGTGCGCGACTTGCGGACTTCATGCCTGGCAATGGGAGGGAAGATGGCGCGGTTTCTCGATCACAAGCAGGTGCGCGACGCAGTCCAGACTGTTGTCGCGGGTGACGATGTCAGATGCGCCGTCGCGTTCTGGGGTGATGGCGCGCTCAATGCACTATTCGGTTCCAAGAAGCGTGCTTCGAAGGCGCGGATCATCTGCGACCTCTCGATGGGCGGCACCAATCCGGAGGAACTGGTGCTGCTCGGGGCGCCCGATAATCCCGAGCTCAAGCATCTCAGGGGATTGCACGCGAAATTGTACCTCTCGAGCGCTGGCATGGTCATCACCTCGGCCAATGCCTCGAACCGCGGCATCGGTTTTGTCGAGCCGGCCGCGCTGATCGAGTGCGGCACCTTCCATCGGTCCGATACGACCGCGTTCCGCAAAGGCACGGAGTGGTTCGACACGATCTGGGGGAAAGCCGAGGTGGTCGATCCCGAAGCCATCGCGACAGCGCGCGCCGCCTGGGCAAAGCGGCCGCGACATGGTGCCCCAAAGGGCACGCCATCGTTCGCTGCACCCGACACCCTGCTGCGGAGGATAGCCGCCGACCCGGAGGGCTATCGAGGGATCGGCGTGGTCTTTTCGACGGGCGAGGCCGGTCGCGAAGATGTCGAGCAGGCGGCCGAACAGGCGATGGCGGTCGAGGGCAAGAGGCGCAAGCCGAAGTTGAAGAAGGAAGAGATCAGCCGCCTGCCGACCTGGCCGAAGGGAAATCTGTTCATCGGCTGGTCTGATGCAGACGCCAACGCTTGGCCTGGACTGTTCCTCTGCGCGCACCGCGGCGCACGCGGGGCATATTCCTACTGGTGCTATTCACGCTTCTTCGAGGTAAAGCTCGATCGTGATGAGTGGTCGATATTCGCGGAACGGTCCCCGGAGTTGCGATCGCGGATCAGGTTGACGGGCTCACCCAGGCAGAGCGCGAGTGCGGAAGGTGAACTTCTCGAGAAGATCTTCACCCACCTTGACGCGGTCGCCGGTCCCGATGAAATCGGCCATCGCATGTGTGAAAGCGCCATGCACCTCGGCCAGTTACTCGCCGATGTCGATGCCGGCCGTTCGACGGATGCGAATCCTGTCGAGTAAAGAGCGGGGCGGCGATAATAGCATTGAGTTGTTATCGCTGCCGGGGGTTCGATGAAAGATCAGGAGTTCAGGGATTGGCTGAGCAAACGGCTCTGGAAAGGCGAGCCGTTGACCAAGAAGGCCGTGGATACGCGGGTGCGCCGCAATCAGCGAGCCGAGCGCGGATTGCATGGTCTTGGCTATTCCCAATCTACGCTCGATGAGGTCTTCGACGACGGGAAATGGGACGATTTGCTGGCGCAGTTGACGGCGCTGGCAAGCGACCCCGATCCTGACATGGCGATCGTGCGCGCGGTCGTTCCCCAGGCCGAGGATCCCAAGGGCCAGCTCGGCAACATGATCGCCAGCCTGCGACAATATGGCTATTTCCGCGAAGGGCGTGATCCCAATTATTCGGTCGCAGGCGTCGCGGACGAAGACGATGGTGGCGAAAGCCAGGCTGACGAAATTCGCCGCTACGTCCTGGAAAACTATATCAAGCCGGCCCGCCTCAGGGGCGATGCGACCGTCACCATCACCATCGGCGCCCTGAATAACGAGATGGGCCTTCACATGGCCTGGCCGAACATCTGCCAGGCGCTCGAAGGCCGATTGTTCCTGCAACTCGCGAACGTGCCCGCGCCAGCGGCGGAAGGGCCGAAGCAGAGCACGACGCGCAAGCTGACCTACTCGCTGGCGATGGAGACCGAGAGCGTGCCCAGGCATAAGCAATCGCCGACTAACCTGATCCTCTACGGCCCTCCGGGCACCGGCAAGACCTACCGTACCGCCTATGAGGCCGTTTTACTCTGTGACGGCACCGTGGCGTTCGACGAGTCCCCCGAAGGCCGCCAGGCGCTGCTCGACCGCTATCGTGAACTCGAGGCGGAAAAGCGGATCGCCTTCGTCACCTTCCACCAGAATTATGATTATGAGAGCTTCGTCGAGGGCTTGCGGCCGGAGACAGGCGATGGCGAGGGTAACTCGGCCGGCTTCCACCTCGAGGCACGGCCGGGCATCTTCCGCGAAATCTGTGCCCTCGCCGACCAGGCCCGGACCCGACCCGTGACAGCAGCGAGCGCGGCCGGTTTCGACTTTTCGGGCCGGCGCTTCTGGAAGATGGGACAGGGCGCGATCGGCAGCGAAGACGAGGTCTACGACGCGGCGCTGGCGAACCGATACATCGCGCTTGGCTGGGGCGGGACGATCGATTGGAGCGCCGAGCGCTTTTCGACCTTCGATGCCATCAAGGCCGAGTGGCTGGACAAGAATCCGGACGACCCGACCCCGAGCAATTGGACCCAGACCTGGCCGTTCCGCGCCGAGATGAAGATCGGCGACATCGTCATCGTTCCCTACGGCAACACCGCGTTCCGGGCTGTTGCCGAAGTCACTGGCGACTATCGTTATGTTCCCGAGGCCGAGGGCTTCTACGCGCACCGCCGCGATGTGCGCTGGTTGCTCACGCTCGAGGAACCCCTGCCGCTCGACACGATCGTCGATGGCAACTTCACGATGCGCACGCTTTACCCGATCGCCACAAAGCGGGTGAACCTGCCAGCGCTGGCCCGCCTGATCGCCGGTGACAAGGATGCCGCTCCGGCCGAAGCGGTCGCTGGCGAGCCGGAACAGTTCGTGCTCATCATCGACGAGATCAATCGCGCGAACATCTCGAAGGTCTTCGGCGAGCTCATCACGCTGATCGAACCCGACAAGCGTCTCGGTATGGCCAACGCGCTGAGCCTCACCTTGCCCTATTCGAAGAAGCGTGATTTCGGCGTTCCCGCCAATCTCCACATTGTCGGCACGATGAACACCGCGGATCGCTCGATCGCGCTGCTCGACACCGCGCTCAGGCGCCGGTTCACGTTCAGGGAGATGGCGCCGCGCATCGACCTGCTCGGCACCATCGACGGGATTGACCTGCGAGCGGTATTCAGCTCCATCAACGATCGGATCGAGTATCTGATCGACCGCGAACATCGCATCGGCCATGCCTTCTTCATGGGGTGTGAGAATCGCGAAGCGATAGATCTCGTCATGCGCGACAAGGTCATTCCCCTTCTCCAGGAATATTTCTTCGAAGATTGGGGGCGCATCCGGGCCGTCCTTGGCGACGGCTTCATCGGATCGCGCAAGATCGCCCCTCCGCCAGGCTTTGAGGGCGACGACCGCGATAGCTGGTTCGTCCGCGAGCCGTTTTCCGCGGACGCCTTCGAACGGCTGAGCGGGGGCAGCAGCGCCGCCGTCTCGCCCGAATGAGCCATCTGGCCGTCAGCGAGTGGGGGCGCATCGCGGTCCTTGATCGACCGGGCGAAGGAGGCTTCACCCGGCCACAGGCCAATGCCCTGATCGCTGCGGCGCGCGCCCATTCCCTCGGTGGCGACGAAGGCACTACCATATTGCGGGATCATTTCCGGCATCTGACGGCCGGCCAGATGGTTGGCGTGATCGCGGCGCCCGGCTGCAGTCTCGAGATCTTTCCCAAGATCGATCGGCTCGACATCGCGTCGTCCGAGGGGCGACGGACCGTCCGTGAACGGCTGGTGCGGATGCTCGACGTCGCATTGGGCCTCGACATCGGCGACGGTGCCGCGTCCGCGATGGCGAGGCAGGCGGAGGGGCTTCTCGACATTCTGATCCGCCTGTTCGCGGACAAGCTCCTGACGGAGGCGCGGCGGGGTCTTCCGAGGGCCTACCTCCAGCACGAAGATGATCTTCCCGCGCTTCGCGGTCGGCTCAACGTGGTGCGGCAGTTCACCGCCCATGCCGTGCGGCCTGACCGGCTCGCCTGCCGCTTCGACGCGCTGTCGAGCGACATTCCGCTGCTGCAGATCATGAAAGCATGCGTGCTGGCCCTTCGCCGCCATGCCCGCGCCGCCGAGACTGTGCGCAAGCTCGACGAATTGCGCTTCGTGCTCGCCGACATCGCTGATGTGAGCGCCGTTGCTTTGCCTTGGCAGGCGGTGCGGATCGATCGGACCAATCGGCGCTGGGAGGCGCTGTTCGGTCTCGCCCGGCTGTTCCTCAAGCGCGACTGGCAGGCCACCCATCATGATCCGTCGGCCGGACAAGGGATCACGCTCCTGTTCCCGATGAACGAACTGTTCGAGGCGTATATCGCCGCCCTCATGCGGAGGATCTTGCGCCCTGTCGGACTAAGCGTCGAAACGCAGGGCGGCCGGATGTTTTGCCTGATCGAAGAGGGAGACGAGGCACGCCGCCGATTTCAGACCCGGCCCGACATCATCATTCGGGATCGCCAAAGCAATGCGCCGGTCGCGGTCGTCGATACGAAATGGAAGCGCCTGTCGCCGGCAATCGAGCATGCAAAGCACGGGGTCAGTCAGGCCGATGTCTATCAGATGATGGCCTATGGGCAGCTCTATGCCTGCCCCGACCTTACTCTCCTCTATCCGCACCATACCGGTCTTGGATCGGGTCCGTTCGCAACCGATTACATGATCCACGGCAGTACGGACCGGCTGCATCTGCGGAGCATCGACATCGCGCAACGCGAGGTTGGCATCGCGGCGGATCTTGCGACGATGTTTCAGCGTTGGCGGGCGCAGAATCCACTCGTCACCAAGTAAAATCCGCCGACGGCCCGCTTCCGTCCACCACGCGGCACGACCTGACGTTCTCCACCGCACTGTCGGTCGTGGTGGCCCCGCCAGCGATCGTCACCGCCAGGCCGAGCCCCGGCGCCGCCGGGGCTCGTGGCGAAGGCGACGCAAACCCATTGCCATCGCCGAGCCATAGAGCGCGGTCGCGCCGTCAGGCGCGAGGCGCCGAGGATCAGGCTGGATCGCTGCGCGAGTGTTCAGCATGAGTGTGCGGCTTGGACGGCAATCGTGCTTGCTGCCGCATTAGGTCGCGATACCCGCCCAACGCCAGGGTCTTCGCTTCGCGCACCAGCCGCCGGATCCGCGAACGCAGCGAGTCGGATCGGTCGTTCCAGTCCTCGGCCACGCGCGCCTTGCCAAACAAAACGGCCCCGATCTCGCGCTGGGTCGCGCCGCCGGCCAGCGCGTCATGGACGCGCAGCAACTGGATACCGCGTTCGATCCACGGGTCACGGGGGAACAGCGAGCGGGAAAAGCGGCGATGGCGCTGGAGCTGGAGGAGGCGGCGCAGCGGCAGGATGCCCACCTCGGCGCTGCCGAGCCCATGCAGCCGATAGTGAAGATGGACCATTGTCTCACCGGCGAGCCGGCCTTGCGCGACATCGAGCCGGATATGGTGGCGACCGTCCGAGAGGACGGCATGGTCATAGCCGTCCGGATCGGTGACGACGGTCAGCCAGGCGGCGACTCGTTCCAGATCGAGACCGTCCGGATCGGCGCGATCGGTGGGGATCGCTGCAACGCGCAGCGTTCCAGGGTCCAGATCGGCATGCCAGATGATCCGTGCCTCGGGTGCCGACCGGGCCGGATCTTCAGCGAAAGTGCAGCCCCCACGCGCGCGGATCGACGCGGCCGCGGGTAACGCTGCTCGCCCGGGCATGCCAGGCGATATAATCAGGGTCGCGACGCAGCCACTCCCACATGATCCCGGCGCGATCGATACCGCGCAGCCGTGCGTAAGCTGTGCTCTCGCGCCACGCCTGCAGCAGCGTCACGGGTCGAAACCTGCAACCAGCCCAGAAGCACAGATGCTGCATCGCACAAGACAACTTCTGCGCGCCTGCCCAACATGATATGACACTTCCATGACAGGAGTCGCCCGGCGACGGCTTGAGGCCCCGCCGCCTGGCCCACAGGACCAAGAAAGGGCGATCGCCGGGATTCGGGCAGCACGAGACCCCGCCGACGGTCGCGACAGGACCAGATGCCTTATTCGGGCATGGCGATGCAGCTTGCGCGCATCGTCGAAACGGTCGGCAACACGGATGAGCTTGCGACGGCCATGGCCGCCATCGGCGTGGAGCTGGGATTCCAGTATTTCGCGCTCAGCCATCATGTCGATGTGGCCACGGCCGGTGACGCGGCGATCCGGCTGCATAATTATCCGCAGCGCTGGGCGGACTATTATGATGAAAACGCCCTGGGCGTGAGCGACCCGGTGCATCGCGCCAGCCATGTCACCAGCATCGGCTTCCCATGGTCGCAGATGGCGGCGATGATCCCGCTGACGCCGGGCGACCATCGGATCCTGGCGCTCGGCCGCGCACAGGGCATCGGCGACGGCTTCACCGTTCCGGCCCATGTTCCGGGCGAAGCCCGCGGTTCCTGCTCCTTTGCGAGCGAAGCGGGGCGGCCGCTGCCGCACGTCATGCTGCCGATGGCGCAACTCGCCGGCAATTTCGCATTCGAAGCGGCGCGCCGATTGTGGATGGGACGCGGCGGGCTCCTGATGCGTCCGGGGCCGGCACTGACCGACCGGCAGCGCGACTGCGTCCTGTGGGTTGCGCGTGGCAAGGGCGACTGGGAGATCAGCCGCATCCTGGGGATCAGCGAAGAGACGGTGGCCCGGCATATCAAGCAGGCCTGCGAGCGCTACGGCGTGAACAAGCGGACATTGCTGGTGATCCGGACGCTGTTCGACGGAACGCTCACTTTCTCGGATATCTTCCGCCGCCGATATGCCCCTTTTCGGGCATAGCGCTGCGACCGGCATCTCGCGGACCCTCGGCCGATCACGGCCAAGGGAGCAAGAGCCATGCTGCATATCCTGCAATCCGCCCCGCCGTCCGCGTCGGACGCGGCGCTGCGCGCGATGTTCGCCGCGCGCAAGTCCGTCTTCGTCGACCTGCTCAAATGGGACGTTCCAGTCCTCGAGGGCCGCTATGAAGTCGACCAGTTCGACGATCTCAACGCCACCTATCTGATCCTCGCCGAGCCCGACGGGGCGCATCTGGGCTCGGCGCGCCTGCTGCCAACCATGCGCCCGCACATTCTCGACAGCCTCTATCCGGGCCTGTGCGAGAACGCGCCGCCGCGCGCCCCGGACATTTTCGAGATCACCCGCTTTTGCCTCGACCGCCGGCTGCGCGCTGCCGAGCGCCGCGCGGTGCGCGACACGCTGGTGACTACGCTCGTCGATCATGCGCTGGATCATGGCATCACCGGCTACAGCGCGATCGCCGAAATGGGCTGGTTCCAGCAGATCCTCGCCTTCGGCTGGCGCTGCCGTCCGCTCGGACTGCCGCAAGTCGTCGATGGCGCGATGCTGGCGGCACTGCGCATCGACATCGCCCCCGACACGCCCGGCCTGCTCGCCGCGGCTGGCATCCAGGCGGCACCGGCCATCCGGGACAGCCAGCGCATCGCGGCCTGAGACGAGGAGAACGACGATGATCGACAGGATCGACGACGAGATCGCCGGCAGCGCGCGCGACCTTCTCGACCATGGCTGGTGCCTCCTTGCCGATGCCCTGCCGCCCGCGCAGATCCAAGCGCTCGACGATAAACTGGCGGGTGATTTCGCGGCGACGCCGTTCGGCCAGGGTGGCTTCTACGGCAGCACCACCAAGCGGTTTGGCCGCCTGCTCACGCGCGCGGCCGGCGCCGCGGCGCTGGTCCAGCACCCGCGCATTCTCCGTATCGTCGAGGCCGTGCTCGCGCCCTGGTGCGAGTGCATCCAGCTCAATACGACCCAGGCGATCGCGGTCCATCCCGGCGCACCGGCACAACTGCCGCACCGCGACCAGGACATGTGGCGCGGTCCCGTCGGCGAGATCGAATATCTCGTCAACGTGATGTGGCCGCTGACCGATTTTACGGAGGAAAACGGCGCCACGCTTGTCTGGCCGGAGAGCCATGGCACCAATGCCCTGGCCGAGCCGGACGGCGCGCCTCTCGCCGCGGAAATGGCTCCCGGCGCGGCGCTTCTGTTCCTCGGATCGACGCTCCACGGCGCGGGTGCAAACCGCACACGGGACGTGCGACGCGGAATCGTCATCGGCTACGCCTTGGGCTGGCTGAAGCCCTATGAAAACCAATGGCTCGCCTATCCGCCCGACGTCGCGCGCGCATTCCCGCCAGATCTGGCGGCGCTGGTCGGTTATCGCCAGCATCGGCCCAATCTCGGCAATTTCGAGGGGCAATGCCCTTCGGTGCTGCTGGGCGGGCGCGCGGACCGGCCACTCGGCGCCGTCGATGCGTTGCGGCCCGACCAAGAGGTGCTGGTCGATGCCTATGCACAGGAACAGCGAGAAGCGCCGTGAACGCCGGAGCGACCGCCGAACGGGTCCATGAGGCGCTGCGCCTCCGCATCATGAGCCGTGAATTTCGGCCTGGCGACAGGCTCGATCCGGCGGCGCTGGCCGCGCCGCTCGCCGCGAGCGTGACGCCCGTACGCGACGCGCTCCACCGACTGACTGGCGAGGGCCTGGTGGAGACACGGACCGCCGGCGGCTTCCATGTCCCTGCGCTTGATGAACCCGGCCTCGCGGATCTCTATGACTGGTCGGCCGAACTCGTCCTGCTTGCCATCAACGCATGGCGACGCCCGGCCGCACTTCCGCTCCTTGGCGACCTCGCGGACGATGCGGCCTTGGCCGACCGGACTGCGGCGACGTTTCTGGCCGTTGCCCGCCATTCCGCCAATCGCGAGCATAGGCTCGCGCTCGACCGGCTCAACGCCCGCCTTCACGCCGTCCGGACCGTCGAAGAGCATGTGCTCGACGGCATCCACGCTGAACTGGAGGCGCTGTGGCAGGCCGTCAGGACAGCCGAACGCAAGCACCTGAAAATCCTGTGCCGCAACTATCATCGCCGCCGTCGTCGCGCTGCCGCCGACATCGTGCGGGCCGTCTACCGCGCGGACTGACGCTCACCGCCTGCCAAACAAAATCCATATAGAATCCGTATAAAGTTCGGATAGCCAGCCGCCCTCCATAGTCTGCCATGGCTGCATTTCGCAGCAGGACGAAGGAGTGCATCATGGAACGTGAAGACGAAGTGATCGACCTCGGCACCGCAAGCGTCGAAACCAAGGGCGGCGCCGGCCTGGTCATCGATGCGAAGAACGGCCAGCAGCTCTTCGGCATTGCCGACGACTGACGGCGTCGGCGCGCGGTCCCATGGGATCGCGCGCCGATCCTGGCTTCGATCCTTGGCGTTCAATCATGGGCTTCACCCTTCGCGATGGCATCTCCTTTTGCCGCGTCGGCGACCGGATCATCTTTCTTGATATCGTGGCAGACCGGTATTTCTGCCTGTCGCCAGACGCCGAGCACAGCTTCCGGGCGCTGGCAGAATGGGGCACCCCGCCGCCAGACGATGTGCACCTCCAGGGACTGCTGGCGCGCGGCCTGCTTATGGCGTCGGCGGCTCCGGAGGCACCGGCCGCCTGCCGCCCGATCGTCATGCCGCAAACGAGTATTCTCGATCTGGACCTTCCGTTGCCTGCCTTTGCCGAGACGACCAGCGCTCTGTGCTGCCTTGCCGCCTCGCGCGTACGATTGAAGATGGCAGGTCTCGGCCGGACCCTTTCCTGGCTATCGACCCGCAAGTCGCGCTTGCCGACGTCCCGTGCCCCGCCGGAAGAGCAAATAGAGCGGATCATGGCCGGGTTCGTTTCGGCGGCGCACCTCGCCAGCCAGATCGACCTCTGCCTTGCAAACTCCATCGCGGTGGCATCGCGCATGATCGCGAAGGGCATGCGGCCCGATGTCGTGCTGGGGGTACAACTCGGACCATTCTCCGCCCATTGTTGGGTCCAGCACGATGACCGCCTCGTCAACGACCGCGTCGACATGGTGCGGACCTTCACGCCGATCCTGGTCCTATGACGGGGCGCCGCTTTCTCGCGCAGATCGCGACCACCGCCGAGCCTCTTCCTCCGGGGCGGATCGATAGGGCGCGCAAGGCTGCGGCATTGCTCGTGCCGCTGATCGAAACCGACCGCTTCATGCTGTGGAGCAACCACCGGTACGGGATCGCACAGGTCGGCAGCCATGCGATAGTCGGCGAACTGTTCGATCGTGGCAGCACGCGGCCGGAAACCACGCTTGACGATGCGGCATGGACGGCGATCGCCCAGTCGCGTGGGCGAAAGCTGATCGAACGCTACTGGGGCAGCTATGTCGCCTTCACTACCGACGACACGGGCATGGCGGTCGTACGTGCGCCGATGGGCGATCTCGGATGCTATCATGCCCGGGACGGCGATGTCCTTCTGGTCGCGTCTGATCTGGCCTTGCTCTCGGACTACGGATGTCGCTTCGCCATCAATCGCGGCGCTCTTGCGCGTCAAATCGCCTATCCCGAATGGCGGCGCAGCGAGACCTGCCTCGACGGCGTGGAGGAACTGCGCGGTGGCGATCGACTGCTCGTCTCGGCGAATGGGGCGGACCACGAAACATTATGGTCGCCCTGGGCCTTCGTCGCTCGGGACCGGCTGATCGACGATCCCGCGGAAGCGGCTCGCGCCGTGCGCAACGCGGTGCATCTTGCCGTGCGCGCCCGCGCCGCCGGCCATGATCGAGCCGTCCTGCTGCTCTCGGGGGGGCTCGATTCGGCGATCGTGGCTGCGAGTCTAAAAGCAACCGGCACGGAAGTGACCGGGCTCAACCTTATCGGCGATGACGCCGCGAGCGACGAGAGGCGCTATGCCGCGATGGTCGCCCGGTCGGTCGACATCGAACTGCTGATGCGGACATTCGACCTTGACTGCGTCGATGTCCGCCGCACGGGTGCGGCGCATATGCCCTATCCGGTGCATCGCTGCTTCACGCAGGCGCAGGATTGGGTCGCGGCCGAAATCGCAGAACAGTGCGGAGCCGATATCCTCATCGATGGCGGCGGTGGCGACAATGTCTTCTTCGCTTCGCGCACCGTTTCGATCCTCGCCGACTGCCTTGCCGCTGGCGGTCTGGACAAGCGATTTTGGAGCGCCGCGCGGGCACTCAGCGACTTGGGCCAGACCGGGACATGGGTACTGGCCTGGCGCGCGGTGCATCGCGCCTGGTTGCGCTCGCCCGCCCCGCGCCAGCCGCCGGCAGTGGCGTTTCTCTCTGATGTGGCACGATTGATCATCGCCGACACCGTCGCGCACCCCTGGTTCCTGCCGCCGGCGAGTGTCCTCCCCGGCCGGGCGAGCCATGTTGCCCTGCTCGCCCCAGCGCAGAATCTGGTGGAGGCGATCAATGCCCAGGCGCCCTACCGCACGATTTCACCGCTGGTCTCGCAGCCTGTGGTGGAGGCGTGCCTGCGTGTTCCGAGCTGGCATTGGCTCGCGCCGGGACGGGATCGGGCAACCGCGCGTAGCGCCTTCGCGCCTGATCTCCCCGAAGAAATTATTGCGCGCCGATCAAAAGGCACGCCCACCGGCTTCGTCGCGGCGATCTTTGACCGGCAGCGGCAGGCCATCCGCGACATGCTGCTCGGCGGCCGTCTCGCCGACTTCGGCCTTATCGACGAGGGCAAGCTTGAGAAGGCGCTCTCAAAACCCGGCCCGGTCCGCGATCTGCGCTTCGTGCGAATCATGGAATTGATCGACGCCGAAGCCTGGGCAGCGGCGCAAATTTAGGAATCACAACCGTCCACGACGGTTGGCCGTCTTCTTGAACGCCGGCCTAACGCGTTGCCATTCTCCGCTGCTCGTATGGCTTGAACATGCGACTTACCCGCCGCTACCGCGCGGCAGGTTCAGCTGCAGCTTCATCGGCGAAGCCCGACAATAAACGAACGATCCCCTGAGCAGGATTTGTGCCTGCAACTGGGCGGGCAGCGAGTTGGCAGCCGTTGAAAGCAGACATCAAAGAATCTTGTCCTCACAGACTGGTAGTCGGGTCAGATCAAGCCAGCTTGCCAAAATCATCGGTTGCTTTGGTCGAAGCTTGGAATAATTATCGTGAATCTCAATGATGGCAGTACGCCGGGGGGCAGATGCAGCAGCGACGACGCCGAAGCAACTTGACCGGGTTTCGTCGATAATGGGCGATGCTGGTTCGCCTTTTTCAGCGGCCGAACAAGGCCTGGGCTACATTTTTCAGCCGCGATTTGCACTGCTGAAGATATTGGAGCTTTCCGAGAGTAGCGCAGTCTTCCTTGAGAAGGAAGATGATATCGAGTTCATCTCTGAAAGCGGTATTCGGTCACTTGGTTCGCTCAAGCACAAAGCGGGAGGCGACAAGCTAACCAATCTATCGACCGATTTCTGGAAATCGGTCCGAATTTGGTTAGCTTATTATCGCAAGACTGGCGGCATCGCATCGAACGGCCGTTTCTTGCTATTTTCGACAGCCGAACTAAGCGAGGGCGCGTTCCTCAGCCTGTTCACCGAAAGCGCGGCTGGTGATGACGATCGGGTCGAGCAAGCGCGGGCAGTGCTCGCCACCAGCACATCCGCATTAATCGGCAAGATACGCGAAGAACTCGACCAATTGAGTGAGGACGAGCTCAACGATTTCTACAGCCGCATTACGATCATCGACGCGACACCCCGGATCACCGATTTGCCGGCTTTGATTAACCTCCACCTGCGCACCATCCGGCGGGAATCCCGTACGGCCGTGTTCGAACGCCTCGAAGGCTGGTGGATGGATCTCGCGATCAAGATGCTGAGCGGTGAGCGCAAGGAGCCAATCTACGGCTACGAGGTCTCTGACAAGCTTTCCGCGATCGCCGAGGAGTATCGCAACGACAATCTGCCAATCACCTTCCGGGGGCGCCTTCCCGACGGTCAAATCGACGTCGCCAACGATCCGCGGCTGTTCGTCGAACAACTGCGCATCCTCGATCTCTCGGCGACCCGCATCCGCAATGCCATCATCGACTACTATCGCGCTTTCGAGCAGCGCTCGAGCTGGGCACGCGAGAGTTTGCTGATTTCGGGTGAAATCGAGGAATATGAGGATCGGCTGATCGACGAGTGGTCGCGCTACCGCGAGATCGTTTTCGAGCAATTAAGCGACACCGGCAATGACGAGGCCTGCCTCGTAGCGGGGAAAGAACTCTACCGTTGGGCCGAGATGGAAACTTCAACGCTCCGCATTCGTGAGCGCGTCACCGAACCCTATGTCGTGCGCGGTGCATTCCACATTCTTGCCAATGCGAGCCCGAGACCGCGCGTTTTTTGGCATCCCCGCTTCCTCGACCGCCTGCAACAATTGCTTGGGATCGCTGCATGAAGCGATTGGACGAACGACCGTTTGAGATTCGCAATCTCTTCAACCCTGCCTTTTGCGGCCTTATCCTGATGCGCGCGCTGTGCGGCTATGAGGAAGAGGACGAACGCGGCATGCCCTTTTCGCTCGTGCTGCTAGTGCTGCCTCTCTGTCTTCACAAACGCTCCCGAGACATCCTGCATGCCGGCAATCGTAGCTATCTCCTGAAGCTCATCGCGTCTCACCCCGAGCTGCTCGTCGGCTTTGCGCGTCGGACTACCGATTTGCTGCCCTACGCCTTCGAGGCTTTAGGCTTCCTAATGCAAATGGGCCTGTTTACGGTTGACGCGCACGGGCGGCTAAAGGCAACTCCGGACGGCCTGCGCAAGTCGGTTACCGGCACTGCCGAAACGGTTTCCTGCCAACGCGTTGCGCGCTTCGTCGGCAAGGAATTCGCCCGGGTCGGCGATCGGAGCACTCTCTACATGACGATGGGCGTTCGGCCATGAAGATCAGATCGATCCATATCTACAGCCATGATGGTCGCAGGCGCGACCTGCCCTTCCATGACGGTCTCAACGTGATCACCGGACGCTCGTCGACAGGCAAGTCGGCGCTTTCGGACATCATCGAATATTGCATGGGGCGATCGACCTTCAACATCCCAGAAGGCATCATCCAGGAGCGCGTTTCCTGGTATGCCGTCCGCTATGCCTTTGAAGGCGAAGAGGTGTTGGTCGCCAAGCCGGCCCCGGGACTGGGGCGCAGCAGCTGCAGCCTAGCCATGGTGCGCCGGGGGATCGAGGTTGCCGTTCCCGAGTTTGGTGATCTCACCGTCAACGACGATGACGATGGGGTCGTGACCCTCCTATCGAGGCGGCTAGGTATTCCGGAAAACACCACAGACGTGCCGATAGACAGTAGCCGGCAGAGCTATGACGCCAATATCAAGCACACCCATTTTTACCTGTTCCAGAAACAGACCATCGTCGCCAACAAGGACCAGCTTTTTTACCGCCAGAATGAGCAGTTTCAACCGCAGACGATCAAGGACACGTTGCCCATATTGCTGGGCGTGTCGTCGCGGGATCGGTTCAACCTGGAGTCACAGTTGCGCACCGCCCAGCGCGATCTCCGCCTGAACACCAAGCTGCTGGACGAGGCGAAATCCGCGATCGACACCTCGGAGGAACGTGCGATCGGGCTGCACTCCGAGGCGCAGGCGGTCGGTATACTCCAAACCAGCCCTGCGACGGGCTTCAAGATCGTCGATCAGCTCCGCGAAGCGCTGAACTGGAAACCGACGCCGGTTCCCGAGGATGATGGCAGGCGCATTACTAAAATCGAAAATGAGCTTGTGACGCTGCGCGAACAGCGTCGAGAAATCCAGCGCCGCCTCGATGCGGCCGAGCAATATTCAAAGCGAGCTGATGGCTTCCAGACCGAAGCGGCTGAGCAGCATGACCGACTGACATCGATAAAGGCCTTGCCCATCAATAAGGTGACCGGCGAGTGGCAATGGCCGTTTGCGGAAACGAACCTTGCGCTGGAGAGCCCAATCGCACAGCTGCTGCTCGCCGATCTGGAGTCGCTTGATCGTGAGATGAACGCGGTGGTCGGAGAGCGTCCGCAGCTCGATGCCTATCTCGACGAGCAACGGCGTGAGCTTCAGGCGACCGGCGATCAGATCCGGGCCAAGGAGGTCGAACTGTCGAGCGCGATCGCGGCCAGCGAAGTGATCGTGCAGTTGGGCAATCGCAACAATGCAGCCTCTCGCGTAGTTGGCCGGATCAGCCTATTCCTCGAAGGTCTGCTGCCCGATACCGAGCTTGCGCGAATCGAGAAAGAGCAGCGCCGCTTGAAGGCGCGGGTGGCCGATCTTGAGCAACGCATTGGTGCCGACGATTCCGGGATGCGGCTCGCCTCGACCCTGAACAATATCTCGATGCACATGTCAGGCTACGTCGCGGCGCTCGGTGGCGAGTTCAGCCAATATCCGGCGCGTTTCGACCTGCACAATCTGACAGTCGCGCTGGACCGGCCCGGTCGACCGATCTTCATGCAGCGGACCGGAGGCGGCGAGAATCATCTCGCCTATCATCTGGCGGCTTTGCTGGCGCTTCATCGCTTCGCGACCAGTCAGAACCAGCCCATCCCGCGATTTCTACTGATTGATCAGCCCACCCAAGTCTATTTCCCTTCGGAAGCTTCCTATGAGGCGGCGGGAGGATCGATCGAAAGAACCGAGCAGGACGCCGATCTCGAGGCGGTGCGCCGACTGTTCGAACTGCTCGATAGATTTGCGCGCGAAGACGCGCCTGGTTTTCAGATCATCGTCACCGAGCATGCCAATCTGCGCAATCCCTGGTTCCAAGAAGCTTTGGTAGAGCGCCCTTGGGCCAAGCCGCCCGCTCTTGTGCCGGAAGATTGGCCTGACCTAGCGGAACTTGCGGACTAACGCCGTCGTCTGAAGGCCGGTAATGAGAGCTGTATGCGCTATCCATGCGGTCGCAATGCGGACGAACTCGAGCCGAAGGACCAAATGACAAAGCGCTTGTGGGATGGCTATCGGCGGGTCATGCGTGGCTATCGCGCCAAGCTCAAGCGGCTCCTTGCCAAGGGGTGGACGGACTCCTACGGGGAGAAATCGACGTGGCAAACCAGCTTCGGCTGGTTGGAATAGGTCGGCACCAGCCGATTGCGCCTGACGATCCGCTCACCGACGGCTCGGCCGGTAACCATATCGACTGAGTCGCTTGAATTGAGCAAAGGACTGGCATGATCGACTTCACCGAGATTTCCGATGGTGACGGTTGGGAAGCTTTCTGCCGCGACTATCTGATCGCTTTGGGACTCGTGGTTGAAATTCCACCCGCGCGCGGCCCCGACGGTGGCATGGACCTTCTTGTGCGTGAGCAGCTAGAGCGGTTTTCGATCATTCTGGTTCATAGCCGCACGATCTGAAGTAGTTGGCGCATTCCTGAGGCTGGAAGATATCGACGAGTTTGCCGATCAAGCTCCACAGGCCGCTGACCGTTCGCTCGCCCGCTTTGCGGAGCATGGCCTTGAGGCGGGAGAACGCTTTCTCGATCGGGTTGAAGTCGGGGCTGTAGGGCGGGAGAAAGCGCAGGGTTGCGCCTGCGGCCTCGATGAGCACTTGCACCGATGCGCGCTTGTGGCTCGATAGGTTGTCCATGATGACGACGTCGCCGGGCCGCAGTTCCGGGACGAGGACCTGAGCGACGTAGGCTTCGAACCAGTCGCCGTTGATCGGTCCATCGAGCACCATAGGCGCGACCATGCCGGTCATGCGCAGGCCAGCGACCAGGGTGGTGGTCTTGCGGTGGCCGTGCGGGAAGCCCATCCGCAACCGCTCGCCTTTCGGGCAACGACCGTGGCTGCGGGTCATGTTGGTGGCGGTCCAGGTTTCGTCGATGAAGACCAGGCGCTCCGGTTCGAGATCGAGTTGCCCCTCGAACCAGTCCTGACGCTGTTTCAGGACGTCTGGTCGATCTTGCTCTATCGCATGGCCTGTCTTTTTTTGCGCGTCAGGCCACGGCGAACAAAAAAGCGATGTAGCCCGGCCACGGAAACGGCCATGCCCTTGTCCGCAAGCGCCAGACGTAGTTCTTCGAGGGTGATGTCCCTACGCTCCTCCCAAATGGCCAGAATGTCCACTGCCCGCTCTTCCACCCGCCGCGAGCGCATATCCCCGCCGCGCGGCTTTGGGGCAATGTCACCCGTCTCGCGCTGCTGTGCCCGCCAACGGACCGCCGTTGATGGTGCAACACCGAACCGGGCCGCCGCAGCACGGCAACTCGATCCACTGTCCACCGCTGCCAACAGCCGAGTGCGCAAATCCATCGAAAGAGCCATCCATGCCGGCCTCCTTCACCAGCACGGATTCTGAATCAGAAATCGCGCCCGAAGGGAATCCCAGACCGATTCAGAACGGTCGAAAACCGCTCTAAAGGGGGCGCTCGCTTCCCGGCCTTTCACGTGGCTGGTCAGTTGCAAACACTTTGCGGTCAGCAAAAAGGCGGTGGGAAACGCCGACGAGGTAAACATTGTCGACCGGCTCGAGCAATATAAGGCCCACGGCTTCATCGGCTTTTACTCGACGACGGCAAGTGCGGCGCTCATGACCAAACTGAAGGAGTTTCGTGACAACGGAAAGGTAGAGGCATTCGAGATATACGACGGTTCACGGATCGAGAACGGCTTCCACGACGTCGGACTCTCGGGCGTGTTGCTACAACACTTGCCGCAAAGCCACACTACTCTCCGTCCGATTCACCCGCTTCTTGGAACCTACCAGCCGTTGCCCTGCGATGTTTGCGGCAAGGATTTGCTCAAGTCGTCTCTGACCGAACAATATAGCGGGATGATCACGTTCGGCTCGCAGACCGAAGAAGATCATGACGAACGGGTGGTCGAGCGCGTCTCATTCGTCTGCAAAGGTGAGTGCGGCGACAAGATGGAACGGAAAAACTTTCGCCTTGGTTTGACAGAAGGATGGGACGACATCACCGATTATTGCAATCCGCTGATCTTCATCCGTCGCGTTACCGGCTACATCAACGAGCTGAGAAGCGGATCGACCAAATACTCGCAGGCAGCGCACGATCGCATGATCGACTTCTACATGGCTATGAGCCAGCGCACTCTGCGCCAGACAAGCGCCGAAGATCGTCAGAAATTGCTCGACGTCATGGAGCTCGATGCAATGGGCTTCTAGTCCGGTCGTTCCAGACGATGGTCGGCGATAATGTCGGTGAGCAAGTGGTGAAGGCTGGGGCTGGCAGTTGCGCGTTCTCGGACATTACGTTGGTCGGGCGCAGGCAGATGATTTCCCGCAAACGCGGGTGACCATTCGATTTTCTGCCTCAAATAGGTCAGACAGATATCAGCAAACTAGCGGACTGGAACCGGCTCAGGTGAAGGCTGTGCACCGGATCGCATGGTGTGCCAGCGACGATATTGCGCGATCTTGGCCGCATCCGAATCTTCCCGGCCTTGCAGCCAGAAGGAGAACCAGTCCAGATTGCGCTCATAGACGGCGCGCCGGTGGATCGGCTGCCATTTCACGTGGAATTCGTTGGGATAGACATACATCTCCACCGGCTTGTTCTGCTCGTGAAGGGCGCCGAAGGCTTCGAGCGCCAGTCGGAACTCATTGTCGGCGAGTTGCATGAGCAGCGGCGTATCGATCCGGGCAGCATTGCGGGCCAGTGACATGTCGCGCCAGAAGCCTGGATTGTCTTGGGTGGCGGGCGGATAGCCCATGCCGCGCAGCCACTTCGCCCAAGCGATGCCGCCATAGGTGGCGGTGGTGTTGGGTTCCATGCAACAGGTGCTGAGCGCCGCGGCTGCAAATGCCTTGGAGTTGATCAAGGCGAAGGCAACGGTCGACGCGCCGTCGCTCAGGCCCGTGATGCCCACGCGCGCGGGATCGATGTCGCTACGATCAACTGCCATGCGCACGCCTGTGAGCACCGATGAGAGGAGACTACGGCGTTCACCCCAGTCCTTCTGATTGGCGGCATTGATCTCGTACCAAGTCTTGAGCTGGGGAAAGGCAGCGGCGAAGAAATTGGGCCGCTCGGTACTGAGCACGGCGATCCCGCGCTGGGCGAGCAGGAAGATCGGATAATCGTCGCCGGTGCCACCGCGCAGAAAGCCGTCGCTATGATATTGTACGACGACCATCGGCAGTTTCTCTCCGGGCTTGTGCCCCGGCGGCAGGACCAGGTCACCCCATGCTTCCAGGCCAAGATCGTTCCGCCATCGGAGCCGAGTGACGGAACCCAGGCGAATGCCGGAAAATTCGGGATTGGGATCGAAAATGGTGCGCATTCGGCCGTCCGCAGTGTCGATGGCAACCACCTTTCGCGGCGTGCTGCTGTCTTCGCGGGCGCAGACTAGCTCGGTACCAGCCATCACGCAGCCGTGCAGCACGTCGGTTGTGCGCAACAGGGCGGTGGTACGGGCAGCGCCGGGTCGCCAGCGATAGAGCGCCATCGCTTCCTTGGCCCAGCCTTCCCGGCGCAGAATGAGCACCGATGCGCCTTGCCACCAGAGGGAGACGATTCCGCCCGCACAGGCCTCGGCGTCGCAGCGCCGACTGCTGTCGCCGTTCGTGACAACGAGCCTCGCGGGCGTCAGTGGCGAAGTGTTCGAACGCTCGAGATGCGCCTTGCGGCCGTCAGCACCGATGGCTTCAGGATCCACCGGCATGTCGGCAGGTGCGGCGCGTTCGACTGCCGATTGCTCTGCGGCATCTGCAGGCATGACCGCGCCAGTACGCAAATCGACGGCGCTGACGTCCAGCGCTTCGGTGGCCGGGGTGAGCGGCCGTGCGGAAATCTCGGGCGAGACCCTGCGGTCGTACAGCCACCCTGACTGGCCCTCGCGATCAAGCTCCTCCCGCACGGCCGCCGCTCCCTTGCGCGTGCCATAGAGCAGCCGGGTCCCATCGTTGCTCCAGGCCACGGCTTCGACATCGACGTCAGAGCGCGTGACCGCGTGTGCGCCGCCGCCGTCCGCCTGTGCCACCCACGCCTGCGTGACGCCATGGTCGCGCCGCAGATAGGCGATCCTGCGCCCGTCAGGTGTCCAGGACGGAACGATGGTGCGCGCGGCGCCGCTCGGCAGGTAGAAGCCGCGCTGCACGTCCATGATCTTGATGAGTTCGCCGCCCCGATCGACAATATCCGGTGGGCCGACACCCGTCAGTTCGCTGATGACCAGTGCGCGGCAATAGCTGTTCGTCGCGAGATCCGCGCGGTTGATGATATAGGCGATACGACTGCCGTCCGGCGAGACCGCGAACGGGCTTGGGCCATTGAAAACCGCGGAATCGGGATCGCCGATCTCGCGCAGCTGGATGAGGTCCGCTGCCGTCAGGTTGCGGTTCGCGGTACTCGATGCTTCATGCGTCGGCAGCACATCTTCGCAGTTCGCCCACGCCGCGGCGGGAAACAGCAGACACAAGGCCGCAAGGCCGAGGCGACCCGGTACGTCTACGCTCACCATTGCCGGGTGATCCCGAAGGCGATCATCCGGCCAACCGGAGAATAGTTGGTCGAGTCGTAAGGCGTATCGTAGGGTATCGAGGTCGCGATCGGATCGGGCTTGTCGTTGAACAGGTTCTGGACCGACAGGCTGAATTCGAGCCCTCCGAGCGGAGCCTCGGGATCGAGCCGGTAGCGTGCGGTGAGGTCGAGCGTGGTCATCGAACCGATGCGCACGGCCGGTGTCGAGCGGGTGTCACTGACACCGCCGGTGTAATTGCCGTTGGCCGCCAGAGTGAGATTGCGGCCAGTCCATGCGACCGCAGCCTGTCCGCGCCAATGGGGCGGATTGAAGATGGTGCCGGCAAGGTCATAGGTGGGCTGACCAGCGCTGAGTTGCTGGTCGCTTTCGAGATAGGCGATGTCGAGCGACAGGCGCAGTCGCTGGTCTGGCGCAATCGCCGCATTGTAGCTTGCCAGCACATCGACGCCCCTCGCGCGCTGCCGACCGGCATTGAGATTGGCATTGTCGACAATCGCGACGACGTTCGCCGGATCATAAGGCACGCCGGTGATGTTGAGGAAGGTGCCCGCACTGGCGATGGCGGCCGCCTGTTGCGTAGCGTTCGGGTTGAAGATGATCTGGTCGCGGTAAATGGGATTGCTCAAGGCCTGGGCCAGCAAGGTGATCGGGGAGACGATCCGGTCGCGATAGCGTACGCTGAAATAGCTGATTTCGAGGCTCGCGCCCGGCAATGCGCGCGGATGCAGGGCAAGCGTGGTCGACCAGGTCGTCGCCTTTTCCGGCTTGAGATCAGGATTGCCACCGAGGATGAGAATGGCCCCCGCGCTTGCGGATGTCCCCGTCGCCCCCAGCGCTGCGGGAGGAAACAGGTAGACCGCGCGTGGCTGATATTGCTGATAGAGCGTTGGCGCCCGGAAGGATTTGCCCCAGCTTCCCTTCAGGCTGATATCGGGCGTCATCGCCCATGACAGACCGAGCTTGGGCGTGGCGACTTCGCCGATGCCGGGGTAACGCTCATAGCGCAGGGCGGCACTGGCATCGACCTTGGTCATGAGCGGCAGATTCTGATCCGGGCCGATCAAGGGGAGGCTCAATTCCCCGAAAGCGAACAGATTGTCCTGGGCGGCGACGGTATTGACCGCGCTCCCTGACCCGACGAACCGCTGGAAGCCGATGTCACGATAGCCGCCGCCAACGGCGATCTTGGCCACGCCACCGGGCAGGCGGAAGAGGTCGCCATCGGCATTGATCTCGACTGATTTGGCCGTGTTACGATAGAAGCTGGGGCCGGAATCGCCGCAGACCGCGAGGGCGCATTCGACCTGATGATAGTCGACCCGTTCCCTGCCGTAGGTCCCGCCAAGCGTAATCTGCCAGCCGCCGGACAGATCGAGCGTAAGGGTCGGCGCGACGCCGAAGGACTTGTCGACCGACGAGAAGGTCGCCTTGCCCTCGTCGAGATTACCCCCCGCCACCGTCGGGAATGTCAGGTCGCTCCAGCGGATATTGTAGAGCCCATCGATCGAGAAGGTCAGGCCGCCGCCCAGGTCCTGGTGCCCGCTGGCAACGACGCTGTGATGGCGCAGCGCTGGGTACAGGTCGAGCCCTGGGGAGCGTGTCGCGGCGTAGGACCGCTGGCTCGCGCGGATCGCAGTGTTGCTGCCATATTCATAGGCGGCGAACAGCCCGCCCGACGCCCATGTGCGCCCCGCAAGCGCGCCATATTGCTGCTGGAAGTCACCGCCATCCGTCGTACCGGCCAGACGCGCGCTGGTTTCGAGACCATTATAGTCCCGGCGCAGGATGATGTTGGCGACCCCGGCCACCGCGTCCGAGCCGTAGATCGCCGAAGCGCCGTCCGGAACGACCTCGATGCGGTCGACCGCGGAAACCGGGATGCCCGAAACATCGACGCTCTGCCGAACTGCGGTATAGGCGAGACGCCGGCCGTTGAGCAGCGTGAGCGTCGCATCGCTTCCAAGACCGCGCAAATTGATGGATGATCCCCCACCCACGTCGACGCCGCTGGCGTCGGGGACATTCATGCCGATCCCGGGATTTTGCCCGCCTCCGAAGCTTTGCGGGATACGGCGGACGACATCGCCAAGGCCGGTCTGGCCGGAATCGCGGATATCTCCCTGACCGATCCGGACGACCGGCGAAGCAATCGCGGCCCCACGCAGCCGGCTTCCCGTGACGACGATATCCTGACCATCATTTGTCGAACTGCCGTCACGGCTTGTGCGAGCCGGCCGCACGGCAAAGCCGCCATCGACGGGCGTGTAGGCCAGCCCGGATCGGTCGAGCAGGATGCGCAGCGCTTCCTCGACCGTGTAGAAACCGTGAAGCGCCGGGGCCTGTTTGCCTGCCACGATCTTGCTGTCGACCAGCACGGTGATGCCGGATTGAAGTGCCAGCGCCTTGAGTGACGCGCCCAAGTCTTGCGCCGGTACTTCAAAGGAATGGCGCTTTACGTCCTGACCTCGCGCGACCGAAGGGCCCGCCACCAGGGCCACGGCAGCGATGCTGTTGAACAGATATCTTGCGTCAAATCGAACCATTACCCTGTGTCTCCCCCCTGGCCACGTCGTGGCTGGTTGGCGGGGAGACGCCGGGTTCTGAAAACCCACGACAGATTTTTTCAGCGAAGGGTCGGAATGTCCTACGGAGCGCGACGAAGAAGGATCACGCCCGGATCAGTTCGGTCGATACCGAGCCCGAATGTCGCCGCCACGGCCCGGGCGAAGGCGTCCGGATTGCGCACCTGGAAGGCGCCGGTAACCGACAGGCGCGCCAGCTCAGGCTCGGCAAGGCGTATCTGGATGCGGTTGTAGCGGTTGACGGCGGCGACGGCATCGCCAAGTGGGCCGCCGTCCAGCGCCAGCATGCCGGACACCCATTGGGTCTCGCCCGCCTCCGTAGGACGAGCCGTTTCGGCATTGCCCAGCTCAACGGTCTGCCCTGCGGCAAGCGTTCGGGCGGGATGGGAGGCCGCGTCGCTTGTGTTGGTGAGATCGACCCGCCCCTCGATCACCACCACCGCAGGATTTCCGCTTTCCAGGCTGACGTCAAACAGCGTGCTTCGTGCAACGACGGTGCTGCCGGGAACCGTAACCGTGAAGGGGCGCTTGCCGTCCGGCGCAACGCGAAAGCGGGCGCGGCCTCGTTCCAGCGAGACCTTGCGCTCGCTCGTGGAAAGCTGGACATGTACGCGCGTGGCGGTGTCGAGCGTGAGCTGCGATCCGTCGGCCAGCGATATCGTCCTGATTTCGCCCAGCGCGGTTTCGTAGGTCGCAGCTTGCGCCGGAGAAACCAGCTCGAGACGGGATCCATAGCGCAGCAAGCCGACACTGCCGATCCCGAGCAGGACGACGACGCCAAGGCTGGCAGCCGCAACATGGGTACTGTGCCGCATCAGGAAGGGTGCGCGAACCAGCTTCCGCGTGCGGCCCACGTCACTGTCGGACAGCAATCGGCTCTCCTGCCAGTGACGCTCCGCCTGTTCATAAGCGATCCGGTGGCGCGGATCGGCATCCAACCAGACGGCAAAGGCTCGCTCGACGTCCGGACTCGCAGGTTCCTGCCGACGTGCCAGCCAGTCCCCGGCGGCATCCCGGATAGCGCGCGGAATGGAACGAACTTCGTCAGCCATGGTCGCTGAGGTGTCGCCCAAGTTGCTTGATGGCCCGACTCATCTGCTTCTCCACGCCTCGCACGCTTAGTCCCGTCTGTTTCGCGATTTCGGCGTAACTATAGCCATCAAGGCGGCAAGCGAGAAATATTTGCCGGGTCAGCGGCTTGAGGCGCAGGACGGCCTGTTCGATACGGGCAAGGTGGTCGCGCGCTTCCAACGCGGCGACAGGATCCCCGCTTCCAATTTCGACATCGTCGATCGACACATGGTGAGACCGGTGATTGCGGGCAGCGGTGCGGGCGTGATCGCGCAGGAGATTGTGCGCGGCCTCGCGCAGATAGGCTCCGGGCGAATGAATCGCGATGGCATCGGTCTGTGCGCGCGCGACGAGCCGGGTGAAGACCTGCTGGACGATCTCCTCGGCGCGGTCGTGCGGGGCGCGACGATCGAGGAAGCGCAGGAGCCGTGGCCTTTCGGCTCGGTACAACTCATCGATGGTCGGCGCCATCGATGTCACGCGATCATGCGCCGGCGGCAGCGGCTCGCCTTCGTCGATCGGCAAACGGGCCGCTCCTAGCGCAGGCCGCATGGCATGCGGCGCGGTGCGCCGATCCTGGCTGTGGATCGCATCGATCGCATCTCCTCGCTCTGGCGAGGCGATGCCGGCGAAAGCCGGGTGTTGAGAACATGCACGAGCACATGCGCCAACGCCTTTGGCCGCGAACGGCTTGGACATGCGCGTCGGCCACCCGGCCGCACGATGGCGGATCCATTTCATCTCGCACGAGGTTCTCACGCCTCGGCGCCATGCATCGATGGCGCGCCTTCAGCTTATCGCAGGTCATCCAAGACGCAAGCCCGGCTCTGCGGGACAAGGCGATTTAAGGCTCTGAACACGCAAAATATCCGTCAAATCGAGCAGCGTCGCTGCCGATGAATTTTTCTTGTCGGGTATCTCTAAATTCGAGCGTCATGGAATGATCGCGAAACGGCTTTGGGCTGCGGATCGGCAGCTTACAGCGTCCTCAGGCATGTGGATTTGGAGCGAAAGACTGTCCGATGGATAGGCCCACCACGCAGTTGGTCACTGCATTGCTGTCCCGTACCGAACTTCACGCCCTGGTCTGGGCCGAGCCTCTCCGTCATCTCGCGAGGCGCTTCGGCATTTCGGATCAATGCCTCGCCAAACTGTGCGACCGTTTCGATATCCCGCGTCCTCGGCCTGGGCACTGGAACAAGGTCGCGGTCGGCAGGGAGATCGCCATGCCGGTCCTGCCGCCCGCGAAAGCCGGCATGGACGAGACGATAGAAATTACGCCACAGCTGGCTGGAGGCGTGGCAATGGAGGGGGACGCTGCTCTTACGGCGGCACAATACAATGGCAAAGCGGTGCGCGTGGCCGATCGGCTCTCGGATCCGCACCCCATCGTTGCCGGCTGGCTTGCAAATCGAAGGGAGGCGATCGCCAGGGGCCGGCTGGTCTATGACATCTGGCCTAACCGGCCGGTCCGAGCCGCGCCCTTCACGCCCGTCGAACGGCGGCGCCTCAGGATATTGGACACCCTGTTCAAAGCTCTGGAAGCAGAGGAGATCATCATTGCCGAGACAGGCCGGCATGGTCCCGTTGCGCGGTGCGGACAGGACGAGATCGCGTTTCAACTCAGGCCCAGGCTCAAGGAAGTGCGCCGGCTCCTCGCTGCCGAAGAGAGACCATGGCATGCCTCCGGCAGGCAATACCGGCGAGAACTGGTCGAGACGGATGTGCTGGTGTTCGAGATCAAGCGCTGGCTGCCAGGCAACTTGCCACGCGTCTGGCAGGACGGTCGCAAGGGTATGATCGAGGACAGGGTGGGCGACATACTCGCGACCCTGCTTGCGGCATTCCCGATGATGGCGGCAGCGCGCGAAGAGGCCGAGGAGCGGCAACGACTGCGTGAGGCCGAGGAACGGCGCCGCCAGATCCTGGCGCGGGAGCTCAAGCTCGATCGCGACCGCTTCCGATGCTTTCTCGAACAGGCTGGCAGATGGCGCGAAGCTGGACTGGCGCGGGATTTTCTCGTGGCGCTGCGCGCCGCGATCCCGGATTCTTCATTGGAAATTGGCGGCAGGCCGGCCGCCGAGTGGCTGGAATGGGCGCAAGGGCATGTGCAGGCCCATGATCCGCTCACCCAGGATTCGTCCGCTGTCTTCCGGTCGATCGCCGACGTGACGGAGAGGACTTACCGTGACCGCTAGGTTGGGAGCCTCAGGCGCGCCGGAAGTTGGGCTTCAGAACCTTCGCGCCATCGCGCATCTCGTCGAGTTGATCCGACCAATACTGCATCATCCGCACGCGCTCGTCCCAATATTCGCCGCGGGTGTAGGCACGCCGGATGGCGTTGGTCTCCACATGGGCGAGTTGGCGCTCGATGGCGTCGGGATTGAACTTGCCCGTTTCGTTGAGCAGCGTCGCTGCCATCGCCCGAAAGCCATGCGCCGTCATCTCCTCCTGGCCGAACCCGAGCGCCCGAAGGGCCGCGTTGACCGTGTTCTCGGACATCGGGCGACGCGGCGAGCGGAAAGAGGGAAAGCAATATCGTCCTGTGCCCGTCAGCTCCCAGAGCTGCTCGAAAAGCCCGGTCACCTGCGTGGACAGCGGCACGCGGTGCGGCCGTCGCATCTTCATCTTCTGCTCGGGGATGTTCCAGACCGAGCGGTCGAAGTCGAATTCGCTCCACTCGGCCTGGCGCAGTTCACCCGGGCGCACGAACAGGTGCGCCGACAGCCTGAGCCCGAAGAGGGTGATGGCGTGGCCGGTGTAACCCTCGATCGCGCGCATGAGCTCACCCGCGCCCTTGGGCGTGGTGATGGCAGCGAGATGCTTGGCCTTGGGGACGGTCAGCGCGCCGCGCAGGTCACGCGCCGGATCGGTTTCGGCCCGCGTGGTGGCGATGGCGTAGCGAAACACGCGGCTCAGCACGCTGCGCATCCGCCGCGCGCTTTCGTATCGTCCGGTTGCCTCGATCGAACGGAGCACGGCAAGCACTTCCTGGGCGGTGATCTTGGCGACGGGGCGGTTGCCGATCTTGGGATAGGCCTTGGCGAGCAGCCAGCGGATCTTGCTGAGGGTGATCTCGGCCATCCCTTCGCGCTCCTGCTTGGCAACCCATTCCTCCGCAACCAGCTTGAAGCTGTTTTCCTCGGACAGCATCGCGCGCGCTTCGGCAAGCTTCGCTTCGTGCGAGGGATCGAGGCCAGCGGCGATCAGCTTGCGGGCTTCGTCGCGCCGCTCGCGCGCATCGGCGAGACCGACGTCAGGCCACGCGCCGAAGGAGAGAGTGCGCTGCTTGCCGAGATAGGCGTAGTTGAGACGCCAGAGCTTCCTGCCGTTCGGCTTGACGAGGAGATAGAGGCCGGCGCCATCGGTGAGCTTGTATTCGCGCTCTCTCGGCCTGGCGCTCGTGACGGTCGTCGCGAAGAGTTTTCCCATGGTATCAGCCCGTCCATAAGGGGCCTTCGATACCATGCAGGATACCATATTTGTTCCCGATTGGTGCCGGATCAGCCCGGATTTGACCGGACGGTCTTAGCACAAAAAACGGCTGAAATCAGCCACTTTCGGGACGTCCTCGGACATCCCCGGAAGAACAAATGGTGCCCAGAAGAGGACCAGCATCATGACCGACATGATCGGCGATCGTTCCATCACCATCCTGAAGCGCTGCGTGACCTTCGGAGCGTTCGGACATGGTGTGGCCGGACGATGCTGCATCATCCTGAACGGCGATTTCGGGAGCGTGATGATCGGTCATGGGCGGATCGTCTCATGGATCGTCAGGGCGTCAACGATTCTTGGCCCTGGCGATGTTGATGATGTTGGACGCTGGCGTGATCGTGATAGGTCAGGCTGCCATTCGGGCCTTGATCCTGGCGACCGATCCGACACCGACCTTGGCCTTCTTGGCGGCAGCATTAATGCTGGTTCCCTGGCGGAGGAGCCGTTCGACGGTCTGGACCTTGGCCGGGTCGAGCGCGGGTCGTCCAGATTTTTTGGTGCTTCGGGCCAGACCAGCCATGATACGACTGCGGGTCATTTCGCGTTCAAAATCAGCGAAGACGCTGAGCATACCAAACATGGCACGGCCGCTGGGCGTCGAGGTGTCGAGCGCCTGTTGATGAAGATACAGGTCCACGCCCTTCGAGTTGATCTCGACCAGGAAGCCGACGAGGTGCTGGAGGGAGCGTCCGAGCCGATCAACTGCCCAGGTGGCGACCATGTCGATCTCGCGACGGGCAATCATCTTCATCAGGGCGTCGAAGCCGGGGCGCTGATCACGGCCTTTCGCACCCGAGACGCCCTGGTCGGAATATTCCACGACAATGTTCCATCCATTGCGCTCGGCGACGGCGAGGAGTTCACGGCGCTGGTTCTCAGTGGTTTGGGTGTCCTGCGAGACCCTGGTGTAAATTGCGACGCGCTTGCTCATCGGGCGAATTCCAACAGATCAGGATGTCATCATGGCCGTCCCCGGCGATGGAAGCCGGGCTGGAATATGATCCGGCCCGGCCTTCATGGCGCTATCACATTTCCAGGAAACGCTGGGCCGCAGTGCGACCGGCAGGGTCGGTGAGTTGGTGGCTGGCTTCCTTGCTTCCCTGGTCGTAGCGGATCGACACGAGCATATTGAGCGGGGTCTTGAGATCACGAAGTTCGGTTGCCGTCGCGACCTTCTTGAGCCGCGCTGACAGTTTCGATGCCATCGCGCCGATCTGGGTGGGGGATATGTTCAGCTTCGTGGCGATAGCCCGGATATCGAGATAGTCGTCGGCGTCGAGCAGCACCCGGAGATACTCCCCATAGATCGTGGGAAGAGGCGCGGCCTTGAGGGCGGTGATGATGCGATCGGCGGTGTCATCATGGCCATCAGTCGCCAGGGCGCCGGGATCATCAGCCCGGTAACGTTGCTGGGCCGCCAGGAGGAACTCGGCCTCGGGGAGCGAATAGCACGGGATATAGACGAGCGGTGATGTCTGCATGGTTCTGCCCTTCTTTGGCGTCGGCAGGAATGACTGTGCCGACGCCAAATGGGCTTCAGTCATTCTGCCGCGCCTGTCAACGGCAAAAATGTGACTGGCGTCGGCTATCATGATTTAGCCGACGCTGTGCCATTCCAGGCATCGCTCCAAAATCAACTCCTTCTGGAATACCGGTTTCTCGGACGATCAGAAGCACGGTTTTCCGACACTTCCCGCATCAGGATCAAGACAGGGTTTTGGAATG